>Ga0179593_1518881_pt1 | contig 31358 bp, 41 predicted proteins | sample CZODoug2_1_08_16_FD_185931 | JGI IMG/M metagenome (GOLD analysis project Ga0179593, IMG submission 185931) | Vadose zone soil fungal communities from Angelo Coast Range Reserve, California, USA - CZODoug2_1_08_16fungal (PacBio error correction) | ecosystem: Environmental > Terrestrial > Soil >...
TTCCTGAGCCAAAAGAGGGTGGTAAACTGATGCGCCTTCGTACCGAAGCAGTTCGGAGCCTTTCGCGTGCACAGACTGGTCGCCCATGATTCAAGCTAGACTCCAGGCGCCAGTACCAGCAAGGGAAAATGCGCGCGCCATAAAAGCGAGTGCTTATTAAGGGAACCCCGACCCCGCACCGGAAGGGGGGTGTGGGGGCAACTGGTGCTTCAATGGGGGAAGCTAATACGCGCCAAACCGTTAGGGAGGGGGGAAAGCGTTCTAAATAAAAAGTTAACAGACAGTACCTTTCTTATCAACCTCGAGTCGAAACGTAAGCGGTAGAGCGGGGACCCAGCCGAGAATGTAGGGAATGGAGAAAAGGAGGGGGCTCACAATAATGTGCCGGGAATGATGGGGGGGACTGGTATCTTCGGAAGTCATTCAGGAAAAAAAATGGCACGAAAAATCGTTGGGGGGAAAAGAAACAATTAGATTAGGGGAAAAGCAAAGTGCGTAGGAGGCGGGAACCAAAAGGGTTATCGACGATGAAAGGGGGAAAAGGCTTTGAGAAAAAAGCCGGAAGACGCCGGAATTTTGAAAGGAGGGGCAAGGTTTTCATTACTGGAGGGAAAAAAGGATTCACAATGAAAAAGATGAGGGAATCTACATCTACGTGTCCTAAGGGAAAGAAATCTTTAGCGGGCTGTGAGAGGTTAGGAAAGGGAGGATTTTCAAACCGACGTACAGGAAAACTGGGTCTCTGCGAAAGAAAAATACAACGATGGGAAAAGAAAACAAGCGAAGTAAGTTCCCGTGGGGTGTGTGGAAGGAAACCTTCGATGACCAAAACGCAGGTCGTGACGGAAGCGTGCAATAAGTTTAGGTGGGAGGGAGGGAGAGACTAGGAGCACGAGAGAAGTGGCGCCTTAAACACACAACTCTCTACCAAGACGTTAAAGGAAACGAAGTGCCTTGGAGCGGAAAACTGTTGCGGAGGAAAAAGCAACTCCGGGGGGGGGGGGGAAAGCGTCACACAACCGAATAGTAAGGAGAAGCCTTATATGAGAGAGGGAGCCTGGAAAGAGCAAAAACCATTCATCTGGACCAAGACCGTCTGAATCGAGAAAGACTGAGAAACCGAGACCAGTGGAAAAAAAAAGACTGGGAAGGAAATGGCGCGTCTAAAGCAAGGGGATCGTCACCAAAGGGGAAGCAAAGGCCAGTATGCCGAAGAATCCCAAACACGCCGCCAGCACAAAGAAAAAGGGAGAGAGAAAAGTGCCACTGTTTTCTGAAAGGCACGAAGCACCAGGCAATAACGAAAAGAAAAACGAACAGGGGTTTTCAAAGCCCTGAGCAGGGTTGGGCGGTAACGTCGCAAGGGGAGGGAGGGTCGGTCCACCCATACGCGATCAGGAAGAAAACAAAAAAGGAAAAAACGCTCAAGGTGCTGGAGTCAGCAGGGGAATGTGGCTCGAAGGAAGGAAAGGGGGACGGAGAATTCCTGGATTCCAAGGAAAAGGGGACCGTTCACAGGGCAAGGGTTGGAAAAGGAGTGAGGTTTAAAAAAAAAACGGGCGAAAGTTGCCTTGTCCCGCGAAGGGGGCGAAGAAAGGATGGGAAATGGATTAAGTGCGAAGCCGCCGGGGGGGGAGAGAAATAAACGTTTTCCGAGGACCAGAACAAGCCTTGTCGGAACCGAGAGGGGGGGACGAAAGGACAAGAATAAAACCCGGGAAAAGGGGGGTGGTGGAAGGCAAAAAAGATCCGGATTGGGTCAAAGCCGTTTTAAAAAGCAAAGGGTGTCGAGGAGTAGGGGGGAGAGGGACTTCAAGGACGCAAATTAGATCTTTCCCATCTGGGAAAAGGGGGAATGAAAAACAGAGAAGGCTTGCATGATTTCATAATGCCTTAGGTCGGGGGAGGAAAAAGATCGGGTATCAGGAGGGAAAAAGTGAGGCTAGAAAGCTTTTGCGAAAGGGGAAACGCCACAAGACAAAATGAAAAGAAGGGAAAGGGGAAGAGGCCAAAAGACGCTTGGTGTGATGGAACAAATCACGACCTGTCGGCGGCACTGGCCGGAGGAGTCTTAGCCAAGAATTGTCCTCAAAGTGGAGCGCAAGATTTGGAAAAGGCCGGCATGGGTAGGGGGGGGGGGAAGTAAGAGGTTTCAAGTTTAAAAATGTGACCCGGGAGGGGCCTGCGCGCACTATTCAAAAACCCTAACATAGAAGGGAAAATACACAAATATGGGAACGAACTGGGAAAAACGGTTGGGGTTGTCAGCGGGAGGAGCTCGAAACGAGTTCCGTAGCGCGCCGTTCACACAAAGGGGAAGTACAAATGGAAGGAAGGACCTAAATCAGGGGGGGAAGCGCGATCGGAAATCGCGGAGCAAAAATGCGAGAGTAGGAATGTAGGCCGGGCGACTAGGTTTTGGGGGAGACAGAAGGATTCTTGTAGCTGCTGGAAAGAAAGGGAGGGGGGCATGTAAACGATGAGGGCGACTCTCACCAATTCTTAGAGGAAAAAAAGGGCTAGCGCGCATACATTCAGAAGGGGACTCAAAAAGGAAACCTAACGCGGCCGGACAACCTCGAGGACGGGGCGAAACCCTCCAAAAACGTCGTTACTTCGATTCGGGCCCCGGGCGACTCTTTGTTGAGGAGCAAGTATGTGACAGTCAAAGTGTCGGGGGGGGGGCGGACGGGTGTGTGGGTGAGGTCTTCTGGCTGAGGGGTAGCGGGGCTCACTGGCTGCGTCTGTCTGGGGGGGTGTCGTTGCGCGGGGTGGGGGAAAAAGCGTCCAGTCTGGCGCGGGGCGAAACGCTGCACGGCTGGCCAAACGAGAGGAGGTGGGTGAGTGGACGCCTCTGGACCCAGGAAGGGGCCAACAGCGCAACCACCCGGGAAAGAAGTGAAAACCAATGCCTGACCGAAGGGGTAAGTTCACAAAAATGCGGGGGACTCAGGGGGGAAAACGCAGAGAAGGCAGTCGAGAAAAGAAGAAAACTCTGGGACATACAACAAAAGGAGGGGATGCCACACGATGCGCGAACTTTCTGGAGGAGTTCACAGGCGCGACCAAAAAACTCGAAAGTAGAAAGCCGGGCAGAGCTGGAAAGAAGGGATGAAGAAAAAAAAGAAAGAGCCCAAAGGAGAAAATCAAAGGAAACTCAATCCGCCGGTTTTCACTGTGATAATGTGAGGAGAGATTTAAAAACCGATCGGACGAAAAGCAGACGCAGGTACAAAAAAAAAAAAAACGTGAACTAGGGGGGGAACCAAGAAGGGAACGGCCGAAGACGCACAAGGGGTTTTTTATCCGCTTTAGGTCACAAAGAGGAAGTCAGGATGGGGACTAGACGGACCTGATCAAAAAGACGGCAAAGAGGTCTCTATAAGCACATGAGTGATGGGCCATCACTAAAAAAAGGACTAAGTAAAAGGACGGGGCGGACAAAGGCAAAGTCAGAGTACAATTAACAAACCGCTGAGCGGTATCAATGAAAAGGCCGAAAAGCAGGCCTCGAATTATTACTGTCTAGACCATTCGGGAAGGCAGAGACTGGCCAACAGGCCGCACATACATAGTGGGGATCTTGGTGCGGGGGGAAACCATCTTCGAACGCGTTAGAGTTAGAGCATCATCCTCAAATACGGTAGAAATTTAGGGTTACCCGGGCTGGGGAAGAAAAAAAAACTTTGAGGGTTGATACGCAGCTTCGGAAAGAATCATTCAGGAGGAAACCGTTATTCTTCGGCAAACAAATTTAATGTCGAGGGGCTAGGGGGGGCACGTGTCACGGACTCATGGCAAACTAAGGGGGAAGAAAGGAACTACAGTCACCGCAGACTTTCGTCAGACGGACAGAAAAATACAGGGTTTCAAAAGAAAATTTGCTCGGGAAGGATGGCCGCGATCCAGAGGTCTCGCGCCCATGTGGCAGTGGGGTTTTTGGATTGCTTGGAAGCGGTCAAGCGGAGAAAGAGTCATCTACGGAGAGGTTTCCAAAAGGGAGGGTTAACTCTCAGGGATGCGCGGGCAAGGTACTAACCACCGAAGGAGAAGAAATCGCCGCCAAAAGATACGCAAGCCACTGAGGAATGCTTCTGAATTCTTACAAGGAGGTAGGGCTCGGGACGGTAGAACAAAGGAAGTGCTCTCCTATTTAAATGCAGCACGACCATCAAGGGGGATCGAGTACGGGAGAGAGTTTGGGGCCACCTGAGGCGCTTGTGTTGTAGGGGGGGATTCGTAAAATACCTAACTTACTGTGGGATGTGCGCTCCCTGTCGATCGAAATGGTCGTTACGCAGGCGGTGGGCAGCATCGGATCCAAAAAACGCCAAGCGAAAACCCCTCTCAAAGAAGGACATCTTCATGATTGCTAAGATAACTCTCCCGAAGAGCGGAAAAGGTAGGCCGTACATCTATGCGAGGCTTTGATCAAAATGCCCGACAGGTCAGAGAAAAAAAGTCCTTGGAAAACAGACGCGTTGGGCGGGAGTCCTCAAAAAATTGGAAAGAAGGGTCCAAGGAGCATTTAGAAAAGGAACCAAAAGCGGAAGTCCCTTTTGGAGCAGGCTAACCCAAAGTTTTGGGAGAAAAACGATAAGTCGGTCGGGGAAAAAATTCCTAAATATAGAAAGCCCCCCGCCGAACAAACACCAGGGTCTGTCTAACTATCCGTTGGGAAACATACCTACAGGACGCGCGGGTAGACCTTTCAAAAGCCGAAATACACACCGGGGTGATTAGCCACACGGGGGGTTCCAATAGAAGCTTGCGATGGCGTTGAAATTCACCTTGCGACCAGGGAAACCGCGAGAAGGGGCTGGAGCGAATACACAGAGAAAAAAATGGGGAAAAAGTGAAGTGGCCCTGCCAAAAAATATTCGGCCAGGGTGCTGTGAGTAACTTGGAACCGCGTATCAAAGAGAACAAGACGTCGGTAGCTCGGAGGGATCGACCGGAGTACATAGGTATAAAGGCAAGGTCAGGGAGGGCAAATTCACGCAAATGGACTGGGTTTTGGCAACTGCGAATCTAAATAACGGAAGCGGAAGCGCTCATCAAGGGGCGGAAAAATGCCGGGCTATCATGAAAGATCAAAACCAACAACGAGGAGGACAGAGGTAGTTGCCTGATATAAAAATGGGGATGTTTTTGAAAACTCTGTATAGCGCCTTGAGTCGCACTAGCTTTTTGACCCGTGCCAAAAAGGAAAAGGGCGTGCGCAAGTTTTACGTCAGTGAGGAGAAGCCGCTTGACGAAAAAGTGGAGACCTTTCCATGCGGAGAGAAAAAACAGAGTAGGAGCAGAGGGAAATATATACTGTTCCGTAAGGACCATACTACCGTACCTTATTGGTTTCGGGCAGGTCAAAACTTGGCCGGAAGAGGAAGCGGGAGCTCGTACTGAAAAAGCCGGATCTCTGGAAAAACGGGGGGAAAAAGGTAGGCACACTTTCTTAACGAGGAGCCAACGACTACTTCGATCACGCCCGCGGCGGTCCCGACCCGGGGGGGAAGAGCTTGACCGAGGTCACGCTGACAGGCGTTGAAGTAGTCACACCTGCGTGATTCGACTAAGACGGTTTCGGCGACGGAAAAAGGAGCTTTTTTGGTTAAAAAGGTAACCTGAGCGGGACCGTTCAGACATTGACGTTAAAAGAAAGGAAAGAATTAGAAAGAGAAAAATCGGAAAATCTTCTGCGGGGCCCAGAAGTTAATGGAAGAAGCCCTAAACTTCTTGAGAATGATACGCGGGTGCCGCCCAAACCGGAGTGGGCATGGGCTTTTCCTGTTTTGGCGCGGAGGCAGCGTCTGAATTCAAAGATGAAAACATAGCATAGAGGTAAAGGTTCTCGGAGCATCTCTTGGTCTGCAAGTCAGACATAATACAAGAAAGGGGAGGGGCGAGGTTGAGCAGAATCAAGTCTTGAGCAATGAAAACGACGGTAGCGAAGGGGGTCAAATCCCGAAAACCTTGCGATATGGAGGGAAGACAGCCGGAAAAACAATGGGCGAATGTGTGAGAAGGGGGGGTAAAAAGAAGCCTTGACTATGCCAAAAAAGCAAACAGGGCGGAAGCGATGCAAAAAAGGTTTGGGGGGGGTGCGTGCTTAAAAGATCTATCCAAGATAGGAGAGGATATAATAAATTAGAACCACACCAGAGCTCCTCCGTGGAGGGAATTGCCGAAGCGCCTCCCGATGGGGGCGCGAAGGGGTCGGTCGAAGAATAGAAGGCGGTGGGGCTAACACACGAAGGAGTGCGAGGGGATATTTCACCTATCTGTAGAACTAGCTTAAGAAGAAAAGGTATCCACCGAAGGCAAAGGGCAGAAATCCAAAACCAAAACTGCGTACGTAAACAGTCGCGAAAGACGGAGAGGTCGATGAACGGACCAGAGACCAAGGGTTAAAAAGGGGGCCTGCTCGAGGTGGGGTCCGCTATCAAGTGCCATGATAAAAAACGGCGACGAAACAGGTGAGGCATGAAACGAAACCTGCAAAACATCAACCCCCACCGCAGACAATCACACAAGGATGGGCTAGAAAAGAAAGCCACTGCTCTGAGAAGGCACCAGAGAATACACAAAAAGGTTGGGGGAAACGCCCGTGGAAGCCAAATGTCGGGTAGCGGTGATTGAACTTCAGCAAGACGTCCCGAAGAGTCACGACAACAATGGAAGCAAACTCCAAGTTCTGCGAAATTGGGTGCCCGTTAAGGTAGAGAAAGAAGTGGGCCGCAGAAAGGAAAAAAGGACGATGCGCTAACGATGATTTAGGCCGGTAAAGAAAAAATTTGTATAACCAGGGGCACCGTAAACACTGCTTGGGAGGTGGCGTCGAAATAAACTTGGCAAGAGCCCAGTAATTTTGGACGAGGGGGGGGACTCACTGGGTCGGGGGGAATGAAAAATCCGTCGTTAGTGTCTCGAGCGGGGGATCGTTGCAGTCGTTGAGAACTAGCTCGGCAAGCAGGACGAGATGTCCGAATAAAACCCAAGCCGTCGCCAGTGCCAAGTTCTCGGTAACCTGTACAAAAAGGGTTTACAAAGGGCTGAAGGAGGGGTGATTATGAGTCAGAAGACTATCGACGTTGAAATCGAGCGCAAAAGTGAAGCCAACACCGCGATGCTGGTGACTAAAAAGGGGAGAGGGGTTCTTTTCTGTTTTTTGAAAATCCAGATAAAGCGTTCCACCAAGCTAAAATTCAGGGAAGGGTCAGAGAAAAGGGGGGGACAAGAACGCCATCCCTAATCTCTCAGAAAGGCCTTGGCCAACGGAAGGTGGGGGCAAAGCTGCCGAACCTGCGACTGCAGAACAGGGACTTAAATGAAAGTGCAAAAAGGATTCCAAACGGGAAGTAGAACACTTTATTAAGGGGGAGAAGGTGGTTTGATGACAGGGAGGGGGGGGCGCGGACATCGTCGACATGGGGATCTAAGAGAAAGAACGGGATATTACAATCGGGTGACTCTCGGTGGCCAACCTTTTCGGGTTGTCAAACGGGATGCAGGCCAACTCTCAAACGTTGGAGGTGCGCTCGTGCCTTTGACCTTGCCGGGGGAATCAATGAACTGTGAAAACAAGCTGGATTCACTAAAAAAAAGAGAGCGAAACAAGAGACAGAGCTAAGGGTAGGCAGTTCCGCCAGGCTACTGGGCCGAAAGGTGCGGGGGGGTTCTTGACCGAACTTGATAAGGGTAACGGCTGGATTCTCAGAGACACAACGGATTTGAGGAAAGAGATAGAGCTCAGAAAGGAGAGAAGTTCTGGAAAGAAATTGAAAGCCCCTGGCCGTCTAAAAAGCGTAGACGGGTCTAGATAATATGAGAGGCGCTCCGAATTGGACACGCTCGATTGGGAATCCAGCCTTGAGGGGGTTAACAGGTCATTCGTTACCGTAAAAGGGAGTGTAACAGCCCGAGCGACGCAACATCAGAGGGGGGAGGAATAAGCTGAAAACATGAAACAAGAGAGTCACATAAAGTGGCTAAAGTCGGGGACCAAAGAGCCCAAGGGAAGATGGTAAAACGAGGCCGACAGTCGAAGGACCAACGAACCTGCCTGCCCAGTGCCGAAAGGAAATCGGTGGGGCGCAAGACTGAATTCAAGCCGCCAGGCGCGAATATCTTAAAAAAAGAGGGGAATCAAAATGGAAGGTTGGAGGAAAGGGGGACGATGCCCGACTTTCAAAGACCGTAAGCGAAACTTTCATCTAAAAAAAAAGTTTCTAAATACTCCCTTTAGCGGGAGAAAAGGAAGGACTGTTCAAAGGGAAAAATCAGAATCAATTCAGCCAAAGTCAGCTGGGAGGCGGTTTACAGTGCAGTTAAAATATGGAGGGTCCTCATCAAAAGGAAGAGCACACGGGGAATCGTGTGGACCACGCAGTCCAAATCCTGCGGGGCGAAAGCTGGGGTGTTTACGGGATTTGAGGTGCACAGATCGGTACGCAGGAGGAAGAGCCGTCGAGAAAGAAAGCGAAAAGACGTCGAAAACCAATAAAGGATCGAAGAGACAAAGCCACAGGACTCGTCGAATCCGAAAAGAGGGCCATCCAGAACGGAAGCCAGGAAGAAACCGGCTGCCCTTGATCAAAAGAGGACAAGGAGAAATAGCGGGAGCGAGAAGTAAGAGGACTGCGGCGCGTAGAGGGTGAGGGGTGGGTGGCGCGACAGGGGGGGGCCAAAGGGCTGGGGGGTGGGGGAAGAGGGGAGAGGAGGGGGAGAGGGGGAGGGTGGGTAGAGATGGAGCGGAAAGGTGAGGTGGGGAGGGGAGGGGAAGGGGGGCGTAAGCGGGGGGGGGGAAGGGAAGGAGAGTGAGGTGAGCGGCCGGGGGGGGGGGGGGGATGGTGGGGGGGGGGGCGGTAAGAGGAGCGTAGAGGGGAGGAGATATGGTGTAGGGAGAGAAAACAAAAGGGAAGTGTGGGGGGGGGAGAAGGGGGCGGACAGAAATGATGGGAGGGAGGGGATGGGGAAACGATGGAGGATGGAGGAGGGGGGGGGGGGGGAAAGAGAGGGAGCAGCACAAGCATGGTACGGGAAGGGGGTAGGGGGGTGGGGGGAGAAGGAGTGGGGGCTCTGCGAAAGGGCGGAACTGGGAAAAGATAGAGGGGGGGGGGGAAGAAAGGGGGAGAGAGAGAAGAGACGATAAGGGTGCGAAGGGGTCGAGAAAAAAGGGGGGAAGGGAAGCGATGAGGCAGGAGGAAGGTAAAGGGTAGGGGGGAGGGCGGGTTAGGCAGTGGGTGAGGAGGAAGGGGGAAGGGAGTAGGGAGGGAGAAATCGGGGCTTATAAGGTTGTTGAGGGGGGAGAAGACTGGGGGAGGGGAGAATAGAGGGGGTTGAGCGGGAGGGCTGGATACAGGGGGGTGGGGAGAGGGGGATATGAAGGGTTGTAGGTGGGGATTGGAGGGGCGGTGGGGGGAGCGGTGTGGCAGGTCGGGGAAAGCCGGGGAGGATGAACGGGGGAAGGGAGGCGGGGGGAGAAGGGGGGTTACGGGGTCGGGAGAGGGAAGGTACGAGTATGGTGATAAGAGGAGGACATAGGGAGGTGGAGCGGGGGGGGGAGAGGGGGGGTGGGGGAAGACAAGGTGGGGAAGAGGGGCAGGGGGTGGGGTGGAGGGGGGGGTGGGGGGGGAGGGGAGAAGCAGGAGGGGAAGGAGGTGCGGAGGGGGAAATAGGGGGGGAGATGAGAGGGAAGAGAGTGAGGGGGGAGTCAAGGGTGGGAAAGTAGGGGGAGGGGAATGGGACAGAGACGGTGGAGAGGAAGGAAAACGGGGGGAGAATGGGGATGAGAGAGGGAGGAGAAATATAAGAGGGGAGAAGGGGTGGGGATGAGAGGAGGATATGGAGGGAAGGTGAGAGTGGTGAGGGGGAAGGGAGGGGGAGAGGGGGAGGGGAGGGAGTGAGGACGTAAGAGGAAAAGGAGGTGGGCGAGGATCAAGGGGTTGGGGGGGGTGGATGTGAGTGGAGGGGAGAGGGGTGTTGGATGGAAGAGGGGCTGCTCAGGATAGGATGGGAGAAGGAGGTAAAGGGGAAGGAGGGGAGGATAGAAGGGGAGGCGCTATTCCCGAGGTGGGGGGGAAAGGAGGGAGGGGGGAGAGAAAGGGGGGGAGTGAGATAGAAGGGGCGAAGAGCGGCGGAGGAAGGGGAGGGGGGTGTCGGTGAAAGCGGGGTTCTGAGAGGGGAGAGTGGGGAGTGGAGGGGGAGGAGGGGCAGAGGGGGGGTATAGGGAAAGAGGACGGAATTGATGGGGATGTGGGGGGGCAGGGTGAGTAAAGATGGGAGAAAGGGAGAAGGAGGGGGGGGGGTGAGGGAGACAGGGTGGGGGAGAGGTGGGGGGAGGAAGAAGAGCGAAGAGCGTGAGAGCGGAGGTGGAGGGGTCGGAGTGGGGATGGAGAAGGAGAGGACAGAGGGGGGGAGGGGGAAAAGGTGAGGAGTAGAGAGGCAGGGAGAGGAAAATGGGGGGGGTGTAGGAGGGAGGAAGTGTCAAAAGGGGGGGAGGGGGATTGGCAAGAAAAGTGAAGGCACGGGGGAGTCAGGACGGGAAAAGGGGAAGGCGATGTCTGAGGAACGGGGGGAGAAAGGGGGAAGGGGAGGTTATGGGTTTAGGAGGCATAAGGACGCGTATGGGAGGAGATCGAAGTGGGGAAAGAGGGCAGTGGAGGGGGCGGAGTGGAGGGGAGAAGGGGGCGAGGAATTAAAGAGGGGTGGGTAGGGCAGTAAAAAAGAGGAAAGTAAGGAGGGGAGGGGGAGGGGGGGAGGGACGAGTGGGAAAGGTATATAAGGGAGGGATTCGGTGCGGGGGAGGGGAGGGGGGTGGACAGCAGCGGGACGAGAGGAACTGAAGGGGGATGAGATAGGGAAAGGAGGGACAATGAAATAAGGGAAGGAAAGGAGGGGGGTATGGGACAGGAGGGGACGGGGTGGTGAATAAGGAATGGAAGGCTCGGACGCGGGCTGGGGTGGTGAGGGTGGAGGCAGGGGTGGAGAGAGAAGGTGGAGGGGGGGGGGTCGGGGGGGGGGGAGGGGAAGTCAAGGGATTGGGAGGGCGGGGGGGGGTGAAGGTAGGATGGGGGGGGGGGAAGAGGGGGCGAGGTGGGATGAGGTTGCGGGGGGAGGGGGAGAAGGTGAGTGTGGGGAGGGGCGTGTGGGTAGAAAGAGGGTGTGGAGGTAGGGAGGGTAGAAGGTGAGAGGGGGCTAGGTAGAGCCGCTGGATGGTGTCAGTTTGTAAGAGAGATCAGGAGGGGGTTGGGAGGTAGACGGGGAGAAATGGAGGGACGGGGAGGGTAGTAAGGGAAAAGGTGGGTGGTGATTGGACTAGGAAGGGGGAGACGGGGGAGGAGGTGTGGCGAGAAAGGCAGAAAGGGGTGGGGGTGGGAGAGGGTTGGGAAGTGCGGGGAGTCGGAGGAGAAGGTAAATAGGGTGGGGGGGTGGAGGGGAGAAGGTAACAAGGGAAGGGAGCGCGGGAGTGGAGGAATTGGGAGGAGGAGGAGGTGGGGGGAAGAGTGGAGTGAAGGTGGAGGAGGAGGGTCAGATGAGTTGAGGAGGTCGGAGAGAAGGAAGGAAAAGCGGAGGGGAGTGGAGGGGGGAGACAGAGAGGGGTGGCAGTGAGCAGGGTGAGGATGAAGGGGTAGGGGGAGGGAACCGTTCTGAGAGTGTCGGCGTAACGATGGTGGAGGGGGGCGGGGAGACATAAGGAAGATAGAGGAAGATTGGGGGGGTGGCGTATAGGTGGTAGAGGACGTGAGGGGGGAAGGGGGACGTAAGCAGGAGTGTGGATCAGACCGAGGGTAGATAGGGGGGATGGGGCGTGGGAGAACGGAGGGGGGAGTGGGAGAGGGGGGGGGGGAGAGGGAAAGGGGGTGGTCGGGTGGGGGAGGGGAGGGGGAGGGAGAGAAGGCGCAGAAGGGGGGGTAGAGGAACGGTGAGGCTGGGAAGGGAGAAGGTGAGGGGGGGGAGGGGTTGGTGGCGGGGGGGGGGGTGAGCGCACGTGGGTGGAGGATGGGGAGGGGAGGGGAAGGGGGGGGAGCATAGAGGTGGTAGGGCTCTGGATCGGAGGAGGGGGAGATAAGGGGGGGTGGACGGGGAATGGGGCGAACACTTCGTGCATTCTCAGAAAGGGGGGGACAAAACATGTACAATGCCGAAAGTCCACACCCGTGGAGGCGGGGGTGCGGTTGTCTTAAAAGGGGGATGAGTATGGAAGTTCGAGGGGCCATGCTCCTAAAAAGGGCCGCTTAGCGTACCCGAGGGGGAACAAAAAAGTGAGGTTGCTATGTCGTGCTCAGTTCAAAGTTCGAATAAAGTCGACGACGGTGGGAAGGAAAAAAATCTACTTGGCTGTGTGGGGGAAGTGGGACTGTTTTGCAGGGGTTAGTGCCTCATAGCGCCGGGGCAGGGGGGGTGGGGGAAGATAAAAAAGTCTTACGCATGGGGAGAAGAAACGGTTTTTTGAAAACTTGCTCGGCTACTTCACCCGAGAAAGGGGAAAACGTGGGACGCGCCCGGGGGTCAAAAAAGGGGGTGGGTTTTTTTAGAAAGAGGGAAGGGATAAACCTGCCGTTTAGAAGGGGGGAGGCTCAAGTGGGATACATGATCCTCGAGGAGACGGGTCCCCCAATGGGGGGAAGAGTTGAGTTCGACCGCCACATCGAACTAAGGAAAAGAGAGTTCGAAAGGATCAAAAAAGGAGGGGGCTCTTGTGTAACATGGGGGGAGAGAACACATCTGATCCCGTGCTCGCTGCCTAAAAGGGGGGATAAAATCATACATGGATTGCAGGAAAGTGAAAGGGGGAGATTCTGGCAAGAGGAGAGGCATTGGGTTGCCATCAGCAGGCTGCAAAACAGGACCGAACTTAATTTAAGGGTGAAGGAAAAGGCTAGTCGAGAAAAGTTCGGTACGGAGCATGGATGAAGGGGGTGGGACGATCAGGGGGAAAAAGAGAAATTGCGCAAATCGAGAAAATCGCAAATGTGCTAAAAGTCTGGGAAAAGAAACGAACTGAAAAGGGGATGTATGAGCCTTATCTAGAGAGGGGGAACAAGGGGGTGATCAGAAAAGACAGGGGTTCCAACCGAAAAGAATTGGCATACGAAAGGAACCGACTCAGATTGGGGGCAAAGGTCATGACTAAAGCCATTTCTAAACTGCTAAGTGGGAACGCTGGTTCGAAGGTTGTGATAAACACGATGAAGAAGAAAAGGGGGGGGCAAATTTGGGCGAATTAAAACGCAAGAAAGGGCCCACAACTAAAAGGTCCGCTGGGGCAAACATCCGGGGGGAATAATAAAATACAAGAAGGCGAGGAAAGAGGGTCACGACCATCAAACCAAGGGGGTCGCCGCGGTCTGCGAATAATTGCTATTGGCGGTAAGAAGGGAAGCCTGGCGCGCGGAGAGAAAAAAAAGGCGGAACGGTACCAACGCGCGCAGAAGAGAGGACTGCAATGCATGGACTGGCAAAAAAGAGGACCAGGTGCGTATGGCGCGGGCACCTCTCTACTAAAAAAAAAAGCGCCGCGGGGGGGGAAAAAGTGCCTGGTAATAGAAAGGGGCAACGGCAGGGGGATCAGGCGCTCCTGGGAAAAGGGGGGGGGGGGAAGGGCACGCAGAAAGGCATCGAAGAGGATCGCGAGTTCTGCATCAGGGGGGGGAAAAGCGGCAAAAGGAAATCTACTCGAAAACCACCAAGAGGGAAGGGGAGATAGCGTTTCCTATAGACAGCTGTGTAAAAAAAACACTGACGAACGGAAGGGGGAAGGTCTGCGTGCCCCAAGTGCAAAGGGACACAGCGTGCGCAAGGGAAAAACTGACCTCCGCCCTTTGAACCGAAGGAAAAGTTCCGATGCGACGTATAACCGGATAGAGCGTGGGGAAGGAACAAAGAGAAATACTCGCCCCCCTGGCGAAGGGTGGGGGTGGTGGAAAAATGCACTTGGGGCTTCAGGGAGAAAAGAAAAGGGACTAAGGAAGACAAGTAACCGGAGAAGAGCTGTAGAAAGGTCGCCCCATGTCATTCTAAGACATAGGCAGGACGATCACGCAACGCTGCGTAAGAAACATGGTGTAGGAATACGAAATGTAGGAAAAAGCGTAGTTAGCTCAAGGGAGCGGGTTCACGCCCGTCGTGGGAAAAAAAAACCTCCGGAATTTGAGAATTGTGATCTTTTTAGTACTGAGCAAAAAAAAGTCGGACACAATGCGGGGTCAAGTTCGAAAAAGGAAAGGAATGAAGAGAAAAAATGCCAGTCGAGCTGCTTTCACGATTTAGAAAAGAAACGGGAACTTCTTGCTCAATGAGGAGACTGCGAAAAAAAAGTGGGCAAAAGGCCTTGGGTCAAGGCAGGGAGGAGGTCTGATTCAAATATTGGCCGCATAGGCGGACATCGTAAAAGATAAAATCCCTGCTAGCCAAATGAGCTGTATTAGGGGGAGGGGGGTAGGAAAAATAGTCTATTGAGGCTGAAAGAAGAGAGGGGATGCAGCGGCCTTGAGAAGTCAAATGCGATAGGGTCACGAAAAGAGACTGATGGGGGAAATTCGATGAAGGGTTGGGGCAGCCAGCAAAGTCGGAGAAAAAAATGAAAAGGATGGAATCGCAGTAAAGCGTGTCATCAAGGATTGATTGTCAATCGGAGAGGGGAACGGAAAGGGTATATAGTGGGGAAAAGGAGGTAATCTTCCCAATCGAGGGTCGACGCGCGAGAAGGGGGGCGAAAGTAGAACTGGACATTCTCCGGTTGGGACGGAGCAGCGAACCTAGTCCAAGGGTGAAAGAGCCGGAGATAGGAAAGGTACAGCAAGAAAAAAAAAAAAAAATTCTGGAACAACCAGGTCGAAAGAGCAAGGGATAGCTGAATGACGAAAGGACGTGTGAAATCAGGGGCCCGGGGAATTTCCAGAGGAAAAAAGCACGGCTGGCGTCCTGCCCCGGGAAGACAGAAAAGGGGGGGGGGCCTGAGTCCTACAAACCTAAAAAAGTGACAAACGGAAAAAGAGAAATGCAAACAATCTGAGAGTTTAAGGAAAAGAAAGAGTTGTGCCTAGGATGAAAATTAATCGCTCAAAACCGCCCAGTTGTGGGGGAGAAAAGGGCAACAATCATGTGGAGGGAGGAAACCAGGGAGGGGGAACTCGACAACGGAAAACAAATCACAGAATATAAAAAAACACAACGCATAATCCATGTATCAGTTCAGGATGGTACCTGGGGGGCCCGTTTTTTCTATAATGAGGCGCAGCATTCTAGTATTCCAGCGAATGAAGGAAAGAGTTGATTGGCTGGCAGGGTTGGAATAAACTGCAGCAGGGGTTGTTAGGGACTTAGCGGCGGGAGTCAGAAGGGGGGAAAAGGGGGGAAACGAGCTGACACGAGGTCCGGTGCGGATTATGGTGCGAAATCCCCGAGTGGGAAAACGAAATCGTTGCGTCGTTTATGACAGCCAGAGGAATTAACAGCGTTAACATAAGGGGGGGGGCCAAAGCGCACGGGGAAAAATCGTGCGCCGCCCGGGAGTTCTTTCCGATTTGGGGAAAAAAAACGGTTTCAAGGTGGGGGGGCAGACGGAGAGGCGCTGACTAGGACTCCGCTCAGGGAAAAATTTTCATCTGGGGGGGGGGGAAAACGAGGATAAAGGGGGCTGGGAAAGGGGGGGTGGGAGAAAAAGATCAAATTGGTGGCTGGGAAGACCAAAGAGTCGAGGAGAAAAAGCTCTCTGGCAGGGTATATTGGAGATGGCCGAGAAACTTTGCGAGCGCCAGAAACAGACCCAAAAGTCGGAAGAAACGCCTTACTAAAGAAAAGTGTGGATGGCCGCTGGGCAAAAAAAATCAAAATCAGCATAAAGGGGGGGAAAAGGCCAGTAGGGACCCACGGGGGGTCCCAGGGGAAAGAAAACACCTTTGAAGGGGCGCATGCAGGGTGAGAATCGGGCCAGGGAGGGCGGGGATCGGACGCCTGGAAGGCCGACTAAAATGGGAATATTCATCTTATGAAAACTAGGGGGAACTTGATTTGTCAGCCTTATGCAGCACTCTCTAGAGGGGACTTCTAGTGGGCTGAATTGCCGGAGAGGTAAGGGAACCCGTGAAAAACACAGCTGGTCAATCCCAAAGCGACGCCACCAGAATATAGAAGGGTATCGAAAAAAACGGGTCGGTTTAAAGGCCCCGGCGCTGAAAGGGGAGTGACCGAAAGAATTGCCTGTAACGAAGGGAAGAAGATCGCGACAAACAAAGAGAAAAGAGATCGCCTGGGAAAGACGGGAAAGAAATTCGGGACGAGGCATCGACCAGGATAACCTCTTCGAAGGGGGATAGACCTTCTAAGGGCCTTGGGGGAGGTAAAACTGTGCGAAGACGATTGTTGGGGGAGCCAATGATGTTTTGAAAAAAAGGTCTTTCAGAAAAGTGAAAATTCACTATCCACAGCTTGACCTGCTCAGGGGAAAACCTGGGGAAGGGGAACAAAGGAGACGGGTGGAGGTAAAAATTCGGGGAGCAAACAGATGAGATAGGCCCCAAACCCCCATCGGATTTCCACCGCGAAAAAGCCGAACCTTCGAAGGTGTTCAAAAAAGGGGGCATGTTGCGCAATAACTGCAGTAGACGCGTGAGGAGCGGCTTGCCAGCTCTTGGCAAAAAAAGGGACGGTGTAAGAAATGCGAAATGATTTGAGGGTGGAGGAAAGGCTCCTCCAGGGGGAGGGGAGGAAAAAAGACAGGATTGTTCTAAATAGTTAATAGAGGCTGGAAAGAATCAGGACGGATTCAACATAAAAGACAAAAGAAAGAAAATGAAGATCCGCGTGGCAAGGATTTTGAAAAGGATGTAAAGCTAGTGGACAAGGATAAAGGGGCGTGCCTGCCAAAGTACCACAGACAAGGGGGGCGGGTTGGCCAAAAGCAGAAGAACGTTCAAGTAGAACGTGGTGGTTTTAAGGGGAAACGAACGGAACAAGGAACATACATTTGAACAAGGATCTAAAAACGATGGATCTCAGTAAATGACGGAGAAATACACACGTTTGGGGTGGTGGGTTGTGTGGGGTGGGGGGGGTGGTCCTTGAAAGGGGTCAAATTTACGAAACTAAATGCAAAAGACGACGCACTAACCAAAGACTTCTTTCAAAGTTAAAAGAACGTTCAAGTCAAGCAGCGTAGCGCTCGAAGAGAAGAAGCTCCACTTCAAGTCAACAAAAAAAACTTGCACGGCACTAACAGGATCCATCCACCGGAGTGCGAGGGGGCAGGGCACCACTGATCTCTTGAGGAAAAGGGTTCGAGGAAAGCGGAAAGATTGACCCAATTTAGCTTAACCCGAGGGGGGTACAAAAACAAAGGCGAAGGTTTGGAGATTCTGTATCTTCAGCCGGGGGAGAAGAAAAGAATCAAAGGGAGACTGCGTAAAAGAGAAGGCTTTTCTGGGGAAAAACGGTACTGGTGTTCGGGTAGGGGGGGAAATGACGGAGGAAAAAAGGGAGTGCCTGGTAAAAGGAAAGAAGAAGGCTTTCAGCGGGGAGTAGGAACAAGAGGCAAGGCCACTGGGGTTAGGCGACTTCATTAAAAACGAGCAAAAGTGTCGAGACCGGGAAGGGAAGCAAAGGGGGTTTTGGGGTTCGGGGGCAAAATCCGACATCGACAGAGTTCTCAAAAGCGCGGTTGAAAGAGGGTTACAGGGTGTACGCAAACACGCAGAAAAATTGGCTTCCCGAAAAAAGAACGCGCAAGCCCAGGAGGAATCAAACCTCAAGGATGGGGAGCACGGGGGGGGACGGGAATGATTGAAAAAGCAAAAGAAGAAATGCAGCCTATGAACGAGAAACAATCTCAGGGAGGGAAAGGACGGCGATTCTGGCCTTCGAAAAGGCATTGTTTTGCGTAAGGAATTCAACAATGCTAAAAAAAACGAAAAAAAAAAAAAACAAAAAAAAGCAAAACAAAACCAAAAAAAGAGTCCCTGATTCCTCCTGGGGGGGAGGAAGACTCGACACGAACGAAAAAGTTCCGGTACGGATACAAGTCGGGCTAAGGAAATACGGCTTCAAAAAAAAAACTTGACTCGCGACACCCTCGACACTTCACAAGAAAAAACAAAAAACGTCAGACATATCGTTGGGGCTAAATATAGCGGGCATTAATTTGAATCCTGCCGGAAAGGTCAAAAAAAAAAAAGGGGTCACAACGTCTTGTGCGCCGCTCGGGTCGAAGAAGTTGAAGGGGGGATAAAAACATCTAAACGTAACCCAAGCTAGGGACGTCACTTGCGAGGAGTTCTGTCATTGTAGAAACGAGGGGCGGGAATTGCGGTCCCGAAGTACTAAAAGCGAAAGGACCCACGCCGGGAAAGAAAAAGGACAGGTTCTGGCAAGCACGCCGCCGGTATTAAAGATACCTACAATTCAGAGATTGGTACCTACGCAAACCATCCCACACACCGGTCGGACAATGTAGAAAAGAAGGTTAAGAATGAAATGGAACAATCACCAGGGAGAGAAGGGCTGCGCCCTTACGAAGGAAAAGCGAAAAAAGCTTGCAAATGGACAAAAACTTTCTGACGGGTGCAGGGTATGGGGTAACTTACTGAACCGGGGATCTATCAAAGGGCGACGCATCGGCCCTGGCAGTAGGAGCAGCAAGTGCCTGAAAAAAAAGGGGCAGCACGTTGGCAAAGGGGAAATAAGGAATAATCGAAAAGAAGGCGCAAAAAGGGGTTGCGGGAAAAAAACAAAGTCGGAGATCATGAATCTAGAGAAACACAAAAAGGGGGGGGGTCCGAGAGCCGCCTTGCTGGGGAGGAAGAGAACTACCTGACGGGAAAAAAGGGCATCTGCGTGGCCCGCCGTGCAAGGGACAGGAGACTCCATTTTCGCGGCGAACTACTCCGCCAGAGGTCAATACCAGCCGGAAGATGCGAAGCTCCCGCGAGTGATAGAGATCTTGGGGGAGCGGTTCAGTACAAGAACTAAACTCCGGCCGAACTGAGGGGTTCGTCATTCCAACACTTTTGTAAGGGGAAAGCGGAAGGGGGGGCAGCTTCGCGCCAACGTTTCTGCTAGAGGAGCCAGTCTTCACGGTCTTAAAAGACGGAAATCTATCTGAAACCGTGTGTAGGGGGGAGCGGCCGCGGGAAAAGCGTAGGAAAACAAAAAAAATGTAAGGTGTCGAAAAAAAAGTGAGAGGTATTCGCAACGAAACCGGGGAAGCTTGTTTTTCGGCGGGTGAGTAGGCGGTAGTACTTCGGGGAAACGCAAAACAATAAAAATGGGGACTGCGTGGTTCTTCTCCAATGGGAAAAGAAAGGAAAAAAGTGCCATTCCTGATAAACCAGACAGTTTAGAAATGAAACATAGAAAAGAAAAAGGGGGTGGCCACGTCGTTCTCAAAGGGGCAAAGAAAGGCTCCGTAGTTGGGGGCATGTTCAGTGGTCGCGGAGAAGGGAAAGAAAGGGCATAATTGGAAAAAGTAGTCTCAGAAAGGTACGAATCAGTGAGAGACTTCGGAGGGAAAGGAAAAGGAAGAGTAAAGCACGTGCTGTGAAGGGGTTGGAACAAGGCAAGTCTTGATCAGGGGGAGAAAAAAAAAAAAAATCAGGGAGAGCGCCTGGGGCAGGGCCAAGGGAAAAAGGTCCGCTATAGAAAAGCACGAGCAAGAAAGTTAATGAGTGTTTTTTGTCAACAAGGGAAACAAGACAGGTGGGCCAGACAAGGAAGCAGTAGAAGTTATTGGGGGGGGATGGCGAGGGTGGCCGAGAGGGAAGTGTTGGCATAAAAAAAAAAACTCACCAGAGGCTCCCATAACTTGAAGGAGAAAAAAAAGACCTGGCGTACGTGCTGTGGCTGAAGCTTCCCGCGGGTGGGGCGTACCAGAACGAATCGGAGCGGGAAACTCGAGGTAAAAAACGAGCCGGAAAACAGGTCCGCGGATAGATGCAAAAAAAGAAAAAAAAACAACGGTCGGCGGTTACCACAAGAGAAAGTAGGAGCGGTGATCGCCGAGTACCAAGGTGGAAAAAAAATTAGGGAAATAAATGGTCAAAACGTCTGGAACGGATTCAGGGCTGGAGTAATGGGGTCCGCCAACTCCGTTAGGGGGGTGGAACCGAAAACGGCATAACGCACTACCCAATCAAAGAGAGGAAAAACCGAACTAATAAAAAGCCTGAGCTTCTTCGAACCAAGAAAAAAAAAAGGAATCAGTTGTTTTGTAAAAGGGACCCGGGTTAAGAAATGTGAGGGGTAACGCGTTGCGGATTAGCGAAGCTTACATACGTAAGAAAATCGCTACAACATGCAACAAAAAGCCGTGCATGAGAAGCATTGTACTTGGCCGTTTTGGAGATGAAAGGGGATCCGGGCAGTCCTAGTGGAAATGTCTCTATCAGCCTTAAAGTTTGGGGGGGATAAAGTGGCCAGGTGGCGGTACGGATCGCGGGGGAAAATAAAAGGCACAAGAAGGAATTTGGGGCGCGAAAATAGGAAAGGTGCGGGGGGGGAGTGCGATCCGTCAGGATGGGTACTCAGATCGGAAACGGAAATCGGTTTTCGAGCAGGATCGGAAAATGCCTTCGTTTAATGAGGCGAAGCCCATCGTAACCAGAGCAGTGCCCCGGGAAAGCAAGGGTACAAAACTGGGTTTTAGAGGGTGGGAGGGAGTACTACTGGCTGTCGGGACAGAGAAACGAAACGGGAGGCACGCTTGCCAACGCGGAGCAAATGGACATGATTTCTGCCAGTTAGATCTAGTTGCCAATTCTCTCAGCCAGGGATAAGGAAAAGGTCGGAGAAAGCTTTGCAGCGCCGGGGGGACCAAAAGAAACCAGGTCGCACGCCGGCCTTGCCCTTCAACCACCGAGGGCCCATAGATCTAAATGAGAGAAAGGATATGCTGGCAATAAACGGAAACCAGAGGGTGCCCCGAACGCCGCAGGACGGACAAACGGTGGAAGGAAAGCGGGGGAGCTGTTGGTCCAGGTCGAAGGAATTTTTAGGAAAAAAGGGACACGTGCCACGGGGGGCTCTCGGTACAAAAATAGCATTATACTCTCTGTTCAAACCCTTGGGAGTGGGAAATGTATTCAGGCAACTTATGGAGGATTGGAAATTCGCTCGTAGGGGGAAGAACGGAATTCCATGCACGAAAATTAAGGTAACCTAAGCTGGACAAAGCGACGTAATGCGGGGGAGGGTCCCCACCAGGATCCAGTAGGGCAGGTATGTAGCAGTTTTTTCTCAGGAAGACCTTGCATCGGAAAAAAGGGACGGGCACGTTTATATCGCTCTCAAACAAAGAAGATCGGGAATCAGCCGGGGTAGATAAGGGAGGGGTCATAAGGAGCCACCGGTGGAGAAAAAAACTCTGGGCGAAAAGCTGCCTACTCCGGGTATAAGAAAAAAATCCAAAACCCCCCGCTCTAAGTTTGGAAAAAAGGTGAATACTAATGATGTTTTTTCAGTTCATGAGGCCTGAGGACGGAAGGAAGGCGAGCGACGGCAAACAGCCGTATAGGAAGTTGCCTTCATCCAGGAAACGGGGGTGGCCAACCGGAGGCACAAGGGGCAAATATTGTGGAGGACGCCGAGCCCAAGGTGCACGTGCGAGTCCAGAGAAGCCAGTCACAAACGTATTAACCAAAGAAAAAAAGGGCCAACTTCAGGGTAAAGGGGGAAGGGCGCAGAGGCGCATCAATCGGGCAAGGCTCTAATAATTGATTAAGGCCTTGGCAAGAAAAAACAGGGCTTGGGAAGAAGCCAATGCCATTGAAAGGTCCTGGTTGTTGGGGGGGGGGGGGGGGTTCAAGATCAGAAAAAAAATTTTCGGTACAAAAAAGTGGAGAAAAGTAACCCTTGCAGAGAAAATCAATAACTGGGAACAAAAAAACGAAAAAGTGAGATAAATCGGAAAAAGATCCTGTTGGGCAAGAATAGTCTGATTTCAACGGAGCGGCGTCAGAAGCAGGAAAAGACTCCTTCAGCAAAGAAACGGCGTGGAACCCATCCGGAATAAAGACCTCCGCGGCAGCAGCGGGTGTTCGAGAGAGCGGGAATCCGGCGGTACCGGAAGTCATTCATCCTGCCGCAAACGGGGGGAGGGATTGCCAAAACTAGGGAGGGGCTCCAGCAAGAAGCAAACTGGACCTATTCGGGGAAAATTCCCTGGCTCGGAAATTCGCGCCCGACAGCATAAACCGTCTGCGGTATCAACGTCATCAAGGCCGATCATAGAAAAACCTCAGGACTGGACCGCACTGAAGGGGGTGACAAGAACACGGCCAAAGGACAGCAGCACATTTCAAAAGATGCTTCTGCAGGGGGTCAACGAGAATTTCTTTCGGTCTGGGAAGCCGTCGGAGGCCATCATCCTCCCCGACCCACTGCAGGATTAACACGTTTGGCAAAACAACCTGGGACGTTTGGGGGGGATTGAGTGAGTCAAGGGTGCCGGAAAAGGGCACTCCTGGGATCTTAGGTGAAAAATCATGCGGAGGTATTGGAAACGTGGGAGGTGGGTGTTTTGGGGAAGGAAGTGCACGGAACCACGTTGACAACAGGCAGCGACGTGAAGGTCAGGGGGAAAGTATCGCAATGTCATAATGTGGGGGACAGGTCTCGGCGACGCCAGGGTCCGCGACCGTTGGGAAAAGACCTTGTGTCCCAAGCAAGGGGGGGGGGTTTTGGGCGTGCCGACAGGCCTAGAGACTCAACATCTCGCAAAAACGGAAAAAAAAAAGATGTGTACTCATGGATTCCGGCTGGTAGACCACCGAGGATGGAGGCCGACGAAATCTACGCCCACGGGGGGGTGTGGTGTTGGGGCGTGTGGGGGGGGTTTTTTCTGGGTTTTTTTTGGGGTTGTTTCGGGTGGGGGGGGGGTTCTATTTGCGTTGAATTTTGGGGGTCGGTTATTTTTCTGGGGCGGTGGGGGGGTGGGTGGTTGGGTGACACGCTTCGCCTTCAAGAACCCTCGGGTTCTGGTGTTGCAGTCTGCGCTCCCCATCTCCAGACATGCTCGCCCTCTTTTCCCGGAGGGGGCCGAAACCGCAACTCATGGATTCAATTCCTTCTACAGGGGAACCAGAAATTATTTTTTGAATGACGTCCAACAACAGGCCTAACGGGACATTTCTCTTCCGCGGGAAGGACGCTCTGGCAGGTGAAAAAAAAAGGGGGGGGTTCTCACCAATGCGGGACAGAAGAATATCAAAAAAGAAGAAACGCATCGCTACACCAAAATCCACGGCGACATTCAATGGACTCCAAGCAGACTCTCGAAGAGATGCGGGGGGAGGGACCTTAACTATGCTCGTTCAAGGGAAGACGTTCCGCCATTATTCCGAGAAGGAAAAGACAATTCTACAGGGGAGGAAAAGGTAAGAAAAGCGGGGGCCACAGCATCGTCGATTACCAAGGGTCTAAACCTTGTGGACCGGAATCAGAACAGAGGTTTTCGCTTTATACATTGATAAAAACGCGGAAAAAAGGCGTTCATTAATTGGGGGGAGGGAAAAAGGAGAAGGCGAAGTAATAATTTTCACAACTAGAAACTCCTGCAAGGAAGGGTGGGGGGACAACGGGAGGGAACACTCCTGAGGGTCCAAGACGGACAGGCGCGCGGGGCCTAAAGAAACGGGACCTCTTCAAAAAACCTAACACCGTGACAAAAGAAATGTGATAGTTTTTCGATTCCTTACATAAAAAAGGGAAAAGGTCCCGCGTCTAAAAAAGGTTACTGCTCGACACATACTCTCTGCCAGGGGAAGGGACAAGGGAAAGGAGGGAACAAGCCGGGATTATTGGGGGAAAAAATAAAGGACAACTACACTCCGGGGAGCGCATCTGAAAACCTCGCAGGCTGCGGGCAGCGCAAGGCGTCAATGGAAAACGCAAATGGAAGAAAAAAGTTTGTTGAGATAAAACAAAAAACAAAAAAAAAAAAATAAGGCATCTAAAGAAAAAGGGAACGCACAGTTTTCGACGTCTATGATAACGTTCGGAAGGGCTCAAAAACAAAAGAGAAAAGAGACCTCAAAGGTAAAAATGATGCAGCAGTCAGAGAAGGTCGGGCCTTTCTGACTTGAAAAAAAGAAAAACAAAAACGTGATGCCCATGGCGAAGGAACTCTGCCGACTCCGCCCATGCGAAAAGGTTCCGATGCGCGCAAGAAAAAGAAAGGAGAGAGAGCGGGGAACTCGGGGAAAAAACCATACTCAGAAACCGGGCAAAAGGATGTTGGGACGGGCAGTTATGCACTGGGAGGGAGTTTCTTGGAAAAGACCGACAGGGGGGGTAGACCTCGAAAATAAGGCAAAACGCCACTGGAATCGCGGCGGCAGGGGTTTGAGGGGAGAGCAAAAACTTTGACCGTAAACAGAGCATGGGGGAGGGGTTCCGCCGGCAGAAATAAACTACGCGGATGGTCAGGCTTGGGACTGACGTCAAGGGGAGAGGGAAACGCCAAATTAGTAACTCCGGGAGCGTTTTGAGGAAAAAGAATTAAGGGGAAAAAAGAAAAAACTGGTGGGACCCAGAGTAAAACTTCTCATCGACTATGGGGGAGAAAAGGGGATCAATGAGAGAATCCCCGTAGTTGTGCCGTGGGTAGGGTCGGTGGGAGGGGCGAGGGAATCCATAGTCGCGTCTTTCTAAATTGTTCGACGCAGAATGTGGGCTAAAGAAGACATCTAAGAGGGACTCCGGAGTGCTTTCGTAAAAAGGGAGAAGCGAGAGGGATGGTAGCGAGGGATAAAGTCTTGATATAAAAAAATAGGATGAGAGCAAGTCTCCGTCCGAAAACTTACAGAGAGGGAGGGGAATACGTAAAAAGACATGAAGTGCGGCCTGTGTGGTGGACCGTGGAAAAGAGAAAATGACAAGCTCTCAGTGGAGAAAATCGGGGAAAAATTTCGTGCAAGAAGAAATAAGATATTAAAAGGGGGGGAGGTCAAATTCGCACCAGAGCTACAAATAGGTACGGAAGGAAATCACGGTCAAGGCAAAAAGCGGAGAAAAGGCGGGGGTGGCGGACCAGCACCAGACCGGGAGAGGATATTCCTCCACACTGAAATGGGGTACACAAACGATCCTAGGGGGGAACGTGGGGGGAGCGGAGACCGCGGCAAGAAACCAAAACCAAAGATGCGAGGTTACCAAACCGGCAGGAAAAGGGTATCACGGAATGTACGTCGAAGAGTTGTGAAAAATGAAAATGGAAAGAATTTCCGGCAGCCCGCTGCTGCCTGGTTTCGGAAAAAAAAAACTGCCGACCAAAGAGGGGCATTATTCAAAAAACTACAACGGCCCACGCAACATCACAATCAAAAAAAAAGGGAAAATGAACCCTGGAAAAAAGCTTTTCTTCACACCAGTCATATAACGGCCAAAAAGGGAAGGGTTAACAGAAGGGAAATTTGAGGGGGAAAAGTCGCGAGATGCAAGCGAGCGTGCCGAAAAAATAAAAGAGGCAACCTAAGAGCAAGATCCCCGGTGCTGGAAATCAGGTGCAAAGGGAACCTTCCGTTTTGGAAAAAAGGGGTCCTAGGATTCCAGCGAAGAGGAGAAGGGAGGCCTGAATAGTTGGGGTCACTTTTCGGACGGATTGCGGAGGGCGTAAAGGAAATCCTTTGAGAGGCAAGTTGCGACGACGAGGGTGCCGAGGGGGGGGGCGTGAGGCGAATCCGGAAGGAGTTTCTCAAAGAGGGCAGAAGAAACCGATAGCCAGAAAGTTACCGAGCAAAGCCGAAAGCATAGTACAACAAACCGAGTGACAAATCCAGGAGGGGAAGAAAGTTTCCCACGACCTGGGAAATCAGGGGAGGGAAACTGCGGAGTCGGACGAAACACTTTTGAAATCGAGTCAATTAGAGTCAAAGCCTTGGCCAAAACGCGGATGGAGTGCGCTGCGATTTATATGAGAAAAAGAATTCTCGGTTTTGAAAAAAGGCGATGCAAGCTCTCTGCAGGGAAGTATGAATGTCAGAACGATGCGAGCCCACATCCAAAAGTCTCTCATCGTCCTTGAAGTAAACCACCACACCTGGGGGGGGGCCGAGCCTGGCACGAAGGAGCGCACTTTCATTGTATGCTGCGCTTGACCAGGTGGCCCCAAAGAAGTTGAAATGAGAGTTGGGGAAGGGGGGGCGCGAGGGGTAGGGGCGGGACGAAAAGGGATGTCCAGCGGACACAACTTAATATCAAATGGAGGCGTTGGCCATGGGGAAGTCAACTGGAGCAGCAACTCTCTGCGCCCGTCGCTCGAAGTTAAACTTTGCCGTACGGAAGTCACGAATAACCGGGTGAAAAACATCAAGGCGAAGGGAACAAAAAGATCAGACATCGTACTCACACATTCTCTCATGTTAAGGTACGAAAAACCCCCGTCGACTGGTGGTAGACCCAGCGCCAAAGAATTTTCTTGACCGGGAAACTTGCCTACACGAAAGGGAGCGCGACTGAAACCACAAAACGTAAAAAGAGAGATCGATCCGCAGTGGTAGATAGCGTTCTCATACAGCGCCTCGGGGGGAAAACCGCGCGAAAGGGAAAGAAAAATGCTAAGAGCAGATCCTGTGGGGGCTCCATGCGGCGCCGCGGTGGTTAGTGGACAATTATGTTCAAAGAGAGGTGCGTACGGCAAGTGAACGGCAACGAGAGAAAAATAAGATGGAAAGAGCAAGGAGGAAAACGGCGAAAATAAAGTAAGTGGGAATATGGCATTTTGCTTGGAACACCTGGAGAGATCCATTTCCCGCAAAAAAAAAAACCTGCAAGGGGGGGGAACCCCGCGACAATCAGAAAGGAAAAAGTACGAAAGGAAAAATGAGGAGTAGGCGTAAAAAGAAGATCAAATGAAAGGAGGGAAGAGCAGGGTTCGCAGCTGTGCCATCACCAGGTAGGGGAGATCCCAAAAAAGAACTACTCTAGGAGGCGTTCACAGGCGCTCGCAAAGCTTACAGAATGTTCACTAACGGGGGGAAAGGATATCGATTCAGGAAGCTGGAACAGCTAAAGATCCATAATATATGAAAAGAGAAAACAAAAAAGACGTCTGGCAGAGGGAAGATTTAATGCTCGTGTCAAAGATAGGGAACTTAGGAGAACTCTACAGCACACTAATTGAAAAGCTATTGGGAGATCGCACCTGAAAAATGGGGTGTGTTGGACGAGCTGTCAGGAAAAGAGGAACGCAGGAAGAAGCCGACGAAAAAACAGGAAAAGGGATAAAAACAGGATTCCGACAAGAAAATCCACCTTGAACTCGGAGACAGGAAAAGTTTCGGAAACGCGGCCGCCGGAAAGCAGCCCGAAAGACGCCCGGGATACCCAACAGCGAGAAGCGTGCTGCAAAAAGGATAGGACTGAGAAAAAGTCGAAGAAAACGGGCCAAACAGTAAAAAGGGACAAAATGGTCAGGGGAAGAAGTTGAGCTTCTGATCGGCGGGGAAAGGATTGTCGAGGAAAAGTAATACCGACACTTTACAACTGTAGGATTAGGCTGGTTAAAAACAACCTGGATTTGGGGGAGGAAAAGAAAACCTGACCTCGAAAGGCAACGGTTCTTAGGAAATCAGAGGGGAGGGGTCGGCGGGGGCAAGGGAGGGTGATCAATGCAATAGCGCTTGTCGGAAGGCGAAATCACTCCTGCTTTCAACTAAATTTGGCTGAATTGTAACTTGGGACGACGTCATTCCGCGATGAAACTGACGTCCTGGTGGGGGGGGGGGTTTTGGGGTGTTGTGGGGCTGGGGGAAAAGATTTTTTGGTGGGGGGGAAAAATCGCCTACAGGAAGACGCTCGTTGGAGCAGCGAGGTGGAAAATGAAATGGTACGCCCCAAAGCCGCGAAGAGAACGAAAGCCCGCAGGCCATGAGGCGCTTCGGGGAAGGCGAAGGAGCTCGTGGGGGAAGGGAACCAAATCTATCCGTGCTCGCCTATTTCGAACAATCATCATGATTGGAAAACAGCGAGGAGACCTGCGAGGTGGACTGGTTGGGCGAGAAGGTGAAAAGTCCGAACTTAAAGTTTCAAGGGATCTTCCACCTTTCTTCTACTCTCTAAAACGGAAAAAGGGACCAATCCCAAGTCGTGCCAACCCCACCAGACCGAGAAAGGGAGACCGCAGCTAAAAATCAAAACGGTTACAGAAAAGTACTATAAGCCGGGGACGGCATATCCGAGACTGAGCCGAAGAATTGCCTGGTGAGAAAGAAAACCTACAAGAAAAAAAAAAATACGAAAAGGGGGGGGGAAAAAATACTATACATGTTACCGACGGACTCATAGGGATTGTTCCAAGAAATAGAATAAAAAAGCTTTAACCTGAAAAAGCAAGGAACTTCACTTTTGCTTTCTGAAGGGGAAAGTTAAAAGAACTATGAGGTCCCTTGTTCGTTGCCAGTGAGTTCCGTACGATCCACGCCAGAAACCATCCTACGCGTTCTTGTGAGACGTCCTGCCGGGGGAACGAAGCATCGCAAAAAAAAGGGATCTGCCTGCCGTTGCCCTACGAGGGGGGAGGAAGTCCGGGGAGTGAATCATCAGGGTGATATGGCTGTAATACATGCATCAAAGCGTATACACAGGATTTACTGTCTCTTACTCTGCAGACTATCAAACCAAGTGCAGGAAAAAAGTTTCGGCCCAGGGTGCGGGTATGGAAAGGTACGTAACCTCTATGCAAGAGAAGGACAGCCCGTCAAGCATGGTAATGCGCAAGCGGCGAGTCAGCGGAAGCCGTGCGAAATTGGTAAGACATGGAAAAAACGTGGGACTTGGCACTCAGAAAAAAAATCGTCATGCGCGAAGGAGGCGCAGTTGGTCTACCACAGAAGAAAAGAAACGCTCAAGTCAACAACAACAATGAGATTAACATTAGAAGTCAAACGCCTTTCTTGCGAAAACCTGAGAAAAAAAAAAGACGGATGAAAAAAAAGAAGGGTCGAGCCCTTTATGCTGAAAACCAAGCAGAAAATCCCAGGGGGGTCTAATTCCGTCAATGAACTAACCGCCGCTGGGGGGGGACATTCCATCACTTTTCAAAATATTAGGCGAACAGACGGTCTATGCGCGAGGAGTAACATACTCCCAAGAAGAAAGGGCCGAAAGTTTGTTCTGGCAGGAAAAGAAATTCAGTAGTAGAGAGAGCGGAAGAGGCACAGACCGTCTCGCTGTTTCGCGAACAGGGCACTCTTTAAAAAAGAAGCCAAACTGCTTCGATCCGCCCGCGCGTACCCGGTGTGTGAAGAGGAGGGGAGGAACCAGCGTAAGTACCCTCACTGTAGGAGTAGGGATTCAAACCGCTGAGTCGAAGGAAACGGCTGTTCGGAGTGGATTTCAGGGCGATCTTTAAAAGTAAAAATCGGAACCGCCGTGGAAAAATGACGCCGTTTTCTCTCCCATGAAAAAAATTTAGGGAAAGAGACATTTCCAAAGGGAGTAAGAAAGTTTTAGAAATTAGGGGGCGAGAAAGTGGAATTAGATCACGGATGTATCAAAGATTTTGCCATTGTCCTCCTTTTTCCGCGGAAATCCTGGGAGGAACAGGCGGATGCAAAAATTGGGCAAAGGAAGCAACCCTACGAATCTCGGAGTCTGTAAAATCTCTTCTAGTCAAATGAGCTGGGAGATGGGGAAGGTCGCGAAAGGAAAACGTTAAACGGGAGTCGTGCGGCAGCGCCTTGACCGCGAAAACTTGACGAGAAAAAAAGCGCAATGGCGAAAAAAAAGAAGTGACCGGTTTTTTTTTGACAGCCAGATCAATGACACTCCAAGGTGTCCAAAAGAATGCCGTAATCGATTCAACAGGAGGAAAGGAAGGCTAGAGAAGGAACACTGGATAGGAGAGGTGTCAAAAAAGTCGTTCGCACACCAGAAAAAAAAAAAATAATTGAGAGAATTCTAACTTACTGCGCGTAGCTGGGCGGTCCGATCTCGCGGTCTGTTGGGCGGAAACGGAATCCAGGAGCGAGAGATTCAAAGCGCTTTGGTAAGAGAAATGAAGGCATTTAGCCGATGACCGCTCAGATTAACAAACAAACCTGCGAGACAAGGGACGCGAGCAAGGCCGAGCAAGTCCCGAGACCAAGTGTGAAAAAAGGTAAACTCTGATGGACTAAATACTCGCTTGACCTGGATCAAAACCAGACCCGGCGAAGTAGAAAATATGAAAGAAAAGAGCCCCACACACGCCGACCAGAGAAAAGATGGGGGGGAAAAAGAAGCCTGGGGGACTCCGGAAGCTGGGGGACTTAAACCAGCAAATAAAATTCCAAAGACAGGGGTGTTTTTGTGAGAAGGTAAGAAGAAAGGTCGGGGGCTTTAAAGGAAGAAGGCCTATGAAAGAGAAAGATCATAGCGCGACAAAACTTCAGAAAAGACAGGCTGGAATCCGTGGGTCCATGGTTGGAACCCGTGGAGAAAATTAGAAGGAAGAAAAATCAGAATATTATTCCTCGAGAAAAAAATTCTGCCGGGGGTTGGTACTGGCAGCCATGGGGGTCTTCTTACAGAGGGAATTTGGAATTGGTTACCGGAGAAAGAAGTTGTAGGCTACGGTCAGGGGCTTTCGTGATGGCGAGCCCTCCGGGATCTCGAGAGGGCCTTCGGTGCGGGAAGCCGCATTAATGGACGGCGGAGACTTTACCTAAAACAGTTAAAACAACCGAGTGAAGGCGGGCAACAAGGATTCTTCATTGGGGCAAAAACCTGGAAAAAGATACGAGGCTGGCGTCAGAATGTACTCCGATCCGTGAAAATCAGGGGACCCCTTTCAATCTTTCACAAAAACGCATGGAAACCGCGATATGGGCTGCCGGCATGATGAGACTAAGAAAAATTACTGTGGAGGGGGAGCAAATTCGATTGGCCAAGCAGCTCGAAGTATTGAGAAAATGGGACTGTGTAAGAGATTGGCGATCGAAGCGCCTACAAGCCAGAGGCGCGAGGCACTGTTGAAAGAAAAAAAAAGGTGGGTGATGCATATAACACCGAGAGGGAGGCCCGATTGATATCAGCGTGCCCCTGCCCCCGCAGGGGCAATAGCCTTGAGGAAAAGGTCGCGGTGGTCAAGTCAACAGGGGTAGGAGCAGCCTGGCAGAACTGCTGGGGCGGGCAGTTCCACCAGAACTGATACACTGGTGTCTCGGTGAAACCCGGGGGAGGGGAGGAACAATTAGGCACTCAGTCGGGCTGTGACGGCGGCTCTGCTTTCACTTGCAGTACGTGAAAAGAAAACCTGTGAAAAACACATCAAAGGTTATTTCCTAAAAAAGGAGGCTGGAGACGCCACCATTAAGAGCCTGTAGGCAGTTATCAAAACACGAGTTGTGGGACCTCCAAGAATCATTTAGGCTTAACTATTGACTGGA
>Ga0179593_1475613_pt1 | contig 31351 bp, 21 predicted proteins | sample CZODoug2_1_08_16_FD_185931 | JGI IMG/M metagenome (GOLD analysis project Ga0179593, IMG submission 185931) | Vadose zone soil fungal communities from Angelo Coast Range Reserve, California, USA - CZODoug2_1_08_16fungal (PacBio error correction) | ecosystem: Environmental > Terrestrial > Soil >...
CCAGGGGCCGATAGAGCGGAGACCCACCGTATCTACATTGACAAAAAATAAGGGCAGAACGCCGAACCGGCTGAATAGAGGAACATGTCGAAAACCCAGCGCTTCCAATATGGAAATAGGAGGAGTTAAGAAAATCGATAGCTGGTCGGCCGAATGTAGTCGGCTTCAGAAGGATGGACTAAACCAGGATCAGTCGCCGAACGAAAACTCAGAATCTCACGGTTTCTTCAGGGGCCCTAAACCGGAACCCCACTCCTCTTTCTTAAACTAGAAGAAAAGGGGTATTCCATACAATGGGGGACCGTAAGTTAAGCAGGATGCCGCCATTAAAGATTATCCAGCACAAAACTTGGGAAGCAGACTTCAAAATCAAACGCATCCCGTTCCAGCGGACGAAGAAACGCTTAAACCCCCGTAACAGATTCTTAAAAGGAAAAAAAAAAAAGCACGGAATGCAAGATGAGCCTGTGGACCTGATAGGACTGGACTCCGGGGACAAAACTCCTAAACCCAAAAAGGTCAAGCAAGGGTCCCGCATACGAGGATAGCTGGAAAGCTAACCGAACGGGGAAAACAATATTAGAACGAAGAAAACTCCACCCATGAGACCCTGGAAAAGGTGTTATCTTTTGGAGAAAAATTGTTGACTGGGGTAGGGGAAGAAGAACCCCCCCTCGTCCCCCCAAGGGATGGGAAGCCTTCTTGTAACTCCGGAAAAATTTAAATGAAGTGGAGGGGGGTCCTCAAAAAGGTGTAAAGAACCGGTCACGATCATATCAGAAACCCCGAGCAAAATGGAGTAGCCAATATGTAGATGGACAGGAGAACACGGGGGAGACCCCCAGCCACATAACCGCTGGAGGGAAGCTCCCACTGGGGCCTGACCCAAAGCAATGGGGAACCAATGGTCGTAATCACAGTCACAAAAGGAGACCCCCTCCGCGACCCCGTGCATTTGAAAAGTGATCTGGGATCTCAAAAACGGGGGGGCTAGGTCTTAACGATAGTTCAAGGCATCGCTAGGCTTGAAGTTAAGGGGCCGGTCTGGAGGATGTTCGCCCAACGTTTCAGGGGGCCGTCCCGGATAACTTCGTAGGGGGAAAAGGGGTGGTTAGAAGAGACGGGGGAAGGGGGACGGGGTCGTAAAAGGGGTTCACGTACCGGGGAATGAACTGCTCAGTTCGGACGGAGACGGAAATTGTACTGCTGATCTAAAAAACGGTGGAAAAACGGATTTTTTAGGAGACCAGTCGGCTATCGCAAGCGTCATTTGCATTTCAGGTGGAAAAACTCAGAAAAAAGTGGCGCTGAACGTCGGAGGGGATATCAGCACCGGGTGCCCGGCAAGGGGAAAACGGAAGAACCTAAAGTTCGGCAAAGATAGACCGATGCCCTCAATAAGACCGACGGGTGACGTTGTTCTCATACTTCCGAGAGGGGGTCATCAGGAACAACGAAAAAAAATCATCAGGGAGGGCTGGGCTCCGAGGTGTTAAAAGAGGATACCGAGAAGGTCGTGCAAGGGGTTTTTCCTCAAGTAAACGGAGGAAAGCTAGGAATACCGGACGAGGGTGACCTACTAAATAAAGTCTGGTTTGGGGTTTAATAAAGGAGAGGTCACGACCACGGTAATCTGCTGCGTAGAAGCTTAGGGATCGGGTCTATACGACGAGTAAACTTTAGAGGGGGGCTAAGGAAATCAGAAAAGTCTTCTGGCGGTAATAAAAACGCGTAGGGCCGACTCGCCCCCGTAGGGCCGTTTAGGGAAAAAAAGGAGGGAGAGGTCGGCTACCTCACGTCCATTCGAGGTCAGGAACTAGCCCAAGAAATGCTCGCGCCAAACACAGAGGTCAATGAGCAGGATCGCCGTAAGACATGAAAGGGGGGTCCCCTCGCAACTCTTCTAGGCACTACGAACGGCATAACTATCTACAGGTAAACGGGTAGGTGCGACGAACACGAGAGCGCCGGGACGCATGGGTCCGCGACTGGGTCTGGAATTCAAAAGAGTAACGGGGGGCCCATCAAGAAATCAAAAGGCGAGGAGATCATGACATGTACGGAGGGGGACAAAAAACGAATGTCGCGCGGTCGAGTTACTACTGTCACCCCTGGTTGGGGGCGCCAGGCATGCGATCTGAGGGTCGTGGAAGGGGAATCCATTGAGGTCGAGCTAGATCTTAATGCGAGCGGCAACGTGCCTTTCATTGTGAAAAAAAGGGCGGGCTTCGCCGGGCGTGGAGGCCGTTGGATCGTGGGGGGAGATGACGCAGGTGCCGTCCGCGAAAAGCAATACAAGAAGGCGAGGCTCAGGGAGGCGTTACTCGCAAGGGTCATAAGTCGGTCGTCGAAGGTGCAGCCCTCCGCGTCCATCAAGTAGGCGCGCCAGCGTAGTCGGGCGTCGGACATCCAGGCGGGGCGCCGTAAAATGTAAGGACGTTCTCGACGAATACAGAACGGGCCGCTTCGCGGGGCAGGGGCGAACTGACTCCTGCGGGGGGGCAACCTCCAGCCCTAGATGCCAGATCTTTGTCTCACTTACAAGGACAGAGTTACAGGACCAGCAATCTGGGCATCGGCCAAAAACCGGGGTCTCCTACGATATGGGTGGAAAAAAAGGCCTACTTGAGTCAAACCGGAACGCGGGGGAAGTGATCCTGCCAGCCTAAACCAGGGAAGGACCAGGGCCTCCCGCGTTTGACTGTGGACAGAGGCGAAGAGCGGCCGGAAGGGGGCGTTCAGCGGGGTGGAAGAACAACTGAGGGTAGAGAGGTCGGGGCGCGGGGCGTAGGCCGAGGACTACTCCGAGTCACGCATTGACACGGGAATAGTGGAAAGGGGCAATAAATCGACGACGATACAAATACGACCAAAATAAGCTCCCCCGCATCCTCAGGAAAGAAACTGGAGACGGCCTTAAAGTGAGAAAAGCCTCACCCAAAAAAAGACTAGGAAAATACAGTCCTCGAATGAGGAGATTATCGCACAACACACTCAGGGGGTGCAGGGGTGCGAGCCGGGCCTCCTGGTCCGGTAATAGGACCTCATTTATGGTAGACAAAAGGAAAGGCAGCGACAAGTTGAAGAAATGAACCAGTAACGAGCGGGTCGCTATCCCCTTCTCAACTAGCAGGTAGAGAGCGGCGAGGTCCTATGATTGACTTCCTTACAGAAGGAAAAGCGAAGCTCCAGGTGGAGGAAAGAAATCCCCTCAATAAGGGTCTGGAACGAAGAAAAAAAGACTCGGGGGGTTTGAGAAAGAAGGTCTACGACCGGGCGTTAAACCCAAAACCCGTGAAGAACAAGGTCCTCCCATCCGAAGGTACGACTGCAGGCGCGGATAAAGGGGTAAGGGGTTGGTTAATAAACGAGACGTATCGTAACCACGAGGAGAGTCGTGAAATATCCGATCCAATACCGGTCGAGAAAGAGCCTCGACAAAGGGTAGAGGTTCAGGGTGCAGGGTCTTAGATCCATGCATAGGGAAGAAATAGAAACCCTTTCATAAACCCTGGAAAAGAAAAACAGAAATAATCAGGTCGTATTCCGGCAGCCATCGTCACTCTTGAAGATGAACTCGTAGGGGGAATGAGCAGACTAAAAACACTCTGCGAAGTGTAAAGAGAACCATTAGATCAAGTTCGACACTTAAGGAGACATGGTGCCAAGGCATGGCGCGTTACTGGACTCTAAGCAGCGTTGATCAATTAACCAGTCTGAAGGATGAACGGAGGAGGTAAGGAAGGGGAAAAAACCTGGGGGGGGGAAGAGAAAGCGTTGAAGGAATTGGAAACCAGCGGAAAGCTGTACGCCCCATACGTGAAAAAGGTTTAGGTCTCTTTATGAGACTCAAAAACCACTTATTAGTTAAAAGGAAAGATAATCACAGAGAGCTCATAGTGTGGTGAAAGAGGAACTGAGAAGCGGTGGGGTCATGGAACCTTCATGGAAGCTCGAGGTGCGATTGCCAACCAGGTGACTGGCTAAGAAAAGAGATCCGTCTCAACTGGTCGATCACGGATCAGACTCGAGCATAAGGGGGCATAAGAGTACTGAAGGGAACGAGTGAAAGAACGCGAGACAAAAGGGAATTGTAAGAAACTTCCCTTAAAAAGAACTAGTCTAAGGTCCCCTACTCTCGACCTGAGGGGGAAGTATGGTGGCCTGAATCCAAAGCGAATGGAGAGGTACGGGTAGAGCACTGGGAGAGGGGTGCTGACCTCTATGGAGGGAGGCCTCACCCCTAACACGAACATTCTTTTCTAGGATTTCTCGCAGGGAGGGGAAGCGATCGAGATGGCGTGCATAAGGGGGGAAATTGGTGATAGCGTTCTCCGGAACCCACGTCAAGCCAGAGAGCCATATCCGTTCCCGCCAGGCACGGGACCTGGGACAAAGAGGCAGAGGAAACGCGGGAAGGTGAGAGGTAGACACTTGGCCTCGAGAAGAACTCTGCTTTTTTGATCCATATTCAGCAAGATTGATGGAAAGGGGGATTAGATAACGGCAGTCGAGTACTATGCAGGAAGACGCCTTCAAGAAAAGGACTCGGATTCTCTCTCACCAGATAAATCCAGGACGACTCTTGGATCTCGTTAGAAAAAGAAGCAGGAAAAGGGGTCAGATTCGAAGGCGCGGGAGACTCAAACGGTCCGACCTAGTAGCATACCGGCGACAAAGGCGGCCCGGAGCGGAAAGGGCCGTGCTTCACCAGAGCCGGCGCCAACGGCCGGCCTAAGAATTCAGACTGGAAAACTCGTTGCGTAGGGGGCGCGGCCGGGATGACTTAATAATGCCGGAGCACCGGGCTAAATTCGACAAGCTGGCGGGGGAGAAGTCGTTCATCGACCAAAGTCTAGGGAGAGGAGGCGCGGAAGGGCACACGAGGGGGAAAAAACAGGGGTCCGGAGTGCGACGACTAGATTTCTTACGAGGCGACCAGACCCCGGAGAAAAGACGAGCCGCCTAAACGTAGATAGGGGGGGGGGGTAAAAAACCGACCCTCAACTTCGGTAGCGCTATCGCCGAGGGGCAAAGACACCAGAAACGGAAGGAACCTGGGTAAAGGGCGCGGGGAGTGCCCAGTATCTGCGACGAGGGGGTCCGGAAAGAGAGTCGACATTTCAACGACTAGTCGGGAGAGCGGGCGGACCCGTGGACTGCTGCACGATGCGAAGAAGTGGCTTGGAAGGTCAAGCTGATGAACTCTCAAGTAAATGGGATTAAAATCCTGAATGGGGCTTAGGAAGGTTCAGAAAAAGGACAGGCACTGATAGAACAGAACCGAATTCCTAATTTTGGGGGGCTCACGGCTTTTCGGGACAGAAAAACGGCGGCCGAAACTCCCGGGGGATAGATTCTTGCACAACTCGGGAACGGACTGCCAAGGGAAATCTCGACCAGCAAAAAGGCCTACCGGCTGCTGCGTGGTCTTACGACTCTCTTTAGTTTCCCCAGAAAGTATTTAAAAAAAAATCTCCCCACGAAGAAAAAACACACCGAAGGGAACAGGGGGCCGGAGCAACTCGCACGGCAACGACGGCCTTGGTTGCACGAACATCCTTGTAATCAAGGGCTTACCAGGACGGAACGACGAACAATCCGCGCCTTGACCACTAAAAAGAAAAAAATAGCACAAGGAAATTTTAAGATCCGGACCGCTAACCGCTAGCAAGGTCTTAGTTTTCTGGGCACTTCCGAGTGGAATTCCTTTCGCGACGACTGTAATCCCGCGATCTTGACGGTGGGCTAGGAGCGGGGTCGGTAAAGGCAGCCTGGCATTATACAGACACTTGATCTACGGGGCTTGTAGCTAAGAGGGACGAACGAGGGGGCACCGGGAGGGAGTGCCGCGGCCGAAGCTCGGAGCCTTTCCCGAAAGATGGTGGAAAGAGACCATTTCGGATCAGAAGGGAAATAATAAAAAGGAAACGGGAGGGTTACCAATCGACAGGAGGGTCGAAAGACCGGAAAAGTCAGACGCGCAGTCAAAATTAAGTCAGGCCGGAGCAGGAAAAAAAAAGAGGACAGCCTGCTAGAGTCTGACAAAATCGACAGTGGGAGGACGTAGACTCGCGCTGATAGCCTAGAACGGCCCGCTCAAATTCCCTGCGTTCCGATGGCGAGAACACGGGGGGAAACCCGAAGACGAGGCAAGTACTTCTGCTTCACTCGCCGTCGAACGCGGAAGGACTCTGACAATGGAATCGGCACCAGCCCGTAAGTCAGAGAGGACGATAGACGATCTCCTCATGTACCCAAAACCAGCGAGGGAAAACTCAGGGGACAGGCTGAATTAGGAGCTAAGGGGGGGAGCCCCAAAGAGGTACCATTCTAAAGTAGGAAGCGTTAGGCGTAGGACCAAGTAGATTACTGAGCTGAGAAGCAATTTCCGTCGGCACGGAACTAGAGGGGGGAAAGGCGCTTAGGAAATACCGTACTCGGATAAGAATTTCTGATGGAGGCACTAAGGACAGCAAAGTTTCTCAGCTACGGGAAGACGAACCCTCGTGTCACGGGAGACAAGCAAGGCCAAAAACCACACAAACCCTTTTCTCAAGAAAAAAGCACGGCCCCCTCGTCACAGAAACGGCACAGGCCCCGGAACACGAGATAAGAAAATCCTACAAGAGAATATGAGCCGTGACACCTGATCACGGGACACGGTTTAGTCGAGAAGAAGACAGGCAAGAACGAAATTTCTCCTCCGCGATCGGCTTGACCAGCGACAGGAAAATAACAGAGCGAAAAGGTAAGCGCCGAAAGAACGCTAAATTGCTCCCCCCAAAATGTACAAGGACTGGGGAAAAAAGGATCAAGTTGTGAGGTGAAGTCAAACCAACCGAGGGCCAAAATCCGGAGGGGGGAAGGAAGTAGGAAAGAAGACCCAGTGCCAAAGGGGAGGGGGGGGGGGGGAGCGAAACCCGGGTCCCTACCTTAAAAAATACAAAGGATCCAAACACAAAGGAGGAGAGGATGATAGATTTACCGGAAAAGGAAACGGGGGGACAAACAGAACAAAAAGATTGGAAGGGGAAAGGCCGGAACCGACTCAAGGGACCCAAAAACGAGTGGGAAAAGGTTGGAGATCCTTAGACAAGAAACAACTGTTTAAGATAAAACCACCCATCTACACCTTGGGATGTTATCGAGGCGAGGCTATATTTTGCGATCTTCGGAGGGCGGACGACGCGGCGTCTGAACGGACCGTCAGTAACGAGCTGCAGAAAGACAAGGTAAGGTATCCGGTTTCAAAAGACTGGAGAATTCAACGACCCGCAGGGGGGGGAGCCGCTGCAGGGGCAGGGGGCCGGTCAAAGTAGCGCGGTCACTGAGCGAGTACTTTAGAGCCAAGACTGCTTGGTCGACAAGGGATCTGGGGGTCTACCCGGATACCAACGGAGGGTGTCGGCAGAAAGAACGGGAATTTCCCCTCAACAATCGGGGGAGGCGTCCGTGTCGTGCCCTCAAACATTGGGGGGAAGAAAAAGGAGTAGGAATGCTCGCCCCTCCTGGAAGAACGAGCCCGGTACGACGACATTCGGAATCGCTCGACGAGCTGGTAAGACGGCCGCAGTACCTCGCCGGGAATTACTGAAGGGTTGCGGAAACCACGAAAAAGCCGGCCCGAGGGATTTCTCCAGAGGGGGGGGTCAAGGAAGGGGGATAGGCGGAGCTCAGAAATATTATCAACGTCAAATGGTAACGGCGAAAGGAATGTCCCTGAGGACGGCGATACGTGAAGGAACGGGAAAGGAGGGACATCTAGAGAGAACCCTTTATAATTAGACGAGCGATCAAAGGGCGGTTCGTCAGGAGTCACGAAAAGTAACGGGCAAAAAAAAGGGATCCCCACTATACTGTATCGCGCCGCGGGCACCGGCCTAACGGCGCATAGCAAAATGAGAGAGGGCCGGGTAAAATTATAACCCGGGAGATGGGCGTCTAAACATACATCCAGGGCTAGTCTAATACGATACCGACCTGCGTCATCTCAGGAAAAAAAAGCGCTAGGGCTCGAGGGGGGTTAGGCTACTACGAAAGGGGGAAACCGTCTACTAGGACAGAGAAAAAGGAACGTATCAGAAAAGATGAGCGAGGTAAAGAAAAGAAAACTCTCTCGCACCCTTAAATGAGTAGAAACGACCGCCGCGTCAGAATCAAGAAGACAAAGGTAGACGGGAAACCCTCCAAAAATCCTTCCTTCATACATCATTGATAAGGGAAAAAGCGAAGGAGATCCGAAGGGCTAGCCGTGGAGTCTCAAAGGATCGCGTCGAGTGGTCAGAAGGAAGATTTATACTGAGAAAGTCCTTCCGCAGATGAGAACGTTCAGTTCCTAGGCCGGGCTCGGGAGGGGACTTCATGGGTAGAGTTGGGAAAAGACTTTCAGTGAATGTACGCGCGCCAAAAATTACAGAAAGAAGAGATAGGAGGCTGTTTCCGATGGAGAGGTGCAATTCAGTTGGGAGGGTAGAAAAAGCCGAAGATCCAATCAGGCTGGGGCGTCGCCATTTGAGGAGTTCGTCCGCCACTGTCGAAGAACGTGGGAAAAATTCGGCTCAATCATAACCAGGAGTAACTTCAGAGCAAGCATACGGGAACAAGAAAGACAAAGGAAAGCGACACGAGATAGTCCGCCCCGCAAAAGGGATAGGCGCAAAACTGGGAAAAGCTAGTCGGAGAAGGTTGGTGAAATGGAAGAAAAGAAAGAAACGTCGAAGAGAAACTTAAGAAGCAGCATTGAACAACATTTCGCCCCTTCCAGGAGGTGTCCATTCGGATAGAGTCGCCTAAGATGGGCAGAGGGGAAACCCGGGGTGGCGCTGGGTCTGATTTTCCAGGGAGAATCCTGACTAAGATAAAGGTATTAGAATAATTGGACTAAGGGGACAACGGAGAGACAACCAGATCGCCAAAAAGTCTTTAGATACCTTGACTGAACAACGAATCTTGGAGGAAAAGAAAGAAAAATGTGAGACATTCAGAATTCTGAGCGACGGGGACGCTCCGAGGACAAGCCGAAACTCAATTCGCGGAGAATTCTCGAGGGGATGCCCTGGAACGAAACCGGCCTTGGAAATCCCGCGGCGAAGACTGGCCGCCTGTGAAAGACATCCAGGTTAAGGGAAGGGACATAACTAAGAAAAAATTCCTCAAAGGACATTCTATTAAACATGTCGTTTCTAAGAAAAAGGCGAAAACGACATCTGTTGAGCCGGAAGAACGAAGGGAATCGCTAGTAAGGAGGAAAGCAACCATCGAAGAGCCTTCTTGGAAAGTCAGACGAAAGCTTAACGATTCCAGACCTCTCGGTTGAGAACGCAGAAGGGGTCTCAACAAACCCCAAACACAACAAAAAAAAACAAAACACCCAAACCCAACCCCAACCACAAACAACAAAAGAGCCAAACACCCCAGAGGGGCAAGAAAAAAAACCTGCGAACGCGTTACGAGTCATTTAAGAGGAAGGCAAGGAGGATCGGTACTTGGGGGGGGAAGACGTCGGAAAAGGGTAAATCGCCCACGAGCGAAATGCTGCAAGCACGCGGAGAGATAGAAAAGAAGCGAACGAAGAGGACAAAGAAGGGGGGAATGTTCTTGTGCTCACCCCTACCTAAAAAGAGAACCGCGAAACAAAAGGGAGCGAATAAAAGTACAGGCGAAGAGGGGAGTCCGCCAATCAGCCACGAATAAAGTCTTGCCTTGAGCGAACGGGGGGGACAATTCCTCCGAAAAGTCCGAAAAAACCGGACATTTCTCGCCTGCGGACTAGGATACCGTAGGAAGACTGGGTAGCGGAAGCGCAGTGCTTCCTGGGGACCTCGAGACAAGTCGGGCGGGTCCCAGGAAGGAAAAAACAGGGGTGGCCAGAGAATAGTGTGAATGAATGGTCCGAAAAAAAATCGCTTGACTCCCCAGACTGGGGAAAAAAGAGGGAAAGGTAGAGGGAATCTTGGACTCAAAAAAGAGGGAAGGAAATCGGAGAAACGAATCCCGTTTTCAAAAAAAAAAGGGGAGAAAGAGGCGGACAGCATGACACTCAGAGACCGATTCCAAAAAGCGAAGGAAAAAAAGAGGGAAGGCGAAAAGAGGGGTCGGATCACGAGGAGGGTCAGAAGGTACCTCGCTTACTGTCTCCGAGTAACAAGCACCTAAAACAAAGAAGGGGAGAATTAAATAGACCTGAGGACGTGTCGGGAGGAGGAAAAGGAAAAGAAGCGGGAATTAGGCCAGGAGCACCGATGGGAAGAAAAAGTCCGACTACGGCTCTGGACTAGATGTTCAGCAGAATGGTCGCGGGTGGAGCCCTAGATGGAAGGAGGCCAGAGAAGAACAAGAACCTGCCCAAGGTGGACGGGAGGGGAAAGGAATCGGAAAAATGGCTTTCAGATCTTGTATCTTTGAGAAATTCGCGGTCGTACAAAACCAAGTCCACGAGAGACCTCGGGAAAGTCGCCCGGAAGGCTGGGAGAAAGTCGGAAGGGAGGAGGGTTCTTGCACGAGAAAACATCGGGACCACTCTAAAGCGGCGGGGGGGGGAGAGATTCATCCTTAAAGATGGAAGGCGTCGGGAGGGGACACCGGGACCGGCAGAGAACCTGACGGAATGAAGAAACTCGAGCACAAGCGCTCCCCATATCCTTCTCCGGCGGGGGAATCGTTCAACAGGAGAGAACGGGGGGGACTATCGCCCCTTGGGTCGAGGGAGGGGGAATTCGTATAAGGACCGAACTGCGGATCTACACGTCATAAGAGCCAAGAGGTGAGTCACCCGGGCTGGAGTGAGGGACCCTCGAGCGGCGGAAGGAACTTCAGAGAAGCTGACTCGTTTATGGTGTGCTGGGGGCCGAGGAAAATTAAGGCTGCAGGGATAACCAAGGGGAGCGTTTTCTAAAAGATTCTTGTGACACGACCTACGGGTGTTTCGGCGAAATGAGAGACGTCTGGTGCTGAGGGGGGAGGGTAACACAGAAGTAAAGTCGGAAATTGAGTAGACTCCACGATTCGGCCGCTTGAGCCCAAGACCACGCTCCCACTAAATCAGGAAAACGTTGAAAAAGAGGTTCATCACCTATTGCCGAAAACCTGCAAAGCCCCAGTCTGGAGCATGAGGATGGTCGCAGCTTGACCCTGACCAGAGAGGGAAGCCCGGGTAGCTCGCGTCCTAAGTATGTTACCTATAAAGACGGGGTAACGGGCCCTCGTCTTCCAGGGGTCCAAAAAACGCTGCGAGGCAAGAAACCACGTCTGTGACTGCGGAAAAGTCCAATTCGATTCAAGATGGGCAGAGCAGGGGATGGCAGTTCCCGCTTGAAGAGGGACTGATGGAGGGGTGAGGGACGGAACCTCAGTAGCTAAGAGGAAGAAGGTGCTTAGAAGGAGGTCGGAGCAACGAGCTCGCAAAAAGACTGATGAGATGCTTGCGTCAAACAGATGACGAATACTGACCCTAGAAGAGGACAACCTCTACCACACTCTTCGGGAAAGGAGGACGCGGGGGACGTCCACATTCCGGTAAATGGAACCAAACCAGAGGAAAGAACCATAAAAATTCACGACTTCCCGAAGGGAGGCGGGACCGCAACGGAAGGCCTTAAGGGACCGGCTCCAGCCTCCCTCATGGACTCAATACAAGAAGGTAGCCTTAAAATAAAAGAAAGCGTCTCCGACACCGGCTATAGAAAGGAGTCGGAAGTGCGCCGGCTGTTAAGAAAAAAAAAGCATGGGCGCTCAAGGGATCCGGCGAGGGGGGGAATGCAACGTCCGGGAGAGTAGTTGAATAGGTAGGAACATCGGGGCGCGTGTTAAGAGGGTCGATCTCCTGTGTTCTCAGGGGTGAGTGGGGGTGGTAGAGAAAGGTACTCTCGGACTCCTATTCAGGCTTGAGGCTCAATCGTTCTAGGGAGTGTTTCGCGAAGGGTCCGACACTGGTAGGTGAGAGTTCCAAATAGAACGTGACCATCTGGGGCGCAATTTCCCCGAGGAGGGTGGAAGAAAGAGAAGGGGGGACTACAATTCTACATCTGCGGACCTTTAGGGGTCGAACCGCCAAAGGACAGGGGTCTGGAGTTAGGACCAAACGAAAGACGAGACCCGGACTCATACGGGCGGCCGGTCCAGGCAAAACAGACGGGTTCCTGGGAGGAAAAGGAGTCGAAGAGAACGGTACTTCAATGAATCGAATAAACGCCGGGGACTCGAGGTCAAGCTGTCAATGGAAAAAAGGCCCCCCTATGAACATCGGACCCTCACGGAGGCTTGGTACTGTCCTTCCGTCACGAAGGGACATAAGCTAAAATTGAATTAGGGACACCCGAAAAGAGCGATCGGACAGGATCTCAGAAATTACACAAAGAGAAACGTCTGAAGAGAGGGGACGTGTGAAAAAGAGAAAAAGTCGGCGTCGGAAGGAGGGATCGGAGGCCATCCCCCTCAGAGTAAACGCTAAGCAATGGTAGTAGTTCACTTAGAAATAGGAGGAGAAAATAGGCAGGAAGGGCCCCCCCGCAACTCAGTAGATCACTGTTGGCGTGGGAAAAGGGTAACGACCTTAAAAAGCACGAACTTTCGCAATCGCGGGAGCATACAACTCGGCAAGGGTATAGCAGAACAGGGCCCAGAAGATGTCCCCGTGGGAGCAATGAAGACGAAGCGGGGATTCTACTAAAACAAAAAAAATTCCCCAGGAAAACCGAAGAAGTGGCTAACACCCTCCCAAAGGAAAAAAGAAAAGAAAAACCCAAGGGTGCCAGTATCGAGAGGGGGGTGTCTAGAGAAGAGCACACTTCCTTCAGGTTGCCCGTCGAGATCGAGTGCCTGAAAGAAAGGAGCGAACCGAATATCTAATAAGGAACTTCGCCCTTGCCAAAAGGGGGAGAGGGGGGTGTCTCCCAGTTGGGGGGGGGGAGAGTACCCCCCTCGTACCACCCAGAAGTGAGGGGGGGGGGGGGTAATGAGGGGAGAAAGGAAAAACTTGCAAGGGGAGTGTGTCTACCCCTTAAAATACCCTGAAGAATCAAAACAAAAACAACGTAGGAGTAAAGAAAAGGGAAGGGAGATGGACCTGTCGGACGGGGATAAAACAGAAAGGAACAGTGGCAGAGCCACCCGACTCAAGGAAAAATCCGGGAGGGAAAGGTTCTTATCCTTAACCCGGAAAAACTGGGAGAGACACCCTCAAAGAAAAAGGGACAAGGGGAGAAAGTCGGAGGGACAGAGAGTCGGGAGGAGAAATTCTTCAATGTGCGGACGCAAGCGAGAGGGGGGGCGAGAGCCCCTGAAAAGCAGGAAATGTCGCTGGCTGCCCGAAAGAAGGTAGCCGGAACGGGGTCATCTTAGGAATTTCAAGCTGTTGGGGAGAAAGCTGGGCCGCCAGTCCTGGGGATCAAGTACACAGGTTCCAGAAAGCTGAGGGAAAGACTAACGTCTTCTTGGGCACGGGGAACTGTCGAGCAGCTACCGCCCACGAGGGTGGGTGGAAAAATGAATCCCGTGATGTAGAGACAAGAGTGAAGGCTGGACCGGGTACGGTTACCCGACAGAACAGGGCGGTGAAGGAGTCGGGCGGGTACCAAAAGTGGGGGGTTGGGATCTCGCTAACCCTGGCCTTACATTTCAGGGACCTGCGCTCGAAGCGCTTCGACGATTGAAACGGGAGGACTAGGGACATTTCAGAAGGAAGGGGCAATGCCAAACGTCAAGCTAGTATCAGCAAGTCGTGCTCAGAAAGGAGGGGGGAATTCTTAGATCCGTCTTGGATCGGAGGGGGGCTGTGAATGGATCTTCTTCCCAGAGAAACGTAGATTAAAAAAGAATTACGCGTAATATTGGCGAATCTTGGATATCCAACGGGGTCTCTATCACGAAAGGTATCGTTGTGAGGGGTTGATGGGCCGTTACCGGGTTCTTAAGTCCTACGACCAGACGAGTAGGCTCGCAGGAAAAAAGACTGAAGGGGGAAAGTTTGAAGGGATTTAGGGAAGTGTGGATACCATCCGTGAATGCGGTCGTCTCACAAGACCATAAAGGGTGCTCGTCCATAATGACCTAGCAAAGCCCTTCATAGGAAACCAGCTCGTAAAAGGAACCGAGGGTCTCCAGGAAGACACGTGAGGCTAATGATTCTGGTCGGAAAGTGAGCAAGCGTCTCGTAGACCTCTCACCGGGGGAAATAAAACCGCGCGACGAAACCTGACAATCCCGCCGGAGTGGGAGATCCGACTAATATGCAAGTAAAAGTATAAAGGTGCCCAGAAAGAGCGCCTTCGCGAGTAGAGCCGTAATCGTACGATGAAACATAGGCTACTCGGGAGGCGCCGAGCGCTTCGAGGAGAATGGAAGACCCTTGATACTACGAAAGGGACGGCATAGGGCAACTAGATTTCTGTGCCCTTGGAAGGGCCGCTCTGGTTAAAAAGGTTAGTAGGGGGTAAAAAATAAGGAAGTGTACCGTCAAGTCACTCAACTCCCGCCGGAGAAGTTCTAGAGGAGTTAAACGCAAGCCCTCGGATAAGTCAAGTCTGTCCCGCGAAGAGCTCCAGCAAAAGTGAGAGCATAAGACTTCGGAGACCGAAAAGGGCGCAGCACTGGACGTCGGACAGAAAAAGCAGGAGGGTCTGGACTTCCAAGACTCCTCAGCGGGCACGCAAAAACAGTATCTTGCGCCGTCATAAGCGGGAAACGCCAGAAAGCGGTCGAGGCCCCAAAAAAGGTCAAACAGACGAAGCGGGGAGAGGTGGGGGTAAGGGGGTAGGACTTCGGCAAGGGACAGGGTAGAACAACTTACACAAGAAAAGTTACCAGTGAACGTCCCTTCTGGTGCGTGGCAACAGGGAAAGAGCATCAGAACGAAATGGGGGATTGTCATGGGTGAACGTCAATAACCAGGACTCAGTAGGGGCGCTGGTTAAAGGGCGCCGCGGACGACCTAGGGGAGGCGAATCAAGGGGCCTACTGGGGGGAATAGTGGTAAAGTGTCTACGCAGGAAGAAGTCATGGGAGAAAGAAAAAACGCAAACTTCGCCCCCATGGGCGACCCTAAGAACGGGGTGTGGGGCATTCATACACTGAGGGCCGAAGACTCAAACTTAGCCCGAAGAAACTCCCGGAAGAGCAAAGGGGGAAAAAATCTCCGACGTTCGAGGATTAAAACGCACGACGCCGAACCTGGGTGAATCACTCGAAGAGCGGCCCGGGCCTCCTTGGATGCCTCCAGGGGGGACCCTCATTTACTTCCGGGCAGACTTAAAACCAGAATGAGAAACGGCGAATCTAACCGTGGCAGGGGAGTACTTGTCTGGAAAAGCCCCGCTTCTAACGAATCTAGTACTGGAGCCAGCTAAGGTGAAATCTATTAAGGGGGAAGTAACAGCAGGAAAAAGAGCCTCGCAATTCCAAGCCTTCCACATAGAGGAGGGAGAACGCGGAGTTTTTTTAGTAGGACGATGGTACGTCGGAACAAAAATGTTAAAACGACGCGGGTCACCGCCAAGAGTCCGGCGAAGTCTCGGAAAGAGAAAAACTTGTTTATAAGAGGACCCGTAAGCGGCAAAACAAGGTGAAGAGAAGCCTACGGAGGACAAAGAAAAAAGGGCCTCTAAACCAAAAAAGGGCAAGTTATGGTGAGGGCTTGGGCATACTAGAAGGGAGAAGGACCTCTACCCGTTCTAGGTAACACGTACCATGCGCCAGGAAAAACTATTCAAGACAAAATCCCCCTCGTCTAAAAAGTCTTTTCGGGTTCATTCGCGGACCTAAAGGAAGATTGAAAAGTAAAAGTAAGTAACCATGCCCAGGTGCGGGTGAAACTCAGAGAGGACTCTTATACCGGTTACTACTGGAGAACTGAAACAGCGCTTTCTCCTTTAAGGCCCAGGCTATTCGCAAAACAGGGAGGGAACCAGCCCGGGGGGGGCCAGAGAGGATGTCTTAATGGCACGACCAAACGCGCTGGGGAAAACAAGAACGGGAAAACTCTTGAGGTCAGCGAAACAAAAAAAGAGAGAGTTTGAGAAAACCCGAATAACGATTTTTCACGCTTGTTGCGTCAAAGGGGCGTGACCCATTACAATAAAACGCATGGCCCACTGGGGAAAATTGAAAGCGGCAAGAAAATTGAGCCAAAAGCCTTTGCTATCAATTGGGCAAAGGCGAGCGACCGTGCCGACCGGGAGGTCCTTACGGGGGAACTGTAGAAAAAAAAGGAAAGAAAGAGCCTGACAAATGCCACACGTAGGGGACAGAAGATAATTAACATGCCCATAAGACGGTCTTTAACGCAAAAGGCCGAGGCCGAATCCGACTCGGCGTAGAGTCGGAAGGCCCGGTACTTAACTACTATTGAAACCCGGACGAAGAGTCCCTCAAAAGAAAACCTTCCCGGCGGTCGAAGGACGTAAAACGGAGGGGTCGGGCCGTCGATCGATGCTTGCATGGTAGGGGACAGAAGGTTGGGAGGATACAAAGGGCGAACTGCCAAAAACCAAACCAGAGATCCGCAGCCTCGCCAGGAACTGCCTGGGAACGCGTCTTCTTCACCGGGTTAGTGCAAGAAGAAGAAATCGAGGGGGACTAGTACAACCTTTCTGGGGTTGGACCGGGAGAAAATCCGCGATGAAGTCTTCTGATCACGCCGGTCACGAGGCGAGTAGCCTGAAGGAAAGACGGTCCGTACCTCTCTAGAAAGACCTCAAAAAAAGCAAGAAAAGGCGAATAAGTCGTTCTCCCCGCGCCACGGGTCAGGAAGACGGGGCAGGCTTCAAAAAAAAAGCAACGGCCAACAAGGCACTCACTGAAAAGGGGACCAAGCGACCGAGCCCGCGTAGGCAATCTGAGAAAAACTGTTCGGCCGTCTGGAACTTGAATCCACTCGCACATTCGTATGGCTTGACTCGTGGAAATGTGGATGAGTGGGGCCTCTGTCCTGGGTCGGAGGGTCGCAAGGTAAAGGGAATGCCCTCACCGGTGAAGTCGGGGTCTCACAGGTTAGGGGGTACGACAAAAAAAGCGCTCTGAGAAAACAGCCTCGGCACTCTTGGTACGGTTGTTCCGGGAGGCTAGTGGAATGCCACTGCGATATGGTCAATCGTGACCTGTTCCCATGGGGAAGAGAATGTTACGATTTAGGGTTATTGATACAGAGTAGGCTAGACCCTAGAAAACTCCAGAGTAGGTCAGTAGCAGCTGGGTCCCTTGTTCATTGGATCGTTTAACGGTAAAGGATGTAAGAGCCAGGGGAAGCGTGATTTGCGAAGGGGTGGGAGATTGCGTGCTAGATTTGGGAGTAGGCAGGTCGATAAAAAGGCATACGGGGTCGGACCCGGGGGGGTGGGGTTGGTGGATGTATTGGGGGGGGGGTAAAATACCAAAGCGGCGTGGGGGGCGGGCCTGGGGGGGGGAAATCCATGATGAAGCTGATTAGAGTGGAGGGTCGGGGCGGTGGTGTCTATGGGGTTGCAGGGGTCGGGGAGAGTGGACGCGGGTAATGATTTAAGGGTTCAGGGGGCGGGAGTGGTGGGGGGGGGAAGGAAGTGTGACCGGGAGGGTAGAGGTGGAGGAGCGCCGGCGTAATACTAGATGGTTCGTTAGTGAGGAAGGGAACGGGAGCGAATGATCGGGGGACGGGCCCCTGCGAGAGAGGGGGGAGTAAGGTCGTCGAGATCAAAGGTCTGAGAGGTAAGTTCGCGGAGAGATCGATAAGAAAGAAACCCAGGCGGAGAGGGGATGAGGCGAGTCGGGCTTGGTTCATGGGGAACTAGGCTAGCGTTCGCACGGTTCTTGGGACTTGTGGGAGAAGATTGAGAGGTAGGTGTCCCGGTCGGGTTCCGGCACTGAGAGGTTAAAGGGGGGGTTTGGAGGGCATGGAGAGGGAGGGGGGCGGTCGCGTGAAGGGCGTTTTCTGGGCGGGGCTGCCAATTAGAGTAGCATCTGGAAGTGGAAACGAGGGGGGAAATTCTGAGAGCAGAACTAATGCCCTCCGTGAAATGCAACGACGGAAACGCCGCAACGCTGCGGGAGCAAAAACCTGTGGAGGCGCGCGGGGACGGAACAGCGAACGGAATTATTCACAGAGCAGGGAACCCTAATGAGAGCACGCTCGGCGGCTTGGCGTCACGGGAGTGGAAACCAATCAAGGGCCTCAAAAAACAAAATACGTCCTAAGAAGAGAATCGGAAACCGTCCACTACGACCTTAAGGTCTGACCTTCGCCTTTATAAAAGAAAAGGGCGTACAAGACGCGGGCATAAAAAAGACGACGCCTCCCTGTTCGAATGCGATCAGGGGGGCAAAAGGTAGAGCCGAGCTAAATCGGGGATGGCAGACTGGGGTTCAACGTTCTACGGAAAGGCCCGTACGCAATCTGAGGTCTCCATGCAAGTAGAATCTTTTCAATACGGTGGGCCGTTTACCGGACAGCTCTCCACAGTCAGTTCTGCTACGTAGAGACTAGTTTCGCAAGTAACCCTTCTTCCCAGGAGGCGAAGGGGGATGCTGACTGACCGAAAAAAGCTTGCCGAGACATTCTTATAGTCTTAACTCTAGGGATGCGTGGGATGTTCGGCCAACCACGAAACGGGCGGGGGTCTACGACCCGTCCCGGATCACTAGAAAAAAAGGACTCTGAAAAGTCTTCCGGGCAGGGGGAGTTTCCAGGGGCTACTGACTTCTGGGGAGAAGGGTAGGGGGTGATGACCACCGGACTCAGCGGAGGGGTTTATCTGAGGGTAGGAGGGATATGATCCGTGTGTCGCGATGGCAGGAGGGGGTAGTGATACGACTTCTCTAAGAGGATTGGGGGGAGGCAGGGTGGGGGATGGGAGGGGGGGTCACCGGATCCCGAACCTCATAGCCAGTTCCAGTGGCGACCTGGGTGTCTGAGACCCTGAATTCCTCGTGTAAAAAATCCGTCTGTAACATCCGGCGTCCGGGACACTCGGTTCCGGGAAGGAACCTTTGGGAATCAGTAAACGAATCACTCTAGGAGAAAGTCAAACCCAGGAATAGTGCTCCTCCAGGTGCAGAAACCACACTCAGGACCGCCGACCGGCCTTACGGGACGACTTGGCTATCAAGCAAAACCAACCAGAGCCAAGTCTGGCAGGGGGAGTACGACTTATCTTATTACAGCAAAGGCGAGAAGACAAGATTGAACAACCTGGGAAAAAAAGGTCAACAGTAAAGGCGGGTTCAAGAAAGGAACAACTCCTTCATAGGCAAAAGTGTAAAAAAGAAAAAATGGCACTACCGAACTCAGAAGACTTGCGACTCTAGACGAGCGGACCCTACTAAAAGAATTAAATTCAAGGGAAAACAATGGAAGATGACAGAAAACGTAACAGTAAACAGCGACTACCTATTCAAACGACCCGTCACATCACGGGGCTCACCCCCTCCGGGAAACCGAAAGAATATTATCCTTTACCCTGTAAAGGGACCTTTGGGGAACTCCCGAAAAAAATCCGAAAACTTGTCAGACGCACCAGATCGCTTTCCGACAACAGACGGAGAAAGAGGTAGGCGAATAAAATATCACCAATTGCAAAGTAGATAGGGGCTCCAGTTTGGCTTTTACTTAGCAGACCCACTCTCCACCCCCTGAGGGTGGAGGGTCGTGAGCTCACCCTTGGAAGGGGAGGGGGGGGAAGGGGGGTAACCCAAGGGGGGACAAAAAACGACCGTCTCTCTCTCACCCAACGGGGAGGAGGGGGAAGACAAGGCGGACACATTTTAGTGAAAAAAAGACAACGACCCAGTGAAAGGGAAGTGATCAACGTCGAAAAGTAAACCGCCCGGCGGTGTGACAAGGTTGGGTCTGATTCAGTAAGAAGTTTCTATAAAAAAACAACAAAACCCCGAACACTCACACGTGGGGGCATGGTGTAGGACCGACGAACTTCTATCTTGGGCGGAGAGGGGGAGTGGAAAGGGGGAAAAAGTAGGGGGTGAATATTAGGGGATAAGGGAAGGTGGGGTGCTAGGGGAGGGAAGGGGCGGGGTAAGGGAAGGGGGAAACGGGGGGGACACAATTCTGGAGGGTAAATAACTGAAGTTTGCGGTTCGGGGGAAAGCGATCTCTTAGGGGCTGAACAGGTCAAAACAACTACTTTGATGGGACGTTCGGACCACGGCAGCACTGGTTGGGAACCAGTCGCCGTCAATACCCAAGGTAGAGACTCTAGGGGCTAATAAGTAGCTTCGGAGAAGGAGGAATCAGATGTGGGTCATACGAAATGGGTGGGGGTGGGGGAGGAGGAAGTGGGGGATACATGCGGCGTGAGTACCAAGGGTGGATAGGGGGAGAACCCAGTGGGGGGGGGAGATTACGGCCGGGAGGGGAGTGAAATAATGCCGGGTCTAAATGTAAGGAAGGTCCGGATGGGGAGGGGGGAAGTTTAGTGGAGGGGGATCATCCACGGGGGCTGCGGGCGAAAGGCCCTGGCGCTGAAAACCTCCCTTAGGGGGACTAAGGGGTGTCCTGACTACCCGTAGACGTCGTAGATCTGGTCTTCTTAAGGGAGTTCAAAAGACTCAAAAAGTTTCTCTTAAGGAGGCGGTTAGCGACGCTCCGGTTGTCCCCTACTCGCCAAGGGGGGAAACAGGGCCAAGCGAGCGCAATGCCTCCGAGAGAAGGGTCCCCGAAATCCGACGTTGGGGGCCGCGCGTTTGGGGCTCTGAACACAAAGAGAAAGGTTCAGCCACTTAATATTGGAATAGATCCTGAGGGTCGAACTCAGAGAAAAGGGGAAAGCGTCAGTGGTCTATCTGGGCGGACCTGAAAATGATTACTGTCCGAAAAAAACGTGGGGTCCGGTCGGGTTAAAAAGTATCCACGGAAAGTCTCAAAAACAGAAGGGCTTTCATTTCGAAGACCCTTTCGAGGTGCGGACGCCTCCTCACAAAAGGGACTTCTCTAAAGTGACACTTCAATAATGCGGCCATAGATGACGGGAGGGCCGGGTAGGAAAAGAACGTCGGCTGTGCGGCGAACCATAGTCAAAGGGTCTGTAAAAAGGGACGAGCAAACCAAATGTTCAAACAGGTGGCCAGAGGGTAAAGGCGCAAAGGGCGCGGAACTGCCGGGGCCCATCTTCTAGCGGCTTAGGTCAAAGTACAACCGAGGCTTCGAGAACTAGCGAAGTAATACAAGGCGGGAATCCCCCCAGGGAGAAGGCGCGCACATCCCCTGAAAATAAACTAAAGAAACGTATAGACGTTGGCCATCAAAAAGAGCATCTCTCTAGGCCGGCTCGTAACCGACGTCCGCAGGGAAGAACGGTCTACTCAAGGTGCGCGCGCAAGCGGAAATGAAGGACCATGGAAAAGGCTAAGTCGGCCTGCAGAAACACGTATGCATTAGTGCCGGTTTCCGCCCGGCGCGCAAGGTTTCTTCAGGGGTTGAGTAAGGGGAGTTGAAATGAAACGGGGGGAACGAATCCCGCAGCGCGTTAGCGCGCGGTTCGAAGAGGGCATAAACGGGCAAAATATAATAAAAGTCGGGGAAAGGCATCAAAACTAATCATTCGGGTGGCATCAGGAGTTGTTCGGAAAAAACAACACTACGGCTCAAACTTAATGAGGCTTGATAGACTCAATACGCACCGTAGAATTCCAGAAAACTCTAAAACTTCACTCCATCATGAGCTTACTAAGATAAGAAGTTACCGCCCCCCACTCAAGGGGGGAAAAAGAAGGTCCGCCGACGAGCCGAGAGGGGGTTTTAAAAAGAGTGGGGATACTTCGGGGGCTGGAAGAGTAGCCTGAGAAACGACAAACCGCTCACTGACATGGACGGTACCCGTATGGGGTGAGTGGCGCTGTAGACCTAATGGCCTGAAGGGTACAAAAAACGATTTAGGCTCTTTAGCAAAAAGGTTTCGTCGCCCGCGCAGGAAACAGAGGGAGAATCATGGAGTGGATCTTGCCCCGGGGGCCAACACATCCCGCGAGGCTAAAACTCTGAGTAAACCCTAAAAGGGGGTCGAAAAAAAGAATAACTTTGTGAAGGCATGGGAAAAAAACAAAAGTCATGATACCTAACACAGAACCAGCCCACGAAATTGGAGAGAATCGCGAAAGGAGAAAAGGAAAGCGCCGCCGGTAAGAAAAGGCTCGCCGGAAGTCCTTTGGGAAAAAATAATAAAAGGCATGTCGGGACAGGAATAGACGTGCCCGCGCGCCCCGGCTATCGAAACCGTGTAAGAAGGAGGTAAGAACTAGAAAACACGCGGGCGCCTACTAAAGCTCGTGGAAACGAGGGAGCAACCTTAATCGAGACCGGGGGCACGAGCAGAGCCAAGGGAAGGCGATCCCGAGGGGGGGGGGCAATTCAGAAGGAACGGCTAAACCGAGCTCCACCGTCCCGGTTGTAGAGAAAGAGGTCGGGGAAGAAGTCAAAAAAACGGCATGGCAGTCCCCCAGAGGGACGGGGGTCAGAACTGCAGCGCAGGCTCTAAGGGGACGTTTGTGTGGAAGACGTAGACCGTATCGCAAAAAAAAACGAACAGAAGAAAAAAGCCCTCGATGAGAACTACCCTCTCGAAAAAAATAAAATGCATTTGATTGGTTCGGCTGGGGAAGCCTGAAGGGGGGAATAACCGGATAACCCCGGGTTCTCTAACACTGAAACAAAGGCTGGGGTTAAAAAAAACGGACTCTTAAAGTAGGGAAAATACCTCTTGCGTGGCCTTAGGGAAAAAAAATATGGCCCGTAGATTTATGAACCGGGCCTCGAAAAAGCGACCTGTAAAAAAAAAAACGGAATTACCGTCGGCAAGCAGCACCGCAAGAGTGCTCCTGATAGCCCAAGTGGCCGACACTGTTTTCTTTAAACAAGACCACCCGGGGGCCAAAGCGATCGGGGAAATCATGGTGAACTACCAATCCACCAGCGCTTGCGCCCAAGAAACTTGTAAAAAGCATGGAAAAGGGGTCGCCGGGAGAGATAGCAACAACCCAAAAAAGAGCAGTAAAATAAGAAGAGTAAACAAACCACTAATTTGACCCGTCAGGTTCAGTCAAGATCTTGGTAGGGAAAATCAGGAAGCACTAAAAGGGAAAAACCCATTCTTGGGTGTTGAAAGCAAAAGAAACGAGAAAACCCGGATGGCGATCAAGACAAGCGGCGACGCCGTGAAGAACCGCGGCCAGTAAGGGTCAAAAAAAGGAAGCCCGGCTCTAAACACCTATAGGGTTTGGGATAATGAAAACCCGCGTCCCTGTCCGGGAAAAGACGCTACAGAGGAAAGAGGCAAGAGGGGAACGGAGGAAAGAAAGCAGGATGCGGGCGAGAGTTATCGAAAGAAAGCGTGGAGGAATAGTTTTCTTCGTACTCAGCCCGCACAATAACCGGGAGGCGAAACTGCTCAAAAGGGGGAGTGCTCGATTGAAAAAGGTGAAGAGAGAAGGCTTTCAGGGTGCCGAGTGGGCAGTCCTGGCTACGTTCAGGCCAAAAAAAGTCCCCCTATATCACGCTGACGTAAGCAACAGGAGGGGAAAAAAGAAAATCGGAGGTCACCGGGTTCTTGAACGAGACCCTCGCGGACGCTACAACCGAGAGGGCGATATTGGGAAGGAGCATCAAAGAACTGGAGGAAAGGGCTTGGAGGGGTCAACCGCCGAGGCGGCCGAAAGTTACCGGGTGGAAATAGCGAGCAAGCGGGGCTCAGGGCTCCCAAAAAATCCGCGGACTACTCTGGGGAAATTCTCATGGAAGAGGGACAAACACGGCTCAAAAGTTTCGATGCGCGGAGGGGCCGGAGAGACGGGGCCCAATGAGGAGACATCCCTGGTCTAAGGGAACTAAAGATCAAAGCCTGCAGTCACCAGGGGAGGCCGGCCCCAAGGGAAGAGTCCTCGACGCCTTCGATCCGAGCTCGTTGCGTTGTTTAGAGTTTACAGGAGGGGGGAATAGGGAATTCATAAAAGAACGGTAGTTCGGGTGAAAAGCTGTCTGGGGGGGCCTCCAAGAAGGCGAACAACTCTCAAACGAGTCGAAATGGGACTGAAGGTCACTAGTGGAAAGGCATGGGGGTCAAAAAAATGAGGAGGGGTCGCCTCGCAACGAAACAGTACACCACGGCCCAGCTAAGATCACCCTTGAGGTGGTCGTTAACGAACCCGCGGAAAGCCACTTCCGTTTGGCGCTCTGAAGGAAAAAGGGCTGTCAAAAAAAGCCCAGAAGGTACGGCCACTGTTCAAGGAGCGGTCTGGTCACGAGGATCTTAGAACGTACTTAACCACTACGGGAATACAAGAGCGACAACTGATTAAAACTGCTTCTGGGAAAAGGAGTCCTTTTCGGTCAAAAAGCAGGATTGACGCCCACGCACACTGGGGGGCTTTCCTGGAACCAAATTTACATCTCCTGTAAAGGGAACATCAAAGAGAAGAAAAGTGCTTGGGAGAACGTCTTCAGACGAAACATCCTTTGAAAAATCCAGGTTGGAATCTGGGAAATTGAAAAGGACGAAAAGGAAATTCAAGGGGCCTCTCGAAAAGGCCGAAGAAGAAACTAACTCGAAAAAGGAGGTCTCGGAAAAGCTCTAAAAAAAAGGGAAAAAAACGAAGTGTTCCTTTCCAAAAGAAAAAAAAAGCCAGACCGAAAGAAGGCGGACTAACAAGGTTCCAAAAATTGCCGAATAAACGAAAAGACAGAACTAGGAAACTTCTTCAAAGGACCGCCATCTACGGCCGAGAATATCCTCCCCTGAAGTAGGACAAATTCTCTTATAAAGAACTCAACGTCGTTGTCCGCGACAGCGCGCCAGGGGAATTTGTCAAATCTACTTTGAAGGGGAAATCCTACGAGTTCCGATTGGCGGAAACGGGGAAAATCGAAGGTGTAAAAAAGGCGATCTTAGAAGAGACGTTCGTAAGACTTCTAGCTGACCGCGAGGGTCCCTAGTAAAATCAAGGGAAATCGCGGCCCTTGCCAGAACGAAGATGGGGGGGGAGATGAGCAAAAGGGCGGGAAGTATTCTAGCGAGGGGGAGGTGTAACTCCCGTCCAGGGGTCTTGTAGAATGGCCCCGCCATAAAGAAAGCCCTCGGGTAGCCTTAGACTAAACGAGCAAAGGAAGTCTTGTAAAACGGGGAGAGGACACCTCGGAAGCCTTGCTTCTCACGAAATCAAGAAACGATGCCTCACTGCGCGCCTCGGAAAGGGAACCGATCCCCATAAGAGGAACCTCTTCCAGGGCTTGCCGTAAGCGCCGTGGCCTCGACAGGAGACTTTGGACCTGCAAGCGAACCTGGGTAAAACAGAAAAAGGGAAAATAGAGGGTCAAGAAGGTATCTGAATCCTTGAAAATAGAGAAACATCCTAAAATGTAGGTGAAAGTCTATCTCACGGTGGAGGACCAAGGAAAGTCAAGGGAGGAGCAGGACACGCGGGCCATCGGAGGCCACGCGGAAGCGAGAAGGTAGTAGTCAAAGGCGCTGTAATCCAGCAAGGCACAAGACTCAGGAAACTGGCAATGGGGCACCAGGAGGGTGACACGCGCCTAACGCCTCACTAGAGGTGTCTCACTCGAAGGAAGGACCCTCTGAAGAACGTATAGCATCATCAGTAGTCTAAAAAGACATCCCTGGGAGCAAAACCTACAGACAGAAAGTACAGGACAAGAAACCCCGAACCAGGCATCGGAATTAAAAGGCCCGCTGGGTACAACGAAACCTTGACACTTCAGAAAAGGGGTGAGGTCAAGAAGAACATACGGGGAGCAGGTCAGGGGGTGAAAAACGAAGCCTGAGGAGATTGAACTACGAACCTAATAAGAGGCACCAAACTACCAAAAGAAAAATAACGATACCCAGGGGGGACCAAAAGGGGAGGAGTTGTCTACTTCCATTGTACTTTGGGGTAAAAAAGAAAAAATCTGAAAACCGATAGGTGGGAAAGGAGGATAGAAGAGCACCCGGGCCATGGGGGAAGGTGTTGAAGTTTTGACCACCTGGCCAAAACCTTTCAAGGGCCTCCACAAGCAAAAAGAGGAGGAGAGAATATAGATGGGACCTTTGAACAAGGGGAGACCACCTCAACTCACCAACGTGGCAAGGAAGAAGGCTCCCGAATTTAAGTACCCCCCTCCAAGATGCTAGGGGGGTATGATTCCTACAAATTCAAAAAACAACGGACCCACTACAAAGACAAAAAAATGGGGTTCTATGGGAGGAGGCGGGGCAGACGGGTCTTCTGTGAGGGGGAGTAAAAGGGCGATGCCTTGCAGGCCGAACTTTCAGTAAGGGCTGTAGCCACAAAGTTCCGGGACCAAAGGGTGCAAAACGGATCATCATTAAAAACGTCGAAAAGGTCTGGGGTGACAAATCTGAACTTGGCGGCAGGGAGGGTCGCGACTAGGGGCACGTAGACGGAGGACTACAACATCTGAATAGACTTCCTCTTGAGTTGAGCTTCAGTGAAAACACGGATTGGGCTTATCGCCGCGCGGGGACCAAGAGGGGCGGCGGGAAGGTTCGTGAACCTCAAGAAAAATGGAGATTAAACTTGATGGGGGCAAATTAGAGACCTGCCGAAAGTCCTGGACGACGAAATCCGCCGGGACTCGAGGGCCCGCGTAGACCGAGGGCGAGACGACAATTTTCCCGGGCTGTCAAGTCCGAGTGATTCATAATGTCTGCGGGGAAGAGGGGGAGGAAGAAGTGTGTCAGGCGAGAGAAGGTGGGAAAGGGTCTCAGGAGGTGACCTCCTTCTGAAAAAGAGGACGGAGTAAGAAGAAAAGAGCGTGTCGAGGGTTTGCTCGGGAAGAACAAGAGCCCAGAGCTTCGGTATAGGGAGAGAAGGGTGAGAAGACTTCTAGTTGCGACTACTAATACCATACATCACTGGTCGCCCGGAAAATCAATCCTAGAAGGGGAGGAGGAGGAGGGATGAAGGACTTAAGACCAAAAAGACAAAGACCAAGGGGCCCAGAAAGGATTTGAGGAGGAAAAAGCAGTGGAGAGGTAGGGTGGGGGGGTAAGATCGAGACAAAGAAAACCCGGATCTCGGCCACCAGGGGAAAAGAAGAAAGTTCGCGAAATACGACAAGGGGGGGGGCACCGAGCCGATTCGAAGAAAGGACGTCATAAAAAAAAAGGAAATTCGTAGACTAGCGAAAGAAAAGTAAAAAGCGACAAAGAAGAAGGCAGGGCGAAGACTACTAAAGACCACGCTGCAAAAAAGTATACTTGGACAAACGCGACGAAGATGCTGCTGGGAAGAGGGGAAAAAAAGGAGACGGCGATCCGAAATCGCAAGCCGGGAGGGCAAAGGGATCAGGAATGGAGGGTCGAGTGCAGAAACTTTCCTCGTTCAAAAAACAGGGAAAAGGCTAAACGGAAATGGACAGTGCCAACTGTTGAGGGGCCGAGGGAGGAAGGGGGAGGAATGGGGGAGGAAATGACGTCAGGTGGAAAAAAGGGCATCACTCACGAAAACGTGATCTCTGTTCGACTGATCGGGAATAAGACGGAGGGGGGGAGGGGGGGGAAGAAGGAAGCACAGCCATCATGAGGTGGCACGTCGCCAAAAGATAGTCTACTCAGAACCGGAAAGGATAATAATGGCATTGCGAGTAATCGCATAAACTCTAAGGAAACTGACAGAATAAAGGCAACCGAACAACTGCTGGGAGAAGGGAAGCTGACCTCCCGCCCGAGAGAGAGTGGGCAAACAAGGTCCTCAAGACGATTATAGTTGTTAAAGTAAGAAGTAGGGCAGAAGATAGAGAGCACCAGTACCTGCCCGCGGCGTGGAAAAAATCAATGTCCTGCAAAGGTCTTTGGCTCCAGCGGAACTGTAGAAGAAAAGTTTCTGGAAGGACGTGAAGAGCAGCCCCAGGGTGGACGGACTAGGGAAGGGTGTGATGGGTTAGAAGCTAAAAAAGGATTCGACAATTAAAGACGTTGGGACCGCAGTGCAAAGGGAAGAGACTCGTCCCCCCGCAGCCGGGATGCAAAGAAAAATCAGTCGGAAGAACCTAAGGCTTTTGAAAAAAAAAAAGGGGTTATCGTCCGAAGGCAGGACCGAACCCAAGCAACGAACAAGCACAACGAAAAAAAGAGGTTAAGAGGCCTCGAAGGCGATGGATCGGGAAAAAGGGACGACTGAAGGAAAAACGGGGGAACAGAGGGCCGAGACGGGAAAGGGCCGTGGCAGCAATGGGGAAGGGAAGATCATGTCCACTGACATTCCATAAAGACTTCCCTAAAAGCAATTCCGAAAAAAGGGAAGTCCTTGAGACTATAGCCCTCTTGAAGAAGAGGAGGTTAGAGGGAAAGGCCCTCCGTGTGCTCGCGAGGGGGAAGGGAAGGGGAACCCCGCATCCAATCGTCCTCGGAACTGAGGGATCCCTAATCCGAATCACGACTGAACTAGATAAAAAAGGGAAGGGGTGGAAGGGGTCAGGAAGAAAAAAAGGTTGAAGCGACGCGGGGAACAGGGAATCCGGACGAAAGCGGTGATAGACTTGGACAGTGGTTTTAACTAGCAAAAAAAAGACAACCGCTCTATCGAGCCCCCATCGTCGGAAAATCGAACCAGAGCAGGGAGTGGGGAGGGCGTGAGCCGAACGACATAAAGAAGTAAAAATAAGGCAGGCGAAAAAGTAAGATCGGAAGCGAATAGTACGGAGGAAGGACCCGAGAACCTCTTTCCGAAAGGACCGTCGGAGGTGAACACGCCTGGACGAGTAAAAAACGCAGGGGTAGAAAAGAGTCAGGTCAGGGAAAGACTGACGTACTCTGAGAAGGCACGGGAGAGGAGCCAAGGCGCAGGCACTAGTGCGCCTGGAAGTCCAAGTCGACGCCCGGAGGGTATTAAAACAGTTTTCAAGATGAGAGGGTTTATCAGCAACGAGAGAGGTTGAAAAAACCAGAACGGGGAAAGCGGGTAGGGTCAGCGTGATCCTTAATGAAACACAAAAGGAAGGGGGAACAGGAGAGATAAACGCGAGGGGGTACAAAGGAGGGGGGCTTCAAAATAGGGGGAGGGTTGGGGGAACACCCCCCGGTGGAACTTGCATTAACTCCTCAGGGGAAACTTTACGGTCAGTGAGACAGCACAGAGCAGGAGAAGCGACTGGGCGAATCAGGAGAAAAAGACTGAGTATCGAACCTTGAATAAATCGTAGTCTCGATTTAAAGCCCGAGAGAAAGGTAGAATGGTTAAGAAATTCAACGGTCGAAACGCGGGGCAAGGGGGAGGAGCTAATTCCCACACTTGATGATTAACTATCCTAGGATAAATGCGACTAGAGCGGTGCACGACCGAGGGTCGTACCAAAGGTAGGCGGTTGCCTCGAGTCTTCGGCCCCAATACACAAAATGCCACGAACAGGATAGAGGGGCGTTAGATCTGGGTAGGGCCTCGAAGAGGAAGGGATTTCAGTAAAACGAACTGTAAAAAACTGTCGCTGACTTAAAAAACAACAACGTTCCAAGAGATTAAGCGAGGGGAAGCGAGGCACGGCATGGGCGGCCGAGTCACACACACACTCTTACAGGGGGCGGTCCCGCAAAGAAAAATCAGAGTGCAAGAGGAAAAAAAACAGGGAGGGCGTTGAGCAACATAGGGGGTACCATGGGGTTTTGTTGGCAAGGAAAAGGAGGAGGAGGATCCCGAAACGGTATGAATGATCTACGTGACTGACTCCTCGGCGATTAAAACGACTCTGAGAACTAGTCGGGAGGCGAAAGCGGCTCTCGGTTGACGAGTAGTGACCATCTAAGACATTTTCGTCGCACTGGATCGGGTGCTGGGAAGGAAGAGACTGGAAAGAACGGCTGGCGCCCTACAAGTCGGGTGACCGGATCCACCGGGACGAGGAGTCATACGTGCGGTCCTCGAACTAAGAGGGGAAGGCTTGTGAAACTCGGTTGTGAGGGGGGATAAAACTGGGGCAGGAAGGGTCGCAATAGTTCTGAAGAGCAACAACAGTTAGTAGGGAAAAAAATTCGGGGGGCGAACTCAAGGCGGGTGTTACTTCTTGACTCGAGCGCGGGCTATGAAGGAAAAGGGGGAAAGAGTCCAAGGAAGGGAACAAGTGGAGTCGACGAGGCGAGGTCTTCAACGGGGCAGAACCAAGGAGGGAACCTACGATCAAAACCCGGGGGAAGATGGAACAACGTGGAGGAAAAGTCGCGACGCAGCGGTGCGGCGGGGGAAATAAAAAAAAATTAACGCAAGCCAAAAAATGGTGTCATAGGTGATAGGGCGTACTCCAGTGATCGTCTACCTTGGGAACGGCCCTACTTCTTAAGGGAAACAAGACAAAGCGATCGTAGGGCGGACCCGGTGTCAGGAGGGGACTATGAAATTGTCGTCTATATCAGGGAAGGCTGAACAGAATGGCGGAGGGAAACTAAAAAAGATTGGAGATGGAGATGAGACGCGGGCCTTCTGCGATACGACCGAAAGAAGAACGGGGTGGATACAATTATAACATATCAAAGTCAGGGGGAGCAAACCCAAGGATGGAAGAAGTTTGACACAGAGTCCCCAACTTAATAAAACCTATCAAGCTCGACCCTAATAAAAAAAGAGATGGAGGGGATTTCTGATGACGAGGGACTTGTAACCCGACATGTTTTTCCGGAACCTGACTCCAAGTCAAAGAAAACAACCGAGACCGTGGCAATCAACAGGGAAAGCCACACCAAAAACACGAGGAACAGGAAAGAAGGAATTACGTTGCCTGGGGCCACTGACTCCGGAATTAAATTGTCTGAAAAAACGAAAATCGGGGGTCAAGCGGAGCACCACCGGATAAGCCGAGGAGAGAAAAGAACGGCTTGTTATTGAAGGAGCTCGGCTCAGGCTACTTTTGGTCACCTAAATTTTAGGAAATAGAAAGAAGCTGACGTAGTCGGAAAGGGATCTAGTACCTGGGGATAGTAGCGGGGTTCCCTTCCTCTGGACTTGAATGAAGAAGTTAGGATAAAAAATTCGCCCGAAAGGGGAACAACGGGTCGTTCGTCCCGACACCTCGGAGGGCCTTCCAACTGCCGAGAAGACCAGGTCTGTACGGCTTCCTCTAGACTGGTGGGGGGGAGACGAACATACGGAAAGGGATGTCTAAGAACCGGCCCGAACCCCGCAATCTGCGACGGCGGCATGGCAAGGGGAGAGACAGAAGGTCTTGTCGGGGAATCTTCGAAAAGCGCAAGTCCTGCTCACTTCTCTACCGTAGCCCACCTGCCGCTCAAGGAATCGTTTGTCCTTCAAAAAAGCGAAAAAGAGGGGGCCCCTCGTGCAGTCAGGTCGTAAGGTCCTCTTGAAGCACTCGGGAAAAAACAATCGAGAACACAAACTTGATTCTGCTAACGAAGAGCCGGCAGAAAAACCAGCCAGG
>Ga0179593_1272615_pt1 | contig 31350 bp, 38 predicted proteins | sample CZODoug2_1_08_16_FD_185931 | JGI IMG/M metagenome (GOLD analysis project Ga0179593, IMG submission 185931) | Vadose zone soil fungal communities from Angelo Coast Range Reserve, California, USA - CZODoug2_1_08_16fungal (PacBio error correction) | ecosystem: Environmental > Terrestrial > Soil >...
TCAAGCTGTCAACCCGCAAGGAAAAGAAACCAGGGGAACCGACGATCCCGAGTAACTCCCTAATGTCCGTCCAATACGCTTCGATTATCCCGGTGGGGGGAACAACTCCCAACAGCCCCCCCCGGGGACTACATGCCCTGGAGGAACTTATATCTCTTGGGGAATAAAAAAATTCCATCCCCCCTTTGGATAAGGGGACGGGACCAAGGGAATCCGCTTAGCAGAAGGGTAGGAGGGGGGGGCGGCGCGTCCCGGGAAAACAAAAGGTCAGGAATTCTTTCGGAAAAGAGTCTATTAACAGCCGGTGTGATTGCCCGTCAACGGGAAAAAAAAAAACAAACGCAGAAGATCGGCGCAATGGACAAGGGGGCCAGAAATGGAAGACCCGTTTGGTACAAAACCTAAAAAGGAAGAGAAGAAACTCGCTGGACCCATACTACAAAAAACGCCCCGAGAGGGGGCCGCTGGTGGATCGTCGGCACGAGGCCAGTGGAGCAAAAAAAAAAAAACCCGGGGGAAAAAAGGGCTGCTTTGAAAACACACGCTTGGGAGGGGAAGCGGTGGCGGCGGGGTCACACCGGGCGGGGCTTAGGGAGAAGGGGTAGGACGGACGGCACCGGAACCCAACGACCAGGGGGGGCCGGGCCAGGAAGAAATGGCAAGAAAGGAGGGGTAGAGAAGACATATCACAAGAGACGCGAAGTTGCCACCTCGTGCTGGACGCGCGCGAAAGAGGCTGCTTATCCGAAAGCCAGGCGCAAAAAGGTGTAAACAGGGGAGGGAAAAGTCCTCTAAGGATAGCAATGAAAAGGCGACTTTGAGATGAGGTTGGGAGGTGGTTACTCCGTTGACCTTTGGGAGCATTCGTCCGTGGAGGGGGAAAAGGACAGGGAAAAGGGGGACTAATAAGAAAGGTGGGCACAGCGGCTTGGTAACTCAACTTCCGGCAAGTAAAGAAACCTGAATCGCAAAGGAGCAAAAAAAACTTAGGCGCGGGGGGGGGGGGAGAAGAAGAAAGACGCTGACGGGAGAGCAAAAGAACAGGCGCAAGACATGGGGGCGCTTCTGTCAAAAAAAAAAAAAACGAAGACGAAAATGAGTGCTCCTCGGAAGCACGAGATAAGGAAGGGGAAATGACAAAAGGGGGAAGGGGAAGACTGAGAACCAAAAAACCTACGGGACATTCTGAAAAAAAAAGGCAGTTTCAAGAATCCCTTTACGGCCAAAGGACAAGGGCAATAACCGGTCAAAAGCAAAGACAGGACAGGGAGAATCTCCGAGGCTTACCAACCCTGCAACCACTGGGATTTACGGTATGGAAAAAGAGGGTTAGGATCCCGTGAAGAGAACCGGACCACAAAAAGCCAGCACAACTAGACGGACCTCAAGAAATTCACGACAGAACACAAGCGGGAAATGGCCGTAAAAAGGACGGTCAAGGGGAACACACAGTGAACGATCAGCGGAAAGTGAAGGGGGGGTCAGACAAAAAGCCCTCAAAGAACACCAGCCTACACACTAGCAAGGGTGCAAAAGAAGTTCTAAAGGGGAAACTGGTTTGCAAAGAGGGATCGGCGTAAAAGACACAAAGGTGGCACAAAAAACAAATCAACCAAAAAGTAAGACAATCAAGAAAGTCGGACGGAGCGGCTACAGACACCATCAGAAAAGAAAAAAAACAGAGCCGACGGGAGAAGAAAGAGCTCTGGAGGGAGTTCCAATCAACGTAAAGCGGAAAAAAAGTGAGTCCACCTAAACGAAAACTCCCGTAGCCCTAAGATACAAGAAACAAAGTACAAAAGGTGCAAAAACCCCCTGTTCCAAGCCGGCCAGTTAGCCCAAAAGATAGAGAAACAAACAAAAAGCCAAAAAACTAACAAAAGAGGTAGAGGGGGGGACCAATAGAGAGTGGGGGGAAACGCAAAACAGGTAGGGGGGGGGGGTTGCACCTGGGGGTTGGTTACTTCGGGGGTCTATAGCGCGGCGCGCTTACGCGTTGGTACGTGGGGATCTACCAAATTTTTAAGAGGGGCAACGTTGATTAGTGTGCCACGCCACTGTCAAAGAGAGCCCCTTCTGCCCCCCATGACCCGCAGGGAGGGGCCGTCCTGAGGCATCCACGTTGATTCCTGGGTTTCCGGTGCATCACTAACAAGCCTCGGTCGGTGAGGTGGTGTCCTGTCCCTTGAGGGGCGGTCTTCAAGGTGGAAAAAAATTAAATTCCAGAATCATTAAAATTACTTCCAGAACTAGTCAAAACCGTACCAAGGGCCCCGGGGGGCGGCCAGGGGGAACCCGGGCCTCCTTTGGGAGAGGGGGGGTGGGTGAGCCCCGGCCCTGGGTTAAAGAAAAGGAGAACACAGCCGAAGGATAGGGAAATTTGGACATCTTGAAAAATTTGCTGGACACCTCCTTTGTCTGACTTGCACGTCCCACTCTTAAGGGGGGGGTGGGGGTACTGCGGGAAATTTCTTTTACCAGGGAAGGGGGCGAGTGGGGTTGGGCACAGCTTGGTGGCCACGGAAAGGATTGCTCAATCCAAACTTGGGAGAAACACAAAGAAACCGCACTTCCCAAGAAAATAAACGTCTGGTTAACTTTTCTTTGGGGACCCTGGAGCCCTCAGTGAAGACTTATTCCATGGGGGAAGGGGACAACGCGGTACGGGATGGGCCGTTGATAAACGGCGGAAAGGGGAACATGGTCATTGGGGATCACTTCCGGTAAGAGGACTGAGGGGTAGGGGATAGAAGTCAATGGGCCCATGGGCTCCTGCCAAGGGGATACGGCCGGACATGTGGGGAGGGGAGAGGAGTTGATTGAGGGGGGAGTCCTAAAAACCGAAGAGGGTGGTAGTCTGACAGGGGGAAAAGAGCACCTTTCCAACGGGGCGTGGCGCCCTGGTTCGGGAAGAAAAGGGGGCAGGAAACACCACTGAAGGCTTCCCCCCATCTTCGACTGGGGGGGAAAAATGTCCTTAAACGGCAAATTCCTGCAAATTCCGCCAAGCAATGCTTGTGGCCGAAAAGCCGCATGGGGGCCAGAGGGACAAAAAACAAGGTGCTTGCTATTTTCAGGCCCCAAAGAAGTAAAAACGCCACATTAAAACGAATAACGTCCCAAGAGCCAAATCAAACGCGATAAATAAACTCCAAGCGAAACCGCTGTAAAAGGAAACCCGCCCCTTTGAAGATTAAACAGTGGTGACTTTAAATAAATGGAAAAAGAAAAACGACCGGGTGCCCCCTTCTCGGTAAGAATTAAAAGGCCGAAACAAAGGAAGCATCAGGGGGCCATCACTTCGGAAAAAGTGAGGTGGATCTCCGTGGAGCACGGAAAGGGGGGGCCAAAGGTAGGAACCATCGCCAGGGCACACAATAGGAGACAACACAGCAAACACCGGTTGACCAGGAGGCAAGCCGCCAAGACCAAGGGCAAAAGACTAAAAACCTAATACGCGCAGGCCACCACCATGCCGCCACTCTGGTTGGTCACACGGAAGGGTCGGCGCAGACGTAGACCCCGAAGGTGCGGACAGAGCTACTTTTGCAATATTCGATCACAAGCAGGGGGGGCCAAAAGAAAAACGGGGGGAGTGAACAATGGGGGAAGTATGCTCAATGGAAAAACAACAAAGGGACGGGGGGGTATCCTTCCGACGAGGTTCACAAAGGGGGGGGAGGACAAGCGGAAGACCGTCGGGAGGCACCAAGCAAAATCCGCAGTCTCCTTCGGGGGGGTGGGAACAGTTGCCGGAAAAGCCGGAAACCAGAAAAACTCCGGAGCCAGAGTAGTAGGGGCCTGGGGGAGACCGTTGGGGAAATGGGCGGAAGACTTACCGGTTTCCGAAAGAAGTGGGAAAAGGGGATGGGCATAACCACGGTAGCGGGGAAAGACCAAACCATTCTTGATGTACACGCTGGACGCAGTTGAGATCGTTAAAAGAACGGGGGGCGCCTCCACATTCAACATTCAAAAAATTGGGTGATCGAAACAGTTGGTTGTTTACCCCGTTTCCACAGCACTGACAAGGGGAAACGCACGCCAACCGTTGAAAAGTGACCGGATCGAGGGGTGGCGCTTGAGGTTAAAAGGCGAAAAAAAAAATGAAAAGCGCCAATTTGTTTTTTTTGTTGTTGGTTGGGTGTTTTTTGGGTTGTTTTGCGTACGAACCCCTTACGTGGGGGTAAAAAACCATTTAGATGAATTACCGGTCAGTACAGACCTATTTACAAGCAACCTCAGGGAGAGGTTATATCTTCCTATCTCATGGGCCGTCATTTTTGTGTCACTGTAGAGAAGAGAAGAAATGGTACAAAAGTGGTCAAATTGATCGCGGAGGCGTGGGGGGAACTACTGGGGAATCACTTCCGGTGGACCAAAAAAAATAGAGGGTTGTAAAAAAGACAGCATGCATAGCGATCCCTATTGCCAGGTTTGTAAAAAACGGCTAAAAAGAGAACTTTGAAGGGATAAAAAAATAAAAGTGTGGGCAATAAGGTTTTTGTTTGGTCAACACCACCCATCAAGCGGAACAATCGGGGGGGGGTTACGAAGCGGACCCCCGCGACCCACAAACCCCGGGGCTAAGTAACCGGGCCCGGGCGACACCTACTGGCCTAGGGAAACAAGCGGAACTTTCGGGTAACCACGACGCAATTTCATAGGACAAAGTCTTCTGCTTCTTGGGGAGTGCTGCAATCCGCCCCCCATAACTCACACAGGAAAGTCCTGAAAAAGCACAAGGAAAACAAAGCGAATTGGGGCCACTTGGGACGAGAGCCCCGGGCCAAGTTGGAAAAATGCGGCACAAGCAAGACGCCACCAGGGGCCGGATAGGCCGCCAGAAAAATGACTGACGCGAAAACAAAAGGCACCTGGAAAAAATGTTTCCGGGAAGCCGACAGACCGATCGCGGAATAGGAAAGTCGATTTCCAGTCGACGATATCAGACACCTTCGGACGAGGGAAGGAAAAGGCGTCAAACCAAGCAAGTCGCGAGAAGACCCAAAACAAATACGGGGGTTGACCGAAAAGACAACTGGGGTTCTTGGGGACCAAAAAAAAAAAGGAGCGAGTCAAAAAAGGGAAGAACATGACGCCAAGGACAAGAGGAACATTTGGCCACAAATGCGAAGGGTACCTCCGAAAACAACCATACCAGGATACAGGATCCTGATTGGGGGACACAGCGAAAAACTACCAGCATCATGGGCAGCCGAGCAACAAAAAAGGAAGAGTCTACCCCGTTCGCGAAGGCTGAAATGGGCCTGTGGTGCGACTTACAGGGGGAAACCAACGGGGCCCACAGGGGGCAAACTTACTCAAAGCCGAATGTAGAATACCAGCCGATTCAAAAAACGGACGAGGCGTCAAAAAAGGTTGAACGGGATGGAACCAGACACAACCCGAGGAATCTCACCAAAACTAAGCACCCAGGACTAAGCTCCGAAGAAAAAAAAAGGGCAAGAAAAAATCCGGGGGGAGAACCTCGAGTTATCACGAAGAATCATCCGAACCGGCGCAGAGTCAAAAAAAAAACATGCGAAAGGGGTGGCTACAGAGTCAAAAACAAAGAGGGGAAAAGAAGACAGATACACGAGGCGATCAGAATCACTCGTTACAAACTGGGGTACCGGGATGGTATGTCAACAAAAAAAATTCGAGAATGGGAGAAGGAGCTGGGTTATCTAATACTTGGACTTGGTAAGGGTGGGAAATCCAACCAAATAAGGGGAGGGGGACTAACACCTCAAAACTGAGCAAAACGTAGCCAAAAGAGTTGTACAACCGAGGCAAACGGGGGAGGGGTTCGGAGAGACCAGGGGACAGACATTTCGTAGAGAGCTGAATGGGGGGGGGGGAAGGGACGAAGCTGTCTCGGCCTGGAGGCTACAAAGGGGCCGCAACAAAAGGGGAAAAAATGTCAAAGAAACGGCGGGACAAAACATGAAACACCGCGGGAGAAAGGCGGGGTGGGGCAGAAACACAAATGGGGCGCACAAAAACTAAGGACAAAACAAAAAGATTGAAGCGGTAACGGCCGAAAAAATTGACGGGAGATGCGCTCCTATGTTCGGGGAGAAAGTCCCGGCTAAGGGAGGAATCGGGTGAAAAACTTTGTTGGAAGGGACTTCTGACCCCCAGGGTCTAAAATAGGATTTAACCACACCACGGAAACCTCGGATCCAAACCCTGAATCCTTTTGTGGGAGGCGAAAACTAGACTCGTTGGTCAGTATAGGAAAGATGAAAACATGGTCCCTGTATAAGACAACCAGAACTACCTCAAAAAAAAGACCTCAACGCAAAAAATAGCCTTAAGAGAGAGATGATGGAAACTGAATTAACGAAAAGCTCCTACCATTATACGGTCCTCTTGTAAAAATAGGACCCCTCCAGATAAAAGAAAAAAAAAAAAAAAAAAATTTAGAGATGGTTAAGAAGGGAGTAGACGTTGAAAATAATTTAAAGGGACGCAACGTTTTAGAAGAAAGGAATTTAAAAAAAGGTAAAGGTAAAGGGGTCTGGGGGGGGGTTTCAAGGATGGGGAGAAACAAGCCTATTGGGGAGCAGGTAAAAACTCCAGCTTACCTTGGGTCCGGTAGCCGAAAAAAGCATCGGGTCGAGGGTGCCTGTTGGGTCAAAAAGGGAAAGGAAACAATAAACCGGCAAGAACTCAAAATAAGAGATACCAAATGACAGAAAACATGGGGGAAAACTTGTTCTCAGTCATCTCATGAAGTGCAAAAGGAAAAAAAACGGGGGGGTGCGAGTTGCATAGAAAAATGCTGAACACCATGGCTAACTGAATGTTTGGGGATAAGGGAAGTGAGAAGCAATCAAACTGTGGGGGTGAAAAAAAAAGAAAAAAAAGAGGTGGGGTGGGGAACTGGAAAAAGACATGCGGGCGAAAATGGACGAGAGAGAAGGAAATGGTGGACGTGGCGTGAAGAATCAGTAAGTGACCACCAAGTTTTGGGGAGGGGGGGCGAGTGGCTGGTCAAAACGGGCGACTGGTCACCTTTTACGGGCAAAGGAAAGGGGAGACGGGCAAGAATATTTCTGAAAGGGGTTTGGGGGGGGGAAAAACCCAAAAGGAAACAGGGTGTAGGACACAACAAAGGTGGGCGGGTAAACTCTAAAAACTAAGAAAAACCATCCGGCAGAGTAAGTCAGGGGGAGACATGGGGGTCGAAAAGTTCTGCACAATGGACGCCGACACGGAGAGGGAAAAAAAACAACGCCTAGTCACACAGAACAGGCAGTGGGGCGGGGGTTGTCAAAAAAAAACGCGGGGGGGCCAACAACAGAGTCGCGCTGCGACAGGAAAAACAAGTTGGCAGGGGAGCCTCCCAACACAGGGAGGGGGCCTTGGTGGTTTTACAAAAAAAAGAGATTACCGAATTTCGGGGGTTAAAGAAGAAGGAGCACCGAGGCAAGGGGACTGCCCTATTCGCCAAAAAAAAAAGCCCTTGAAAAAAAAATACTGGTCTTTCGCTGTTGGAACTCTGGACATGGCCACTAAGGTGGAGGGGGGGTTAAAAAAAAATGGGAACTCAAATATCCTCAATCTTAAAAAGATCTTCCGTCAAGCTTAACGACGGGGGAACAAGGACGAAAAGAAAGGCCCACTCACAGGGAGGTGCCCAGGCCGTTGAGGAATAAAAATGCAAAGAGAAGGAAAAAAACACAAAGGGAGGCCTCCATGACGAAAGAACCCCAGACGAAAAAATGGGGGAAATACCGAGGAAAGGCAAGGTCTCTCGACAAAAAGAAAGAAAGAAAGAAGGAATGGACTACCCTGTCCGTGCCACAAATGGAATGCATGGATAGAATCAAAACAAACCCAAAAAGACAAGTGAATACACACGAGGGCCACAGCATCAAAAGGAAAGATCCCAGTCGCAAATACACCTTCTCAACACGGGGGGAAGAAAAAAACAAGTTCTTAAATGAGTAGCCCCATAGAAAGTGAGTTGTGCGAAGAAAAACTTTTTGTGTGTGTAAAGCCATCATTGTGACCTCAACCTGAGTCCGGATTCGACAAGCCAACTGAGACTCGAATGAAAAAAGGCCAGTCCGACTAAAGATCCTCGGCTGCCTCGCATGTCGCCGGCAAACGGTCAAAAAAAAAAGGAAGAATCAAACGAGGTGTGGGGCGTCAGGGGGTGTGGGAGCGCGGACTATCCCGCAAGATTGGCCGGATGTGAGACGCGCACTCGGGACCGCAAGGGCCAAAAAAAGGCCGGCGGGGAAGAGGTTGCAGAAGAAAAAGCAATCCTCGGTCTCGAAAAAACAAACAACAAACTGGGCGGGACTAAGGCGGCGGTGGGTGGGGACAGGGTGGGCACCATGCCGACGGCAAGGGGACGGGCCAGGGGGAAAATCTGGGAGACGTCAGCCCAAAGGAAAAAAGAAGGAGGAATGGGGATGCGAAGACTGCGCAAGCCAACGCTCGGTCAAAAAACCTGAAGCAAGGGGGTGAAAAAAAAGGATGCCTAAGGAAGAAAAAGACAGATGGTAGGGTGGGAAGCAAACGGAAGTGGAATCGAAACGAGCGAGGGTCAAAATCATAAAAAATTTACAGACTGGTAGAACCCAGGGACCCGGACGTTCGAGGGGAACACAAGATTGGGACCGAAAGAAGTGAAAATGGGGGTGGGGGTGTAACCCGGACGAGCAGAAGGTTAATAATGAAAAAGATCGTGTAGCGGGGGGGAAACCGGCCAGCCTGTCGGGGAATAAGACTTAGGTGACAGCAAGAATCTGGAGCTGGGTACGAGCCGACACGGAAAAAAATGGCAAAAGCCACAGGCCAGAAACGGATAATTCAAAAAAAAGGTCATCGGGGGGCAAGGCAGCACTGAGGGGGGGGGGGGCCATTTTCTCTATGCGGCACACCAGACGAGAAGACAAGGGACCGATAAGCGGGTGGGTTTCAGTCAAAGAGGTTGTACTGAGGGCCATCTTGAATATGAATTGTCACATAGAAAAAAATGATGTGGAGAAAACCAGGGGGAAACAACCGTTAACCCAATGCCCAGAAGGACCCCGGAAAAAAAAGCGGGGTAATTGGAAACTAAAACTTCCGATGCAAAAAAAGAAAAGGAGAGAAAGAAAGAGGGAGAAAAGAAAGGTGGGGTGTGACAAAAAACCTACGGAGAAGAAAACGGGAACGAAAGCTGACAGTTTTTGGTCAACCAAGGGAGAGCAGAAAAAAGGTCGGCTTAACGAAGCGACCCGTGGGGAAAAAAAAAGGGAAAAGACTTGGTTGTCGAGGAGGAACACTGCAAGGAACCGGGGTGGGGCGAAAAGTTAAGGCCAAAGACTGAGGTCAGTCGCGGGAGGGTTGGAATCAGGAAGAAGGGGAATAAGACAAGACGAAACCGGCCCAAAAGTTTTAACGAGAGGTCGGAAACGCCACAAAAGAACAAAGAGAAAAAATCCATTGGAAGGCGCCAGGGAGGTATGAGATTGATACGAAACAAAAGGACCGACAAAAAACGGTTTAGAGGTCGCAAGGGAAGACGAAAAAAACACAATTCACCGTTCGACCGTAAAAATTGGAAAAAAAAGAGTTAGAATTAAACCGATTCGTTTTGGGGAAGTTGAAGGACAAAAAGGGGCGGGAACTAAGCAGGAAAAGAGACCTGTGTGGAATTGAAAGGGAAAGGCGGGCGGGGCTTCGGACATGCCGGGGGCTTAGGGGGGGGTTACTCGTTGACCCCAGATCGCTCGGAAGCACGCCGTAAAAGACACAGACGAGCCGGCGCCAAAAAATGCGAAACCGTGCGACAAAAAGTCTTTTGCCAAACTCCCGGGGAAAAAGCCAGGAAGAATACAATCATGTAGGAAGTGCCGGGGGGGGCCAAGGGGGGATGTTGCAGTGGCCAGAGATAATAAAAAAAGAACGGTGGGGGTAGAAATAGGACGTGAGATCAGGGACGGACCAGTTAGGGGAAACTTCAGCGGCGATGACGGAGAAGGCAGGCGAGGAAAAAAGGGCTTAAGGATGAAGTGTCCTGGTAGACGTCGGGTCGAGTAAGGGTCAAAGGCAAGGTGTCAAGCGTCAAAGAGACATGACGGGAAAAAAAAACGATGCCCAAAATGGGGGATGATAGGAGACCACGGGGGGGGGGGTTACATGGAAAAAAGGGACAGACGAACGGGAAAATCCCGTAACGAGGGGACCATATTACCCAAATCAAGGGGGATAAAAAAACGAACTTACAAGAAATTGAAAACTCAACGTATGCAGGATCGACCTGGAGAGGGCAAGGAAAAAATAAAAAAAAAATGTGTCCACTGAAGCCTTTACAAGTTCTGAAGAGAGGTGTGAAAAACCAACGAAAAAAAGCGGAGCCACGGCGAAAAAAGTCAAAAATAAAAAAAGTGTGCAACAAAGAAGGTGCCACTGACAAAAAGGCGGTGGAATTGGCTCAACCGACGTTTGCTCACCAGCATCAATAAAAAGAGACGTAAAGCAGGAAAAAGAGAAGGACCTTTAGATTCGAGCAAAATCGTAGAAAGCAAAAGGAACAAATAAGGCTCTTTTGTTGGAGTAGGAATAATACAAGGGGTGGGGTGGTGTTTTGGGGGGGGGTAGTGTTTTTGTGGTGGGTTGGTTGGTTTGGGGGGGGGTTTTTGAGGGTTGTGGGGGTGGGGTTTTTTTGGGGTATGGGGTTTTGGGGTTTGGGGTGTGGTGGGGGGGGGGGGGTGTGGTTGTAGCACAATCTTTAAGGGAGTTGCTGCAGTGAAAAAAAAGTGAATGTGTGTAGCCACACAACGGGGGGAGAAACTACAACTCAAACTGATTCGAAGACGGTTCCCACTACTTTATTGACCTAAAAGGACAGGTACCCTTTACAGGACATAAGGACCGCCTCGCCCAAAGGTGGAGGGAGCAAAAACAACGAAAAATTTCTCGCGGCCCGGTCTGGAAAAAAGAGGAAGAAGATGGTGGGACGGCGTCGTTTCGGGAGAATGCGGCACGAGGTTCGGGAAAGTGGAAATGGGGAGCAGCCGTTGGGGAAAGTTGGTGGGGGACGCTGGGGGGTTGGACGTCGGGTGCGGTCGGCAAAAAACGGGTGAACTGGAAGAAGCTCACCTTTTAAATCGGAAAAGGACCTCTCCAGTGCATCTCCTGCAAAAAAAAGTTTGGCAGAACACCAACCCCACCCAGGGACGCGAGAAAAAAACAAATCTAAGGGGGCACGAAAGGGGAAGGAATCTGATTTCAAAGAACTTACTAGGACATCAGACCAATGGTCTGGACGAAGGGAGTCAAAAAAAACTTATAGGCGTGGGTGGAAAAGTCGTAAGCTGACCGTGGTCACCAGTTGTTGGTCAAAGGGGATCCAAGGGGGAGGGGGTGGGTACAGGAGGAAAGTCCAGTTTTGAAAGGGGTGTAGTTCAAAGGGGGGCTGATTAAGCCCCCCGTAGGGAAAAAAGCATAATACGAGGCAGAAGGGAAGAGCAAGACAGGGGGAGTAAAAGCGATCTTAGAGCCGGCAGGGAACATATGAAAATAAGACATCGCTCATTCTACAGGACCACGGTGAACTACGCTGGGGGGGCGAGTCAGGGGGGGTTGATTGAAAAAACCGTGGTAAGGGGGTCCGGCGAAAGAAAACGATTGGAAGTTAAGGGCGAAATGAAGGGAAAGCCGGGTCCCTTAGGGATGCAAAGAAGAATAAACAAAGGTGGAGAAGCAGTGATACAAAGTGAACTATGGTTAGCCAAAAAATCGGCCTCGATAGGAAGGTGAAGAAGGCCCAGGGGGTAGGATACTGAAGAAAAAAAAAACAACCCGGTCGAGGAGACCAAGTAAGGAAAACAACAACTTTGTCGAGTAGGGGGGAGCACAAAACTTCAGTCAAGAACAGAAAAATAACATCACAACTTGCATAGGGAAGGTAAGGTCTGGTAGCTGTGGGGGGAAATCCGACAGGACACAGTCGTTGGCGGTGTCCGAGCTCTAAAAGAAGCGAGGATGTTTCAGAAAAATAGATACATGCGGATATAACAGGAATAATAAAAAGGGGCCGAGAACATGTTCAGGCTGCACAAGGGATTGGGTGGCCGCCAAGGTTGGAGATTAAAGGGGATAAACACTAAAACTGGGTGGAAATAAATGAAAGCGCTTACCGAAAAGACGCAACATACTGGGGATCCCGGCGTGCCCCCTCAGTGGTAGTCCGGGGGAACCCCCGGCCTCTGCAAACTGCCGTGGGTAAAACCCCAACCAGAGCAAAAGTACGGGGCCGGGTGCAATAAAGATAGGCGGGTTTAAAGACAAGAAAAACACCAGCCCGGGTTATCTCTTACCTGGTGGATCCAGAGACCACTCAGGACTTACGACTGACGGGGGATACGTCCAAAAAGGAAACAACCTGACGTAAGAAAATCAGGGAATCTGGCACGGAGTAGGTGGAGGACCCGGTGGTAACAAGGACCGGAACCAAGAGCTTAAAAGGAGCAGAGCAATTAAAAGCCAGGGTCTCCCGGTCCCCGGGGTGCACAAAGGGGGAGAAGATCCAAATAGCTGAAAAGGTAGAAAAACACCTGGATAAGGAAATGAAGGTGGGGGGGCCAATTTATACGAATCAAGGAAAGGCTTAAGGGGAAACCACACAAGATAAAGGAATGCAACGACGAGACTGACTGACAAAAAACCATCCGTTGCGGAATCTGGGTAGGGAAAAGGAAAAACTTGTAAGACCCGGGGAGGAATTAGGGAAAAAAACGGGGCACCAAGTCTTGGAGGGGGCACTAAAAAGACAAGGGGGGGGGGTGGAGCCTTACGCAGACGGAATGTAAAGAGCAGGGGAGGGAAAGGACGTTCCAAAATACCCCCGGATAGGCACCTTCTCTTGTGGACCAAAAAGGGGGCTGTTCAAGAAAGCAGGACCGCGAAAGCTCAAAACATAAGAATAAAAAAAAAGACTGGTCAACGGAAAGCAAGGGGAAAGAAATTGCCGTCTAGGAAAACGGATCTCGAGCACCCGAGACTGGTAACACAAAAAAACCGGACAGGAAAGGAGTTATGGTTGACCTAGAGCGGGTTGTCCTGGGGGGGCGTCTTGTGTTCACGGGAAATGGTACGCAGTTATGGCTGCGGCAAACGAAAAATCGGAACCGACAAGGTGGGGGCATAGGTCTGGGGGGATAGGCCTGGTCAACAGGTCTGCGGCCTGAAAAAGTCGTAAGGGGCCGTAAGACGGATGGGGGCAAGGAGGCCTCAACTGGACGACATAACGCTTGGGAACTGTGCCCGGCCCTTGAATGAAAATGTCGCAAGATGGGGGGGGGGGGGCACAAAATCTGGATCCTCAGACACTAAAAAGGAAAGCCTGGGGGAATCAACTACATGAGATGAGGAGCCAAAAAAGGGAACTGAGGCTGAGATAACGACAACGGCAGCCCAAAAAGATGGCAATTGTTGACACGCGCAGTGGGTACCGCAAAACCACCAAGGGGAAAAAAAGAAAAAGGACCAAGGGTCAGACGTCCGGAGGGGAACGGGCCTCCGAACGCTAGGCTGGAAATGGGGGGGCAAAAAAAGACCCTGAACCAAGCGGGATTGTAATGACCAAGAGGTGGTGTCCAACAAAAAACAAAAAACTCAACACTCACGGGGGGGGGATAAACAAAAAAGTCATGCACCAGCAACGTGCCACTACTAGGAACCGCGAAAAGAATACAAACGAGGAACACAAGAACGGGCCCTGAAGTAAGGACCAAACCCCGGCGGGGGGGAAAAGGGGTAACAGTGGGCAGGAAGACTGTGCGGGGAGGGTAAAATGGGAAAACCCCACACCCGCCGAAATCGAAGGCGACGCGGTGCCACGGCAAAGAAGCCACGTACGGGGGCAGCCGGAAACTAAACGCTTCAAAGAAGCGCAGAAGGGTGAAAAACAAAACACCAGAAAGACTACCGGCAGCACAAAAACTGAAACGCGGGGAAGGGGACATTCACTAGAAAACACAACAGCATACTCAGGGAACTAAAGGCTTAGAGCACAGGCACGACAGGGGGGAGGGCTCGAAGCAAAGCGTGGCCCCAAAAGGGTGGATTAAACGGGGACTCAAGAAAAGCCGCCCGAAGGAGAGAACAGGCAATAAACAAAGTGCACCGCCACAACTGTTGAAAGTGACCGGGCAAGTCCCCATCAACACCCTCAGAAAAAAAACAACGGAGGAAGTATTGGGAAGAGTGTTAGAATTCCCCAGGCGTGAAAATTTTCAAGTGGGGAAAGGGTTGTACTTGATTGGCCGTCCCTTGGTGTAGAGGTAGAGGGGGTACGATCGTTGGAAGCAGGGGTCCAAAACCAGGTAATTGTTTAGGGGTGCAAATCCAGGGGGAAAATCAAAAGACCAAGGAAAAAAAAATGTCATAAAAGGACCTGGGAAGGACTGGCAAAGGGGTGGGGGGGGACTTATCAAAATACAAAAAAAAGGGAAGCTGTTAGGAAGTAGGCGGTGCGTCAGGGGGGAGCCGGGGAAAAACTTTCAGGGCGTATTCATGAGTCCCTAGCACGGCTCCCCCCGTCCCACGGGGCCGCCACCATTCCAAAAAGAAAAACCTCTTTTGTGTACGGTGTGGTTCCGGGAATGGCGGTGCAAAAATTGTTGGAGAAACCCCCCGAACAACGACGACGGATGATTAAAAAACTGGTTGAGAGTAAAACTAGTGGAGGACGCCAGGGACAGAACCTGCACAGTGGGGAAAAACTTTGAAAAGTTCAGGAACCAGGGGAGGGGGGGATAAAGTGGGGTGAAAAAGCTTGTGAAAGGGGGTGGGTGACCCTGACCATGGGAGACCCGAAAAAGCGTGGGAAAAAAAACCACTAAAAAATCCCGCTGGGCACAAATGAAAACTTGGGTAAAAAGGGGGGGAACCCTCGGAGCTCGCCTTACCCTGCACAGAACATGGGGGAGAGAACTTGGGGGGGCAGGGCCTTAAACCTCGTCGAAAAATGAGCGGGGTAACCCACTGGCCTTAAGGGAGATGGCCGGGTGCGAAGAAAAAAGAAAAAATTCAAGTTGCCTTGAGCGAAAATCGAGACTGGAACACCGGAACACGGTCAAAGAAAGGGGCATTCCGGGCCCCGGATCAGTGAGACGGTTAAAACATTGGGAAAAGGCCAATACCGTGGCAGAAAATTGGGCCATTCTAAAAAAAAACGCGGATGTCTGGGTCATGGCGGGGGGACGGTCAAGGGCGGCGTCCCGGCCACACGCCCGTCAGTAAGGAAAAGGAATGTGAAGCAAGGGCTAGATGAAGGATTGAAACGGCGGTGGTACTATTCTAAGAAGGAAAGAGGGGACCACATCACACGCAGAAGGACCCAACTTACGTTGAAGGAAAAGAAAGCACAAAAAGGAGGACTATCCGAAACTCCAGCCAGAAATAGAAAAGGAGCTCCCGGGTAGGGTGTAACCTTCGTAGTAAGGGAAAGAAGGGCGAAGGGAGCAAAAAAGGAGTCCAGTTATAAAAAATCTCACCGCAACCGCTTAAGAAAGCAACAAATTAAAGTTCACTCATCCTTAGGGGGAGTTAAAAAACAATCACGGGTCGCCAGAGATCAAGCGGGAAAAAGGGCAACATCGCGTCGAAAGAAAAGGAAGGCGAAAAAAAAAACCGGGGGGAAGGTCGTGCAAGTGGCAAAGCGAATACCCACTCTCTACTAAGAGAATGAATCTCAACAAACTGCTGCTAAAAAAAGGGCAGGTTTTTGTTACCACTAAAAAGGTCGGAGTATAAATCGTTCCTGGGGTCGTGAACCAAGATTTCTTCGAGTCACAGCAGGGGAGGCCCACCCGGGCGGGGAGGGGGAAAACCTTGAATGGTAGGTAAGACCGTTAATATGTTTGGGATATTCCAAAGGGGAGAACGAGGGGGGGGGTCACAGGCCCTTCACCCTAAGTCCTTCAACACGCAACGACTTGGGACTCTCCGAAAAAAAATGGAACTTGCCGACGAAAAAAAGAACGTCGCAGTCCGCGCCGAAATCGAGTAGGCTGAAGGGGCGGACCGGAAAACGAAAAAACCTGCTTCAGGCCGTGAAAAGGTTCAGCCCGAGCGGTCCGTAGCCGCAAAAAAACCCGTGAAAAACGGCCAAGGTGAATCTGAACCAGTGGAAAAAAAAGCCCCTTGGAGGCCCCTGGGGATGCCTTTGGGGGTTGGTGAAAAAAACAAAAAAGTCCAAAAAAAAAGGGAAAACAAAGCAACCCCAGTAGCGGGAAGAAAAGGCTGAGAGGCAAAAAAGTTCAACAAGGGACCCAGTTTTTTTTCATTCCCGGAACGGGGAAGGTGGTTTTAGAAAAAAAAATTCCGCGAAGGAAACGGGGGGGGGGGGGAAAACCAGATAACAAAGGGACCACGCCGAAGTTTCGGTGACGTTGAGACTTAACTTGAGAGAGACCCTCACCGGGGAGCAAAAGTTTCAAGCCCAAGCCAACGGCGACAAGTATAACGCAAATCGGGGGTCCCTGGAAACAGGAGTTGAAAACTCAAGAGGAGACAAGCCGGTGTTGATTACGCTAGGGTGAAAACAAATCGAAGTTTGGGCTTAAAAATTCACACTACGGCACGGAGGCGGGGGGGGGGTACGGCGGGAGCGGGACTGAAGCAGACAACGGTGGCGGCTCATAACAGAGTCACAACAAGGGGACGATAGAGGAGGTACTAATATACCACGACGAATACCGGTAGCACAAATCGGGAAGGTAGGCAGGGATGCCGGAGCAAAGCAAAAAATCCGCGCTGAACAAAGTCAATCTAAAAAGCAATTACACTAGGGTGTGGGGATAGGCGGCACCTCAACGGGTGAACTGCGTGGGACGCACCCAGCCATCACGCCAAAGAAAAAAAAAAAGGTGTACGCGTTGAAACAAACAGGGAACCAGGGAGACGGCCAGGGACCCACAGTCGGCGGTCAAGCGGGGTCAGCGGCTAAAAATATCGCGAAAAAAAGGCAAGGAATGGAGAGAGGTTCTGCCACCGAGACTAACACCCGCGTACTAAAGGCTACTGAGGCATGAATACCAAGAAAAAAAAGGACCGAATATGGAACTGGGGGAACCTGAACGGAACAAAGAGACCACCACCGTCAGGTAAAACCGACAAGCGTGGTGAACCAAAGGCCCGATTGAATATTCAGCATGAACCATCCCCGCGAAGCGGGTGCTGCCTGAAAGGGAAAAGGCTACCAGAAAAAAGGTGGGCCAGACTTGAAAAAGAAAAAACATGGCTGAAACGTTTCCAGGTCGTGTGAAAGATGGTCTTCAACGCTACGGGCAAGCCAACGCCGGTGGCAATTCCAACCAACTGGCCAGGGGGGACAAAAGAACAGGGGGGGGAGAAGCACCAAAAAACACACGCAACTTGCGATTGATCACTTTCAAACCCGTATGAAACAAGGGGGGAAAACTACAAACCGGAGGGAAAAAAGAAAACAACCAGGAGGGCTGCAATCACTCAGGCAGCCTAAATCAGCCAGTCCGTTTAAGGGAAGGGGGGAAACCGAGAAGAACGCCGGGAACCAATGGGGGTCTACGTGCTTTGGACCCAGACGGACACAAGCCAAGCCTAAAATTACGTTCCAAGCGGAACATAAAGAGACCGAGGCGTCTCGAATCACTGGCACGGACCGTTGAATCCAATCCTCCGGGCTACCGGGCGAAGGCGGCGGTGGGTACAAGTGATCTGATACGTGAAGTAAAAGAGGAGTTGGGGAAAAAGTGTCAGCAAATCAGCGAAACGAGCCAAAAGGGCTCAAGGGGGGGGAAGACAAACAACTCAAAAAACCGAAATTTTCGGGGGGCTCGAATAAGGGGTCGGACCGGCCAGTTCTTGGGGGGAGGAAAAAAGGAAAGGGCCCGGGAAAGGGGGTTGTGTAGTCGGTGGGGGGCTGGCCTGCTTGGAGAAAAGAGGAAGGGGGGGGGTGACCAGACAAACGTATTCGCAAGCAACGGGGAGGGGAGGAAATGTCGGGAGACGAGGGGGAACCTGTCCTGGAACTGGAAGGGAAAAAGGGAGTTGGTTCCAAAAAAGGAAAGACTTACCGTGATGAGCCAGACCCAGGGGGACTTGAAGATGAAAAACGGGGAGTGAAGGCAATGTCGGGGAGGGATGCCGAGAAATCGATTTCCGGGAAGAATCCAACTGGCTGCAAAATAGGGGGCCTGACGGTTGCACACGCAAACTCCCGGTGCGAGTCAAACCGAGGACCAACAAAACCAAGAAACGAAGAGTGAAACAGAACGGCCCGGCGTGGGGGGTGAGGCGAAAAATGGGAAGGGCGAAAGGAACGGGCTTCGCTCCAGCCTAAAGAGATAAATTACGAAAAAAAAAACAGCCCTCCCCTAATCGCGTCAAAAATATTATCGCCCTTACCGCACCAAAAGACCCTATAGAAGTCCTCGGGCAGCATAAAACAAAGATCGACCGCTTAAGTTGAGGGAAAATTATCAGTAGGGACAACGGGGTCCCTACTGGTAAGCCGTCTCAAAAAGGAAAGGCCCGGGTCACTGAATGGACCGATCAAGGAAAGGTCTGGGGGAACAGAAAAAAAAGGGAGTACTCTCTGGGTCCGCAGGGGAATCAAAAAAGGGAAAGACCAGCACGGTGTGGGTACACGCCCGATCGGCGGCGTCGATGCCCTTGGGGCATCGAGAAAAACACCTCTTGAAAAAAAGCCAAGGGGAAAGAGACGCCGGGGGGGGAAAAAACGGAAAAAAAAAAAGAAACCAAAGGATCGGCTCGATAGGTGACAATTCCGTTCAAAGACTAAGTCGATGGCGGTTCGGGAAAAAAGGAAAATCGAGTCCAAATCTCTGAAGCGTGGCAGGGGGGTGAAACGCCGGTCCATGAGCGAACCCTTGGGTCAAAAGACCCCTGGGTTTCAGTAGGAAAAAGGTCCAAAATACATGGACGTAACTGATCGGTCACTAGGGACCGACTTGGACGGGGGGGCGGAAGAAAGAAAAAAATAGCGCCCGGGTGGGGAAGTGGTTCCTGGAAGCTGTTGGAGGCCAACGACCGAGTCAAAAACAAGATGCAAAAGCCGCGAGTACTGCAAAAGATGTGGGGGGCCGCTGACAAAAGGGAGGGGCAAAAGCAAGGGGAGGGGGGGGTGCACTGTGAGTCCGAAAACAGCCTCGGGCTATGGTCCCGAGGACGAAAAACATGTCCGGTTCCAGCCCACGAACTAGACGGGCGACAACAAGGGGGGGGGACCAGCGGTGCACCAACGAAGTTCACCAGTGAAGACCGTGTTGCATGGAGGCTTGAAGTCTTGGGGGAAAAACATTTTGGGATTTGCAAAGGAAATTCGTGAGGGGGGGGGCCACAAAGTAGGAATCAAAGCGGCCCGGCGGCGTGTAGCAGACGCAACTTTGGGGAAAGAAACTGAGGAGGGCGGTCCCCAGGCAACTACGGGGGGAGTAACGTTTGGTGGGGGGTGTGGAAGGGGGGAAGGGAACAAAGACCCGAAAATGAAATTCTAATCACGGGGGCCACATGCCGAACGACCAAAGAGATGGGAAAGAAAAAAGAACTAAAAAAGTGGCAGCGGGCCGCACGCAGAAAAGCTGGGCAGCCAAACAATCCAAAGACGGGGGAAAGCAAAACCAGGCGACTGTGCCGAACGTTAAGAACGACGAGAAGAAGAGGGACGAGTCTTGAAAAGGCAGAGGGGGACTAGGGATAGAGTACTAACGAGTCGGTATTGGAAAAACCGCACAAGAGGGGCCTCCGGCAGAGGAACCCAAAACTATGACCAGAGCTGGGGGGGGAAAAAGCACACTCCGAGTCGAAGTTGTCAAAAAACATTGGTTCGCCTGGGACTGGAGGGAAAATCGGGGTGCAAAAAGGGGTCGGAAAAAGAAACTTGTTTGTGGTAATCAAAATCATGCCGCATCAGGCCTTAATGAAAGGATCAAACGGGGCAGACGCGCTCCCTTGGTGTGTAAGGCTCTCTACAATATCCTCCGGCGTGACCAAAACAAAACGAAAAGGAGGAACGGGGGCATCGTCAAAAATATCAGAGGGGTGGACTCTTTGGTATGGCTAAGAAAAAAAAAAAAAAGATACAGGGCAAGCATGGAAAGATTGGCGGACGTACTAGTGGACCGACACGGTGCAGCCATGCCGGGGGCGGAAGAATTTGCGGAAGCCAAAAAAAATGAAATCAGAGGAGAAAAAACAAAACGGAGGATGAAAAGAGAGAAGGAATTTTGGGGAGGGGCAAAAACAGGGGGTTCCAAAACAATAAAGAGAAATGCGCTTCAAAAACAACGGCAAGGGGTGAAAAAGGGGAAGAAGCGCATAAAAACTCAATCACGTAAACCAAAAGGCAGGGTGAGAGGGAGGTCGAAGGAAAAACTTCGATCATATTATAGGAGAGAAACTATCCTCCTCGGTCAAAGCGCGTTCAGTCAACTGAATGAATTTGGGGCAGGGGAGAAGGGGAAGGAAAAGAAAACTGGGACAAAAAAGGGGGGCTCGGAACCCAGAAAAACACTACGATGGCGACGAAGTAAACCGGGTTTAACCGGCGAAAGGCAGGGGGGAGGGGAAAAAAGATGATCGGGGAGAGAAAGGACAGGGAGGGAATACGGTGCGGTGGTACTAAAACCCTTTCCCTCTTATCATCTAGAGTCCGTCGTGCGGGACTCAAAAGAGTCTTCCACGGAGTCAAACAGTCGGGGGGACTGACAGCGGTACATCGAAAGTCTAGCCGGCTAGTCGGATGACGGGAACCGACTCAAGCCCGCGCCCATAACGAAGGAAAGCGAGTTTTTTAAGGCAAAAGAAGTGTTTGGGCACAGGGGGCGAAGTCGGGAATTGCATATGCAGGAGAGGTGGAAAAAAGGGGGACCAGGTAGCCAAAACGGGAAAGGACCATAGAAACATACCTCGGGAACCCGCGGGACACAGATCACTAGGCGATCAAATAAGGGAAGTTCGGCCAAAAATAGGGGGGGGCAAAAAAAAAGTACTGCGCCGCGAACCAAACGCGGACGTCAACCCTCCCGCTTGCGGGAAACAGTTGGTGGTTTGAAAACGAAGGAGACCAAACCGGTAAATAGCTGCACAAAAGCTTAGACATTTCGAAGAAGACTGCAGGCAGGGGGAAGTCGGGACCGTACAAATGCCCGGCCATGTGGTCAGGACAAGTGTGGGGTCAGCAACAACCCACAAAAAAGGAACAGTACGGGTTCATTTCCGCGGACCGGTGGGAATCTGGCAGTTCGTCACCGGGGAACAAAACTCCCACCCCACTTGGCCAGAAAAAAGACGGCAGAAACACATGAAAAAGGGGAGAAAAAAAGTGCACAAAAAAACGGGGACCTCCCAATTATGAGGTAACATAAAACCTCAAAAAAAGTTCAAAACTGGGATGGGAAAAAAACACCAAGTTGGGATCAAAAAAAAATACTCACTCAAAATGCTTGCAGCCCCCCCACACCCCAAGTTACGCAAGAGGGAAAACTCAGGTCTCTGGGGGAATACGAAAGACTATGAGGGGTGGCATTGAAGGCATGAACGACGATACAGAGAAAAAAGACTTTGTCTGGAAAATCGAGGGGTTCCTTAACATGGGGAATGTAGCGTTTGTTCCTGAACCCGGCATCGACGGAACTGGGGAGAAGAGAGACAGCGCAACGAGAGCACTGGGCAGGAGCCGGCAGAAAACAAATACCGAGACTTCTGCACTTGGGAAGACAAGGTGAAGCAGGTACCAAACGGGCCCGTAGTGTTTAAAAAAAAACATTCGAGGGGGACCGGCGCCGCAACGGAAGAAAAAGGGAATAATAAAACGATAATTCATGAGTTCAGACGTCCCGAACGAGCGGCGCGGGGGGGAGAAAGGAAGAAAAAAGCTGGTGAGAGTGATGGTAGGGGGTCGAGGCGGGGAAAAAGTTAGGAGGGGGGTGCCGCCCACGTGGAACCAGGAAATCAAAAAACAGAGTCAAAACCAACTGCCACCACACGAATGGCCGTGATGCCCCGAGGAACTACGGGCAAGTGGGGGGGTTCCAGCCAGTCCAAAAATACGGCAAATCACAGGGACAAAAGGGGAAACGGTGACAGATGAAAAATAGGGGTGGAAAACCGCCACGGTGGATTACCAGGAAATGCGCGGCGTATAGCGAGATATTCTAAAGATGAAAGACTATCAACGGCGTGACATGAAAGTGGGACGAATGGCGGAACGAGAACTATTGAAAACTCAGCTGCATCGGAAAAAATACACGCGATCACCAGTTGAAGCAAACACCGGGGGCTTTGTTGCCGATTGTGTGGCGTGCGCAAAACCCGACTAGTAAGCGCAGCAGGGGCCGAACGACGCGAAACATTGAAAAAGGGGGCCCCGGGAATCTAGGCTCCCCAAAAAAAACAAACGGACGTAATTACGAAGAGACCAAGCAATGTGCTATGGTTTGGGGCATAAAAAAGGCGTGGGGGATCACAACACCAACAAACAAAAAAAAAACACGCATCTGTTTGGTGGTCAGGGTGTGGGAGGAGCGCGAAGGGGGGGGGGAAAAGTAGCAGATGAATGTCGTCAACAAAAAGCCAGAAACACCTCGCACCTAAAAAAGTCGAACTGAATCTTACCGCCTCAAAAACGGGTAGCCCTGGGGGAGGAAGGACTGAGGGGAGCCACAGATTAAGACGTGAAGCCTCTTGGAAGGGCGGTTCAAAACGATGTCGAGTAATAAAAGCGAATGGGTGGAGATCTTGCACATCGGAAAGCCTGCTGGAAAGGAGGGAGTTGTGACCATATTAAGCAGCATTGAAACCTGGGGTCATTGGTGAGCTGGGAATGGGAGGGGCGTGTGGCGGGGGGGCAATAAAGGGTGGAAGTAAAGAAGACGATCCCTTTTGAGATAACGTTCCAAATGGAACCCAACTCCTTGGAGGGCCACCGCGTGGTGGCAAGGCGACCAAGAAAGAACCCATCGACTATCGAAAACGGGGGGGGGGGGGTACTAAGGGGGGGGGGGGATACAGTCTCGTGAAGGACCATACCGCCTGGGGTAAAAAAAACTAAAAGGACGTTAGCTCGGCTATTGGGCGCAAAAACCTGAAATAGTGCTTGGGGTTCAACAAAAGGTGGGATGCTCGTAAGGCAAGGTTGGGGTTGCATCAAAACGCCGGCTGGAAGTTGTATGGACACGACCAGGCCTGGGGGCTATGGATGTCTCCAGCAGAATCGTAGGGAGGGGGTAAGGGACTTCAGCGGGGAGAAGGGAAAAAGAGCTAGCAATTTGTGGGCTCGCGGTAGCAAGCGGGGCCCCGCCGTACAGAGGGCCCGGGGGGGAAAAGGACGGAGAAACGGAGAAGGACGGCGGAACTCCAGACGGTGGAATGGGGCAGTGGCAACATTGAAGCAACCGTGGCCGGGAGGCCGAAAAAGGGGGCCCCGCATCGAGGGGTCAAGTCAGGGAAGAAAAGGTCACAGCGCCGGTGGAAAATCCCACCCCTCTCCGCTTGGGGACCAACGTAGCCAGGCCGGAAGGGGGGGGGAGCCAACCAGAAGAACGAGATAGAAGGGGTGTAAAGAAGGGCCTTGATGAGCTAGCACGTTGAGGAGAACAGCGCGGACCACCTAGTTGGTCAGGCGTGGGGGAAGGGGGGGGTTGATAGCAAAAAAAAAAAAAAGAAGTTACGATCGGAGAATAAAAGCAGCACACAGCTCGAGAGTTTGGGGTTGATGAGGAGTGAAAAAGTCGCGGCAAAGGACGGTGCCCCGATACCAAAAACAAAGAGATAAACTGAAAGGAAGTGGGTTAGAAAACAGCACAGACCAGCACTAAGAGCCGACACGAGCACAAAAACACCTGGGAGGAATTTTCAACCAGCCGGGTTTTAAAGGAAAAGGGAACTTCAGTGATCACCAAGCACCGGTGAGGGAAAAGGTAAAACTTACCATCAGCTCAACAAGAGGGAAACGGGAAAGACCAGCGGAAGCGGGGAACCAAACGGCTCGGGAGGGGAAACAGGGGGGGGACAAAAACCCCACAAACCCGGGAAAACCGCGGATATCGCCTGTTGCGAGAGGCGCCAAGCACCAAAGGGGATCGCGGAAACTTCAGCCTGACGCCCCATCACCCCGAGGAAAAGAGGAAAAGGATCCAAGGGCCGTCCCCCTCAAAAAAAAAGGGAAGGCTAAGACTGCTCTGAAAACTGCAGGGGGTGTGTTGGGTTCAAAACGTCCACAGCGCGAAGGGGATCACTAGCGCCTGGGGGAAGAAGTTGGGGGGGGGACTGCAAAGACAACCTGTTGGGACTAAAATTGATAGACCTCAACGCGAGGAAACTGGACAAAAAACCCCTTGGGAGAGCCCGGAGGAGCCAAATGCTTTTGTAAGCGGAAAATTCTTACGCCAAAAAAAACTGAGAGACAAGATGCGACGCCAGGGACAGAACAGGGATTAACACAGAACCAAACGCGTGGAGGGACAGCTGGTGGGAAGCAAATAAACTGGCGGCGGTTCTTGCAGGAGAAGGCACGACCCAGGAAAAAAAGTTGCCGGTTGGCCCTCCGGGGGGGAAGCAAGGAAGGGGAAAGGGGGGGGAATCCCCAAAGTTAGCGACTTAAAACGACCATCAAAGTCCAAAAGGGGCAACGACGGTGCTGCAACTCAGTACGAAAGGGCTGCAAACGAGAAAAAGGGAGGACCCCGAATGGTTCCATGAAAAAAATTTTCAAGGATACAGGGGATTGAAAAAAAAAAGACTTTGCCTACTGAAGGGAGTTGGTTAGCTTAGCGCACGGGGTGCATTGGTTGGAGGGGAATTTCTCCACACGTTAAGGGGGGTACGGACGATTGCTCAACTAATAAGACAAACCAAATGGGGGAAAAAAGAGGGAATAAAAGAGCCTGACGCATCGGAGCTGGAAGGGGGGCGGGCACGGCACGGAAAAAGGGAAAACCCCAACACCCAAACTTGCCTAACCGACAGGAGAAATACGGGGGAAATGTAGACATGGAACCTGAAAAAAAAAAGGAGCCCAAAGGTCCAGGGCAAAAAAACATCAAGGGGGGGGAAAGAAACATACGAATTGGGGACGGGTGCAACGCGTAATGCTCTACTAAGGGAAGTGGTCCCTGGAGGAGAGCTGGAACGCATCCCCGCTAAAAGACAGGGGAGAAAAAAAACTCCGCAGTACGAAAAAAAAAACGAAACACCCCGGACAAGGGCAGACCTGAAGCAGTGTTGGGAAATAATAGGGCTGACATGGAAAAGGGACAAACAGCAGTGTACGTGGAGGGAAATCCGTGTTCGGTCTCACCAAAAGGGGGAGAAAATTGAACCAACAAGTGCACAAAATAAGAAAAACATTACCCTCCTGGGGAAAGAACCACAAGAAAACGCAACATTAAACATTGGTCCGCAAAAAACCGTGGAAGGAAAAGAAAAATGCGTAAAGCTGTTGATCGGGGGAGACCTAAAAACGCCAGAAAGCACACGCTGCAAGAACATCAAAAGAGAAAAACTGACACCGTTCTCCCTTTATTTTTGTGTTTGGTGGGGGGGGGGTTGGGGGGGGGGGTTGTGGGGGGGGGGTTTTTGGGGTGTTGGGTTGGGGGGGGGGTGTTGGTGGGGTTGCGGGTGGACTTCGACGGACTAACGAGACAAAGTCGACAAGGAAAAGCAACCTCAGGAAAAAAAAAAACATCCCTAACGAAAGTCTGGCGGCGACGGCCCCACCAAAGACCCATTTAAAATCAAAAGACCTGCAGTCAAAAGGGGAGAAAAAAAAGGTCCCCAAGAAAACACCGTGGAGGATCACGACGAGACGCACGAGAAGAAAATTTCCTCATACAACCAAGAGTACAACAGGGGGCACCACCAGACCAGGTTTAGCCCGGACCAGTTTCTAAACCAAATACAAAACAACACCAAAAGAAGGAGTTAAACAGAGATAAGATGGGGAAAAAAAATGGGGAAGGGGCTGAAAAACCTTTGAAGTGTTTGGGGAACCCGGGGTTTTCGGCGGGGCGTCCTGGATCTTCGGCCGCAGCGGAGCAAGGTAGGGGAAAGCCGAACGGGGGCCCCGACCGGCAGTTGGAATGGTCCAACAGGAAGTCAGTCAAAGACGAACCAGGATCCTTCCTCGGAACAGGGGGGGGGATAGGGTGGGCTGGGGTGGGGGAGGACACTCAACGAGGTCACGGCTGGTGGCTGGCCGTAGACGGGGGGGAGAGGGGTTGGAGGCTGGCAAAAAAGAGGACCAGTAGCCCTAGGAGCCCCGATAACGGGTATCCCGGGAGGCGGCAACCACTGGAAGACAGGGGGGTCTGGGGTGCCCTTGGGAAGGGGAGGGGGAACGTCTAAAAAACCTATACAGCAATAAAAGGGGGAAAGAGTTGCTGAACCAAGGGCCGGGGGGGGCTACGCATGGACAGCAATGTTTTTGGGTTTCGCAGGAAAAAAGGTGGTCCTTAAAAAAGAGTAGAAGAGTGTAGTGGGGGGTGAACGTCTTGTAAAAAAAGAAGGTCGAACAAATGTTAAGACCGAACAATGGCAAAATCCACGGAACAAGGGAAAGGGGGGGGTACTGGGTGGAACCTGGAGCCCCGGGGCGAAAGCAAGGGAAATTGAGATGGGGGAAAGCACGGTGCGGTTGTCAGGGGTAAGTAACTTGGCATCCCGAGGCTAGTTGCTCATCTAATGGGAAAAAGAGCTGGAGATGGATTGCTGGAATCTCCTTCCAACCAAGGGGGAAAAAGTGCGGAAAGGCCCTGAAGAGAGAACTGATCAAAGAGGGGGAAGAAAACGAAGGGGGTGAGGGAACTTCGGCGCGGACAGAAAACCCACACATGGTAGGCGCCTGTAAAAAGCCACTTTCAATGCAAGAAAGGAAAACTGTCGGGAGGCAACTGGGGTCTGCACCTCCGCTACTGGAGAAGGAACCCCCGACGTCAGGCCGAAGTCGGTGGGCGAGGTCTAGAAGAAAAATTCCACCATTTGGGCAGGAAGAAGTCATACTAGCCCAGAGTACCATTAAAAAGGGAAATCCGCCAAAGAAACGGGCCCCTAGACCGGAACAGACAAGGGAGAAGATCAAAAGGCGCCTTGTAAGAAAGTGATACCGTTAGAGAATTGTGAATCATGGAACCGCAGGGAAAACTTCTAAAAATAAGACAGCTCCCCCGCGGGGAAAGGAACGTAGGGCAAACTGAACAGCCGAGACCGGTTTAGGCGTCAGTTGGAACGCATGCAGAGGGATGACCCAAAATCCCCGTCGGCGGGAGACAAGTTCTAAGAAAAAAGCACCGTGGAAAACGTTGCGGACGTAATGATAACCACTTCCCGAAAAAGACGCAAAGACAAGTCCGGCCACACACCAAAAAAAAAAAAAAAAGAGTTCACAAGCTTTGTTGGTTAACAAGCCGTTTTTTCGGAAGAATAGTCCTGGTACGCGGAAAGGAACAGTGAAGGAAAGGTTGTCCTAAAAAAAGGACACCGCCCGAGCTAGCATTTCAGGTGCAGCCGACTGTGGGGAGGATAGGACTGCCAGCGGTTTCCCACGTTTTCACGGCCAGTCCAGGGCGCCGACGTACAACCGAATCCGAAAATATCCGCGCAATTGGGGGGAAAGCGGGACAACTACCACATTGTAATCGAGAGAAGCAAAAGGAAAGGTACTGCAGGGGGTGATGGGAACGGCCATGGTCTTTCGTTCTAGCCCTTCAGGTTTTCGCGTTACGTGTTGGCACGGGCTCGCGGGTGCCTGCGGGTGTGCCAGTTAAGGGCCACAATAGAGTCACAAAACTGAGGAGGAAGAAATGAACCACGGGACAAGGAAATCCTCCGAGCCTAAACGGCCAAAAAAATGGTACCCCGGGTTGGTTTACTAACGGGGGGGGGTGCCCCCCAAAGTCACCATCAGAAAAAGGGGGGGCCCGAGCAACCAAGAAAACGGGGACCGGTTACCTGGACTAATGAGAGGGGCCAGGCAATTTGGTAAGGGTGGTTTTTTCGTCCCCCGAACCGGCCGGTTTGGGGAGCCCTCTGTGGAAAAAGGGGCAAGGAAAAAGAAATGGGAACAGGCCTCCGGACAGTCAGACTTTTGATTTCGATCAGGGAGAAGGTAGGGTGGAAAAAGCCCCACCCCTCCCCTCATTTATAGAGGAGGCTTGAAAAGGACCCGGAGACAAAGCGAGGTTACAACCAGCAATCAAAAAAAAAGCCAAATGAACAACCTGGAGGGAAATTTTTTGCTTCGGAGGAAGATAGAAAGGGGGAAAAATTTGGGCTACTTTCAAATGACCCTATACACAGGGGGGGGGGGAAAAAAAGAGCACAGGATAACCCGGGCACGAAGGCAAAAAAGAAAGGACACAGGGAAACACAGGAAATTCGAAGAGGTACCTCATCCCACACTCAGCCGGCTAAAGGAGCAAAAGCAAAAACTTTGACTTCTTCGGAGGTGGAGGGGGGAAACGAAAAAAAAAAAGCCCAGGAGAGGGACCGGTACAGATCCATCACGAAGAAGACGCAGAGTCGGAGCAGGGACACGCAAAAAATTGGGAGCTGACAGGAAAAACAATACGCACCGAAACGCCAGTCGAAGACCAGTGAAAAAGAAACCCGGCCCATCTTGTTGACCACAAGGGGGGGGGTTAAAGGAGGATAAAGAAGAGCAAAAAAGACCATTGGGGACGGTATAATTACCAGGGGAAGCCTCAAACCGCCTCAAGGAGGACAGATTCTCGTCACATAACCTCAAAAAAAAGCCCTGGGAACCGAAGAAACTTTGGAAAACCTTTCCTTTTCCCAAGCCGTCGAAAAGAAAAACTCATTACCGAGCAACGAATCAAAGGGGGGAAAAAGCCGAGGTCAAAAAACAGCCCCCAGAAGCACGATCTAAGGTCGACCCAGGCTTCAATAGCCGAAACAAGTCTTCCGGGAAAAAACGCCGAGCAGGGAAATTTTTTCAAAAAAAGAAATCCGGCTCCCGGGGTCAGGAGGAGTGAAACCAAAAACACTGGCTCTCCAAAAGGGGGGGCCAAGGTTTCCAATTATGGGGACATGGCCGCCGCCTAAGAACGATTCAGAAATGGTGGAGAAACTACTGTCAAATGGGACCAGACCAACCGAGGACAAACCTCCATCCGGCTGTATACTACCTGACCCTTCATCAAAAGACCGTGAAGAAAAGGGGGGGAATAAAAGAAAAGCAGCAAAACGCCAAACAAATTCGTAATGGGAAAGAGGAAATCGCCGATGCAAGCCGGGGGATGAAAAACAGAAGACCTCGTGAGAAAAATCAAGAAATCTTCAAAAAGCGTTAACGTGAATTCCTGCAGCAATCAAAAGTTCAGAGGAATTCCGAGGCCCCGGGGGGAGGAAGCGGATAAGTAGCTGCGAGTTCAATCGGGATGCGTTGACAAAAAAGCAAATCAAAAACGTGAGAACGAGAACATTGTTCAAAACAGGGGAAACCAAACCCAGCGCCCAAATTGAAAAAAATTCTAGAAGTCGAGAACGAGCCCCGGGTGGGGGGCGAGAAGGATCAAGGGAACCTGGCTGTTGCGGAAGCGTGACGGAGGGGAGGCTACTAAAACGAGGACCAAAAAAAGATTCGGAAAAGGAAAGGGACGGGGGGGGGGGCTACCTGGACAGGGGAATCGATTTCTACAGACTGGCTTTGGGCAAAAACTAGAGACCGGGAAAAAGAAACGAACCAAACTGAAGTCTGCGGAAGGGAAGTCGTCTATTGGGAACGTCACGAACATTGGAAAGGGAAAAGGAAATCCAAAAACCGATGGATCGGTAAAAACGAGTGTGGGGGGACCTGGCTTAAACAATGCAGGACAGAAAAGGAAAGGAACAACACCCCTCGCCCGAAGGGGGAAGCAGAACGCATCGTTGTGGCAACGGGGACGAAGAAAAGTCGGGGCTAAAGCTACCCTGGTCTTCGAAGAAGCCCTCCGAAGAAGCGGACAAAGTATCATCGCAAGGGAAAAGAAGATGATTAGGGGATGTCCAAGACCCCTCCACTCGCCAGGAGCAAAAGGCAGCTTTCTAAATTACCACGTCGGCCGATCGAAAACGGCCGGTGCAGAAAATGGGCGAAGCATCTAAAAGGGAACCACTGCCACCGGCCATACATGATGGAAAAAAATCAAAACCCCTTCGGGCATGGCCCCGAAGTTCACAATACTGGTCAGCAAAACCTACCGCCAAGAAGTCTCTCGGAGTGGAAAACTGCGCGAATCAGAACAAAACCCCACACATTCGTCCTATTAGGGGGTAAAGAAGAGAACAACCGACCAAAGAAACTCAAGAACGAACGGTAAATCTAAGTCCTTACTACACACAGGAGACGGAGAGTAAGAAATTCTGCAACGTTAGATTGCTCCAAGGGCCAAAACGAGTCGATGGGGTAGGTATTCTGAAGAAAACCTCCGCGGGTGCCATCTAGGGGCCCCGAAGGGGTTTTGCCTCGCCGGAGCAAAAACACCTCAACCGTGTGGGGCAAAAAGGGGGGAAGGGGTTTGCTAAGGGGGGGGACCGACCGCAGTGATCTCGCACCTTCAAGGACAGGGTAGCTCTAACCTGTGGGGGGAAAGGTGAAAAGGAGGTCTGGAAAAGGGGACAACGGCATGCCGGAAAGGTCTGGTAAAAGAAACCTCGAACATCAGCTTTTTGGTGGGGGTGGGCGCTTCCCTGGGGGAGGGGAAAAAACCCGGTGAACCGGGCAGTGGGAAAAATCAACCGACAGACCCTAGGCAAAGTTTCCTGTCACTAAAGGTCCGGGAGGGGAAAACGCAAGAAGCAACACACAGTGGGTTGGGCAAAGAGGAGGGGGCCAAAAATAGAAATACAGCTGGCCTTCGTCCCGTGGTGGGCATTGGCGGGCTTTTGAAAAACCAGGTGGCTGAAGAGGTCATGATGAAAGAGAAAAGATTATCAAGGAAACGCCGGCGTCAGCGGGCCATGGTGAAACGTTGTGGGTGGAAAAGGTCCAGATTCTCCGTGGGGGGAGTAACGGTTTGGGGTGGGAAGGGGGGGGGGGGAAGCAAAGCATAGAATCAGGAGACCAGGGCACCTCGCCTTCAAAAGAAAAAGAAGCTGAAAGAAAAAGCTTCGGAGGGGGAGGGACCGGCCGATCCTGGGACAGCCTTAAGACGAAACCAAACCTGCACCTGCAAAAGGAGAGAACGAACAAAAAGGAAAGACCTGGGACAGACTGGCCGCGGGAAAGATGATGAATGGGAAAGGAAGGCCTCGTAGGAGTCAAAAGCACATGTCCTGCCGTGATCGAATAAATCACCACTAATCCCAACACTCGAGACTAAAGACGGGAAAAAAAAA
>Ga0179593_1683803_pt1 | contig 31347 bp, 19 predicted proteins | sample CZODoug2_1_08_16_FD_185931 | JGI IMG/M metagenome (GOLD analysis project Ga0179593, IMG submission 185931) | Vadose zone soil fungal communities from Angelo Coast Range Reserve, California, USA - CZODoug2_1_08_16fungal (PacBio error correction) | ecosystem: Environmental > Terrestrial > Soil >...
CGTGGGGGAGGGGGATGAACGCCCTTAAAATTGGGGGGGCATTCAATAGGGACTCCTATGGGGCCGGACCGTAGGGTCTGTCGGTGAGAGGGGAATCACGAACCGAAAGGGGGGTAAGGAGTCTAAGGGAAGGGTCGTAAAAACGACGTCAGGACAAATAGGATTATCAGTTTGACCCCTGGTTTTGATCTCGGAGGGGTCGAAAACAGCAGGAAGAGGGGTTTAAAAGCCGAGTAACGGCCCGCGACCGGGCCGACCGTGTTAACCGTTCGCGACCAGGGGGGGCGAGTATCGAGCGATCAGTGCTAAAGGAAATTCGGAGACGGGTATCGTGAAAATCTCCGTCCCGGAGAGTGGGAAAAATTGTATTGCCGCTTTGCGGTCCTGAATGGGTCCTACAGCGTTGAAAAAACCGAAAGGGTGAACGAAGGGGGTGTCGAAAGGAAATACTTCGGGATTTCAAAATGACGGTCTTAATTATCCACCCTGCGTGGGGGGAAGGTTGCTCGGAAAAGGTTCAGTGTGGGGGCGTAAGCAGGGTGTGACACCGGTATAAAGTGTGCTTATACAGACGAGCATACCCACGCGCAGGAGGTAGAGTTGGTGGACCTGAGGGGGAGGCGGATGACCAAATCGACACCCGCATCGGGGAGGTGATGGGGGCTTGAACGCAGCCGGGGGCATGTGGTTGGGAGAATGGTCGTACGGAAGTTCGCAGACCAAGGAACTCTATCGTTGTGGTCCTTCTCGGATCGACGGGTAGAATGACGAGAAGAAAGCTTGTAGCGAGATTACAATGGGGAAAGAATGCAGATGAAGGGGCCGTGAGCAAGAAAATGTCTTTCTCGTAGATGGGCTTAGCCATTGTCCGTAGTCCAGGAAGTCCGCAGGCAGAGAAGGGGTAAAAAGCCCATTGGGAAAGGTAAAAGCTGAGGGGTCAGCAACGATTCAACCTTCATCCTGCGGGATTGCAAGAGGAAGCCTCCTAAAAGCTACCGAGGTCCGGCGGCCATTGGAACCCGATCTTAATTTGTCTTGAGAACAGCAGGGGGGCTTATTAAGAGTTATGCAGAGACCGGGCACGCGTGCAAGGATTCTTGAGGCATGGGGCCTTATCAGAATAAGGGAAGGTCGGCTACCAAAGATTTGCGTTTGTCGACGTCATTTCTATCTGTGCTTGCCGAGAAAACCCGTGAAACGAACGAAAGACAGGACGGTCCAAAATTCCCGCCTCGGAGGGGGACGGACGCAAGCACAGCAGCGTTCTCGGCCAAAGATTGCGTTCAATAATCCGTGCGTCAGCCGAGTGGAACTCCACCTAGGGGTGTGTTGGAAGGTTATGCACGATACCGGAAACAAAAGTCTCGTAAAGCTGGGGTGTACGATCTGTCCGACGGTATCAGTCTAGGAAAAAATATGGAACTTTCTCGGGAGGGTTATGAGCGTCCGCATGTTTCGTGTATGTCCCACTTACGAGGATCCCCGCAGAGCCGGCAGGGGGCGAAAGCAGCAAAGAGAAAGCGGTCGTCTATAACACAACAACTTAAGAGGTCGCTGAGCTTTAAAAGAAAGGGTCCAAAAAGGGAGTCTGTTCGAGAAGGGGATATTTTTGTGTGCATGATAAACTGCTGACTTCTCATTACCAGAGGCAATGGGGGGGGGGGGGGGGGATCGATCAAAGAAGTCGACCTTGACAGGAAGGCTCTAAAGGATCTCTTAAGCAGGCTCAACAATTAAGATACCTCTTAGGTGTGAGGTGGAGTACGAGTTCGTAAAGATGATGACGGCGACCGCATAGAAGGGAAAGAGAAAGCTCCTTGCCAAGCGCCGAATGCGCCGTTTGAAGGTACGAAACGCTCCGGTTAATCTGAGATCACGGGTTGCGCGAGTGTCAAGCAGAGAAGAGTCCCGACAAAAAGTAGTCTTTGGTAGGACCATTAAGTGTGAGAACGAGTAACTCATCGGAAGCGTGTCACATCCCTGCATCACGTGAAGTCCTGTCGTCGGCCCTTAGGTCGTTCCTTAGGCTTAGGGGCGCAAGGGCAATTCGGCAGGCGGCTCGGCTTCTTGAAAGATCTATGACAGGAAAGGATTACGGGAGCCTTCAGCTGCCGGCTCTCCAATCAAATGCGACAGCTCCTTGGGTAAGAAAGTCCGCCCGTTTGGAAAAACCAATGCCAAGAAATGCGACATCGCACGCCGCAATCGCTACAAAGGCTTGGTCGACAGCAGAAAAATGTAAGAGGGGCCTAGAAGAGCGTCTCTTGGCTCCGCCCGGGGAAGGCGAGTTCCCTGCGGGTGGGTGCCGTCCTTAAAAGTGGGTCCGGACTTGATGGAGTCTGGAGGGGGGCCTCACCAAGCAAAAGGTGTCAAGGGATGGGAGGAAATTCGGTGAGGAGTTGTGCGGTTTTCCCTTTCGAGTGAAGGTGTGAGGTCAACAAGTTCAAACCAAGGCATTAGTGGGGGTAACTAGGAATGGACATACAGTGCAATTGGGGTGCCTCATTCACGAAGCCAGAGGTATCAAGGAAGGAAGAAATACCAAAAGGACAGGGGGGATTAAAAAGGGTCGAACGAAAGGCCCAAGAAAGGATGCTGGGTTAAGAAGAAGTCTTGTAGGGCGTAAGACGAGGAAGCCGGGCCAGAAAATGTCAACTGTATCGTGAAGGAGGACCTAGGGAAAGTCAACGAGGGAGATGGGGTCACCTACGCTTGGACGGTAACAAGTGCAGAGAAGTTAAGAAGCTGTGGAGAGTTACGGGGGAAACACCGGGGTGAGGAGTGAGGGGCAAGATAACACATGTTCACACAGTAATCTCTAGTCTGTCGGGGGGGAGAGCTACGAGTTGATAAGCAGAAAGTTCGTCGGTTCTACTACGAGTTTAGAAAATTCAGGGACTAAAAAGAAGTACCGCTAGGCAGTGCGTCTATGGAAATTAAAACAACGAGGGAGGAAAGGGGAGGTAAGGTCAACGTCAACGGGAAGCCCTCAGTGTGCAGACCAACACAGAAAAGAGGAGGGCTTGGCTTCCCCGAAGACCTAAATTAGTTGGGGCAGTTCCCTAATAGTCCTATCTGAAAGGTCGTTCAAGGAGTCGGTGGGTCGATGGGAATTGTAAAAAGGTAAGAAGGAAGAGGGGAAAAAAAAGTCTGATGATAAGGGGAGCAGCAAAAAGACGGAACACCTATAGAATAAGGATCAGTTAAAACCCTGGGGGTTGGGATCTCAATCTAAGCGCCGGAGTCTAAAAGTCGCGACCCGCGTAACGAGCCCGGGAAACAGGCACGAACGGGAGGGGAGAAGGTAATCGACAATCGGTCGGGGTCCAGAATTGAAAAGACCTGCGGGGGAAGTCAGCGAAAACTCAAAGAGGGAATAGGGAAATTGCTTGTGGGCCCGATTCGGCCTTCGGAGGAAAACAACCAGGAGAAAAGAGTGGAAAAGAGACTTAACGTGGGCACCCCTCCCTGATCTGGAAACTTCCCTTATACGTCTTTAGGAAGGGATAGAAAGATTCAACTGTCCCGCTTGGTGGAAGGAGAGGTTGTAAGGGGGGGGAAAAGAGGGGCAAATTAATTCCTGGGTTACACTATCAAAGGGAATGGGAGAGTTTCATCGACTATCCATGAGTGTAATAAAGGCAACCTGAAGACCGGATAAACACAGCAGAACCCTGCGGGAAAGAGGGGATTGTAGGAAATCCGGGGGACTTAGAGAGGCGCAATCATCAAAAATGCAATTGGGGACTTAATACAAGGAAAGAGCGGATTTCAGCCTGGTCCCTGCGCTACTAAAAATCAGGATGCTTTAGGAAATCCTGAGAAATGGTGTCTCTCTTCAAAAAGGTCTTGCCGGTTTGGGGCGATTAAAACCTTTAAAAATTTTGAGGATTTCCTGGACCAGACGGCTGTCGTTCTGAGGGGGACATTCAGAACGTGATATAGCCGGGGGAAAAAATAATGGATAACGTGACGAAAAATCTTCATAACATCAAAGGCTGAAGGTATGCTGATCACGAAAAGAAGGGGGGGGGGAGACCGAGCTACCTGTGGTGGTGCACCGGCATCCTTCGATTGAAAGATCTATGGGAGGGTCGCGAAAAGGCCTTCAAAGGGATGAAAGTTCTTGGCAAAAGGGCGGGCGATTCCGGTCGCGATCTTAAGGGGCAGAGGAGGGGGAAACCATTTGGAGTAGATCGAAGGGGGAAAGTCGCGCAACGCACGAGACTTAACAGCGGTTCGTCGATAAACCTGCGAATCGGGGGAAGCTAGCTCGGATAAAAGCGGCTCTCGCGGCCAAAGACGGAGAGAGGAAACGATTTTAATCAACTCCATCAGAAGGCGGGGTAATGTCGGAAGGTGACCGATACCTGCCGGGGACAAAAGAGGAGTATTGGGACCGGAGCCGATAAGATGGCAGGCACTTGATGGGTTATGGAGCCGCGTAGATTTCGGTGCCCATAAGATGCAGGCGTTCGGAAGCCAACGAAAAAAAGGAGATTGACCTGTAGAGACCGCAGTCAATCAGAGGGGACGAGATCAAGGATGGGATAGGATACCGAGGGATGGGGAGAGATTGACCGAATGTCGAAACTTTCACTCCGCATTCGAAACTTTGGTCCAACGGGAAAATCTGGGCCATAAATCACTGCGGAGGATACAGAATACACTTGGGGCTGGGACTAGCATAGGGGGGGGGGGCAAGACGTCAACTGGCGGAAGGAAGGAGACCGGCGCCAGAAAGAACCTGCCTTGGATCTGTCCAGGAAAATAAAAGAGAGTGATTGGCGAAGGTCCGAAAGTGATGACTGTGGACCGAATGGTCGGAGGTCAGAAATCGGGGTAAGGGAGTGTGGAACTTATGGGGCCAAGAGCCGAGGCGCCGTTAATCTACGCCCTCGGGCGGAGAAAGCCCACGGGTTGCGCGACGGCAGTGACAATCGAACTCACTCAAAAGGGGAAGAGTGCCCAGTACGATCGCGAGAATCGCCTCGACAATCGAAATCATAGTCAACTGCGGCTGTTCCTTCAAGAATTAGGAGGGCGCATAGCGTCTCATATAGGACTGTCAGCGATCGTTTTTTTAAAAAGGGATGGCCCTAGGGAGGGGGGGAGAGGGGAAGAGACTTGGCGTATGTCTCTCTCACGACTGCGACTAAGCGGGGGTCCTGCCAAGTCGAGAACTCAGGAGGCACGCTGACGCGCCGACAGGAAGTATTTTCAAAACAGTATGCCTAACTGAGCTACCCGCCCAGGAGCTCACCGCGACAAAACACTCACGGGTGGAAGAGTCACCATTACGGGGGGGGGGCATCAGTACAGGGCATTCTAGTGACTCATCGAGAAAAGGGGACAAATGCCGAGGTTACTGTCGGTTACCTTCTGTAGTAAGGGTTAATTAGTGAGAGCACAGACAGGGGTATCCCAGACACCCCCAAAAACACTCTCTGACAAAGATAGAACTCTTTGGGGGGAGAGGGGGTTATCAAAATCAGGGAAGGGAGAAACAACTGAAACCCCGAAGGAGGGGTAGGCTCGGCGGAACGACGTCTCAGCTGCCTGTTATACGGAAGGGCAATTGGGCGAAAAGGCGCATAACCCCTATGGTAATCAGAAGGAGGAGAATCCCACGAATGGAAAGTGAAAGTTCCGCCAGAGTGCCCCACGCCTCACGGATCTGTGGTCATAACGATCTTGGGGGGAGGGGGGAGAGCTTAAGGAACCCTGAAATCCGGTAAGGGACGGCCAACCCCAGAGCGTAAAGCAACGCGATGACTATCGAAACTGGTCAGTCACCGGCGGAGGGGAGTGGGGTCACAAAGCTCGGGCGGGTAGAGGGAGTGGGGGAACGTGATGGAGATCGTATCTGCGTGACAAGGAGAAAAGGAAACAGGGTCAAAGTAAGAAGATCTGGGGGAAGAAGTCCTTTTGGGGTTCTAAAGGGGTTTGGAATTCCCATCAAAGGACATCGGACAAAAGGGAAAGTAAAGAGACGTGCACACGACCCCTCGCGAAAAGCGACAGAGGAGGGGTGGGAAAAAAGAGGGGACTGACCCAGGAGGCTGGTAGAGGGAAAAAACTCTAACACGGAGGAGGAAGTCCATGAGGGCATGGGTAAAAACTGTTATCTTCACGCGGCCGACCGCCAAGTAACGAAGGGCGTTCCATATATCGCAAAGATGTCTGAACAGGAGAGGGAGGAGCGCGGAGGGAACGGGAACTGTGATGGAAGAGTCTCGAGTAATAGACAGAAGAAATTCTGATGAGAAATACGAAGAGCAAAATAATAGGTTATGGAACTGAACAGGGGGGAGCCCCGAAAAAAGAATCCACTACTACAAATAGCACGCGTCAAGGAGGCGGGTGACCGGCCGAAAAAAGCTTCCGGGAGGGGAGGGGAAAAGAGGCGGCACACGGAGGGGGCAAGAACTCACCAAGCCCTGCGGACTCTGGAAAGTGATGGTGATCCCGAAGGAAGGTTCCTGACGCGGAATGTTCAGAAAACGTTCGTGGGAGGAAAGCATAACGGGGCAAAAGGGATGGAAGATATCGTGGGGACACTGGGTAAAATTATTCCCTGTCCGGCGGTGCTCGTAAAGAGGGACAATAGGGGGGGGACAGTATTGAACGAGGGGAAATGGCTTTCCGAATTGGGGGTGATAAACGAATTCGTCAAAATCCCTCCTGAGGGGGGACCTGGAAAAGAGGTAGCGAGAACGGCGGGGCCAAAGCACAACCCGTCGGGAAATGTGGGCTAATCATGGTGGGAAGGGGGGATGCCGGGGGAAAAGCACTCAAAGGAGAAAGGAAGGAAATGACCCAACCTAATGCGTCTTGGTAATCTCGGGCCGTTCAGGAGAAGACGAGATCTGGAGGAGGAGGGGAAAGTCGTCAGCGAGGAATTGGGCTGTCGGAGATGTCGTGCGCTTCCAGGAGCAATTGGTAAGGTATTTACCTGTGAAACGCGGCTGAGTGAACGCAGAGGTCGCCAGAGACCGGCTCAAACGACTAGGTCAACAGAAAAACCCTTGGAGAGGGCTAGACCACTCCAGAAACACTATTCAGGGGGGTGGAAGGGGGCTCTAAGGAGAAAGACCTAATCGGGAGGACATCTATTATACAACGCCTGGGAGGGGCTACGACCGGACATTCTCAAGATGAAGAAATCTGCTAGTGGCTCTTGCGCCGTGAAGTCTAAGCTGACAGATCTCGGCGACCAAAGATTGAGGTTGTCAGGGCGTATTAAGGGCGCAAACATGTTACACGATAGCTTAAAAAAGGAGGGTCTTCTGAGCGGAAAGTGGCCTGCTGCAGTGTGGTAGTAGACCTGGACGATTCGCGGCCCTAACAGGGGGATTTCTCGGGCAATCCTATTTATGACAGGGAGACGGTTCAGGGATTGTTCTCACTTATAGAGGGGACCGGTACCTGCCGCAAACAAGCATAGGTGGTCGAGGAAGCGCGCAACCCCCGTTCATTAAAGGGGAGGGACCCCGTGCCTGGATGAGCGGCCCCAGTGGGCTGTAGAAAATAAAAGGCACGCCGACAGACGAAGCGGAGGGGGAGGGAAGATCGAACCGGGGGAAAAAGTCTCTAGAACAACGAAAAGATAGAGATAAGCGGTTTTTGCGAAGTGAAAAACGGTCGACATCCGAACCAACCGGCAGGTTGGGTAGCCGTCATCTTGGTGGGGGCAGCAGAAAGAGGGAAGAAGCTCATTACCGAAAGGGGGGAGAGGGAAGAAAACTGGGTCAGGGAAGACAAAGACTAGGTGCCTTTGGCAGCGGCAGGTGGGGCATCTACAAGGCGCAGGTCGTGGGGGGCGTCAGGTGCGCAGTAAAACTGCCGCGATCGAGACTCGCAGTTTTAGCAAGGCCGCCAGAGGAAAACAGCCCTGAACCGCTTGAGACTTAGGAAAAGGTTTGCTCGGAGGTTGGCGCCCGGACAGGAGAGAGGCTACCGGACCCAAAAAAACTGGGAGGGGGTTACATCCGGAATCGGGCAGAGCCACTAGCATCGGCATCCGTCCAGGTCCCAGTTGGAATGGAGGTCTTACGGGGAAAAACTCATAACTGAAATGCAGGGGGGCAAAAATGTACGGAGCAGGGCGGAGGCAAATCTCTGCGCTGGAGCAGGACTCGCTCCAAAGTGCCCAGCAAGAGATTGAAGTCTAGAGATGAAAGCCGGCAAAAAAACTCAATGGAGATACTTTCGTTTCACACGCGACGAAGGGGGGGGGGGGAGGGGTGGGGGGGTCGGGAATTGATCAAGCAAGGGAACGCAAATAGCCTGCTACCCATTGGTGTCGGGGAACATCTGCTAAGGCTCACAAAATGAAGAAGAAATTGGCAGGCGATCTGGAGGATCCTTCTCCGGATAGATACCGAGACTACAATTCCAGGGATTTCAGGTAGGGTGACAGTCAGGAAGGAATCATTCAAACTGCACAACACCTGGGACAGCCAAAAATCAACCTATCTGAAAGGATCGGGTGCTGAGGGGGGGTTTATCCGGACGGTGGGACGAAAAAACTCAAGGGTGAGGGGGTGAGAATCTTCTCACAGACCCATTCACCTGAAGGGAAAATTAGGAATTAATGGTGCTTTGGGAAGAGCACAAACGAAGGGGCAAGGGCAGGCAGAGGCATTTAATTAATTGAGGGGGGAATTAAATCGAAGTACAAAACGAAGGGGGGGAATATCAGGTAAGGGGTGAAAAAACCTCGGCAGGGAGGAGCAGGAAGAGGGTAAGGGGTCGGGAAACGCCCGATAGAGGGAGAGGGGACTTCTATAGAACCTAAGCGAAAAGCAACTCTCGCGGGAGGAAAAAGTTGCAGTGGGAGGAAGGCTGAAAACAAACCTCTGAGGGAGAAAGGAGGGGACTTACAACGGGCTCTCTGAGATCGCGTCAAAAGGATACCTAGAACCCGGGGAACCTCCATTATTGACTTATGATGAAGATAATAAACTTGAGGTTGAGAACTTGGTTCGTCTTAAACGGCCCAAACGCACTCACTGAACCGACTGTCAGGGAACTCCAAGGTTAGGGGGAGATGGAACTGGAAATGGAGGGTACCCGAATCCCTCATGGTATCAAACAGACGGAGGAGGGAGAGGGTCATGAAAGGGTTGTGAGTTGACTGGTCCAAAAGATACACGGAAGTAACAGGAAGGGAGGGACCATAGATGACGGGAAAGAGCAGTGTAGGGAGCGAATCAATGGCCGTTTGTCCGAGGAGGAAGGGGGGGGAGGAGATTAGCAAATCGAAAAGTAAGTCGAGCAGCAAAAAGAGGAGAAAGATGAGGGGGGAGTGGAGTTAAAAAAAGGGAGTAAGGACGTTGGGACCGCTTCACGATAAACGGGGGCCCTCGTAACCACAACGGGGACACCGACCGCTTCTGTACTAGGTAAAGTCAAAGAGATCGCGCTCGTGCAAAGGGGGGTTGAAGTCCCGATCCGCGGAATCGAAGTGTACCAGGGACAGGGTTCCTACCGTAAATGTTAAATACGTAGTGCGGCTTAGGAACCAGTCACCCCGCTGGCGGGAACAGACGGATACTTCGATTAATTGGAAACTGGAAGGATGCCAATGTAACTCTGCGGGGGGTGGACTTGGGGCGGCTATTGGAAAGAGAAGTTCATCATTTGAAAGCCAATGACATTCTCTAAACATGGGAAACAGGAATGGTGGCTCGATTTCTGGCGTTGATACGCTCCAGTTCTAAATACACTCGCGAAGAAAACCGCCAAGCACCCGTTATCTGCGCCATAAGTTTAGCTTAGACCATCCGGGGCTTTTTGGGGGAGAGACCCAGGACAAAAGACATACAAACAAATCATCGGTCCGGGGGGACAGGGCTCTGGCATCGAGTCAGCGCGACGAAAATATCGGGGAGCGGATAAAAAGATGAACATGGGTAATCGGAAAAAAAGGGGGAGTGGCGGGGAGCGATGTGAAGAGTCCCGTGGGTGGCCCGTTCAAGATTTCACTGACCATCGAAGTCGGAGAGATTGAGTAGCTGGGAGAGACGGACCGAAGTGGCTTCGCGCACAGCTTCACGGCGTGCGAAGATGCTCATCCGAATTCGCCGCCAGCGAACCCTCGGACGGGGGATAGGTCGCAAAAGGGCCGGAAGTCCACTTTATGACCGGTCCGAGGGGTCGCTGTGAGGAACGTTGGCTGGGGCGCGATCGGTCTGGAACACACTAATTTGGCGTTTGAGGTAATGTGAGTGAATCCAAAAAAGGCCGCGACTAACCATTGTGACACGGCGTGTGAAGCGTTACCTGCGGGTCGCGTTAAAGGATTGTCACGAGTAAATCATCGAAAGGGGGGGCTCGGTGGTCTTATCAGTCGCAGCGATTTAGGAGAGGTCTCCACCTCCTAGAAGGGTTTTATGGACCGTAAAGCTGACACGTAAGCGTAAATTTCGGGGCCTGGGAACTGTAGCCGCTAGAGGCCCGGTCGATGACCATTGTAGGTAGGATTGCTTGTAGAAATTTGTCGCGTGGACACTAGATGGGAGGTCACGCGCGCCACGAAACTTATGGAAAGCGGTGAACCGAAACGGTCCTCTCTCAAACGAGAGTAGGGACAGGGAGGACTTCTCTGGTTTTGAGGGGAGCGGGATCCTACGGAAAACCCGCAATCTATGGGGCTCACGATCCACTGGGAAGATCAATTTAACCAGTGCATTGGGCAAATCTATGTCATAGGGGACCAGGGGAACAACGCGGGATCTGGAGTCGGCAAAAAATAGTTAATGAAAGGGCAGGTATAAAACTCGCAAGATCCGTCGTGAGTTTCGTCCGGGTCCAGGGGAATGAATGCAAAGGACACGGCCAGTGTCGCTGGAAGTACAAGGAAGCCGAACGACCTCGGCAAGGTTCCAGCGAAGACCCCACGGTGGGGGACCAGGCCAAGGATAGACGGCCGCCAAGATTCTGGGGGTCAACTGGGGAAAACAATGAGATAATCCTTCTAGGGCGAAAGGAAGAAGCTGAGGTCAACGCGGCTTATACTTTGGAATTCGACGAAGCGGGACTCATAGATGTCTGAATCATCGGGGATCACAAGGGCAAACGGGTTATGACGAGCGAGAGACTGGACTCTCTCTTAAAACCGGATGAAACGAGGGAGGCCTTACAAGCTGGGTCGAAGCCACGATCGCACCATCCTCAAGAGGACAAGACTTTCGGGTCAAGAGGCTCCGCCTCCTATGGGAAAATACGGGTCTCGAAGGGGGCCTGGCGAGGGGGGAGGGCAACTGCCGACAACACGGAAGGGCGGTGTCGGTCGTGCATGGCGTGAGGCTTCTGATCCGGGGGAAAAGTTAATGCGATGCTACGGAAAAATCAGAGAAAAGCAGCTCGAGTCAGTGATGTGATTCCGAACTTCAAGAATGTCAAGGAGAACTAAGGGAAAGAACCGTTGGTGCCCTGAAAAAATCGAGACATAGGGTGCTGGTTTTAGGGGTTTGTGAGTCAGGGCGAGAATCGTTCGCCCAATCACTGAGGAGGTGTGGAGTAAGAAAAACCGTCTAAGACCAAATGAAATGTGACATGTCAAAGGGGGGGGGGGTTGCAGATCATGAGCAGGGCAATGAGACCAAAACGTCGGGATATTGGAAAGTATCAGGGGAGAGGAATGATCAGGAATTTTTCCGACATGAGGTTGCCCAACGGCATCGGCATGCCGGGGGGGACATCAGAACGAAGGATGAACCGGAGACCATGAAGTCCTCAGATCCTCGAGGGGGAAGCTTCCTCGAAGTCTGGCCAAAATATGTCACGGCACCGCAGCGGCATCTCCTGAGGGGGAGAACGTCCCCGAACCCGGGAGCAAAGAAAGACCTCGGTATGAGGCGGTTAGACGAGGCCACCCGTAGACCGAGTAAAAATGTAACTGATACTTATCTCTAGGTAATGAAAGGGTTTTTCTGAGAGGAAGAAGGCTCATCAGTTTTTTTGAGACAAAGGAGACTCGAAAAAACAGGGGACAAGTGAGCGACGCCGCACCGAAAAAGAGGGGTCCGCTGGCATCCATAGGCGCCACGGAAGGTTAAGGAGGGAGCAAGAAAGAAAAGACGGATTGTATGCGCACGTGAGGGGAAAAGGAGAGAATAAACATGAGGTTGAACGGGAAAACTTCCCCGCTAAGAAACAAACTTAAGTTCCATAGATCTCGCAACAGCCAAAACCCCAAAAAATCCTCTTGGGACAGTGAGTAAACCGGCCGTTGTCAAGACATCTGATGGAATTCTTCGGAAGAAGGGGCGAAAATTCTGAAGGATACGCATCAAAGAAAGAAAGACCCATAGAGATAAGAGGATTTGACCCAGGGGGGGGGGGGGTGTCTCCGGTCCACGATGCGAGCTCCCAGAGACCACCGTGGGGCGCAAGGGTGACGAGAGACGTCGGTGACGTTAAGCTAAAATCTGAGAGAGGTCGAAGGCGGTCAAAGGCTCTTGGGGGGGGCACTCTCGGGGAAAGGGGGGATGGCCCTCTGGGACGGATGTTCAAAGTGGGGAAGAGGGGAAAAGGAAATCGCCCCGTGCTAACCTATCTTTTCGGTAAAACTGGGGAAACCTGATACGGATTATGAAGTCCCCATTAGAGGAAGTGGATTGGGTCAGAGTTCGCAAAAAGCCCTGATTCCATGTTCCAATGGTATAACACTGTTTTATAGGGAGTCTATACAAACTCCTGCAGGGAGGTATGGTGCTAAATTATGGGCTGCCAAGAACACCCGATCGAATAGGTTTTTGGATCCGGGGATGGTTGGGTTGAACGAGGAGTCAGGACGAAGGGGACTGACAGAAAGGAATCGCGGGGGGGACCTTCTCTTCAGACAAAAATTATCCGGAAGGTCGCAGGAAGGAAACATCTTCGTCTGAGGATCTATGATGGGGGAGATTATTTATCTGTAATTCCATGGTTTCCTGGGGTCGAGCGCTCCAGCATCGACCAGGGGTGAGAGCAGCATCGACTAACACGCTACGCGGACTAAACTGGGCAGCTCAACATGGCAATAACCGGGGTATTCGCGCGCGCCTAGGCGGGATTGCCTCCAGCTAGGGGCCACGCGATTTCAAAAAGAAACCTATCGGGGGATTAAAAGGGGGCGGGGTAGAGAAGCGGGCCTTCTAGTTGATGAGGGTGAATGTGACTAGGAGTCTCTTTGGGCGGCTTATGAGCGAGCGCGGGCAAGAGAAAAATTTGACTGGTTCTTGACGTGTGATCTTGGGTCCTCCGCGGAACCTTTTGAAAAGAAAGGAACTTCCGGTCGCGGTCTAATCGCTTCAGGGGCTGTGTCACGGAGCAAAGAAACGTAAACCTGCCTCCAGATGGAAAACGCCCCTTCCTATTTCGACCTCAAGAACTTCGAATCGACTCACACGCTGTTTGGGCCAAAATTGTGTACTGCAGCTTCAAAAGGAATCTTCACGCTTGGACTACGAAAACGCCTGAGTAATCGATGACCAGGGGGACGAGCCAGGGGGAGTGCGGGGGGAACGGCTTTTTGGGGTTCCATCAACTAAGTGCCTGAGGTCAACGCTTAATATCGCTCAAAGGACACCTGGTATATACTCTCCACATGAGTAAAATCAAGAGATAAGTGCTCTTGGGAGACGCTTTTACGAAAAAGCCGATCTGTGAGGTACGGCGGGAGTATTTTGGCGGGGGAGCAATATAAATTCTGGGAAAACTTCACCATCAGAAAGGGGGCTGCAATCTTGGTCAGGGTAACGCGCTTCGTAGGGGAAATCTAAAAACTTTAGCCTTTGGGCAGCTCAGGGTATAGATACAAGAACACTCTTGGATTCCGGGGCTTGATCGGGGGGACCTGCAAAATTCAAGTTCCCTCATAGGGGGCCGCCTGGTGAGGAAACAAAAACCGCGCAGGTTCCGAGAAACCGCATAGACTTTGGGAGGTTTTCTCTCCTGGCTGCAAAGGATCGAAGAAAAAGTAAAAATTAGGAGACGAGCTGCCCGTACGAGGCAGCTGAGGGGTAAGCAGCCCTATCCACGCGTAAATCATCGTCAAAAAATTCACATGACCATCACTGGAACCTTCGAACCCCTGCGGGACAAATAGAATTTCAAAGGAAATCAAGATGTGTTATGGACGGGTCACAGTTCAAAGGTCCGCGGACGCGCGCCGAAAAGAGACCAGCACTATAAGGGGCTCGAGCAGCTCTATTAAATAGCCTTAGAGAACAAGAGTCTTTTAGCATAGTTTAAAACGAACGGGCTGAGATGGGGAAGGAATCAGAAAAGGCTCCTCCAAGCGAAACGTCCTTCTCAAGAACATCGAGACCAAGTAGTCAAAAAACTAAGGGGGCCTATCATCAGTATCCTCTCCTTAGACCGGTTCCAATTCCGCAAATTTCTGGTAAGGGGGATGTACGCCTGGCGATGGAATACCTCAAGACCAGGATTAAGCCCCCTAACATGTAAAGGGTGGCTGCGGTGGGAGAGGTGAAGAAAATGATCCGGGGTCCGGCGACCAAGAAGTAGTGGACGCACCTGGCAAAAGGAAAGGGCGGGAAAATCATGTTGGGTTCATGGCTTTGTGAATAGTAGCTGACGCCTAAAACCCGGTTCACCTAAAGAGAGATAATCGGTATCAGGGTTTGAACGTCCATGATCAAGTGCCACGGATGCGGGTCTCAAAGAACGACGAGGGGGGATCCTCGTCAATCAAGCGAGAAAACCCGAAGAGTGTAAAGGAGGGAATCGCCGCAGACAGCTAAATGCGACAAATATCACCTCGTCACCGAGAGGTAAACATTGAAAGGGGAATATAGCTGCTGATTTATACAGAAAATCGATCGTACTAAAACACAACGGGCAAAAGAAAGGACTATCCTCCTTTCTCGACGTCTTTTGATGAGACGAGTTATAAAGAAAATTTCGTAGGGGATCGAAGAGTTAGGGGTCGTACATCAGGAAAACAGAGGGACGATGAGGGGAAAGAGATGGTGACCAGTAGTCCTGTAGCGGAGATCCTTCAACGAAACAAAAAAGAGTCTCTCAAAACACACAGGGGAGGAAAGAGGGCGGGGTTCTGACCACAGAGAACAAATTGACTTCCGTGGTGCCAGTTCTATAATCACCTCCTCGAAACCGTCGGGTCAGTGAGTCGAAACGTCATATAACAGGGCAACGTTTGGCACAGGTTCTTACTGATGAGAATCAGAGACAGAAGATAAGGAGGAGGAAAAAAGGGGTTTGTCTCCTCAGGGACTATACTAGCGAATCGAAGGCGGGGACGAACGCCGTTCACGCCCGCTTAACGGAGAAAACGGAGAGTAAAGGAGGGGTATCTGAAACCGATGCGAAGAGTTGCTTGGCGTCGTTGGCAATCTCCGGGTAAGGGCCAGATTCTGTGAAACGCGGAATGTCAGAAGGGAGGGTTCACTCCTGACGGACCTTGGGGGGGGGGTGAAAGGGGACCTGTATGAGCCTTATCGAAAGGTCCAGCATAAAATTTCACTTTCAGAGGGTAATGGGAGATCGTAGCGGGTTGGTACAAGGGGGTTGATTCATCGGAGGATGAAGGTCTCCCGGGAAGTGATGAGAGAAGAGCCTAGAGAAAGACAATCTCTGGGAACGAGGGTATCGTGAGGCACCGCCACCATCAAGACGAGGTGGTGGGGGCTTAGAGGGGGGGGAGGTGGGATGCGGTACGAAACCTCACGTCGCCATGATGGGAACATGAAAACGATGCTGAAGGATAGGAGAGGATCAAGAGATCGCAGGGGACCGAGATGTATGCAGGTTGAGCTCGCTGCGCCCACCTTTAGGCTCTATGTGGATACGTCTGCATGTGTAGACCGGAGACGCTGCATACATTCCGATTATTAAACCGCAGAGCTTTAGAATGGAAGATGGGGAAGCCTGGCTCAGTCGCAGCGGAACTTAAATACTTGAGGGACAGAAGAAGAGAAAGGGAATAAGGGAAACTAGTCCTATATTGCACCTAATCAGGCACGCAACACCAGCGGATTGCTATGCTAATCAATACTAACGATTCCAGTAAAAGGAAATGGTAGCATTGCAATATCGTGCATGAGCGAGAAGATGGGAGATATCAAGAACTAAGGTGCTTTTGGCGGCCTGTAGTCTAAAACGCCGCCTGCTCTCAACCTTTGAACGATCGATGAATAAAAGGGGTCGTGAGGGGGGACAAAAAGGGCTGTGCAAAGGTATGGGTTACTCAGGGAAAACATGAAGGGTCCAAAAAGAGGCAATCCCCTAGGGACTCAAGATTCCCTTAACCTACAGGCACTAAAAGGACTTGTAGAGAGTCCCAGCAGGTAAAAAGCGTATTGAGCGTAGTAGGTCGCATCAGGATTGGCACAGGTCATTTACCATTGGGATATCCCCCTTGCTCTTTTTTAATGTGAGTACCTTCATTTGGGACAAAGGCTGTTACAAAGACCAGACTACAAGGGGACGTATCTGAAATCATCACTAAAAACGAGCAGACACAAGGAATAGAGAGACGGCTCGTTTTGTGGGCTAGGGAGGGGGGACCGCGGTGAAATCGTCACACCTTAGGCTGGTGTAAAATCTAAGGGAGGCAGAGCTAATTACAATCAGAGGAACAAAGAGCAGATCACGTTAAAGGCAAGCGCCTCGGGGATTGACGGGACAGAGGTCAAAGAAAGGCTGTAGATGCAAATACACAGACAAGAGTCCGTGATGTTACGCGAACGGGTTAAAAGGCTTGATGCGGGGCGAGAACCGCCTGGAGTGGAAAAACCGACAAGAACTTTGAGAGGAACCAGGAAGCGACACAAGAGCCGGTGGGAGATCCGACCAAGAAGCTGTCCTCTGTTTAACACGGTTGACGGAGGCGAAATATCGAACGCATTCGATTGACACATAAAGATCAAGGGGGGGGCAAAGAATAGCGCACTAAGATCGCACTACTGCACATGGTTCGAAGCACTTTGGGGGTCGATCTCGAAAAAAATAGTGAAAAATCGGGACAATGGGTCGGAGAGTTCCGCTGGCGTGGAAAGCCGACTCTGCCGAAGGTGAAAGATTTGATGGGACCGTAAGCTACGGGCTCACAAGCGAGGGTTAAAATCATCCGAAAAGGAGAAATGGGGAAGAAATGAAAAACCTCCTGAAGCCGCAAACATTCTCAGGATGGAAACGCGGGGAAGCTGGGTGGTCAAGCGGGGAATAAGCGGAAAGGTAAAGGGACTTCTCCATCTAGCCAGAGACGGCAAAATTCCGCATAGGGGGGGAAGGGGGCATTCAGTAAGGTGATGCAAAAGCCAGTAAGACAAATACACAGGAGAAGTCGGGGGACTGGGGGGTATTTAAGCATTAGATGTAATTCACGATAACCCGGTTCAAAACCAGGAACGTACCCTCTTGGGGGTAGAGCCAAAAAGTGTGCAGAAAAATACAGGGAAGGGGGCTGTGGAATAAGGCAATCTGAGCTAAAAAATAGGGTAATCTCTTAAGAGGTCCCCCTAAGCATATTGGATTATTAGTTTCATCAGGTTAAGGGGGCCCCAGGTTAATACTGAGGGTTCTCAGCAGAAAAGTCTTGGAAAAAAGCCGCTTGGCCATACATGGGAAGGTGGAAGACTCAACACGAGAAGGGGGGTAGCCACGAGCGGCGATAGATTGGCTCTATGTACCTCGGAAAAGAAAGAGTGCGGAGGCGCGGTGAGGGAGACGGGGGGATAGAATAAAAAATCGGAAGGAGCGCCAACCTGCCGAGACTCACACCCTGAACTGATCCTAATGAGTACGGTACACTGGAAGGGTGGGGGAGTTATCAAGGATTTTTAGGGGAACTCCAGGAAGAGAAAAAGGGGGAAATGCCGCTGAAAATCCAGGGCCGCCAGAGGGAGGTGCTATCTCTGAACTTCCAAAAGGGGGCGGGCGGTCCTTGGATCACAAAGTGGGAGGATAAAAACGGGGGGAAAAAGAAGAGAAGTACAAAGGGCGTGGGGTGATAGTACCCAGGTTCGTGGCATTTCAATAGATCTCAACCAAGGACTTCGGGTCAGTTAGGGGTGGAGAGGGGAGGGGGACACGGGTGTAAAAAAAGGTCTGTATTGGAAGTCTCAAGTAAATCTGGAACTTCTTCGAACAAGCAAAGGGAGGGACCCTAAGGGAAGGAAGGTACAGTTTGGGGAAAAGGGGGTCGTAAGCCTAGGGAGCGCACCGTAAGAAAAGAGAAACCGGACGATCCTCTGTGTAAAGAAATGTTAGACGAGCGGGACAAATAGAGCTTAAGGGCGATCTCAAAGAACCATCCCTTCGGATGTAGGTCGGTTCACTGACTCGGAATGTAAAAATCAAAAAGGGTCCTTGCTGTAATGGGGGGAAACGGCATAAAGCAGTGCGGAAACTACCGATACTTCTATTTAAAATTCCACTGAATGACCAATTTAGTACCTGGAAAACGTAGTTAATTTGAGGTTGGACGGTGCATTATGGTCCTGAGTCCAAATTGGGTTGTCCCTGTATACAGGAATGACTATGAGAGAAGGGGAAACCCTGAGGGAGAGGAAATGAAAGGATATGAACTCAGCCCATCGCGAACCATCTCAGAGACACCCGTAGGAACTATATAGTGCTTGGTAGAGTAAAGGGAGGATACCACCAAAATGCAAGTTGGATTAAGAAAGGAATTCTATGCGGCATTTGATATCGGGGGAGAGGACAGTGAAGGAAGAATTGAGAGGGGCCGCGGTCTTCGTGGTGACAGAGGAACTCAGAGGGAGGGGGCCGGGAGCGGCATTCGGCATCCGTAGGGCTGAGCCAGTTACGAAAAGATTTCAGGCTAGAATCGTGAAATCAAGGGCGCCCAATGAAATGGGTTTAGAGCCACTCATCAACGGAGAAAGCTCAGGCGGCAGGGAGACTCTCCCAGGAAAAGGGAGGATTGCAAGGACTAGATGGAATACAACGGATAAACGGATTTGAGGGATCCTACCGGAAGTGATGCAGGGGAGTTACGACTAAGTTCCTCTTGGCGGCGCTTAAAGAAGCGATACCACAATTGAGGTGAGGAAGTGGGCTGGCTCTTAGGCTCGAACACTTTACACGAGATCAAAAGGATCTAGCAGAGTCTTAGAGGGTTACTAGGCGAAGGCAAAAATCTACAGAAACCGGGGCGGCAAAATTCGAAAACAGAAGGATTTGCGTCGTGAGGGAAAACCACGAACTACTCGAAAGGGTTCTTTTATATGACGCAGGCAACACATTCCACAAGTCGAACAAGGGAACGGTATGCATTTGGCTTCGCCAAGGTCTTGTTTGACACTGCAGTTTCGTTGTATGCCCAACTAAGAAATGAAAAGAGTAACCACCAGAAATCAAAAGGACGGGGTCGAACTAGTAAATCAGCGATCCGGGTTAAGCGAGAAATTGATGGCTATTCGAGGGACCGTTTTCGAATACAGTTCCACTCCTCACTAGTCTTTGTCTCGGGGGTAACTCCGGCAATCTTAGTGTGGGCAGAGAAACTGCGGCGAAATTCATAGGGATCTAAAATAGGGTCAATCGAAAAAAAATGACGGGCTCGCGCGGCTGACCTCTAAAAGAGCGAATACGCTTACTATGCCTTTGGGCAGGACAGTTAATACGGTAATAAAAAGAAAGACAATAAAAAGGGGACAGGTGTGGAAGATTCCGGGACGAGAGAATGGTCCTCGGTCAAATCTGAACGAGTGGGAGATGAGATAAGAGGAAAGGCCAAGAGAAGGAGCAGGAGTTGCATCTCGCCCTACCGGTTAAGATCGTTAAAAGGGGGGGACTTCTGGGAGGGGGGACGGTATTCGGGAGAATGGGGGCCATGAAAGATCGAATTACATCCGGAGACGAGAAAAAGATAGCCATCAGCATCATGAGAGGGCGGACAAGCTTTCTCAGGGGGGGTACCTTCAATCTATCGGGGCGTTCGGGACTGTATCCAAACCAGGGCCAGAGCATCGGCGAACACGGAGTCGAGGGCGATAATCAAAAAAATGATTAATCTTGTGTGATGAAACGTGTATCCAGCTAGGGCGGTCTCTCGAGAGCCAAAGGTACTAAAGGCGTTCATATCAAGGACTAGTCATTATTAAATCAAACCAGGGGGCGACCCCGGTAACATTCGAAAAACTCCGAGAAAAGAAGGTAGACTCCGTGACCATATTTTGCACCTCCGACCTATCGAGAGAGATCATTCTAAGAGTTCAAGTTCAAGAAGTTTCAGAAAGCAAAGCAACAATTGATGGCCGGTGAGACTCTTAAAGGCAGAAAAAGGCCTCAAAAGGAATGGCGGGGAAAGGGGGAACGTTTTATCCCGGAGCTGAGAGGGGAAAGAATAGCGCACACCACAGAGGGGGAGTAGAGCGAAATCTACTCAAGAAACGCTGTTTATACAGGGAAAAATACAGAACTTGGGCCTCAGCTCGGTAAAGAGTCGACTGAAGAAGAAAGTAACTAAGGGCAGGGTTATGCTTATTAATCGAAACGTATGTATGGGGGAAGGATCAGGCGGTGCTGAGGTAGCAGGGAACGGTTCTTGGGGATGAATCGTACAGGCAGGCATACATAACTTTCCCGTATCCAGGTCTTGATAGGACTATAGGCCAAGAAAACCGCCTCAAGGAGGTTAACGAGCGGGTCTGCAAACTGGCGGCTCGTTACGGTGAGAGGGGGTCGTGACGGCGGGACGGCACGGTGGATACTCTTATGGGGGATAGAAACTAATACGGAGAGAGAGGGTCGGAAGTGGGGAGAAGGGTGAAAAAACCTTGGAAGGGTGATTTGAAAGAAATTCCCATCAGACTTTGGTTCGGACAAACTGCAAAAAGGGATGAATGCGTGCAACGGTCCGATCGGTATCGGGAACGAGGACCTGTAAGCGGAAACCGTGAAAAAATCAGAATATGTACTCTCTCGGGGATGAAAGAGAGGGGATCCTGGCTGGTAGTGGGGAAAAAAGGTGACCGCTAAAAAGAAGGGCCGTTGGCAGGACTCCTCGAGATCGTAAGGGCGCGTCTGATCAGGGGCCCAAGTTTGTGATGGGAATTCAGTACGAGGGAAATCCTAGAAGAAAGATGAAGAAAAGAGAGTCAGTCAGTTAAGGGAAATGAGCGTCGGGGACAGACGAAAGCAGAAGGGCCGGTCTTAAATTCACGACCATCAACCCGATGACAGTAACTATCAGGGGGGCACACGAGTTCAAGAAGTGGGAAAGACTAGGGTTGGACACGCAGTCCCATCCTCCCTGGGATGTAGGTCCAGCTTTCGGTTTGAAGCGGAGTTCAGCGAGAAGGGACCCTGAAGAAAGGGAAAACCTGAAAAATTTATCGGGGCGTAAAACTCCAATGAGTCAGGATACGGTCCAATTATTCCCTGTAAAGCTGCTGTGTGAACGTGAAGGTGAAGGGTTTTAGGATAGAGTGCCTAAAGCAATAAATTCCCTGTAATTTTCCATGGTAGGAATTGGTGTCTGAGATTGAGATAGAAAGACACTATGGCGAAGGAGGCTTTACAAGGTAATCACAATAAACGCTCCAAGCTTGCAAACGATAGGAGAAGAGATGGGGAGCGTAATAGGGGAGGGGGGGTGTGAAGGCTGCGCCGTAACGGATGCATGGAAGGACGTGGAACCCGAAGAATATGCTTCAGGGAGAATCATCCACGGGGAGGATCAAAGGAGGGAAAAGGCAAAAAAAATCGAGCAAGTTGCTTCTCCCCCAAGTTGAGGATGTGGCCGTTAGGAATCCTTCTCCGGGCTTCAAACGAAACGGGAATTAAGAAGATAGCCGCGAGAGGGATGATTAACGGGGGAAAACGTGAGAACCATTGGGGTTTGAGAAGTCGTAAAGCTCGGGGAATCAAAGAGTGGAACAATGATTGCGGAGCTCCTCCTACTTCAATAACGAGAAGGGCGAAACCAAAAAAGCATCTTGAAGAGGAAAAGAGTCGACAGGAAATTACAGAACATGTACCATTGGCGTTATAGGCGGTCTCTGTTGCTCGGGAGGCAGCTAGGAAAAGAGATCGTCACAAAGTTGGTGGAGGAAGAAAGGTCGATCTTAAATTTCAGCGTCAAACCCGAGAAGCCCGTCAACCGCGTTTCTAAAGGCGCCGCGTTTGGGGGGAGCTGACCAGTATTCTCGTTCTCTTGATTTCAGGCCGAATCGGTCCGACGGGAAGGCCCATAATCAAGAGGTATTTGTAGGCCGACTTGTTGACCGATAAAAAAAGACCAGGACAGCGGTATAGGGCCAGACAGTGAGGGAAGCAAAGGGGTACCTGTACTCGATTGCTTCTAGCCCTGGGCGGCGGGTTTGTGCGTTCCGCGGGGGATTTCGGAAGGCTGACAAACCTCGCGTCGAGTGGGGTTCGAAACGCTGTCCCTCAATCAAACTAAAAGTCAAAAAAAAAGGAAGGAGGATGAGATACCTGCTTATTGGGCGTAGGTTCAGGTCCAACAGAGGGGGGGTTTGAAATTCGGGGGGGGGGGAATATCAAAGGGCCGAACTAAACGGGGGGCTCTAAGCCAATCTGGTTAGGACAGGCGAGATTCGGAAGAAGCTTTAGGGGGGGAAGAGGGAAAGGAGGGGTTAGCCATTCCTGAAGAAACTGTCGTGATGGAGGTTGCGTCCAAGTTAGGGAAAATCGGACTGATGCCAGCTATAAAGCAAAGAAAATTGGGAAGTTTCCTCCTGAAAACCACCCAACACTCCCGGGTTCCTGCTCGACGTACCCGTTGAAGCGGACTAGGGTCCCCAGAGACAGAAAGAAAAAAGAAAAGAAAATTCGGGTCAAAATATGCCGAAGGTCCTCGCATCCTCTAAAAAAATCTCAAAGCATAGCACGACTTCAACGTCACTTTGGAAATGAACAAGGATCAGGGTCCTGTCAATCCTACGATTGCAATTTAAGCTTTGAAGAAGAGGCAACTCGGCCACACGGAGAGGAGGGAGAAGAAAGGAGCGGATAAGGTTTATACGTAAGGAAGGGCTCTCTATTCGGTGTCAGCCGTAAAATCTCGAAAAACCTCGAATCATAGACGAAGTCGGGAACGAAACAGAACACGCCTTGAAGCCGACTAAAAACATGCTAGCCCACATCGACAGAATGATCATCGATCAGGGGACAGTTGCCATAGAGAGTGGAAAAGTCCTTCTAAGGAGGAAGCCCTATACGGGACCAACGTTAGGGCAGTCCTGTTTCGGGTCTGTGACCGTAACTTAGCAATTGCTAAAATGGAGGGGCGTAAGGATAAAAGGGAAGTTGGTCACAAAAAAAATCTGGGCCCTGAGGGCCTTGGGTGCGCTGTTTCCGGTACGCGGAGGAAAGGAACAGTTGTCCCGAGGGGAAGGGGATGAGCGAAAAAAAATTAACTGTGCAGGAAAATACGCGCGGGGGAAGAAAGTCGAGGACCCTATTGTTACAATAGAATTGAGCGGAAAGAGGGTACGGGACATTTTATTATTGACCGTGGGAATTAAAAATCAGAATGGATGTAGGGAGAAGCCGAGGAGGAGGGGGGACTAAAAGAGTCTGGAGGCAACTGCTCAGGAGCGCCAATATTCCCGATCCCGCCGGAATTTAGTAGGGACTGAGTATCGTCCAAAAAAGGAAGGAGTCGCAAAGCAACGAGTTTGGAATTAAAGAGGGAAATGGGAGGGGGGGGAAACAAGAGGACAGCGGCTCAGTGAGTCTGCTTCGGTACTTACGAACGTGATACGTTCATTCACTCAAGACTCACACGAGAAAACGGATAATCCTTATCCGTGCTGACGTCTTAGGGAACCGAGGAATTTCGTCGGATTTTTGCTATATTACATCAATTTAGTGGACCTTTGCAAAGAAAAAACCTGGCAACCGGAAGGGGAAGAACAAAAGTGGGAGGGGGGCGGTCGGAAAACACACGCGTAAAACAAATCACTCTTGTATCTCTCTAAAAACACGTAGAGTGAAGAGGATATATTGCTGGGGGAAAGGGAATCAACAGGACATAAAGGAAGGGTGGGAATTGAAACTCTCTGGACGCAAAAGGGAAGGAAGGGTTGGCTTGTGCGCAAAGAGTTTTCCCCAGGGGGGCACAACTTCTGCGGGATTCACGATTAGAGGAAAAAAAGTCTGAATAAAAGAATGTAAGGTGGCGGCGGGGTGAGTGGAATATCAACGTTCTGGGGAAGCGCCTATGCATCGAACCGGTAAGCTCCGCCTCAAACTCAACCTGGGGACCTCGTCAAACGGGGGTACAAAAGAAGTTAAGATCGTGCGCTCTCGCGTCGTTGCCTCGGCCCGGGGGGACGGGGGGGCCTATCGAAGGACAGCAAGATTGGGAAAAATTCCCAGGTGAAAGAGGAGGCTGCTTCTAACCCATCTCACCGATGGCATCCAAGTCCTGATCTGGAGGAAAAGTTTCCCGGATCGGGAAGTCACTAGGCGTAATTATCAGGTAAGCGAGGGGGGAAAGGTTTTACTTCAGAGTCGACTGTGAGGCAAGATAATTGGGGGGGGGAGAGAGACGACAGAGAACCAACTCAATGTTATGGTGTCGGAAACGATGGAAGTCCAACCTGATAGCCCAAATCTCCAAAGGAGGGTCGCGGATGGGGGATTTGGAGCGGGTGGTGATCCTGTACCGGCCCGATCCAGCCATTCAATTGGAGGCGTACAGGAAAAAGAACTAAAATTGGTAGAGGGGGGGGAGAGTGGGAGAGAGCTAAGAACCCTCTTAGTAAAATATATGAGTAAGGGACATCTGTCTTGCTCCCAGCTTTCATTGTGAGCAGTTAAAGAGTGATCGGCTGGATGGGAAGTAGCCAAGACTAAGGAGTGCTGCTTATGTGAACATGAGTCTCACAAGTTGTGGAAATCAAAACTGTGATCAGACGCTAATTTGGACTTTCTTTCGAAAGGACAGCCAAGCCACTCTACGCTATTAGGTAGATTGAATGGCAAGGAAGAGAGCCGCGTCAGATGTAAATGCTTTATACCTGCCGGTCAGCAAAAGCGTACAAGGGAAAAAGACAGGCCAAGGGGAGAGTATGGGGGCGAACGTTGCAGGCGATTGAAATGCTCTTCGTCCTGGGGCGAAGGGACCACGAGGAAGTGAGATGCCACGGGAATCCGGGTGGAAAGCAACACTTTACCCTATACCGCTCAAAAAAGGGAGCTGAAAAAAGTCGTAAGTCCGTGAGGGACGATATGGTCGACGCTAGGCAAAGCAAACGACAAGAACTGCTAAAAGTGGAACCAAATGGCGGTCTCGCCGAATAAAGACGTGGAAGACTCTTGACGAGAAAGAACGAGAAGGGTTTCTGTCGATTTAACAACCTTCCTCTGACCAAGGGGATCGTTAAAGTGGAAAAAATGAGTGGCGGAAGAGGTCAAAGCGGTGAAACGGTCAGGGAAAGATTGTGCTTCTCAGAACCTGGGGCCTGGGGGGGGGGGGGGTCCTCATTGGATTTGAGGGGACACCAAACACTAAGATAAACCAAAAATCGATAGGCAGACGTCTGAGAAGGGGTGGGGGCGGGGTCCATCTGCACACGGACAGGAGAAACAAACAAGGTGTAGAATTATCCCTCCTATTGAGCTCTTTTAGAAGACAAGTTCCTCGACGGTTCGGGTCTGGGAAAACAAAGGGTTTTGAAAGATAAAACTGAAAGAAACATTAAACCAGCAGCTGGGGTGCGAAGCTTTGTCATCGACAGGGGCCACATGCACTCCTTCTGCGACAGTTATGGGTCGAAGTGGCGTGGAAAAAAACTAAGGGAAAGAACCATATTTATTGAGGTGGGGCCGGTTCAGGGTCTGGAATATTGAGGAGGGGGAAAGATCAAGGCTGTTTCGTCTTAGGGGGCCGCCGAGGAAAGACCACTGGGAACAGGGAGGAAGAGGGGGGTAATCTCTCCGGACTCTTATCGTTAACTTTTTTACGGGGTCAGATACACGGAGTAGGGGGGTCAGAAATTGAACAGTGCGAAGTCCATCTCGTCCTCATGAAATCTCTGCACCGTCCACATCAGACACTTTGGGGGGAGGTGTCGAAAATATAGGGAATTAAGATCCGGGGGTTCCTTGCAAGGAAACTCTTGATCGTCCGGTCACGTCTGTCGCGAATTAGGGGGGGGGAAGAGAGGCCGATGCCACACAAAATGGGAAGTCGGAGCGATGTAAGAACGACAAGCAAACAACCAAATCCTTGCGTTCAAATCACATCAGAGAAAAAGAGAGGGTACATTGATAAAAAAACGGTGTGGAAAAAAGGCTCTCACTGGCACTACATTCGAACGGCTACACCCCACAGAGAGGAAGAGGCAACAGATCGACATTCTAGGTTAAAGTGGTCTCTGCTCATTGCGCGTCACGTAGGTAACCGGTGCCTTACCGCAGAGATTTCCTTGTAGGGGGGGGAAGTGAAGGAAAAAAGCAATGGGACGGAAGAGGAGGAAGGCGACGCAAAGACCCCGTTGAGAATACCCCAAATCACACGGATCTGGGAAAAGCTTTGTGGTTAAAGTAGGAAGAAGGTACAAGTCACCCTAATCCCCAATGGGTGGCGGATTAGACGAACATCTGAAAAGAAGAGTTGTGTCAATTAGGGACTCAGTAACGCGTGATCGGACCTAAACAAAGTGTAAATTATTAAAGAGCAGCAGTACGCCTTAGAAGGGCTGAAGTTCGTGTAAGCCAAAGGTGGTGGTTGGAAAAAACCTAAACTTTTTCTACGTCAACTACGTCTTGAGGAAAAAAGTCTTCATACGACTGACGATCCGACGGGAAAGGGGGAGGGACCAAACAAACTAATAGGTGCTCCTTCTATCCGTACTACCTAAGAAGGAGTGTGCGTTCACCACGGACGGATAGAACGCTGTCCTGGGGGGGTCGTGCAAGGTGACCGCAGTATGGGAAGGGAAAAGTAGAACCAGGTTCAAATTGAGGAGTTCGCGTCTTGGTTTGGGTTTCTCATCAGATTTCGTCGGAGGGGCTACTAAAGGAAGTTAGGTGGGGCACAAAAAAAAAAAGGGAACGCACCGAAGAAGGGGACGCTTGAGGTAGGGGAAAACTACGATAAGGTAGGGGGTCCCAGTCACGCATCCCCTCATGATTTCGAAACAAAACCGGAGGGAGAAGGAGAGATAACATGGGGGGGGGAGGGGGGGATGCGGGGAGAGGACGAAAGGGTGGGAGAGACGAAGATGGGGGAACTCAGGGTCGGTGAGCGGGCCCTTTTGTCCAAAAGTCTAAATGGGGGTCTTCGCGTTAAGCAGACACGAAAAGGAGAACGGAAGATTAAAGAGGGGGAAGAGAACTTTTTGTGAGATCGGTCTCCAAGTGGAGCAATAACAAAGGAGGGCCCGTAAAATAAGCAAAGAAACGGGGAAACTGCAATTGACGGGACAAAAAGATCATCTGCGATCGCTCTATTTCGGTGCATCAGGGATGAGAAGTCCAGGGAAAAATCTTGGGGGGAAAGAGTCAAGTGTACTCAAAGAAGGCTTTTAAAAACTGAGGAGTGCCCTTTTTCACCACGGTCAATGATGGCAGGACCTGATAAAAAGGGGATACGTGTGGGGTCAACTGAGTGGGGTGGCTAAAGGAGGTTCAATTACATATGGGGTGGGATCGTCCGATTGCCGGGAGGCCAAAAATTCCTGTATTGGTCAATGATCATGGAATTGGGGGAGAATGAAAATGAGGGGGGTATGGGAAAGGGACTTTCAAATCAAGACAAAGCCAATCAGCACACTAAGGCTGCAAGTATTTGTGGGGGATGGGGAGGCGGAAGGACCATCAGCAAAGGTCCTTTGGCAGGACTGAGGAAAAAAGTAAACTCGTAGGGGGAAGGGACTTGGAAGGGGAACGAACTCCGGATCACATCGAGATGGGGGAGGAGATGCTCCCAGCCTTCTAGGCGTGTGGAGGGGATCCTTACAGGGGGAGGTCAACTAAAAATGGATTAAACTCTCCGGGTAAGAGACAGCGAACAATCGGAGGTGAGCCTGTATCAGTCCGTCATCTCAAAAGAAAAACAGGCTAAACACATTACTCGAAAAATAAGTAGCAGGGTGAGATTTCCTGCCCAAACGCTGCGTCTCATTAAAGCCGATAGAACTCTTCTCAACGGGAATAATACTTAGGGGCCCATTTATGTTAAAGTGGCGTTCCTATGGGGAGGGCTTGGTTAGGGAGCTAGAAGAGGAGTGTTCAAGCTACGCAACGTAATTGACGGTTTAGTACGAGATTTGCCTTTTAGGGGCGAGGCAGGCCCAGGCTAGAAACTTAACCAGTAGTGGGGAGTCGACTGAGAACCGGAAGAGACACTGACAGAAAAAAGCCCTTCAATCTACAACACGGCGTTCTGCAACGGTCCTAATTTGCTCTCCTTCATGGCGTAACTCTAGTCCAACAATCAGATTTGAGGGTGGGTGAAGAAAAATGGAGCGACGTGCCCTCGACAAGTAGCGTATTGTCTACTTGCCGGCAGGGGTGACCCATTCACGACATCTTAAGGACCCCAATGCGGGATAACGCATGGGGTATGAAGGGGAAAAATTGTCACACCGCAAAGACGAAAAGCGGAGGGGAAAATCCCTCCAAACTTTATATCTTCAACACAGGAAGTAGGGATAAAAAAGCTCCGGAAATATAGGGGATTTTCACTGCGGAGTCTGCGTTGTGAACAGAGGTTAGGGGGAGAATCAATTGGAATACAGAAGACAAGGGTAAGACACATCTTTGAAACTACCGGGAACGGAGTCGCGAGAATTACGCAAAGCCTTAAGCTTTGGAGAAGATTCGTCTCCCTCATAACCAGGAGTAAGTGATGGTGCAGAAAGAGTGGAAGTGCTGAAGGCACAGAAATAGGGTTTTTAGATAAGTTCCGAATACTTGAGGTAGTAGGGGCTCAGAACTCGAGCAGGTCTCTCTACCTCCTGTATCTGGCACGGGGGCGAAAGGGGAGGGAATAAGGAACAAGTAAAAACTCAATCGGAGGGAGAAGATTTCCCATTACTGAGCTCAGAAATCAAAAACATTCATTAGAGGTGTTGAAGACTATCGACAACAAATCGGGCATAGGTTGTCTTTTACGGAGTTCATTTCCCTAGATCGGACGGCACTGATTCGGAAGTTCTCTGAATCGCAACCAAAGAATGAAGCTGGAACCAAAATTCGTTCTCTAGGCGATCCTTACTCCTCCCATCATGGCGAGCTCAATGGATACATCAAACGCAGGCTATGGGAGAAAGGGAATTGATGGCCCTCGAGACGCAGGGGGAACTACTGCCACATCGAGCAAGCATGCGAGGGAGAACATGTTAGTAAGAGCGGTTCGCGATAAGTCTCAAAAGAACTGGGCAGGGGAAGGATGGAGTTCCTTGTCGTTGTCGTCCGTCCTTAATGAGACGGAGGACGTAAGAAAAGAAAACCGTATTCACCAGGAGGGGAGACGAGCTGGTCGTTGAGCAGGAGATGATACTAGAAATCAGGTTCCAGACTCCGACGGAGGGAGTCTAGAGCCAAAGAAAGAGAAAATCCCGGGGATAAGGAGGGGGGGGGTTGGGAAGATGTACGCAGAAGGGGGTACAACCTTACTAAATTGCCGGCAAGAATGGACTGTATCAGGGAGAAAGTATCAGTGAAGGGTTTAAAATAGGGGGGAAAAAGCCTAAAGAGGGGTCAAAGAAAGAGTAGGTGGGAAAGAAATCAGGGCGGGCCAACACTTTCGCCGTGCTTTATGCGGGGAAGCTAGAAGTCAACCAAGAACTATTGGAAGTCGAAGTCTTCCAGGGGAAGAAGAGAAGAAGAGGGGAGTCGTGAAGGAGGGATGTGAGGGGGACTCGTATCGGCGTCTGCCCGAGACCGAAGACAAAGTCACGGGTAGAAGGGATATAGGGTCCGCACGCGAGATTGAGAGAGGGTCGGATTTTGTGCTAAGAAGAAAAGAGTTTCAGAAAATTCCCGAGTCGAATCGCAGACAAGAAGATGGCGCCATGGAGGTTCGAGAAGGCCCAAGAGGGGGATTAATTTGTGCGGGACACTTAAAAGGGATAAAAAACGGGGATGGAAGTTCTGGTGTTGAAGTGACCTAAACCACCTCCCTTAAAAAAGTGGTGCAGGAATAAAACACTCGCTCACCTGTGGAGGGAGGGGGGGAAGGAGTAGAAAAAAGGAGAAACGAAAGTGAGAAGTCTTCTGGTAGAATCAGACTAAATTCTGATTAGAAGAGATCAGAAAGAGGGGAGGATATAAGGAATAAAGGGGTGTCAGTCACTATAGAGGTATAAGGAAGACGGCATGACAGAGGCCCGCTTAACTCGGGGTTTTTTGTTGGACAACCCGGGGACCACCGCGTCGAAAGGAGGTAATAAAAAGCTATCGAGTCTCGGGGGGGGAAGATGGACCCTCTCCAAACAATGGGAATTTATTTGATGAACGCTTCAGGTAAGGGAACAGGTCCGAGAAGAAAGGCTGATGCCGAAGGAGTGGGAGGGGGAAAAAAAAAGGAGGGAGTCATGGGGGGAGGTACGGTCACAATTATTCCCTTGGAAGGGATTTTAGGGAATGGGGGGAGAGGAGGGGAATAGCATAGAGGGAGGAAGCCTGAAGGGTCCAGGGTGTGCATGAGACGAAAGTGTCGAGACTAAACCCGCACTAATCTGGTGACACTGAAGCTCTTTCAAAAAGGAATCAGACAGAAAGGAACGCGCAAAAATCGGTTGGAGAGAAGAGGGGGGGGGTGGGACTCGAGGAAGAGAGTCTCATGGTCAGGACTTAACACAAAAGAGAGCACGGGGAGAATTGGGGAGAGAGGATAGGGGGTCAGGAGTAGGAGGGAGGGGGGACTTAGTGGGCACCCAGAGGTCTGCACGGGGCGGAGCCCGGCGCTGTCATTCCATGATTATCCATGGGGGGAAAAAAAAAATTAGAAGACCGAGGGAGGAAGGTTAGAAAAGTGCACATTGGGTGGGTGGAGATCCGCTCCCGGGACGCAATTAGACGTCATACTCCACAGCTCCGATGGGAAGGGAGCGAGGCGTGCCCTCGAAAAACCGTAGATTGAGGATGAACGTGGCACAGGGGTCATCCGGAGGGGATGATATTGGAAGGCAACCCTCGGAATATATGAACATGTCCATAAGTTCCAGGTAAATCCACTTGGAACGCTAAGGAATGGGCAGAAATCACACTACCCGCGAAGGCGGGCGGAACCTTCGTTCATCTTGCCTGTGGACAGCCGGAGACAAAGCAACTCTGAGAGAGTTGGAGAAGGGAAAATAAGGGGGGGGCTCATAGCATATCAACCTGTGGGGCAGAAAAAGGAGGGGGGCAACAAGAACGCAA
>Ga0179593_1433557_pt1 | contig 31339 bp, 25 predicted proteins | sample CZODoug2_1_08_16_FD_185931 | JGI IMG/M metagenome (GOLD analysis project Ga0179593, IMG submission 185931) | Vadose zone soil fungal communities from Angelo Coast Range Reserve, California, USA - CZODoug2_1_08_16fungal (PacBio error correction) | ecosystem: Environmental > Terrestrial > Soil >...
TGCCTGCTACAAGTCCCGAGTCTTTTTGGCTCTTGTTCTCGTCGCTGAAGGGCTGGGGGGCTTACGCGCCGTGGAAAGGGCACGAGGTGATGAAAGTCGGTGTGCTCCGCTGTGGATCGCTCTCGAACGGCTGTCTCTGGCTGGCATAAGCACATTCAGAAGGGGTGGACAATGTCTCCATCCATAGATCTAGGCGTTCGCTCGGTCTCGTTAGTTCAAGGGGGGAGGAAGACGACCCTCCGGCTGCTCGGGGACTCAAAACGGGTTCTAACGGTCGCTATATCTGTATCTGCTATGTTTCGTCACTCACCTCGGAGGCGACTACTGGTACGGTGAGGCTCAATTAGTCGTGAAAAGGCGTCGATGAAAAGGAAGGGCAACCTACGGCTACGCAGGCCTCGTTGCTAGCGCCGTCTTGCACGCTGCGGGGGAGGGGGGGGCAACAACGGAAAAGGGGCGGGAAGATGAGGGGGTAACAGGGTAGACGCCGGAAATCATTTCAAGTCCTTCATCGGCGGGACCGAGTCTAGCAGGCCCCCGTGAAAAGGAATACAAAGGGAGTTGCGGAAAGCGGGTGGCATGACCTGCGCCAATCGTCGTCGCGGGGGACTAGGAAGGCGCTTGCTAAGGGAAACGACTCGAAGGACGACGAAGATTAACGTCGGATCAAGTTAACCAACCTGGTGGGCTTCATGGGGTCAGTCGATTGACGAAGGGAGGGGGGAAAAAGCAGTGCCGACCTCGAAGGAGGTGGGTGAAAAATGTGAAGGGACCATTGAAACTCTAGGCGCGCCCGTCTCTGACGCCTTCTCGCAACGCGCTGGGCGCAGGGACCTGGTAAGAACAGGCGGGGTCGAGGGGGTATCCGGAGGGGGAGGCAGACCGGGGCTATCGGCAAGAAAAACAAAATGGCCGGAGGAGGGCGCAAACGTCCTCTCAAAAAAATTTTCCGAGGCGACGGAAGAAGAAAAACGGGGGAGAAAAGTGGAAAAAGTGTCGGCCCGCTGAATCGAAAAAACCTAAACCGCGGCGAGGAGGGAGACGTAGGGGAAAGGAGGAAAAAAGCGCTCGGACTCTCCAAACGGAAAAAGAAAAGGCGAAAATGACCACGCGGAGTCGTGAGAAATCAGAAGAAGGGGATCGAAGCGCCTGATTGGAAAAAGAAGGGAAGCCGTCGCCGAGCTAGAGGCGGGCCCGCCGAGGCCCGCGGGATCCGAGAACAGACTCCGGGGGAGGGGATCATGCGCCTAAAAAATCTTCGGTTCGCAGTCGCCGCACTGTCGCCTCCGCCCCAATTCACCAAAAAAAAATAGGAGATTCTGTCTGAGAGGCCAGAAAAACGAAACCTTCTAGTCTGCTTCATCGGGGGGTTCAGGAGGAGAAAGAGACTTCCGAGGGGGTCGGACGCCGGGTGCTCAACCTGGGAGGGGGAGGGAAGATTGAGAGGGTATCCCGTCGCCATCAGGGCTTTCTAGAAAGGTGAGGCGGGGAAGAAAAAAGACTGGTTGATGATGACATCGACTCATCCAAAGGAAAGGAAAGGGGATGGAGAGAGATGCCAGACAAGGATTTTGATCAAAGCGCGACCAAACCATAGGGTCGTCCATCTTCCTCTACTGGGGATCCTGAAACATAGGAAGGAAAATTTCCAGAGCGAGAAGGGAGGGACTCGCAAGAAAGAGGGGACCGTAGAGGAGTCGGGAGGCCTATGACGCGCGAGATAAGGGGCCCGAGAGGAAAGAAGATAACATACTCTCCGCTTGGGAAGTGTGAAAGGGGGTCGAGGGATTGAGAAACTCGGTCTCAGGACTCCATGAGAAGGGCGCTTCGACGGGAGCCTGTCGGCCACGCGGGCGGAGAAGAGAGACGGACCACCACCGTAGAAAGAAGTAGATATGGGGAACTAAAAAAAGGCCGTTCAGAAACCCTCTAAACTCGGAAGAGACCTCCTTTCAGCACTCGTAGAACCACCACTCAGCGTGGGAAGGGGAGTCTAAGGGCGCGCCACTCTCCCGGATGAGTCCAAGAGAAAGAAACGAAGGGAAGCAAAATAACCTGCTGAAAGAAGAAACCGAACGGAAAAAAGAGAAATGCCGCTCGATCGCAGAGGGACACCTATACCGGGTCGATCCTTCAAAAGAGAACCGATCCGGAAACAGGGGCAACCACGCGCCGGGCGGGCCCAGGAAAAAAATAAGAAAAGGCCTTGGAAGATCAAACGGGGCAGAAAAAACCCCAACCGGCTTCCTCCAAGCCCGTCGGAGGCACCTTAAAAAAGGGTGGAAAAGGCACACAGGCCGGAGGAAGGGGAGAGCAGGAACGGAAGAAGTAGAGATTTTTTCTTCACAGGGAATCAACGAAGGTCGAAAGCCCGAGTCATAGGAGAAGGGGGGAACGGGGGGCATTCACGCTCCCCTCCGAAAAGAAAAACCGGAAAACGCCACCTTCCTGCAAGGACACATGGGAAACCCGCAAAGGCGAATAATTCTCTTGTCGCTATGTAAGGAGGGGGGAAGGAATTCGTCAGCCGCCGGCCGAGCTGGAGACAGCAAAAGTCATTTCTCCTCTGGGGTCTGCGCGGTTACTCTCAAAAAGAAACACGGATGGCGGATCTCCTGTTCAGGGAAAGTAGGCTATCCTCTGACCTCTCGGAGGACTTGACGAGGGGAAACTTGGGTAATCACCATGTCCCCCGGCAACTCGGTCCGGAACCATCCATCGGTGGTCACCCTCCCCCGAAACCCAGCAGGGAATGTAGTACTCATGCGAGGCAGCGAGGGGGTAGGAATAGCCGTATGCGGAAGACCAGCAGGGAAGGCGGGAAAATCCTGTTTCAAACTTAAGAGCACAAGAATCGCCACGCAAGGGGAAGGCCAATCGCAATAGACCAAATAAACACGCGCACGACCCGGCAGAACGATCAGGGCCGGAGGGGCGATGGGCGGCAGCCGTGAAAGGGGAAACTAGGAAAGGGGAAGGCCAGCGGCTGCTGGCGAAAACAAATCTCAAGACGGTCGCGAATTCCCGACCAGCGCCGTCGAATCGGGGGGCCCTGGAGACCTCCGAAAGGGGAGGGGACGCTCAGAACAGTCTATTCCCGCACAGGGCAGGAAGATGAGGGCGGAAGCCAGACAAAACCAGGCTCACGTTCTTTTAAGAGGGGGGAGTATCAGAAGAGCCGAGAATTTCCCCCTCTCCCATATTTCATGAAAAGAAGAAGAGAACCTAACACTAACATAAGTAAAAGATCGTGACGAAGGGACAGATCGACTCGCAGCCGTTGCCCGCAACGAAACGACACACGGGAGCAGTCCAGAAAAAGAGATTATAGAAGAATGGTCGGTGAAAACGCTGAACATTCTACCGGATCAAAAAAAATCAGCACCAAAAGGTTGATAAGGCCGGCCCGCAGCGCTCGAGCCCCAGGGCAGACGCGAGGAACTCTCAGATCATACCGCCGGAGTACATGGACACAAAACCAATGCGGAAAAGGAGGGCGAGCGTCATCAGCCAGCCTCGGAGCTCTTCCTCGCGCAGAGGCTAACATCGCGGAGGGGGAAAGACCCCGGACGAGCCCCAGGTAACAAGCGAAAGCAAACCTGCCCGACTTGCGCATGGTGAAAAGAGGGAAACAGATCGAGGAGAAGCTGTGACGATCAAGCCTCGAACAGCCGCCGGCTCAAAGCGCCGTCCCGCCCATCTCTCAACAAAAAGAGAGAGAGAGAATGGCCGGGGCTGAGAGGTGGGCAAGGGTCGAGGCTCGATCTCAAAAAAGAGACGAGGCCGCCCGCGTCGTCGTCTCGTATCTACCTGCGAAAGTCGGGCCAGGGGCAAGCCTGACGGCTCAAAAGGCGCCTTTGCGCCCAAAAATGTAGGACGGCTGTTCAGCCCTGGGCGGAGAGGAAGCGTAGGGCTTGGCTGATGAACACCGAAACGAAGAAATCTGGTGTGGGGCTAAAGGCCCGCCTGAACAGGAAAGAGGGAGGCAAGTGTCTCGCCGCCCGGGCCCCAACTAATGCGGACTACTTCGGCCGTCAAAGGGGACTTCGTCTGCGCGAGGGGGTGGAGAAGGGGGATTAAGCCGGCGGTGAAACCGACGCGCTTGACTCCTTCCTCGCGGGGCCGCCTCATGTTAAGGGGTGTCTGTTTCGGCGCGAAAAAAAAAGAATCGGAAAAAGGTCTTCAGGGACGCGATCGTCATGGGCTTGGGCCCTTCGGCTACTGCACTAAAGGGGAGCCCGTACGGCGGATGCAAATCCCAATCATCTCCCGTAAGAAGAACTCTTATGTCGCTCGGCGCTGCCGATTCATCGTCAGCTGGGAAGGGGCGCTCGAAGGGGCACGACGCGGAGGTCTAAAAAAGGGCCATCGCCGTCGGGCTCGGGAGGATCAAAGCGAACGGCTCGGGAGAAGTTTCGAACAACGCATCGCGGTCTCTCACGGTCTCGTTACGGGAAAAGGGAATAAGCGCCGCGCAAAGAAAGTACAAGATCGACGACGACGTGGGCGACTTCGCTGAGCGTGTGCTTATTCCTGCAAAAAAGATTCGTAGAAATAAGGACGTTGGTTCGCGTCTTCTTATGAAAAAGTCTTCTGCCCGCATCTCAAGGGGGAAATGAAAAAACCGACTGCTAAATCAACCGAAGGGAGGCCTCGACTAACCTCCGAAGAACGTTGCCCATCGGCGAGGTTGAAACCAGCTCCGGGGCTGGCGTTCCGGGACGCAGGATGGTCGCGTCAAGGAAAAAGGAGGCAATGGGAACTGACGCGCTGTGAAACGAGCTAGCCCGCCACACCTCTGACAAAAAGATCCTCCATTTTAGCGCATCGTGATCAGGAATCGAAAGGCAAAAAGATCGTAGGGACGGGCCGGAAAAGCAAGAGGGAGACACCTTCTCGCCATCGCCTGGACAGAGATCAATGAAAAAGGGGGGCGAGCAACCTTTTTTTGTTGTCCGGCCGGTGGCGGGTCGGGTCGGAGTCACGTGCCTGCTGTTGGGGGGGAAGGAGACATCTACGCGGCAGAGTAGGGGGAAAGTAGGGGAGAACAACTCTCGCGTGATAACTCGAGTCGGCGCGCGGAAACGGAAGAAAAAAGGCTCCGGAGAGGGAATCTTTTCTACAGCCAAGGGGGGGCGATCCGAAGGACGGGGAGCCGGGAGGGCGCTCAGTTGGAGCGTCCATGGAAGCTGGGAAGGCCGAGCCGCGACGTGAGGGCTCGTTCATGGAGGACGGCTCGGAGAAGAAATGGGATCAGAGAACTCAGAAAAAAAGAAAAAAAAAGCTAGATGGTCGCCTGGCACAGGGCGCCAGAAATAGAGGAAAAAAGAGGGCCGGGGTCCGATCGAGAGGGGGCTTGGGATTGGAGGGGCGCAGACGCATACTGCAGGGCGCGCCCGACCAGCCGAGTGGTCAGAGGAAAAGGGATCTGCAACCGCCGAGGGGAAGGGGCGGAGGGAGGGATAAGCAAATACTATCTGGAGAAGGCTGTGGAAGAGGACCAACTCTTTATAAGAAGCGTGCCGAAAGCGAGGCTGGACGGACCTGAAAAGGACTGGCATGTGCGCTCGGAGCATGAAAAGGAGGAAAAGAGCCTCAACATCACGTGAAAGACGCTGATGAGAAGGGGAGATGAGAATAACTCAAGGATGATCGAGACCGGCCGCGTCAGGAGAGGAGCGTTTTGTTAAGAAGAGGAGGGAGTAAAAAGAGAGGCCTCCGCATAAAAAAAACTGTGCAGTCGAGCGAGGGAAAATGGATGGCCCTCGGTCTGGTCAAAAGTCGCAGAGGATGGCGATCCCTCTGCGGTCCAGGGCGCGCTCGGGTAAACATCCTTGATGCATCGTCAGTCATCTTCTCAGAGGGGTAGAAAGGGCGGATGCTCAAAGTATGTGTGAAAAAAGACGAGAAAAGCTCAAGGTATCGCCAGCGGCCGGAGGGGGAGACAGTAGGAAAGAAAGAAACCGAACGAAAAGGAAAAGGCCAGGAGCGCCGGGAGAAATAGCCTCAAAAAGGAAGCCTCGGCCGAGGAAAAACCTATGAAACGGGAGAAAAAAGGCTAGGAGAGGGAAGGGGAGGAAATCTCCGACCGAACTCCATAAGCCGGGGGGGAGAAAAGACGCGGGGGACAGTGGAAGGTCTTTGCGATTGCAGCCATCAGGGGGAGAGGGCATGATAGCTTATCGTTCAAGAAGGAATGAAAGAGGGGTCCGGGGAGGAGGATCACAGGGCCTCTGAGGAAGGGCAAGGGGAGGAACCAGCAGGGGAGATTGAGTAGACTAAATTCTCACGACCATCGCGAGAACTCTTGGGAGGCAAAGAAAGGAGGTCAGGGACCTAAGCCTCTCGTAGAACAAAAGGGGGAGGGGGGCGGGTCTCTCCAGAATTATGAATAAAAATAAAGTCGGACTCCAACTCTGTCAAAACGAACAAATAACGCTTAATCATCAGTCAGCGAAGGACGACTCAGAGGAAGCCGGCGAAACAAAGCGAACCCGATACCGAGGAAGAGTCCGAATAGAGCAAAAAGGAACCAACGGCGCCGGGCGAGGCAACGGCTCCCATAAGCCTTCGGGGGAGGAGAGCCAAGAAAAAAGAAGTAAATCCTTATCCCCCTCCCCGAAAAAATTCTAAAAAAGTGGGATCTGGGACACCGTGCGGTGTGTGGCGGAGGGGGGGGGGGGGGTAAGGGGGGGGGTGCGGGCGGCGGGGGGGGGGGGGAGATAAAACCTCGAACAGGGAGGAGTCAGAAACGGCCATTATCCTGGAGATCGATATTAAAAGTACTTCAACAGAACATAACGAAGAAGGGGAGAAAAGGAGGAGGAAAAACAGGGTCAATTCCCGGACGGACCTCCCAGAAAGAAAAGGGTTAAGGGGAACTTCCTTCAGACAAAGGGGGTAATAAAAGGGTCCGGGATTGCTCCTATTTCCAGGAGAAAAATTGAGAGAAGGTGAGGGAAAGCCGAGTTCCTGAGGGCCAAACTGAGAAAAGAAGGCCAAGACGGGGCTTGCGACAGGATTTCCAATCCTGGGTAAGAAAGGGATCAAGAACAGCGAAGGAGGTCAGGGGAACGAAACCGGAGGGGATAATTACTTTACTCGGACTCAGGGTGAGGTACGGAGGTATTCACCGGAACTTAGAACACTGGAATCAAAATCAGGAAAAGTTGGGGAACCCCGAACAGACGTGGAAAAAGGGGAGGAAGCGTCTCACGATGGAACGAGTCTTCCTGGTGTCTGAGAGTATTCGAAATTCAGTCGAGGAATTCCTTTCCAGAAGACATGTGGAAAGAAAGGACAAGTACCTATAATCTCACCAAAAAAGGGAACAAGAAAAAGAAAGAGGACAGGTCCGACATCGGAAAAAAAAGGAGAGAAACTAAACCGTCTCCCATCTTGAGAAAAAGACGGCCTGATTTCCTAAGGGTAGGGCATCCTTTAAATCAGAACGAGACAAGTGAGATCGGAGGGAAAGTTGCACGGGGAAAATGGGGGTTCGAACACCTTTCATCCAAGGTTGAGGTAATGAGGAACAAAATATCCCTAAGCGAATCGGGGAACTGAGCCCTTCCTCGGAGTTTCGTCTATCCGGGGGGGAGGAGCTGCACCCCAGGAACAACAGTCATTAAAGGCATGAGGGACCGGATCTCAAAAGAAGAAAGAACTTGGCTGTTAGAAAAATGGGGAGGGAGGTCATAAAGAGCGGAAGGGATCTGGGGAACAGATCTCCATTTCGGATCCGGGGACTAGAAAGGAATTTCTAACGACAAAGAACAGGACAAGAAATAGGTACCTTGAAGAAATCTCTGAAGAGGACGATCTCGGAATGGCCCAAAATCCAACAAACAGAAGGAGACAGCTTCCCATCACAAAAAAGATGATAGAATCAGCGGTCTGGCCTATTTCAACAAGAAGGGGAAGAAGGCTCCACCCCCGCCCGCGCACAAAAAAAGGACTCCTGTGAACAAACCGAAAGGGAAACCTCTAGATCGCGGCCCAGGGGTCGGAGGAAACGGTGTCCTCGTCCATAAAGCAGAATCCTACCTGACCGCAAAACAAAAAAGTTCGAACCTATTATTTACCTGCGATACATAAAGAAGAGGGACCTCCTCGTCCTCGACTGACCATGTAGGAAGAGCCGAAAGGGACTCTGGGAGAACCCCGGCGGGGGAAAAAAAGGTAAACCCAAGAGACAACCTCAAAGACGGTGATCAGGTACGTAGACCGAACATGCGGAACTAGACCCCTATTCACAGGACTCAAGCCTCAAAACATGGACCGCCGGGACCTCACCAAAGGGGTAAAAGGCACCAGAATCTCTCAAAAAAAAACCACCTTATGAGTAAGGGATTTTGGGAAAGGAATAGATTTATCAATTGAGGGTCTCTTGCGCTGAAAGAGTCACTGCAGGCAGAAAAAAAAAGGTCTTAGGAGGAATCTAAGGAAGTCTTGCCGGTGCTTTCGATCGGGGTGGGGGGGAAAATTGTCTCGAAAAAAAGGGAAACTCAAAAGCTGTGCTCAAAAAAAAAATTGTTAAGGTGGTCTTCTAGGAAGAGGCGTCTATGGAAGGGATGAGAGACTGTTCTCCATCCTCGGCGCTCAGGGGGGGGGTGCGCCTTACTTAAAAATCTTAATATAGAAAAAGGAAGTTCGGCGACCCGCAAGGGGGGGGGAAGCCCGCTATGGGGGGGCTGACTCTTCAAAAAGGCAACTCACAGGATTCCTTTTTAGGAAGGGGGGGTGACGGGATCCTGAAGACTCGTTTATCGGAAAAAAGAAATACGCTCTTAGAGAAAATTCAAAAAAAAGGAAAGTGCGGTACGTTGTCCTGCTGCTAAAAAGAGGTCGTGTTGGGGTGTTGGCGCGGGAAAAAAGTCGGCTTTCGCGATTCTTAGGTCAGAAGATCAGCCTGTTCGGGGCTGTCGAGTCTACGTCGTCGGCCTTCAAAGGAGCGGGGGACCATCCCGTAAAACTTCCGCTAGGAAAAAGAGAAAAAACGAACAGGCCCGAGGAGAAAACGAGCGCTCGTCAAAGGTGGGGAAAAAAAAAATGCGCGGCACCGCAACTCGCAAAAGGCGGCTTTGCGAAGCCGGAGAAGGCGCGAGCCGAGGGAGGTCTAACGGCCCGTCGCCTGGGGGGAAATGAGGGAATAAGAAGCGCCGTTCAGGAGGGGGGTGGTTGGGTAGAACAGAGAGGATACGCTTCCTTCGAGGCGCTCACGGGCTATTTCGAAGGAAAGCCTGCACGACCAAACGAAAATAAAAGTACTCCAAACGCGCGTGGAGAGAGTTCGCTTCTGGGGGCGGATGCCGCTCGGGTAACTATCGAAGGGACGGTGGGCTCAGAAGGAAAAAGAAGTTAAACAGAATTCTGCGCCTTCGAAAGGAAAAAAAAGAAAAAAAATACGGCTACTCTTAACAACAAAACCTGTGAAGAGCAAGGCGCCGAAATCAACGTGGGAAGGCCCGAGGGGAGGCCCGCTGACCCGTGGAGTGGACGAGGCCAGGGACCTGGGGAAACTGAAGAACGATGTTTAAACTGAAAAAAGTGTGTTTCCCACCCAAGGTCCCCCCCTTCCGCAGTGCAGGGACGAGGAAGGGAAATCCCTGAAAGAAAACCGCCATTTTCGGGTCTCTGGGGGGACATGAAGGAGCCGAAATTCTCAATTGGCGTCGTGATTGCAGAAGGGGAGAGCGGGCGTCAGAACCGCCCTGCGCGACATCGCTTGACGAAGAGCGAAATGCTTTCGGCGCCAACAGTTTTACTAAGTGGAAGATATCCTTTCTTTATCTTATGGTGAAAGAAGGAAACGGAAATCGGTGTGCCGGAGAACTCTCGAACGGGGTCTATCGTAAGGGAAGGGACAATGTCGAAGAACAAAAAATGGTTTTAGACGCAAAAATCGGAATTCGGCGAAAAAAAATTAACGACCTCTGAAATTAGACCTGGAGTACTGTGGGGTCGACAGCCGGAAATCCGAGGCGAGCCGGTTCGGGCGGGCTAATTCTAATCGGAGGAAAAGGCCTCTTTCCATTGGAACCCCTTCTCCTTTGGAAAAAGGGCTCTTCCGGAAGGGCAGGCTGCCCCGGGGGATCGCGAAATCGAGGTAGGGGGGCGGCCCGGCTGGGGCGCCTCATGACGCCTTCGCAAAGGGAAGGGAGGCTTTCCTTGGGTACGCTCTATAAAGGAGGGAAGGCTCATATCCGGGGAAGTGTACGTCCTTCTCTCGCCCTTACCACTCCGGGATCGTTTAGAGGCCGGGAAAACTTCCGTATCTTCCTCCGCAGGGTTAAGCGAGGGGAACAACTGAAGGGGCTTCTATCATCGCCTAAACTGTAGAAGAGGTAACGGGCCCTCGTGACCGCCAGGACCGACCAAGCGCGATAAAAAAACGCACGTCCGCCAATGGGGCCGCTCAGGGGAGAAATCCTTGGGGCAAACTCCAACACTCACGGTCACCAGAATCTGACCAAAAGGGAGAAGAAAGTCGGGGGGAGCAAAACTCAGGCGTACTGGCGCCGGACGCGCAACGCATCGGTTTGACTCGCCGAAAGCGGCGACTCGACTGGGAGGAAACTGGCGCCGGCTCCCTCGCTCCTAAAAAAGGGATCAAGAGAAGAGGGTCTTCGGTCTCCAAGAAAAAACCCGCTGGCGAAAATCGGGGCGGTCGCGGGAAAATTCTTGAAGAACCACCTTGGAGGTCGGAACGAAACCACGGAGGAGGAGAAGAGATAGATGCCGGTACTATTCCTACCAAGTGGGTCAAGCGCGACAGACCGAAGGGGATCGCCAGCGGACGGAGAAGAAAGAAAGATTAAAGGAAACCTTTCCATTGGAACGTTCTCGTCGAAAGGGTAAAACACAAAAGAGGCTAGAAACTAGGCTATGAACAACGATACGCGGTGCGCGAGAACTTGGCCGATCTCCGACCTCCTCAGAACCAGCCCTGTGAAGTCGCTTTTGGAAGGGGTGCTTATGACTATGCAGCCATCGTCGGAAAAGCCGCCATGAGAAGGGCGGCGAAGGGGTAGCCCTCGGAGTCGGTCGGAGGAAAACGGCATCGGCCCCGTCAAGGAAGGGGACAAGAGGGAGGAGGAGATGAGTGCCGACAAAGAAACTGGGCAGATCCCGGAAGTTCTTCAAAGAAAGACCACGACTCACGGCAGTGGCGAGCGCAGAGAGGAGGAAAAAAAACGCGCCCCGAGATCCCGAGAAGAACAAGGGCTAAGTAAAGACAGCTTCATAAATCGCAAGTCCTTGAGGCTCCTTATAGCACCTCGACGCAGCGGGCCGTCGGCGAAGAAAACGGGTCAGCCCGACCGATCCTTCCAGAACAGGAGACAGGAAACACTTTCGAGGCAGGGACCCGAAGAAGCCAACGGAAAGACGCTCCAGTAAAACATCCGCAGGTAAGCCACCCCGAACCGGCGAAGAACCCGCGATAATAACAGTCCTGTTTCTAAACCATGTCAAAACCGGACTGTCCTGGAAAGGTACTCTCCTGGTAACTTCCAAGACAGGTGGCGAAACATGATAGAAAGAAAAATTGTCCGAGCGATGGAGAAGCTGTGAAATGCAAACCGCAGGCCCGATTTCCGCGTCACTGTCCGGAAGAAGAAATCCGAGGTAGAGGGTAGCCCTTCAAACACCCCCCCCCCCCAAAAGCCGACCCGGTGGGAATGAAACGGCCCCCCACCGGCCGGAAAAATGGGCACCTAAGCATTGTAGGCTCTCACTATCTGTCGAACGATGTTCCAGCGATTAGCAGGCTGCTTCGCCAAGGCTTGCCAGAAGTCGCCTTGCAAAAGCTTGCTTGACGAGTTAAAAGCAACCTAGATGCGCAAAGAGTAAGGCCTGGTCACGAAACTCCTCAGAGAAAAGGGGCACCTGTCACCGGGAGAGAAGTGAAGAGGGAACGAGGTCCTGACGAAACAGGTCCAACCCGGTCCGAAGGTTGCACCCTCCCAAGAAACTGGAAAGGAGCTCTAGGAAGACAATAGGCCCTGGGGGGGGGAGATAGAGGTACGCATAACCATGCGGCGAGGACAGACCTGTTTCAACTTAAGGAGACCAAAGGGAATAAAAAGAGGGACGCCGAACGGAGGAAGACAAGCCGAGACCACTTCTCAAAAATCGCAGGGGTCCAACCGTACTCGGGCAGGAAGGAGGGGGATGACCGCTGAGAAGGAACGAGGACCGGGGCAATCGACGTCAGGATTCCTCTCTGGGGCGACAAAAAAAGAGAAAAGTCAGCGGCTGGGACCCCACGCCAGCGTCTATTGGGACACGTATTACCTCTTCGAGGCGGCCCTTCTCGGAGCACAGAGGCAAGCAGGACGGGCTGAAGAAACACAAAGCGCCCGTCTTGGAGGGCTCATAGAAGCGGAGATCGGATGGGGGGAAAGACTTCTCTCGGGTGGGGCCGCCATCAGGAGCTGCGCCGACAGCAACGGAAAATAACGCGCGTGACCTTGAAGAAAGACGCCGAGCGCCCTAAAAAAGAAACCCAGGAAACACGCGAGCAGCAAAAAAGAAACCCCCGCCGAGGATGCGGAAGGAACGGCGCTCCAGAAGAACGTGCTTAAAAAAAAGGAACAGTACTAAGGGGAGGAGGAAAGAGTCCCGCCTAGAGCGGCCAGGGGAAATACTCGAACCCGTGCCTCTGGATAGACGGTCCGTCCGTATCAAAAAAAACAAGAGAAGATGGCGGAATCAAGCCAGCCCTACCCTAAAAACCCCAGGCGGGCGAACACGCGCCGAAAGATCTTGCGTCTCCGAGAAACAGGTAAACAACAGCAGAAAAAAACCTGCTGAAGGTAGCTGACGAGTCCATCGAAGGGACCGGCCTAGGGATCCCTCGCGCAGGTGAGAGGCCTCGACCATGCCGCCTTGGCTAACGGGGCACGGCCCAGAAGACTCTAAAAACAAAGGGAAAGGGGAGGAAAAGCCTGCCGGAGAGTTAAAGCAGGGTGGGGAGAGGCGTGATCAGGGGTCACCCTGATCGAAGGGATCGAGTCCCCCCTCGGGGTCTGGAGAGAGGCCTGAGAAGCGGGCATGGGGGCTTTCTCTCAGGGGTTAACGGAGGGAGACCGGGGTCGCCCCAGGCTGGTGGGGTAGGACGAGGCGGAGCCGAAAGGGGCTGCGGGGATAAAAAAGGCGAAAGGGGGGGCCTCGCAGAACTCGTCGCCTCGAGTTGGTTGGGACAAGTTCCCTGAAGAATGCCTTAGAGAAGCGCCCTTCGGGCGAACGCAACGGGAGGACGGCTAGAGGGCTCTTCCCTCACCTTCGTCCAGGTTTTGGGAATGTAAGGATGGCGGGGAGTTGTGACTACCGACGCGAAGCTCATTCAGAGGGCTGAGTCGTGTTCTGGGTGTCGTCTGTCCGCGGACAGGGGGAGAGGGAGATGATGCCCGCGCTGGCAATTTCACTGGGAGGGGAAGAGCCGGGGGCGCTGTCGGCGAAGACATCGTCGGCCAGAAAACGAAATGGGAGAGGCGGGGACCAGGCACGGAGGAGATGCTCAAACTCCTCTGCCAGGGTCGTCAAGAAAGAGGTTCGACTCTTCCGGGTGCATGGGCGGAGCAATCAAGGCTGGTGCCGTGCGCGCCCGCACCGCCGCCTCGGAAAACTCCCGGGAAAAGGCGCCGGCTGGGCTGGCGTGGAAAAAAAGAAAAGGACGACAAAGAGATGGAGAAAGGGTTTCGCCAGCACATCGAGGGGCGCAGGGGACAGGCTCGTTCGCCGACCTCACAGGAGGGCTGGAGTCCTTCCCAGAGCTTACCGAAAAGGAAGGCAACGTGGAGGGAGAAAAGGGGGTGTCGAAGGCACCGCTTTCGCGTCTATCTAAAAGGTGCGCTTCGTCCTGGAAGAAAAAAAAGGCTTCCCGCCTTCGACCCCATGGTGACGGAAGCGCGAAGCAGGTCCGCCTCATTCAACTCCTGGCAGACAAATCAAGTGGGGCAGGGAAGCGTTGGGGGTGCACCCCGGGCCGGGGGCCGGTGAGAACCTGTAAGAACGAGAGAAGTCAATTCAGGAAGAGCTGTGCTGACGGGGAGAAAAAAAGAACCGCCCACCAAGGAAGAACCAGGCGTGCAGCATAATTCCGCACAGGTCGTGTCTTTCCTCCTCCGGAACGGAGGAGAAAGAAAGCGACCCTGGTCTGCGACAGCTTTCAGTTTCTGAGAAATCGAGGCTTAGGCGCAACCTGGTGGTGCTGGGAGGATCGCCGTATGTCGATGGGACGTCACTGGAATGCCCGGGACTCGACTCGTCCTTCGGAAGAGGGGAAGGTGACATGAAAGAGGGAAAGAACAAGGAGACTATTTTAGAGTGCACTGGACTTTCGAAGTGAGCGTCTGCGGTCTTCAGGAGAGGGGGAAAAAAAGTCGATCCGACGGCCGGGATCCGGGTGCGGGGGGAACTTGCCGTAAGGGAGCGTTCAAAGGCCTCGTGGCGCCCTTCAATAAAACTTCGCCGTGGGCTTTCTGAAGGGTGAAGGCTCGTGCTGTCTCCCATATCTGCATCGTAGTTACTCGTCTTAAAAGATGAGAAGAGGTCTCCTGCGAAAAAAGAGCCGGCTGAGAAGGATTGGTAGCTGGACCATTTCCGATCTAAAGGGGGGGGGGGGGGGGGACTGGAACTTCCTTTCTCTTTTCTCTCGCATAAGCCAGGCACGCCTTATTCTTTTCTAGAAGAGACGGACGTAAGGGACTTACATCAGATATAAGGGGGACTGGTAAATGGCACTCATTTCTTCCTAAAGAGCATGGAAAGAGGTGCCGTGCGCCAATCAGCCAGGGCCTACTAGAGGGACGATCCAATGCTCAGGAAATACCTCTGAGCTCGTACTGCAGAGGGCGGAAGAATCAGGCACAATCGTCTCTGAAAACTGATCCTGGATAGGAGCTGGGACCACCTGCAGGAGATCTCGGCCAGACGACGCTTCTCGTTGTGGGGGTTTTCCTCGCCGCTCTAACTCCTCTTATCGCGGATGGAGGGGGGGGGGGGACGCCAGGACCGCGCCTCCTTGCCCGTCGTCTCGCAAGTATGAGGGGGGAGACTAAAAAAAAGTCCTGCCGTCTGGCGAGACCCTCTGGATGTAAATAGGTAGGGGAAAGCTCTTGAACTGTGGATCATGACCAGGCCTCTCTCTAAACAACAAAAGAGTAAAAGGATTCCTGGGAACTGCATGCCAATGGCCAGGAGGAAAGAGACCGGCCATGATTTAATCAGCAAGCGTAATGGAGAGATGAAATCAAGGGAAGAGAAAGTTTCAATTATCAGCTCTTACCTGAGAACCGCGTCCGCCGCCTCGGCGGGACCCCTTTGAGCGAGGAGGGGCCTCCGAGAAGCCTTTATTAGGCCGGCAGGCCTCTCTCCAGGCGCACGGTGTTCAGAGCGTCTTGTTGAACAGGGAGGGGCTATGGGGTGAGCCGACTAGCCGCCCATTAAGGACGTGCTGAAACTAAAGGATAGAAGGGGGGGATGTCGGCAACGGAGAGCCAAGCCCCACAGAAGGACAGCCTTCTCCAGCGAGTTGTCTATTTATTAGACTAAATTGTCAAAAAAGAGACGTAATAGGCGGAGTGCAGAGTCCCGACGGTCTTACGTGTTCCTCCTCTCGGAGACCACGACGGACCGCAGGCAGTTCGCGCGGGGAAAGACAACCTGCGCAGGAGAGTCCAGCCCTAAAAGTCAGAGAAGAGGGCAAGGCTTCTCCTCCGCGCAGAGGCGAAGACGAGGGGAGACTCGAGCAAACAGCAGGGCCGCACCCGATACCTCCTGTCCTGACCTATCCCCGGGCCGCAAAGGAGCCGTCCGCCAGGACAAGACCAGGACCACGACCGCCGGACGAAACCGTTCGCCCAGAGGGGGGGAAAAGAGTTGTACGCTCATTACATTCAGAAAAAAGCCGGGCTCCTCCCCGTCCTGGAGTACCCTCAAAGGGCAGTTCCCCTCAAGGAGGCAGACCTAGCAAAAGAATGCTGAACCGAGCCAAAAAAAGCCGCGACTCGATAATGTTTGTTTACACACACGACGAAGCCGAGCGTGAAGAGGCAACCTCAGGCCGGGACCTTCCGAACACTCACACACAAGCCGCCACCGGCCGAGGTGGCAGCCGACTTGATCGGGGCAGGGAGCGTGTCGCAAGGATGTCCCGTTGAGGGGCGACAGGGGAGGGCAAGGGCCAAGGAATGCCCACGTCGCCAGAAGAACGCCTGGAGGTGGCCAGGAATGACTCTCACTATGACACGGGCCGTCTCCTGCACTTAGTCCGAGGGAGCTCCTCGTTCCCGGCACCGCGCGGGGGGAAGTACCAGGAGTCGTAGGGGAATGAGAGAGCCAGTTTAACCGGTCGTCAGCCAGCGTCAGGGGGTTTCACCAGACCCGCGCACAGTGGAAAGTTGGGCACGGAGGGCAGACAGGAGATTCAACGAGGTGGTTCATGATTTTTTAAACCCAGAGTTGTGCCGCAGCAAAGCAAAAAAGGCGTCAGAAGGCGGAGAGTTAAAAGAATGCATGACGAAGAACGCACCAAATCCCGGATAGACCCACCACGCGAAGCCGGACTCCAAAGACCGAAGGAGACAAAAGAGAAAAAGAAAGCAAACGGAACCCCCTAAAAGAGCAACGTATTGTCTTGCCTCGCGGTAAGCAATGGCAAAGGGTGAAGGCCGCTTGCCCCCCAACAAAAGAGATTGAACTTAACCATTCTACTCGCCAGGTCCGGAGGAACCAAGCCAAAGGCTATCGTTTTCCCGGATCCATAAAGCAAAATTCTTGAGTCAAAAAAAGGAAAGGGGCGCGCGAAAACATCACGTCCATGCGTCAGGGAGATACAACACGGGCTCCTCGTTCTTGAGACGTAAGGGGACAGCTCAGGCAGACTGATCTTTATTTTAAGACCCGGGCCGATCAGGAGAGGACGACGTCACTAACAGACGATTCCTGTATGTTCTTTGAAGAAGCGCGAGATGAAGGGAGAACGCCGAATCCCAAAACGACAAGGCCATCAGGCCAAGACACCTAGAGGAGAGAAGCCGGAGTGCACCCTTCCATGAAGAGAACCGTCTCAACCACACCCTCGCTCGCACGGGACGAGGGGGGGGGGCAAAAAAGAAGAGTCCCAGCACCCGCTAGCGTCCCGGACCTGGCGTAGTATATGGGAAAAAAGTTCGAGGATCAAAGACCTCCTTCCGTAAGAGCTCCACCCAAGGGCAGGGCTCCGGACAGAATCATCATACAGCCTCGTACGCCTACGCTACTCCCATTGGCGCAGTCGCGCCTCACATCCGCTTGTCCCCTCGGAAGAAAAAAAGGGACCCAGCGTCGAAAAAGCAACCCCCTACTTCTACAAGGGAGGGGCAGACTAAAGAGGTCTTCCTCGATCCACTCGAAATGGTGACGATTCAGTGGTCGGGAAAAGCTTGCTAAAAAGAGCCCTTCCCCGGAATCTCTCTAAGATTATAAAGAGATTGGCCTTTGGCGCGGTGAGCCATGCCGGTGTCGAGGAGCCTGTATCTTCAACCGTTAGGAGGGTGATCGAGCCCGGATGGCCGGGATCATCTTCTAAGGACGCAAGGCGGGAGGGTTAGTTCGCAAAGGGTCTAGAGGGTTATCCTCCATCGTGCAGTCTTTAGGTTCGCAGTCCCAGGGGGGGGGCGTAGGGAGAGATCTTACGATTGCTGGCGATAATCGCCTTCAGAAAATCCTCTCACCTAAGCTGGTGTGGATGCTCAACCGGCCTTCCCGGCGGAAAAAAAGAGGGGGAGAAAATCGTATGCGGTCGAGGCGATCGGAAGCACGAGATCAAGGGGGGCCTCTTCGGCCTCAAAGCGAACAGGCTGCGCAGGGGGAGGTCTCATGACATTGACCGCGGTGGACGAAAGCTGCCTCCTCTCGGCCTCGGCGGGGGGGAAATGCTGCTGGTGTCGGTGTCGTTCGTGCCCGGCAAGGACGCGAAATCGTAGCTGAAAGAGGCTTCGGTCACTTCGTTCCCTGGGGGGGAGTAAAAGATTCCTGATCGGGCGGGGGCCTGCACGGCGGAAAGAAATCGGGGGAGGAGATGCCCTCCTAGCGGCGAACGTCAAGGGCGGGAAGAAAAAAAACCGGTGTCCTCATTAGGAACTCTCTTCATGTGGTGGGGGCCCGGACGCGAAGGCGCGGGAATCGAAAAGAATACCGGAAACCGGGGAGGTCTTTGCGGGACTCGCCGACGAACGCTGGGAAGGGTGACCACTCCGTAAACGACCTTCTCGATCAAAAGGGGGGCCGGTTCGGGCCTGGGAAAAGAACGGCTTCTCAGCAGAGGGAACCGGAACATTCCAGAGTTCCCTCGACCCGGGGCTACGTGCGAAGTGGTTGTGGAAGTGGGGGTTGTTTCCGTGGCGTGTATGACCTCTTAGGAGTGTCGATCGAGGGACGTGGACCCAGGTAGCGGGCAGTTAAGTTCGGGAAAACAATGAAAGGTTCGACGGGGGATGGCTTCCCCTACCGACGTCATCCACTGGCGGAATGAAGAAGGGCCTCCCGAAATGGGCACGCGGGGGCCGCGGGGGGGAAAAGGAAGCTGGAGACCTTTACTAGCCTTGGGATTTTGAACAGTCAAAAGCGGACACATGTAAAATCCTTCATCGCAAGGTGAAAGAGGCACCCCGCCCGTCCGCTGACCATTAGAGACTACATTTTAATTGCAAAAGGAGGGGGGATCATTGAAGCTCCTCAATAAGAGAAAGGCGATTTGCTGCCGGAGGAGAGAACGCGGCGGCGAAAAAAGCCAGGATCTACATCCCCAGAGAAAAAGTGAAACGGCTATCTCAAGTGCGTTCTTCGAAAAAACTGGTGTGCTAAAGGGCCCAGTGTGAGGAGGGAGGACGTACAGCCCTGAGGTGTGAAGGCGCGCTGCACTGGAAGGTGGGTACGGCTGGAAGAACAACATTCTTAGTTAATCTCCTGCGAAAGGACGGTTTCCACAAAAAAAAACCTCCTTCGCTCCTTCTAGAGGGGAGGTGAAAACTCGGTCAAATGGTTCGACTATCGTATCTCCGGGGATTGCCGGTTCGGCGGCAGCAGGGAATCCTTACTGGAAAAAAAACTCATGGCCGGAGGAGAACAGGGCTCTCGTCCCGGCTCAAGTCTGAAGAAGGAGGGGAGGCGGCCAGAAGACCTCGACAGACGGTACCTCTGCAGAGAGGCCGCAAGGACGCCTGCTGATGAAGTCATGGGAACGATCTTGTAAGAAAGGAAGAAGGAAAAAAAAATCTCAAAAAGGGCGCGTTTCTCTCATCAACCGGACGCGCCAGAAACTTATTCGGGTGGTCCGAGAGGGCTCGGGGGAACGTCCCGGGAAGGGCAAAAATCAGAAGATTTAATGTTTCTTTGCCCGCTTTCGTAAGAAAAGAAGAACGAGCGGGGAGGGCGCCGAAACGGGATCCGCCGCGTGCCGGAAATAAGTGCTGAGAGAAAAAAGGAGCAAGAAGGGCAAAAAAAAGCAGGGCGCTTCATCAGCCGCGAAAGGCCAACGAGACTGACATCCGCGTCCTGGATCCGCGGAACTAAGATGGGGTGCAACAGCGAAACGGCTAAGAAAGAGGGGGGGTGTGTCCAAAGAAGATTCGCCTACATAGGCCAGGGCGAGGGGAGCACGGCGCGCTCCTGCCGGTTCGTCCGCCTCGTTTCAAAGAGACCGGCGCCAAAGGCCGCTGGCGATCCGCGGGTCGAGTCGTCGCTAAGGGGGGAAAAAAAGAGCCTGAGGAGAGTCCCTGCAACTCGTCAAAAAGGAAAGAGAGACTATCCAGGGGGGGAAGAGGCGCGACCCGCGACCGGAAAAGCGCGGACCTATTTCTAAGGAGAGGAGAATACCGGGGGGGCGGCGTAGAATTTCTTCCTCGCCCCAGAGCAGACTAGGGACGAGAGTCTCCGATCACGGCGGAGTAAGAAAACCCTATTACTGAAAGGAAAGCGAAAAAAAGGCTAAACGCCTTTATTGAAGGTAACGATCAGACAGGGAAGAGAACCTTACGCCTGTTGTAAGAGCGGTGAAGGTGAGGTTCTATTGCCGAAGCGGAGACGACCGCCATGAGAGCGGACGGTCACAAGGCGCATTAGAGGCCCCTCGATTAGAACACAGCTGATCACTCTTTCAGGGGGGGAGCCTTCACCAGGGCCTTCTCCGCGAGGGGGGGGGAAATGAACATCCGAACATCGCGGGATGCAGCACTTACTTTTCTGGAAAAAAAAGTCAAAGGGGTATACCACCGACGAAAGGGGCATGAGAGACAGAAGGATTGCGACCCTGCGCCCTGAGAGTCCCTAGAGCGCCGTTCTCTAGCACCTGGACGCTCATCAATTCAAAGAAAGCACGGAGCCTCCAGGAAGAACCAACATAGGGTGCCGCCCCGATACAATCTTTCCGGAGAGGGATCCAGGTTTCTAGCCCGAGCCGTCCAAAAATGACTCCACTAAAAAAAAAAACGGTCCGAGACAGGGCACGAAGTCCTGCCATCTTTGTTACGGACAAGGAGAACCGCCCTAACCGTCCTCCATTAGGGAAAATCCCAAACCGTCCTGTCGAAAAAAGCATGTCCACGTCGAGGAAGAGCCGGCCTAGAGTCTCCGTTAGAACGTCGCAACAGGGTTGAGGAAGGCCAATTTTCCTCGCAACCTACGATCGCAGAGGTACGAGAATCGAAAACCGCAGTCCGTGACGTCCCTCAAAGCCTAGAAAAAGAAAGGGCGAGGCAAACGCCACAGGGCCGGGCAGCACCACCAATTTTGCGAAGGGAAGGTTATCTCGCCTTCTTGTCTGCGCTATGTCGAAAGGCGGTCGACTCCGGCCGACGACACCGGCGTCAACAAATCTAAAGGGAAAAAAAGGCCCGATAGGGTCATTAATGACTCCCTCGATGCCACGTCTACTTTTCATGGGGGCGGTCGTAGGTAACACCGCGCGGAAGGACGTGACTGCTTCTAATGTAAGAAAACGACACTCATTTCAACGGCCCTCGAAAAGCCCAAAAGGAGGGTTGCACCGCACCCACCAACATAGGGGGAAACGTGTCGGCGGCGCAGGCGATGAAAGCCCCGGGGCAGGACTTAGACTAGGTTGCAATAAGAAGGCGTCTAATTAGGGCAGAACCAGACTACGGAAGAAATCGCAAAACGTCCCGGAGAAGAACAAGGAACGGTTACAGGGACGCCATCGCAGATACCCCAATCGCACGGTCTCCCCATGCGGGCAAATTACGGAGCTTCAGCCGTGAATCTAAAAACTAGACCGTTATAAAAAAAAAAAGGGAAGAAGCCAAGCGTCGTAATTTCGACCAAAGCAAGGTCTCTGCCGAATAAAGAGAGCAAGACGGGGGACTATCTGGGGAACTTTATCCAAGAACTCGGGCGGATGTTAATCGAGGATACACTTCACAGCAGAATCTACAGCGCCATTCGCACACAACTGAGCTACCCTGCCCTTCCGATAGTGAATCTAGAAGAACGCGGCCGGGATCTTGATGGTCCCTCAGCACCTACCAAAGGTCGTGCGCGACTAGCGGATTTCTCGGAAAAAACAGGACTACTCGATGGAATCTTCTCAGACCGCAAGGGACGGAGAACCGACACCAACAAAAGGGGTCTAGCAGCAGGCAAAGAAGACCAGGGAGAAGGTACGGGGTCTTTCAAGAAAAGAGAACCTAGCCAACCAACCGGCTCGGAAGGAAACAGAATTTTATGCCGGGGAAGGTCCCAAGAAAAACGGGAATGCCAAGGGTTGGCTAAAAGATAGAACAGGTCCTCGTCTACTGAGTCAAAAATCCTTTCCGCGGATCATAAACACAACTAGGAAGGGAAAAAATGGGGGGTCTGACAAAATCAAGAAATAACATAGCAAGAGTAACGCTAACAGTGTCTTCTAACTCGTACGGGAATCACTATTGAAAGAAAAGGAGCCTATTCAAAACAGGTAAACCCAGCGTCACTAAAGCACTTCCAGACTGGGCTCTCATGTATATTAAATAAACGACAGTGGAAACTTCTATCCCCTAGAGGCATTTTACTAGAAGCCATCGAAAACATGAAAATTCTACAGAAGTCACATCTCTTCCACCGCAAACGAGGAGGTAAATAGATAGATGGTCGTTCCCGGTAGAAAAGGGAGGAATTTTCAAGGGCGGGATACCTAGCGATGTTCCAGCCCTCTTAGAATCGGACTCCCTCCAAGGTACTGGGAAGTTGGGGGGGATTGACCGAGATGGTTTTACGGGGTCAGAAGAAGTTGTGAATGAAAAAGCGTTCTCGGCCGGGAGCCGGAACTGGGGGGTCGATGAAGAGGCGTACGAGCATCTGATTAAGGGGAAAGCCCTACACGTCTCTCGCGGGGGGTGGGATCCGGAAGGCGTATATAACCAAAAAAAAAAAAAAAAAAAACTAGGCCAGTACTATTCGAGGAGGCAAGCTTGGCGCCCAGAAAAAAGCGAGAGGGTCCCTTAGGACTCTGAAGGTGGGCGGGGCGAGGGGGGGTTAAGGTAGTGGCCGCGGAATATGACGAAACAGCTCTTCTCATAGGGAGGGTCCTGCTGCAAAGATGGGAGGGGGGTACGTTCTTAGACAAAGGGCTCGCTTACGATCGGCCTCGCTTAGGTCAATGTCGACGATCGAAGGGGGGGCGGCTGTCTGCTAAGGCTAAAGTTATAGGGAAGGAAGGCAGATTTTATAGGGGGAGGGGAAACGGAACGATATGACCTCCAACCGGGGACCCAACTCAAGAAAAAACGAAAAAAGAAGGCTGTTGTCGCAAAAGTGGGGGGAGTCTCTCGTCTCGGGGACTAGAGCGCGAGGCGACAAGCCGAAAGAAAGGGATACGGTGCCCCTGTAGCCGTGGCGCTGAGGAAAAAAAAAAGCCGCGACCGTTGGGAAGTGTTGTGGGAAGAAAAGAAAAAGGAAAAAGTCTGTCAGGAAGGCTCACTCCAAGGATGCCGCTATAGGACCCTCCGTGCAAGGAAGGGGGCGACGTAAAGGTGGAGAGGCTTTTCCCGGGTGGAGGCCGCAAAGGGAGAAACGGGGGGTAGACGAGGGGGGGTTAGCTGAGGGGAATTAGGACTTTAAGGCTTATTCCCCTTAGAGAAGGGCATGAGGCGGCCCTACGTCTGCCTTAGCAAGGGACAGAAGCTTAAAATCTCCATGTCCGCCGACATAAAGTGGGCCAAGAGGGATGGGAAACCCAGAGGGGGGCGGGGCTTTCTCCAGGAGGGGACGCGTCAGGGAACCCTAGACGCATGTCAAGTACTTCAAGGATCTGGAAGTAACGAGCGAGCAGCCCGGGAAGGAAAAAAGGAAAATGAGGCTCATCGTTGCAGAGGTCATTCCGGGGAAGAAAGAGCGTGACTGAAGAGTGGGAGACGGAACGGCGGCGGCCAAAAAAAAACCCCCCAAACCCCAAAAACCAACGAGGGCTCGACAGCGCCCTGTAAAACATAGGGAAAAAACGCGGACAGGGGGAAAAAAAAAAGAAAAAGGGGGAAAAAAAAAAAAAAAAAAGGAAAAAAAAAAAAGGGTGAAAAAAAAAAAAAAAATCAAGCCGGTTCGCAAAAACGTGAGAAGAGGGTGGATCGGGGGGAGGACGTTGCCAGAGCACGAAGGAGGGAAAGCGGAAGGACAAGGGTTCGGGGAACAAAGTCTCATGAAGAAGGAAGCTTGACGGCGCGCCTTAGCGTCGGACTGCTCGACAGTTTTGGACAGGCAACGGTAGGTCCAAAGGGGGGAGAGCCGTAGGCGGGGGCTACGCTTACTGTAAGGACGTGGAGGCAAAACTATTTGGGGAAAGAAGGGTGTAAGACTGAAAGGAGGTCCTACGTTCTGTTTAGGAAGAGAGGAGTCGCACCGGATCGTATCGACATCGGAGGTCGTGATTCCCTCTTCATCTAGGGGGCGAAGGAGCAAGAGGTATTAGGATGAAGCGGAGGGGTTCCGAGACTGGGTTGGAGGTCTCTCTGAAATATCCGGCCAGTCGACCGATGGGAGAGAAAGTGGGAAACAAGGAGTCGGTTTTATGGGCTCGTAAAAGTGGGAGAAAGAAGATTGGGGGAGTTGGTCTGCACTAATTTAAGAATCCATCGGACAGAAGGGGAAAAGGCCGGGGAAGAACTCTTTTAGACCTCCGCGTGGACGAAAGAGGGAGCGAGAACTGCGCCCACGACGATCAGAAGGGGGGAGAGAGGGCTCCGGAAGGGAGAAAAAAGACCAAGAAATCACTTTCACCATCGGGAGCTGACCACGCGTAGGGAGGAGGCCCTAAGCCAGAAAGAGGAAGAGGTTGTTTCCTCTCAGGGGCAGTCTACGCTAGGGAAAAAGAGCGGGCTCAAAGGGCGCCTGGCTAAGGGAGCGCTCAAGGACTCGGAGGGGAGGGCGGAGACTAAAGTAGCCATTCTTGCGGACCATGCGGTCACGAGGTCGCGCTCTTTAGGAAACACCGGACCTGGGATTCATCTTACGGGGAGAGAAAAAACAAGGGAGGGAGGAGGGAGAGAGATGCCGGTTGGACGATTCTCCAAGGAAGGCAAGAGCGCGAAAAACGGTAAAGGGGGAGGGGATCAATGGATGGCGACGGAGATCCGAGGAAGGTGCCTATAGAACCCTGGGAAAAGGGAGGAAACATGATCAACTCCCGCCTCAGACCGAGCTTCAAAAAAAACCAGAAAGGACTCAAGGCGCAGGGAGCGGGGACGAAAGGAAAGCCTCTCGAAGCCGGTGGTCAGAGCGCTGGTGAAACGGGGGGACTTTTAAAGAAAACAGAGCGAGGAGTCAAAATCAGGAGCGCGGGGAGAGCGGAGGCGCCCTCGTAGTAGACACGCGGAAGAGAACAGAGGAGGAACCGACCGCCTTCTCCAGCGAGGTCAGGAAGGGGGGAGGAAGAATCTTTCATACACAGAGAAGAAAAGCTCCGAGGGGATAATGAAAAACCAGAGGACAAAGACGCGGCCATGGGGGAGGGGACAGCAGTGAAGACAATGGAGAAAGAAGAGGATGTAATCCTCCACGAAGAAGAAGGGGGCACCAAGGGGATTCATCCAGAATCGCCAGACGGCAAGGATAAAAATAGACTCATCAGGGCAAACGAGAACACGATGGAATCGAGAGGGGGAGACAAGATAGGGCATTCCATTACTCTCACTCCAAATGGGGAACGGGGAGGCCTACCTCCTTCCAGGCCTGAATAAGGAAAAGAAGTAGAAGCCCGAACCGCTCCTAACCCGGAGGACTTATAGAACCGACCGTTAGAAAAACCAGTCACGTAGACCGAAGGAACGAAAAAAAAAAAAAAAAAAACAAAAAAAAAGAAAAGGAGAGAAACTCGAATGGTTGTTCTTGAAATATTGGAAAAGAGGGGGGAGAGTCGCCGGGCAAAAAGAAAGGCCCGGACCCAGAGCACAATCTAGCGCAAGTAATGCGAAAGGCGAAGCAGGGAGAGGGCCAGGAAGGTGGTTCGCCGGGAGTACCAGGGCGATTCGAGCAGGAGTTCCCGAAGCCAGGGGGGAAGGAAGACACGCGGCCATCAACATCGGGGGGGGATTTCGCCTGGTTAGGGAAAGCAAGAGGGGGGACTCACTAACCAGGGGGGAAGAAGGGTCAGCGCGCGGACTCGCTGTCAAGTGGGAAAAAGGGAAAGGAACTGCATGCGGGGGGGAGGTCCTTTCCGCGAAGTGGACCCTTCAAATAGGGGAAATTCCACGCCATGCTTAGGCGTTTTGGAGACCAACTCGGTACCAAAGCGTGGATTGTGAGGGGGAAGAAGAGAGGAACAAAGGCGGGGGGCAATTGGGTGCCATACTTAAAAAGGGGAAAGAACCATGCAGGGGCGTTCAAAAAGAAGGGGAGGGAGGAGACGGAAAGAAGACCACCAAAGACTTCGCCACGCCGTTCAGGGGCCTTTCAGAAGAATGACCTTCTCCACTCGAAAAGCCGAAACAGGATCGGAAAGCAGGGGCGCAAGGGTCGGACTCTGGGCAGGAAGGGCTAACTAGAAAGTGAGCGAAAAAGGATAAGGAGGGGCGAACACATTCATCCGGTCGAAAGGGATTCCCACCCCAGCGGGCAGAAGCGATGTTTTCCGGTGAAGGGAAAGGCATGAGGCGGAAAGAGAGGCGCGAAAGCGAAGATTATCGCAGGGGGAAAGCTACAACCAGTACTATCGCGTTCAGGTTAAGAAAATGAGGTTCCTATGAGGAGCATCAGAAGCTCTGAAGAACGTGTGTTCCCCCAGAACAACCAGTTCTGAGGAAGGAAAATCTAGGGGAGAATAACACGGGGAGGTTACCTGAAGAACGCGGAAATAATGAGGAGAGGAAGTTTCCTGGAAAAGAAAAAACCCTAAACTGATACCAAAAAAGGAAACCCTCCAGTAAATTGGGAGATATCATCTTTCACATGAAAAAGGGAAAGAGAACCGTCTCAAACCCGCAATAGAAAACCATTAACTGGTATTTAAGGGACCCAAAGGCTATTGAGTCAATTGACGCAGGTGATAAGCGATGACATTTCAATCGCTCCAGGACATAAAAAAACGCCTTTCATCCCTGTAAGGGGACCACAAAAAAAGAGGACGAAAGGTTCCATGGGATAAAAATCCAAAAAAGGATAGCTTCCTACTCCAAGAGAAGGCTCTCCTCACAGAGAGCTTGAAAGGAGCCTACCCCGGTAAAACCCCTTAAGAAAAGACCTACTTTGCGCAGGTAGAGGGGTAAGAGGGAGTAGGACTCGAAACGCTCTCAAGGGTCATCTCCTAGAAAAGAAAGGGCCTGTAGAAACCTACTCCCTTCCCATCTCAACAAAAAAAAGTAGGGAAAGGTACAAATATTAGAGGACAAGGAGGTGGGGGAAGAGAGAATTTCTAGCTACGAGTCACCCTGCGTGAAGGGGTCTATGCAGGAAGGCTGGAGATCATCTACCTTCCAGAAGTCGGGGCGAGGGAGGAGCGAGGGGTGAATTGGCCTCGGCCAGAAGCCGAGGGGGAGGAGAGTTCGCGCCCTGGGCGGACGAAAAGAGGATCCAGGGAGGGGAAAATCATCCTGCGCAAAAGCTGAAGCGCTGGTGTGGGACAAGACGGCAAAGAGGTCTGAAGCAGTAATCAGGATGGGAGTCCTATATAAATGGCGGAAGGAAATCGAAACCCCCCCAAAACCCCCCCCCCCCCCCCCCCCAAACAACAACCCCCAACAAAAAAACCAAAAACCCCCCGAGGGAGTCGGCCTCACCTCTTCCTTTTTGGCGGGGGTGACGGTGTCTACTCCGTAGGTGAGGAAACGAAACGCTCTTCTCACTTACGAGCGGAAGCGGAGACGGGGGGTCCCGTGAGTGGTCTTAAAAGTGCGCGTCACGGCTAGATCCGTAAGGACGAGAATGCATGACAGGTCACGAGAAATGTATTGCTGTGGAGCAGCCAGAAGGAAAAAAATGGAAGCGGGGGACCATCCAGAGCTTCCAGAAGAGATCATGCCCGATAGAACGGCCGCAGAGGTCCTGGGTGTCGGATCAGGGAGGGAAGAGCATCTGCCGCATTTTTACCGGGGAAAGAGAAAAAGCTCTCCGCCGGGGGATAACCTGTCCCCTAATCCAACGATGGGAATCCAAGAACAGGCATAGGGAGGGGGTTGGTCGCCACGAAGGGTGAAAGGAGAGGAGACAAGGATATACCTTCTCACTCTGCGAGCATCGAGAACTCCTGCCACTTCTCTGGCCCAGGGGAACAGTTTCTACGGGATCGTGGGGGCGGAACTCGTCTATTTCGGACTAAAGGTCGGGCGAGAGGGGGGGGGAGTAATGGTGAAAGAGTCAAAAACGGAGTCGGGAAACTAAGGCCTTCGAATCAGATGGAGGAACTGACTTCTCCGTCAAAGAACAAGAAGCAAGGAAGAGGCCTGCGCCAGGGCAAGAAAGACACATGGGGACCGCGGAAAAGAGGGCAATCCGTTTTTCCTCGTAAGAACTGGGGGGACGGTTATCGCCGTAACTGAGAAAGAAAAAGGGGAAGAAGGACACGCAGGGTTGCAAGGTGGAACTGAGCGGATCAACGCCCTGCAAAAAAATGTTCGTGCAGGCAGTGATTGAACCTGCAAAGGGCCGAGATGGGGGTGGCCGCGTGGGGCGTGTCTCTTCACAGGAGGAGAACGACCGGGAATATCACTTTACTGCGACAAGATGAAAAAAAGGGAGAGAACAACCTGGGTTATGACCGGCCGGTGCGGCTCAGGGGTCGTGAGGGGGGAGGACGGCCTGCCGTTTGACCTGGGGCGACTCTCGATCGGAAGAAGGGGAAAGGAAAAGGTCTTGAATCCCCACATGAGATTAGGGGGGTGGGAAGGAAGCGCCTTAGAGCGGTGCTGGCGGAATGAGCGTGGTGCGATCCGAATTGCAAGGTGAGAAGGTTGTGCGGGGGAGAGAGCAGAAGCCTCTGTCCGGAGGAGGAACTGGCGAGGGTCGGGAGGGACGTAAGGTGCCGGACGGCTCCTGCCCCGGGATCGGATCGGGGCCAAGGGGAGAGGGGGAGGCGCTGCGCTCGATGAACGGACATCAGGGATCTCCAGGGTCGAAAGGTAGAAAAGTGGGGTCTAAAGGCTTTGGAGAAGGGGGGTCGGGAGAGACCTGCTGCGCGCCCGAAAAGAAGTATTCGTGAAGGGCCTCGGAGAAGGGGAGAGGCAACGCCGAAGTTCAGTCGGGGCGGTCGTTCCGCCGGAGGAGGAAATGGAAGGAGGTTCCGTTCTAAGAAAGGCCCAAGGGGACCGCGAAAAACTCCGAAGGCGAATCCTCGACCTAACATGTCGCCAGGGGGAGGAAAGAAAAAGGGAGGGCAACGCCTCCGCCCACGGGAACAGAAAATACACCCAGTCGGGGAGAGGAGGCCTCCAATTTCTCGGACCGGGGGGCCGGGGGAGAGGACTATCTTCGAAAAGATGAAGCGGGGCGGGTGGGGGAAAGGGGAGGACTAGGAACGGTTCGTCCTCGTCCTCTGTCTGAGAGCCCTTCTCCATCAGGGGGAAGAGGAGAGAAAGAGTCAAGCGCTCTTGATCCCCATAGTGGGATGAGAGGAAGGAACTCACAAAGGAGGGAGGAGGAAAAAAGGAGCTGGCACGATGCAAAGGAGTCAAAGGGAGGCGAGCGCCTCCAGAGATCGAAAGCGGCCGTATGTCGACGGGAGAAGAAACCGTAGTCCGAGACGACCAGCAGTAGAAAAAAAAAGGCGAAAAGGCCAACTCACGCGAGGCAAAGGGCGGTCGCCGAATAAAACAGCAAGGGGGGCGCGCCGGCGCCGAGCGCCGAGGAGGCCAGCCGACCGCCAGAGACCAGGGGGAAGGGGAAGAAAAGGGTTACCGTGAGTCGGGAGCGATAGAAGAACGAAAGAAACGGCGCAGGATCGCGCCCTCGGAGGGACAAAGCGGCACGCGGCCTCGGGCGAAGTGAACCGCCGAGCCCGCTCTAAAAGGGGAGAAAGAAAAGGCGGAGAGCTCTCTCACTCGGCGGTAGGCAGAGTAGGAAAGGGGTAAAAAGGACCACCGAGTGGTCAGGGGAGGACGCAGCATGGGATTCGAGAAAAACGCAGACCTTATATGACCGATAAAAGAGATAGAGAGGAAAAGGACCGCTTCAAAGACGGACCGGGGACGGCGCTCTCCGGTCCGGGGGGGGGGGGGGGGGGGGGGCGCAGCGGTGCCGCACCTAGAAATGTAGAGCAAGTTTTCAGCACATAAAAAAAGACACGACACGAGGTCCTTCTGGTCCTAAGAAAGAAGAAGGGTTAGAAGACTTGGACGGACAGTACGATTACAGGAAGGAAGAAACCATCCTCCCTTCCTTCGTCAAGAGTTAAAACAGGGGGGAAAGAGCAGTAAGGGGAGAATGGGGGGGGGCTCGATTAACGTCCATAAGAAAGAAAGAGGAGGGGTTTTTTCTTGGGTTAGGCAGAACCAGGAAATCGAAAAAAGATAGAAGGGGGCAAAAGGAACCCGTGACGTCCTCAACCGATAGAAAAAAAGGGCCGCCACCGGCAAGTCTCACCACAGGGGGGGGTCTCCGGAAAGGCCTGGAAAGACTCGCGTATTGTCGACAATTCCAGGGCAGGGGCGAAGGAAGGGGCGGTAGCCGCCGCCCGGCAAGGGAGAGCCACCTTCACAGAAAAAAAAAGGGGGGACGAAAAGTGACTCGCAGGGAATGACGATAAAAGGATAGAAAAGAGATCTCGTTCCCCTGAACCAGACTTGACCGAACCTCGAGGACATTTCGGCTCAATGAAAGAAGAGGGGGACTCCAGCTTCAGGAGGGGTTTGCCACCCCGCAAATCGTGGGATAGGGCGGGAGGTCGCGAAGGCGGCCCTGTCAGTAATACCTGAGGGGAAGCAACGCAGAAAAGGCAGAAAATCCCTGTGGACTGAGTAAATTAAGAAAAGGAGGAAAAATTCCCTTCAGAGACAAAAAAAAGGGTGCGGCCACCGAAACGAGACCCGAAGTATCCACCGCACAGGGTCGACCAGAGGGGAAAGAAAGAATGGAACGTTCTTTTCAAGATTCCGCGCGGCACCGTGAAGAAAAGAGACCGTGAACCGCGCCGGCACTAGCGGGGAAGGGCTAACACCCGACTAGAAGGCAGTGCTTAGTCCCGGAAATAATATAGGGGGCCCTTTAGGACGACTAAGGCGAGCTATCCTCTGCTCGCCCCCAGGAACTCATTAAAAGGGAGAGGAGAGGCAAAATCTGCAACAAACATGAAAGGAACGAGGAAAACGATCGGGACGTTATAGGCTCCTCAAACAGGGGAGGATGTATGGGCCCCCTCCCTCCATCGTTGAGGCCGAGTCAGTGAGATGAAAGGGAGAAAGAACTTACTAGGAAATTGAGAAGCCAAAGAAACAGGAAGGGAACGTCGCACGGGAACCACCCCTAAACCTACCTCTAGCAGACGTCCAAGAAACAAAAGAAGGAAAAGGAAGAAAGAGGAGAACTTTCGTCCTATTCACGGGCTTCAGGAAGGCCACAAATCGCTCAAACATACTAAAGGAGGGGAAAAACGATCGCGTCCGGCGGCAGGGAGAGAGAGGGACACAGGGTCTCTAGAGATCAGTGCCGACGGGATCAAAAAGAAAGGGTGGAAGCAACTCATCCCCAGAAGAATAAACTCACTTCGGAAAAGGGAGGGGGAGAAAAAACTCCTCACAGCAAGGGAGTCGACCGAAAAAAAACCGAACCCAGAAAAAAAAAGGGACCCCCTGCCGACACTGTAAAGGGATTAAAACCGACTGACAGGGGCGATAAATCGGAAATCAAAGGCCGCCCTGACGAACCGGATCCAAACTTCAGG
>Ga0179593_1568857_pt1 | contig 31336 bp, 55 predicted proteins | sample CZODoug2_1_08_16_FD_185931 | JGI IMG/M metagenome (GOLD analysis project Ga0179593, IMG submission 185931) | Vadose zone soil fungal communities from Angelo Coast Range Reserve, California, USA - CZODoug2_1_08_16fungal (PacBio error correction) | ecosystem: Environmental > Terrestrial > Soil >...
AGACTCCTCGTCTGCTTTTGGGGATACGACTTCACCTATGGCCACAAAGAGCGGCCCTTGGCCCTGATTTGAGGAGAACCACGCCCGCCACCAGTCCAGCTCTACTATAGCTGAGATGGCCTTTTTCGCTGAGAGGATTGCAAAAGAGCTAAGACTGAAGGAGGCATACAGCAATGATGAGAGGGGGCCGGGCATTTGTTGCAACTCTTTGTTTATGTGGGGGTCTTTCCTTCAACGAACATAGTTGAGCTGGAAACCGGGGGGGGATGTAGCATGAAAGGCATCTTCAATGCTGGGGCGGGCTCCCGTTGCGAAACCATCAATCCCATCATTGCGTAATAGCTAAAAGGAGGCACTGTTGGTCTCAACCCAATCGATCAAAGAGAAAGGGAGCTGGTCCAAGCAAGATAAGCCATAGAAGGTACTAGAATCTTTCAAGGAGGTCTTTCAAACCACTCAGTGTACACAAGGAAGAATTGGGGGTCAGATAAGAAGGCGAAGGGATGGAGAAGGTCTGTTGGAAGGGATAGTGTTGGTGTGGGAGGGACCAGCGCCGGGAAGGCGTGTCTCCGGGGACGCTCGATTCTTGGTACAACGTGGCCTTGGGGGTTTCTTCTTTGTGCGCGGATCAGTCACCTTCCGCTTGGAAGCAAAGGAAAAAGGAAGGATGCTTGGGTCCGATATCCGGAATAAAGTTTTCTGCCTCTGTCAACTAATAGACTGTACGCCCGGCAAACTGGGGGGGAGGGCGAACCCAAGAGAGTGAGATTTAAGGGAGGGAGAGAATTATTTTTGTCTCGATCCTGGAAAACCCCTCCGATCCAAGGAGTGATCAACACCAAAGGGAGCAGAAGGGATCAATGGAGTTTCGCGGCTTTCAGAAGGGAAGGCTAAGAGGAAAGGAGGAGGTCCGGACTGAATCAGAAAGAGCTGCGTCTCAAAGAGAGATCATTCCCTTGAGAAAGAAAAACCACGGATTCCAAAGGGGGTCACCGTGAAGCTCGGGAAACGGGAATATATGGGAAACAGGGACGGAATGAGATGAGGAGTGTGTCTTGTCGGGGTTACTTTTCATTGAAGATGTTCAGACGCCGGGGAAACGAAAAAAAAACAAGGATATCGACCGGGGGGGATGCAAAAAGAGAATAAGAGGGGGGGGGCGGGAAGGAGGTTTGACTATTACCGCCCGCTGTCAAACCCTCAGGGTCGAGAGGGGGCTACTGATTTAGAAGCGGCGATACGTGGGAAAGGGAAGGACGCTGAGGGCATCACCGAACAAGGCAACACCTTTTCTAGAAAGCGAAAAATTCATCTGAGGGGGTTCGCTGTTAGGACCGCTAACAAAAAGAAGAAAAGTGAGAGAGTCTCACAAAGAAAAAGGGGGGGGAAAAAGGGGAGGTGAGATGGAAACAGAGCGGGTGTTTATCTTCCAAAGAAAGGAGGAAAACTATCGATGAATTTGGCAACCCGGGTGTTTTCCAGGGGGGGGGTCGGAATGGGAGACTCAGGAGAGTTGCGGGATCGGGAAAGAAAAAGGAGAAGAAGGAAGAGCCGCGGGGGGGTGAAGTGGTTTTTCCTAAAAGGGGACATGTGGAAGTCACAAGCCGGTCAAAAACGCGCCTGGTATCTCTGAAGAAGGTCGAGGGTGCTAGGAGTTTTCTTCCAGAAGAGCCTGGCACCGGCTGAACGGCCCCGCTCACTCAAGGCAAGAATAGCAAGCCGTAAAAAGCGATCTCGGGTTGACTCAGGTTGGGGAAACCACCCTCTTTGTATCCGTGGTGGAGAGAGAGGGAAGTTTCCAGGGGGGAAGGGCAGAGGAAAAGATGGGAGATCACGCTCCAGCGAATCTGAATTGTAGAGGTCAATGCCGCTGCGGTTCTCTTCAGCGGAAAATAGGGAAGCCGCGGTTGTGGTCAGAGAATTCCTTTCTCAGAAGAAATCCATGATCGCAAGACGGGTGCAATGAAGAAAGATGAAATCTACAGAACAGGGGGAAACGAGAAGAAATGTCGGATAGGGAAAAAGTCCACTGAAAGAACGTGAGCGCGCAGGGGATTCTTCAATGACGAGTCAGGTCAGAGGGACATCTCAGAACCAAGACATTAAAGAGGGGTCGGTGCAGAGCAAAAAAAACGAATTCGGTTTGTCCTCTGCGACAGCTGCGGGACGGGCTTTAGGGGTAAGGCAAGAGACCGGCAGAGGGGGTGGATTGAGTTGGGGGAAGAATAATCTTCCAAGACCTCTTTCGCAGGAAGGGAATCTTGTCTGTGACTCAGGCAGTTGAGAGGATGGGGGTCGAAGAAAAGAAGAGAGGAAATGGGCTCTTAACGTCAACTGTAGCCGAGAGGGAACTCTTAGGGAGAGGGGGACTATCTACAGCAGAAGGGGAGAGGGGAAGATCACCTAGAGTGAATAATCCCACACAAATGGTGGAGAACATATAAAAGGAGAGCGAAATCGGACGAAATATATATCGCAAGGGCTCCCTCTCCTAGGGGAAAGGTTGCGGGCTGAGGGAAAAAGGAAGAGAAATCATCGGGAGGTTAGGTAATTGAAGAGAAAGAAAGAAGAGTCGCGGACTCGAGAGAAAAGATTAGAGGGCTGCTTTTTTGCTTGTCTTGGGCACCCCACTGGCTGCCCGGGCCCATGATTAAAAAAAGAAGAGAAAAAACCCGGTCCAGCTCTACGATCTTAGGAGGAAAAGTTTGGAGTTTGATTACTCCTTTCTTCATGATTCGTCATCAAGCAAGATTCAAGAGAGGGTCCATTGTTCCAATGGGGGGGGGGGGGGGAATTGAAGAAATATGCGTCAGTGATTGAAAAACCCAGGGACACCATCATGCTTCATACCAAGAAGAATAAACCTGCTTCGGAAATAAAAAAAGAAAAAAACCGCCGTCCAATGAGGGGAAACCGTTGCGAGATCAAAAAAAACTGCATCGACGTATATTTTCGCCCAATTCGCTGAGAGGAATGAAAGCTGTCAACAAGATAAACAGAGAGGTCTGGTAAGGAAAGAATCCAAATCAAAAAAAACAAAGCAGGACTATAAAAATAATCCGCAAAAAATGCCCGAAGACAGGATGCAGAATTCCAAGACCGGACCGAGGTTCAACAACGCTACAAGAAAAAAAAAAAAACCGAAAGAGTCAAGGCTGACAAAAAAAAAGAAAAAGAGGAGGTTCCAATTACCAAGGGGCTTCCCTGTAGGACGAGATCACCATCACTGGGGGAGGAACGGGATCGGGGAGAACGATCCTCGCCTGGAAGGGTAGGAAGAAAATCTGAGTGTGGCCAGCGATTGGGAACCGATCTGTTAAATTGCAGGCGGCGGATCCGGTGGCAAGGTTTGGAAGAAGGGGAGGGGTCCGAGAAAAATTGAATATATCAGACGCGCGCGCGAGAAGGGCGTGGCTGAGGGAAAGACAATCTCGCTAAGGATGTAAAGGAACTTTGGAAGAGAATGGTAGCTGACCTGGGGGGGGCGGGGGGAAATCAGTTCAATGAAAATCTCCAAATATAAAAACGAGGGGGTAAAATGGGAGATCACTGAGAAGAAACAACGTCAGGAGACGACGGTCGTAGCGGGGTGCGTTTCATAAGGGGCGCCGCCGAAACGAGAGAGAAAAAGTCTAGCGAAAACCTGAAGGGAGGAATTAGAGGGCCGAGGAGAAATGAAATGACATGATAAACTGCAAAAACGAATATGGATAACTGATGCTCAAAAGACGGTTGTAGGTGAAGTGGCAATCAAAGAGACATCAGAGGGAAGGGAAACACCAAGGAGATTAATATATTTAATTTCGGGCTGTTCGAAGCTACACAAAATCCCTGACCGATTTCAGAGGAAAACAACAACGTATTAAAGAGGGAGGGGAACTCCGAAAAGATGTTGGAAAACGACGCCAGTCGATGAATTTGCGCACACCGGTTTGGGTCCAGGCTGAGGGGGAAAATTGAGATTGCGCTGGATTAAACAACAAAGCCTTGCGCAAGAACCATCGAAAGTCGTGTGAGGGAAACGAAGTCTCGTCAAAAGACGAATGTCAGATAGAAAAGATCTCCTCAGGCCTACAGCATAACAGTAGATATCCGAAATGACCTGGGCGAGGACGGGAGGAAAGACGCTGAACTGAAGGCACGGAAACTGCTAAGGGTGGGGCCGATCTCTTTAAAAGACCGAGATTAACGGTTAAAAAAAAGAGTGGTGGTCTAGGAGAAGAGTTTAAGGGAGATGGATAAGAAAAGCCTATGAGAGGGCTCGTCGAATTGAAGACTGCAAGGAACTTGGGGGCTCTGCAAAAAGAAGCAAGGGGGCTGGGAGAAGCAGCGATGAGGAAAGGGTGTTGAAAGACCTGAATCGAGGGAATCCAGTATCTAGGGAAATCCGGGTGGCACGGGGGCTCGCCTAGGAAAAGGTTCAACCAGGTCGAAAGAGGGGGAACACCGGGAAAAAAAAGGATGTCGTGTCCATCGAAAAAACTGGAAAGGCTATTATAAGAAGGACGACATGGAATGCAGTGATCTTGAGAAGTCCAGCCGACGTGGCAAGCCGAAGGTCACGCAATCGAACTTCAGAAGAAGTCGTTTTTCGGGGGAAGAAAGAGAAGTTCACGACTTTCATAGAAATCTGAAGTGTTTGAAACTTCTGAGACGAAGGGCCATTGATCTTAATCTTGTCCTTGGGGAAAGGAATGTGGGAGGAAGACGAGGGCAAAAATAGAGGGTCAAGGGCCATGTTTCGCACGGATCGAATGAAGGACGGGAGGAAATCAGGAAAAGGAAAAAGGAAGGCTAGAAGGAAGGAAAAGAAAGGCTGGGAGAACAAATTTAGAAAAATAACAAGATCCGTGGCGTCCAGGAAGCGACCGGCTATTCACTAGAAAGAGAAACCGGCCATCTGGAAGAGATAGGAAAAAATCTTTACAGAGGCCGTCGAAGAAATCAAGGAGGCGCTTTTTTAAAAAGAGCTGGAAAAAAAAAAAAGCAAAGACAAACCAAAAAGTGACAAAGGACGGCACTCCTCGGCTTGCTTTTTGGGGAGGGATTTTAAGAATGAAAATTGTCACAACAAAAGAGAGACCCTTAATTAAACTGAAAAAAAAAACTAAAAGAAGGAACTATCTTCAATGGAGCAGCGCAATGAAGTCTCAAGGAGAAGCGGGGGGTCCGGGGGGGGAAAGCTTTGGGGAAAACGTAAGAGAAAAAAGAATTGTTTTCTTATCGACATCCGTCATTCGGGGGAAGGGAGAGAGTCAAAAAAATTGAGAAGGATAGCTCCGGGAGGGAAAAGATCACCTTCAAAAACCAAAGATTGAAGATTTGAATTGTAAGAAGCGTGCAGGCATCAGGGAAAAAAAAAGAAAGAAGGAGGACTGGGAGGGGAAAAAGAAATTAAGCAAGGAGGAAACGACAACCAGGGGAGAAAGAGGGTCGATGAGGACCACTTAGCAGCATTCAGGAAGGAGAGAGACAGGGAATCTTACCAGGAGGGCTTTGCAATGGAAAGAAGAATGGGCTTCAGGACGAATGAATGCATTGGAGAAATGGTGTTGGACCAGAATATCTTTGAAGGGAAAGGCTTCTAAAAAACGAAGCAACCCCCGGGTGGGGGGGACCGATAAGGACTCGACATATAACCATGTCCTTATCAACAGAAAGAATGCGCATCGCTCCAGATTAGTGCTAAAGAAAGACGCGCGTCGATCAGAGGAGAACTAGAAAAAAATTCCGAAGATCTTCTCCTAGAAAAATTAACAATAAGAGCAAAAAGGGTTCAGGCAAAATGGAAGAAAGCGAACGAGAGATCAGCTGACGGGCATGGAATAGAGTGCGGGGGCGGTTTTCGGGAAAAGTAAGGAACTCAAAGGGAGTTCGCTCCGTGAAAAAAGGAGTGAGATAATAATTCTCGGAGAAAAGGGCGTCTTCAGTGTAGAGACGAAGCAAAACAATTGCGATAGCTAAGAAAAGAACTATAATGTGGGACTCTGATGGAGAAGCGGTACTACATCATAAGTAGAAAAAGAAGACTTTAAAATGGATGAGAAGAACTTTGGTTGGGTCCGAAAAGAGAGGACCTATTCTAGGGAAAAAAGAACGGAGTCAAAGAGCGAGATGAACCTGAACTGGCGGGTGTGGCCGAAACCGCAGAAAGAGAAAAACCATCAAGCGCACCTTTAGGGAGCTTGTGAGGAAATGGGGCGAGGCAGCGACGGCACCGTTCACAACAAACCGGGCCCATATCCCGATGGGATAAGGAAAGAAAACCGAACAAATCGTTAATAACGAAGCGCTATCAGGGTGGTCTTTAGGGGCCGCACCGGAAACTTAAAACTCGCACCAAAAAGCGTCAGAAAAGCGAGAGGTCTCCGATCTCGTGAGGCGCCCGCGCTTCAAAAGAGGGGGGGGGGCTTTTAAAAAGTGGAAGATGGGAGGCGCCGGAAAAAAGAAATCGTAGGAATTGGCAAAGCGAAAGCGACACGTAATCGGGGAAGATGACAGGAAGCTCCCGAAAACCGCCACACCAGAAGGCTCATTATTTGGGGGTTAAATTAGCGTCGGGCTTCACGAGGAATCGCTGAAAAAAGGAGGGGGGAGAGGGGTCGTAATGAAAAATTTAAAAATCGGTTTAAAGAAAAAACCAGAAATTCTGCAAAAAACGCGGCAAGAAGGAGAGCTCACGGTATTCTTGAGAGTCATTAGTAAGAGGACGAAAAAAGCTAAGGCATGTAGTAAAGAAGAATAGAACGGCACCGGGTAGGGTTTGGAGGGGGAAGCCAAGAAGAGGTCCTAGGCACGAAAAAAAATAGAGGGCGTCATCGGGAAGGAGTGGGAAAAAATTACAAGACGCGGAAGAAATGGATCTGTAAGGGGGGGGAGATATTCTGGGGTAGGTTTTCGGGAAGGTATACTTAATCAAGTGGGGTCATGGGGGGGGAGAGAGGGAACGCAAAGTTACTAAGCGAGAAGAGCTAAAGTCTTTGAAGAATTAACAAAAAAGTAAACCAAGAAAGTCCAGGACGATCAGGAAGGAGAATAATTGAGAAAACAACGGACGAGGCAATCGAAGGGAAAAAAAGAAATAGAAGCTCTCCGGGATATGCGTCTCAGGGCCCAGAAAAGGGAAGTGTTCAAAATAATGGATGGGGACAAGACAGCAGAAAGAGAGAAAGCACCAAAGAGAGAGAACAACAAATAGAGGGGGAAATAGAAGATTCATTACTCCCTCTGAGGACTCACAGAGGAACCTGTTGCTTATATCAAACGTTCCTCCTCTCTACTATATGGAGAAAAAGGAAGGGTGCGCGACTAAGTGGGACTCTGCAGCGCAAAAAAAACTGTATTCATTTGTCAAAAAAACGTTTTTGAATTGGGATGAAAGCCTTAGTTACGTAGGGGAACGAGAGAAGTTTGGGGTCCTCGTCTGCGTGACGCCCGCCAGAGTAGACGGCTCCAACCATAAAAAAGTGCGTAAAATGCCGTTGGGGGAAATAAGAAGAACCTTCATGCAAGATTAGAGAAAGAGTCTGGGCGTGGGAAGGGATCAAAAGGGGCAACCAATTAAAAATGGAGATTGGACTTCGGAGGAAGAGAACTGAAAGTCGTTTCAGAACAAACCGAATTGGGGAAAAACTTTGTGCTATTGGGTGCCCGGGAAAGGAGAAAAATCAGAGAATCACCAAAAGCTTACCAAGTCCGGGGGGACCTAGGAAAATTCAAGGCAGTTCATGCTGCCAGAAACTAAAGGGACATCGAGGACCCGATCTGTTCAGATTTGAGGAGTTAACCCAAATGAGTCAAAAAGGGTTAAAGTCATTGCCAACAAAGAAAGCAGAAAAAGTACGGGGGAGGGAGTTCAGAAGGGATATCTGGCAAGGGGAGAGGTGCGCATAGGACAATCACGGGGCGGATAAAAATCCTGGAAGGGGGATTCGGGACACCTAAGGCAACGGAACATATAAGATAAGCGCTCTGCTTGCGCGGAGCGAGGAATCCTGAAAAGGAAATTTAAGGGAAAAAAGCAAAGGAAGATAAGAAAAAACCTCGTCCAAAAAGTGACGAAGAATGCCACCCCAGGAGGAGGAGACGCGACGGGCTGAGAGAGGAGAGGGGTGTTGAAGAAGACCGACAGAATGAATGAAGAAAGAAACTGTCAAAAAAAAGAAAGACGGGGAAAGGGGACTAGAGGGAGGCGGAGGCGGGGGCCAAAAAAACCAGGTAACCGACCAGAAAGGAATAGGAAATAGACTGGAGGGTCCGCTAAGGATTTTTGGAAAAAGCGGCCCCAAGAAAATCTCGAAAAGCATAGGGGGTTAAGGTTCGGAATGAGGAAAGTTGAGACGGAGAAGAGGAGTAAAAAACCGGTATCGCCTGTGGGGGAGAAAGCTTAGCGATTCAGGCATCGTCAAAGGCTGAACAGAGCCGGAAAAAGGTATCGAAAAAAAAAAAGCATCACGCTAGATTGAGAATTGCGGAAAAAAAAGAACTAAGAAAAAAAGGAGTCACAGAAGAAGGAAAGCTCGATGAACGCCACTAAGAGGGAACTCAGCCAGGGTAGGGGGTTTACAGAGCCTGCCTGTGACATAGGGAAAATGAAATCGGGTGGGGGTCGAAAGAGAAAAGAGGAATTGGGGACTTACAGGGAGAGAAATTGGGTGCAAGCCTCTCCACTGAGGCTAGCCGCAGGTCAGTGTTGAAAAAGAAAGGATAAGGGGCGGGAGAGTAGAAGTCAAAGAAAGAAGAGAGCAGAAAGTCCGGGTGAAAGGTCGGAGCGCCTTCAAGGGGAGGGAGGTTGCGCTTCCCAGTCGAGATCTATAAAATCGAAGAAACCGGAGAAAAAAATTCGGGAGAAAAAGACCGCAGAAAGGTAGAGTGGGGGGGGGGGATGGTGGGAAAATCCTCGCCAGGGCGACATGGTCCTGGCACAAGACTGGGTGAATTCGTGGGGAACTAAAAAGCAGAAGGAAAAAGGCCTTTCATCGAAAGAAAATATTGAGGGAAGACCTGAAGAAGGCTCCTAGAGCTACGGACCCGAAAAATATCTGAATAGACAAAAAGACAGGTTTAGAATCAGAAGAATGGCCCCAGAACATAAGGCGATAAGGGAAAGGCATGAAAGAGGTGAGAGGGGAAGAACAAGAGCTTCGGAAGACGGACAAATTAACGTAAGATAACCGGAAAGCATACTGAAAAAGGAAGGAAAGAGAAAGTTTGCAGGGAGAGCCAGAGTATAAATGATAACTCCCGCAGCAAGAGAAGTGCAGAGACTCGAGACTTGAGAGATTCAAGCTCAAGAAAACCATAAATGACAATATTTGAAAATCGAAAAAAGAGCCTAAGTCCGACAGAGAAAAAGAAGAGGCATTAGGAGTCTTTAGGGACCTCGGAAAATGACTATTGAGACGAACCGAAAGGAAAGACAATGATTTCGTCGACGAGGAACCCACCGAAAGAAAAAGCTGCGGGGACGCGATATTCAGAAGAAGAGGACAGCGTCCAGAAAAAAGGATTCTAAAGCATTGGAGGGGGTTGCAAGGAAGGGGGGGGGGGGAATTCTTCAGACAGGCAGATTTATCGAGCTCAAAAGGGGTTTCAAGAATGAGGAATCGGAAGGAATCCGGAGGGAGGGGGGACGTCTCCAGGAGGAAAAAAAGAAAGGTCCTTATATTTAGAGAAAAAGATCGCTCTGCGAAGAAGCGGGTATAGGGCGACGAGGGCTTTTACGAGGAAATTGGCCTTAAAAAAAAAAAAAGGATGCCAGGTGGCGGCGAAAGAGGAAACCCGACATTGAGGAGAAAAACCGGGGACTTCCGGGGGGTTCCCGAGGAAGGGTCAGACTTAATCTATAAGAGGGACAAGAGGAAGACCGTGGCAGAGAAAGAAGAAGAGTCCGGAAAGGTTGGAAATCTGTCTGATGGAACTCCATTACTAACGAAAGAGATAAGAGTCGAGGAAAAGGGGTTGGAAAGGGGCTGGGGAAAGCCATGGACCAACCAGAAAAGCCGATAAATCAGTTAGGGTTGGGAAAAGAAGCCTTTAGTGGATAGGATCTTAAGAGCGGAGGGGTAAATCAGATTCCGAGGAGCCAGCTCAAAGAGCCAGAGAGATAAAGAAAAAAGACGTATAATAAAAAGACTCGGAAAAAGGAAGAGAGGACTTCCAGGGGAGGAGGCGCACAGAGAAGAAGGACGTAAGGTTCGCGTCATAATGCCAAGAGGGCGGGAAAAGGGCAACAGGGGAACCTTATCAATGAGGAGGATAAGAGGGGTGAGGCTTCAGGAGCCGCTGCCCTGAAAGCGGATACGATTGAGGAATAAAGGTGTTGGGGAAGGAAGCTGACGAGTCGACAGACGAGGAAGACCACCCGTGGAAGGGAAAGAAAGAAAACGGAAGAGGGGTTTTTTAGGCGAGAGATAAAGAAAAGAAAGAGAAGTAGAGAGACTAAACTTCGGGATGTAGGAGAAATAGCAGGCTTTCTGTTGAGGGAAACTACTAGAAAAAGAATGAAGAGAGAAGAACCTGGGTGGAATGTTCGGGGATTCGACGGGGAGGGGGTCGAGAGAAAAGGAAAACGTGGAAGGGGGTGCGCAAGAAAGAAAATCGGGGACAAAGCAATTTCAGGGGCAAAAAAGGACGATCCGAAAAAGTCCGGTCGGGGAAAAGATTCCTGGGGAAGGTTGAAAGAAGGGTGAAAGTACCTTCACCGTAGTCAAAGGGAAAAAACCTCCAGGGGAGGAAGGTGAGAAGGGATCGTTTGGGATTCACTGTTGAAAGTTATCCAGCGGGGGTTGTCCAGGGGAATGCTTGGATCAATTCTCAGATGAGGAAAAATTTGGGAAAGGAGATACCTCAGGAAGACAGGGACGTTTTCAGGGAACAGAAATCTGAGAGGACTCTGAAGGGGTTTATCTGAAAAAGGAGGGAAGCTCGGAAAGAAAAAAGTCTCAAAGGAAAAAGTCTCCAAGGGATCGGGGGGCAGAAAGACTTAAAGGGATATAAAGGGTCAGAAGAGGGGGAGCGCGCCTTGCGTCAAAAAAGATCATCCAAAGGGTGGTTCAAAGGATAGCGGAAACTCCATATAGAGGGGAAAAAAAAAGGAAGGAGGAACGAGAAAGAAAAAAAGAAAAAAAAAAGGAAAAAAAAAAAAAAAAAAGAAGGAGGGAGTTGGAGGAGGGGAAAAAGAAAAAAAAAGAAAAAAAAAATAAAAAACAAGAAAAAAGCCTATTAGAGTGCCTCATCGACTTCCTTCAAGCAGCGAATCAGTTGCGGCCAATGAAGAAATCTTAAAGTAGAAATTTGAATTGGGAGTCAGGCAAGGAGGTTCTTAGTCTGGGGAACGGAGAGCAATGTCTGGTAGGGATAGAAACGTAAGAAAAAAATTCCCAGAGGAGACAAGAAGGAAAATTTTGTAGAAAGATTTGAAAAGGGGGCAACAATACACAGTAAATGGGCTAAATCGAGGAAGTCTAGCATCTAAGAAAAAAGAACTCGCTAATCAGAAAACCGTAGGACGGGGAAGGGCAGCGACCAGGTGGGAAAAAACATCGAGGGCAGACTAGAAAGAAGGGAGGAGAAAAGAGAGGAAAATCGCTGGGAGGGGATTGTAGAAGAAGACCAAAACGGGAATAAAAGAAATTTCGGGCGAAAAAAACTAAATAGAAAATGGGAACGATCTTCTATAGAAAGAACAGGGGGGAGGTCATAAAGGAGGGGAGGTGACCAGGGTTTTAAAGGTTTGGAGATCAAGTTCGGTAGACCCGCTAGGGAAGGAACTTAAGGAAAAGACTTTAGAAAAAGGCAAGTGCGAGAGCCATCATGAATCCGTATATGAAAAACAATAAGCTGTCGAAAAAGAAAGCCTGAGGAAAAGAAGCCAAAGAGGGGAGTTGGGAGACGAGGGCTGGTTAAAGAGGGGCAGGCATGCAGGAGGAAAAAAATTTAGAATTTGGGAAGGGGGCCATGAAAAAAAGAAGTAAGCCCGACAACCTAAGAAGTCCAGATTGAGATTGTGCCCTGACAGAATTCCCTGTCTTTAGGAAAAAGATCAGGGGATGAGATTCCGGGGATCGTCGGTGGGCTGTCTCGAGGGAGTTCAAAGAGAAACGGAGGATGGTCTCCGAGGCGAACCCAAGAGGGAATCGGGGAAAAAGGGACAACAGGATTTTGAAGAAAGAACTGGAAGGTAAAAAGGGGGAAGATCCGCCAGAGGAAAAGAACACCAAAGAAGAACTCGCCTCAAAGAGGGAAAGAGGGAGGGGGAGGGCCTATAAAAGGCTTGAATAAAAAAATGGGAGAGAGAGAAGGGGGGGGCCTTTTCGAGCGTCAAAAAGAGCCTGCAAGTCAAAACTAGGAAGACCAAAAAGGGAATGATCCACAAGGCTGGGGGGGGGTAATCGGAGAAAATATGAGAGGGCTCTACGGGAGGGAATTATTCAATGGGATGAAGGGGGCCGCAACAAATTTAAGGAGAAAAATACCTAGGAAGATGGGGCGCGGGATAAGTGACGGAGAGTGTCTCAGGGAGGACAGGGCGGCAGAAAACCGGACAGACGATCTGGAGGGCTGGTTGGAGATAGTAGCAAAGAGCTCAACTTCGAGAAGACAAGGAGCATCCGGGAAAGGCTCGAGAAATCGATGTTTCGCGGGCCACACCACCCAAAACATCTTCAAAAAAAGGAAGGAGAGGGGATTAAACGAAATCGATGGCGGTGTAAAGAAACAAAGAGAAAGCGAAAGAAGGTCCGGGGGGGGGGTTTTCACAGAGGATGTCGAAAGAGCACTAAGAAAGGCAAAGAAAAGTTGCGCAATCCGTAAAAGGGGATTCGTAAAGATCAAAAAGGGAGGTCAAAAGGGATAGGAAAACTCGAAAGCATCGAAGCCTGAGGAGGTTCGGGAAACCGGACGGAAAGAAGGATGAAAGGAAAATCCTGAGACGTACTAGAAGGATCAGTTGAAGAAGGAACTGGAAAAGGCATGTGTCTATGGGGGGGGGGAGAGAGGAATGCCATGTCCGAGAGGATCGGATTTGGGTGAGAGACTCACGAGGAAGATGACTTCAGGCCAGGGGGGACTCTGCAAAAAAATCGCAGGGTGGAGGAAAAAATGGGGTTGTAAGAGGGCGGCAAGGATCGAGGTGCGGTCGTAAAAGGGGGCTTGGGCCAATGCGGGGGTCGCCGAGGGAACACCATGGCGGAAAGGGGGAAAAAGCGAAAGGAGCCGAGTCGGCAAAAAGCAGAGAAGGAGGATCTGGAGGATATAGAGAACAGGAAGAGGGCGAGGTCCACGAAAGAAAGAGAACAGGGGGAAGGATTTGGAGAAGGGAAAAAGCGACGTTGATAAGGAAGAAAAACGCAAGGGAAAGCTGGAGAAGACATCGGTGTAAAGGGGGTGAACGCCATGAAGGAAAAAGAATCCCAGGAGGATAGGAAACTTTTGAGGAAGAGAAAAATTTCGCAAGAATCGAAAAGGGGGTCATTCATAGGTTCAGCAGAAAGGGGTTATGGAAAAGACGGCGGCTTAAAGGGAACAAAACGACAGCAAGGGCTAGTCTCCCCTATAAAAGAAAAAACCATCGGAGGAAAGGGAGAACTCCGAAAAAATCATTAAGCTAAAAGAAAAAAGATCGCTAAAAGAGAAAAAAGCGACATCGTAGAAGAAAAAAAGGGACGATTCCGGAATCCGTTCGGAGGGGGAGCGTCAACGAATCTCTCTCAGAAAGGACAAATAGGGATTCAAAAGAAGCTGGGTTGTTTTGCTGGGAGAGCAATAATGCACCCAGGGTAGATGCCGGGAATGATTTTCGTCTACGAAAAAAGTCCAACTGGGTCTCAGAGGAGGAGAGGACTCCTTCTTCAGAAAAAGGGGTCATTTCGGACAAGAATGGATTCTAGGGAATCATTTGGAAAAAGGACTTTTGGGGAAAAAAAGTTAGTCGTCGGTGAAAAGCACAAGTGTCGCGAAGTTTAGGGTCCAAGCTGGGTGAAGGACCGTGCGGACCGTACAGACCATGCCATCGTAACTCTATTTTAGAAAAAAAACAAGAGACTGACAAAAAAAATCAGAGGAGCAGAGGCTTGTGAGGAAAAAATCAAGAAAAAGATCACGAGTGGGGATTCATCGAAGGCCATCGGGGGTAAGGAGGTACAAGAACGGCGCTGCCCATTAGGGAAGCATTTGACCGAAAGAGAGTTCTGGGGGATCGGGCACTCCTGAGACGAAAGGTACTCACGAGAACCCTCCAAGCTCAAGGGGAGACCCTGCCAGCTTTCAAAAAGGAGGAAAATACAAAAGATCGGGGCTGGTACGGAGCTAGCAAGGGGAAAGTTCACCAGGGGTTTTTTCAGTGGTAAAGCGACAGATCCGCGGAGGTAGACCAACAAAAGGTCGAGAAGGATTAGTGCTCAGGGAGAGAAAAAAAGGGGAATTAGAGAATTCGCGGAAAAAGAAAAGCTGAAACGAACCAGGAAAGGCCAATCTAAAAGGAAAAAAACTTTGAAGGGGAGAAGCTACGGCGGGCCAACGACACGATAAAAAAAAAAAGAGTGCGAGGGAGGTGCGAGATTCAAGACCGAGGGACGGCAAAAAGGGGGAGCACTGCTAAAAAAGCACGAGTCTCAGCGTGGTAGGGCAAGGGGAGGATTAGGGAAAATGACAAGAAACCAGAAAAGACTAAGCGGAGAACGGATGTTAAGACTGGCGAAGGGGGGTAGAAAGCTTATGAAAGAAGCGAACGAGAGGGGCGACGAAGAAACCCTCCTAAGTTCTTCGAGAACTACTCGGAGTCAGAGCGACAAACACCATCGAAAAAGGGGAATAAGTAGAGGAACGGGGGGAGTCAGGATAGGATTTGCCTAGAAGAAGTCGAAATGGGGGAAGTCACCGGTGGTAAAGAAGGTTAGGGTAAAAAAAAGGTTAGAGTCAGCACGGCAGAAAAAATGAAAAATCCGGAATCTGATTAGGGGGAAAGGGAGGAGTTTGAAGGAGAGATTCACAGAGAACTCAAAGGCCTTCACGAGCACCAGACTCCAGGTGGAAAAGGACGTGAAACGTCAGGACTTCAAAAAAAGAAGAGGGAGAATCCATCCGCAAGAAAACTATTCGCCAGAGAGGGGAGTCTGGAAGAGCTGAGGAGTTAAAGAGAGGGCCCGTGGTGTGGGGGAAGAAGAAAAAAGGGGTCCTGCGAAAGAGAGGTGCAGGGTATTGAAAAAGTCCGGATAGTATGAGAGAAAAAATTAAACTTGGGTTCTCTGTCAAGAAGGAAAATCAATAAAAGCTAAAAAAACAATGTTTGGAAGAAGAAAAGGGAGCGCTTAAAAGAAGGAAGAAAAAGACGGGGGAAAGGTCTAGAAACAATCGGAAAGAGGAGGTGTCTGCAGCCATCATGAAGGGCCATCGAATTGGGGGGGCTCTACTTGGAGTCTGAGGGATAGAATGAAGGGGTTTTTAAGGGAAAATCCAAAGAAAGACTCAGGAAACGTGAAAAGAGGTAGTTCAACCCTTAGGGGGGGAGGAGAAAGGGACTAAAACTTGAAAGAGAACTATGAGGATTGGACCTGGGGAAGAAAAAAAAGCTGAAGAAAGAGCCAACGGAGAAGGGAGTTAATCTTGGAAAATCAGGACAGGGATGGGAATAGAGGAAGAACATGTGTAACCGCTTAGCCGGAAGAAGAGGTCCGGATAAAGAAGATGACGAACGGTCCAGAGAGGATCCTATAAAGAAGAAGGAGGGGAGATTCCCAAGGAAATAAAAAGGGCCATTACCAGAGGAAAGGATTATTACGAGCACTGTCGGCAGAAACAAGCCAGTAAGAGAGAGTTAGAAAAGGGAGGAACGTCTCCTAATCAAGAGAAAGAGTTTTTGAAAGGGAAATCCCAAAGAAGAGGGAGAATCTCGGAAAAAGGTAAGGTAAAAAGGCTTCTTTTTGGGGGGTCACAAAAGTCAAAAAAAGAAACCCTTATGGTGAAAATCAAAAAACGAAAAAAAGCTGCGGAAGTCTTAGCTTGGAAGAAGAGGCAGAAAAAGCAATGTGGGGAGGGGGGGAAAAGGTTTATTTTTGGAGCTGGAATAGTGCAAGCATTATTCTGGGGAGACCTAAAAGGGTCAAAGAAGGTCCTCAAGGAGAGGACGGAAAGCTGGGGGAGAGAAAAAAATCTTGGAAAGGATACAAGAATGATTTTCTGTGGAGAAAATCGCTCGGCTAACCAAAACCCGCCAAGACTAAAAAAGATTGATGAAAGGAAGGCAGCATGAGAAAAATTTTCCCCCGGAAAATGGCGAAGATCAGAAAAAAAAAAGAAAAGGTGTCGGGGAAGAAAAAGAAGATGAAAAACGGATTGGGGAGGAAAAAAGGCTGGCGAGGGGAATCAGAACCGGGCTAAGGGAAAAACTCGCAGGACTCGAGAGGAGCCTAAAACTATAAAAGGGGAAGGAAATTTCCAGAGGGAAAGAAAGGGGAGATGGTGGAGAGTATCCAAGAAAAACCCAATGGGGAGAGGGAAGGAGTGACCTCGCCGAAGGAACTCAAGAGAACACCAACGGACAAACTCTGGGGGGGGCGCTTCGGGAGAAAAAGACTCAGTGAGATTCTCTGAAAAGGACTGGGAAAGGGGGTCGGGAGAGTCAGAAATCTCCAAAAGTAGAAAAAGGAGACACCAAGCCGTAAAGGGAGCGAGGGAGGCTCCATAAGGGAAGTTCACTCAAAGGAGGGTCTGGAGGTTACTTTTCAGAGAGCCTTGAAAAACATGAGGGAGAGTTAAGAGAGAGGGAAGGGGTCTAGAAGGTCTCGAAGGGGAAAACTTTAGGAAGAACCGGCGAAACTATTGAAAGGAGAAGTGTTTCCAAATTTTGGAGGAAAAAAGACCTGGAAAAAGAAAAAAACGCTAAAAGAGGAAGGGAAGGGGTTCAGCTAAAAGGGGAAAAAAAGGAAAACGCCTTACCAGAGAAAAGATCCAAAAAACAACACCGTAGGAACTCGTGAGGGGGGGAAACGACCGAAACATGAGGGAATTGGGAGGCAAGCACCGGTTTTTAAAAGGCGGATGGGGTTCTGAGGGAAGGCGCTGGGATCAAAAAAGGAAGGGTCAGGGGACTGCATTCGGATGGCGGGAAAGCATGAGAGTAGAGAGGACTCAGGAAAGTGGGGGAGACGACAGCTTAAAATTCTCGTGGGAGAAAAAGGTAACACAGGAGATGCCGAGCAACTCGGAAGAATGCCTAAAGAAGAAGGGGGGAGAGGGAGTTACAACGCGGGAAAGACATCGGGGGATCCGGTGGTCAGAGATTTTTAAACGAGCTTAGAGGAGGGGCCTCGAGGAGAAAAGTCTCGCGAAGACGAATTGGGTGTTAAAAACACAAGACTTTGAGGGGCTCGGAAAAATTGGTGTTGAAAGTGAGGATCGTAGGAAAAAAGCCTCCAGGGAAAAGAAAGGGAGAGGGGCTCATCTGTCACAAATCCCGGAATGGGGAGAAGCCATTCTGGGAACTGGAAAGGAAAGAGAAAACTTGAGGGTCGTAGGGGGAGGGGGGCAAGCCAATTCATGGGAGGTGGAGAAGTTGAGAGGGGATAGAAAAGAACAGTAAGCGAAAAGGGAAGACGCCAGAGTCTGGTGACGGGGAGAGAATCGGAAAAGAGGAAAAAAGGCTTAAAGAACAGCGACCTCGGAGAGCGAAGGACACCGTGGTTTGAAAAATGCAAGGATCATCGAAACAAAGATCGCCGAGAGGGGCGGTTGAAGGAAAGCAGGGAGAGGGATGTAACTCGGAAGTATCGACTCTAGGAAAAAGGTGGAATTTGGCAACTGGGAGAAGGTACGAGGCGGAATCGTTCCACCGACGCAGAGAGGGGAGGAAGAAAAACTGACTAAAACACAAGACCAGGGGGGGAGATCAAATTCTTATGACGGAAGGGGAAAAAAGAAAAAGCACTAAGGAAACAGGAGAAAGAGAGAAGCTTGGGAAAGAGGGAAAGATTCGGCCCAGGAAAAGGGAAAAAACATAGGGGGGAGTTCAAAGAAAAGAATCTCTAAAAAAAAAAGGGGAGGAAAAAGGCAAAAAAACTTCTAGGGAGGGAGAGGGAAAACAAAAGTCCTTCAAAGGGTTGAGGACTAAGAAGAACGACAACCAAAAAAAAAGAGAAGAGATCTCAGAGAGGATTCCGAGAGTCGAAGGAAGGACATCAAGAGGTCCTCTTTAATGAATTTGGGGAACGCTTGGGGGTTTTGGAAGGAAAAAAAAGTAGATGAGTCTGGGGACTCAAAGGGCAAGAGGTCTCGGAAAAGAGAGAAAAGAGTTTACCTGACAGAGGGGGGTACGGAGAACTAGATCCCCTCATGAAAAGGTAATAAGAAGAGGGGCCAACAAGAAAACCTCCGGGACTCTGGTAGAAAAGATCCATTTGAGAGAAATCGTAGGAACCTTCATGAAAAAAATGAGTGGGGGGGAGCTCTGAAAAAAATAAGCCCCTGCGACTGGAAAGGAAGCTCATGAGGAGGGGTGGATTGAACATGAGGAGCGAAAAAATGATCTAGATCACAAGAAGAAAGATGGAAGATTCGATTAAGAACTCGAGAGGAGACAGGGGAGGGAAAATTGAGGGAGAGGGCCGAAGACATGGAGATTTCAGGAGAAAGATTAGAAACACTTATTTGGGGAAGAAGGATGGCGGGGAAGAAAAGGAAGGATCCGAAAAAAAGTCCAAAGAGACCCATGGGACATGCAGGGAGATGGGGAGAAATTGAAAGAGGGAAGAGAAGAAGGAAGGGAAAGAAAAGGGATGCAGCGAAGAGGGAGCTAAAAAGAGCAAAAAGATGGTTTTAAATACAACTATCGATATCGGATATATGGAGGGATATATGGCGGTTTCTGATTTCATAAGAAACAAAGGAGGAGGTTATGCCAGGAGAGACGAAGTTTGAGAGGCCCAAAAATTAAAGATTACATGAAAAGCCCAAAACATTAGAAAAAAAGATTCTGAGAAAAGCAATCAAGGGACAAACACAATAATGCCGAACCCAAAGCGTCAAAAAGAAACTCATCGGGGAGAAGACCCGGAAAAGAACACCAAAAAAGATTTCATCTCAGAAGAAAAAAAAAGGAAGATAAAAAGATAAAAAGAGGAGAAGTCAGAGGGGGGGTGAGGTCGGCAAGAAACCTATCAGAAGCATAGAAATGGTTCAAAAAAGGGAGGGGGGTCGGGGACCATTTTGGACAAAAAGAAGACGACTTCAAAAAAGCCGGGGGATAAGGAAAAAAGTACCAGTTCCGGGGGGGGAGTTAAAAATCAAGAGAATTTAAAAACGCCTTTGAAAAAGAGAAGTCTGGGGGATCAAGGAGGGTGAACGGAGAAGTTTGCGAAGGGGGGAGAAGAAGAAGGGGGCTTAAAAGGGACCTCTCGAGAGGACAAGAGAGCGGTCAATGAAAAGTCTGGGGAGGCTCTGAAGGGTTTGGATAAGAGGGGAGGTTGGAGGCCGAAGGGCACATAGGGAGCCGTTTGACAGAAAATCAAGAAAGAAGGGAATTTCAAGAAGAGGGCAAAGAGATTGTGGGAGAGGGAAGCTCCGGGCGCTATAGAGGGGGGGGGTTAGAAGACTTAAGCGCCGGACGCCGGGGAGGATACCAGGTTTCAAGGGGAGAGAAAAGAAAAGGAAGGCTCCCGGAAGTCTCATTAGAAGGTACGAGGAAAGAAAAGGCTCTGAGGGTCGAAGATTTAAGAAGGATCACGAAGGCAAAGAAAAGCACAATCCGAGGGAAAAGGGACAACGTAGGGTGGAGCAGGAAAAAAGGGACGGTATCAGAAGGAATTCTTAAGAAAAGTCAACTCGGAAAGCACCTCTTCGGGATCCCAGGAGAATTGGAGGGGTAGGGGAAATCGGAAAGGGAAAAAAAAAAAAGATTGGAAAAAACGGAGTCGCAAATGAAGGGGGGAGAGAAAAAATCATTAAGGAGATGACACACCATGAAAGGAAGGAAGAGATAAGGCGAAAAAAAAAAGGTGTCAAGGAGAAAAAAATATAAATCTGATGGCAGAGTCCTCACGAAAGAAACGGAACCGAAGAAAAAAGACAACGTAGGGGAAAGGTGCGGAAAAAAGAAAAAAAAGCATGGAAAAAAATATTTGTGAGAAAAACATTCAGAAAACAACAGGAAGGGAAAGCTTCTGGGGGATGAGGAAGCTTCAAGAGTGAACCGACGTCGCTGACCAAAAGGAAAGGGAGGCGACGAAGAAGAACGTTAAATAGAGGGCCGGGGGAAAGAACTCTTGCCAAAAGCAATGATTAAAGAGAGAAGGGGAAACTATTGGGCGGCAGGGTCTGGGGAGGGTGGGGTGGGAATTAAAAGGGCGAAAACCAGGAATCTGCTGGGAAAAATGAGGGAGTCTTTTGGAAAGATAAGACATGGACATGCCACGGGGAAGGCGGTCTGGTAGCTCTGAACCAGAGCCCAAAAAAAAGACTATGAGGAAAGACTTGCAAAGGTTCAACACAATTTGAAAAAACGAAGAAGCCTATGGAAAAAAACTCAAGCAAGAAGAGTTTAGAAGAATAACAAGAAATTAGGCAGTGCCTAGTCTGTGGGGAAAGGAAAAAAGCCTTCCTTAGGGGGGGTGAGAGGGAATTTCAAAAGGGAAAGAAGAGGTTCTTGGTCCTCCGACACAATATCCAAGAAACTCCATTGGATAAAAGAAAATCGAAGGGACGCAAAGAGCATGTCGGAAAAGGTTTCATGTCAAGGATCAGGACGAAAAAGAAGTATGGGAAGGGGAGTTGAGGAAAGATCCGAAGAGCTTCCTTGAAGCGATAAGAAAAAGAAGAGCAGATAACGAAAGGGCTATCTCATAGAGGAGCCGGGGATAAAGCAGGGGCTGACTGGAAGGTCCGAGGAAAGGTAGAAAACCACGGGGGGAAAAAAATTTTGACCGGAGAAGTCAGATCAAGGATCAGAGAAGATTCCTTCATTAGGAGGCTTCGAAATTTTTGAAGGGGAGAATGGTAAATCCTCAGAAGGAGAGGAAAAGGGAATCTACAGGATCAAGTACGGTAAAGGCGCTTTGGAGAAGAGAAACTTCTGGAAAGGAAAAAATTCCCTAAAAAAAAATCTTAAGAGGGAGACGGTAGAAGGTTTCCCCTGGGAGGGACCAAGGAAAAAACGGGATAGGATCATCCGGGGAGAATAAAAGGGGAAGATATGTTTAGGAACTCAGAGAAAAAAACTAGGAGAAAGCAACTATTAGAACTCTGAGGGAATTTGTTTAGGACCCCGGAAAAAAAAAACCAGCGAGAGTAAGAGAAAAGAAAAAAAGAGAGGAAAAAAGGAAAAGAGGTGGTGGTTGGCCGCCGGTTTGGGGAAAGTGTTGGGGGAAAAATCCGGACAAGTGGAAAAAAAAGGACTATAGGAAGTTTGGAAGTATAAAGCTAAAGGGAGAGGGAGGGGGAATCTGGGGAGAAACGAAAAAAAAAGAAGCAATGAAGTGAACATTAAAAGGAAGAGAACCTTTTAAGACGAAAAAACGGCTTAGAACACGCACTGAAGAAAACCTATCGGAAAGAGTCGTTGGGGAGGACGTTAAAAAGAGGGGGGATTATAGGGGGAGAGATATTGTAGCCCTGTGGGTCTGAAAGGACGAAGAAGCATCATCTATAACTGAAAAGGCAAAGGGGGAGATTCAAGCCAGAAGAAAAAAGAAGCTCAAGAGAAAAGTTTGGGGGGGGGGCCTGAGAAAAACTCCTCAGAGATCCTTTGGAGCCACTCCTCTAAGATGAACAAAAAAGAGACACTAAAGAAAGTACATCAGAGCGGCAGGAGGGAGCTCCGGAGGGGACGTCAAATGCAAAGGAGTCAAATAAGGTCTCTGAAAAAAAAAAGGCAAAAGGGAAGGGCCAAGGAAGTCAGGCAAGGTGTCTCAGTGCCTTTAGGGGGCAAAAGATTGCCGAAAAGTCTAGGGGGAAAACTGAGGTGACCAGGATGGACCTCTGAGGGACAGAACCGAAGGAATCGGGAAGGAATCAACCGAAGTTTAAAAGGGGGGTACTTGCGAAGGACTCGATGTTCAGGGAATCACCAAAAGAAAGGTTATAAAAGAAAAAGGGAAAAGAGGGGTGATGGGGGGGGAAACCACATAATGCTAAGAGCAAGAAAAATCGGGAGATAAAGCAAGGAACATATATAAGGAAAGGGAAGGAAACGAAATCGGGGAACTGAGAGGATAGATCCATAAAAGCTTGGGAAAGGCCGTCTAGGGGGAAGGGGAAAAGATCCTTGTGAAGGGGGGTTCTGGAAAAAAGGAAGACAGAGTCAGGGAAGAGAAGGGAAACAAAAAGATTCGGACGGATGAGGGGAGGGGGGCTGACGACTTCAGCCAAGGCGAGACTTGAAAAAGGCCAAGTAAAAGTCCACCGAAGGGAAGAGAGAGAGGCTAGGGGGAGAGGGAGACTCCTTGCTTAAAAAAAGGAAGGGCGTTCAAGGGGAGGCCTCAAGTTGTATGGGGGGTTCAAGGGAAAGGATTCTCGGGCGTTAAAGGGAATCTGCTGGAACGGCTGCTGGAAGGGAAAAGGTCGGGGAAGAAGGAAAAGAAAAAATAGTCAAAAGAAGGAAAACAAAAGAGGGAACTAGGAAGGGGAATTTGGGAAGGAATTGCGAAAAAAGACCCCAAGAGAAGACGCAAGAGGAGCGAATAGGTCGAAAAAAAGACTGGAAGGGGTGTCAGGAAAAGACGCAAGGATGAGAAAAGTCTGATGGGAGAAGCATCCCAAAAAAGAAGCTTTCGGGGAAAAAAAAGTCGCGACATTTAGGAATGTTGAACCGGGAGAAAAAGGTCCGGGGACGATAGAGAAGAACTTACCTAAGGAGGAGGGTGCCGAAAAGGCCTGGGACAAAACCAGTTTAAAAAAAAAAAAATGGAACGAGGTCCGAAAAGAATTTCTAAGAAAGGGAAAATTGGCTTCGGGGAGGGCCTTATTTTGGAAGGGGCGGGCCACGCGCCAAAGGAAATCATAAAGAAAAAGGGAATGCTCAAAATCGAGCCGAGGGAGAATGTGCAGAAAAGAAGGAGGTAATCTACAAGGAGGTCCGGAAGAGATAAGAAGGGTCATAAGAAGAGCGGAGCTAGAAAACAGTCTACAAAAACTGAGAGGAAACACCACGGGAGGGCTAGTCGAAGCAATAAATAGAACAGCGTCCGGCTTAGGAAGTGGAATTTGGACAGGAGTGTCCTTTGAGTCCAGGAAGTTCAAAGAAAAAAAGCCTAGTGGAACGGTAGGAAAGGGGCGGAAAGATGATCCAAGCACAAAAAAAAGGCCTACTAGGGTTAAGGGAGAAAGAAAGCAGTATCGAAAGAGCACCTGGCATAAAATGAGAAGACCCCCATAGGAAACCTTTGAGAAGATCGGTAATTTCTTCTGAAAAGACAGCCAGCTCCAGGGAAAAGAAGAAAACCCTAGATCTAAAAGGAAGAAGATGAAAAATGCTCGGGAAAGAGTCAAAAATGACTGGGAGGTGTAAAGGGGGTTTGTCGAAAAGGGAGGGCCGATAAAAGTCAAAAAAAATGGAAAGGGCGGGAAAAGAACGAAGATGCTGGATCAGGAGAATACGCCGGAAGAGCTCCTTGGGCCTTATAAGGGGAAAGGGAATGACGAGTGAAGGAACAAGAGTCAATTAAAGGAAATTAAAAAAGCGAAAAGAGCGAAGGGTAAGAAGACTCAAGAGGTGGGGTCGAGTCAAAAGAAGTTTAAGCAAGGTTTTAGAAAAAGGGCCAGTGGGAAAGGGGAGGAATCCTGGGAAGGAGGAGTCTGAGGGGAGAAGCCGCAGGGGGGGAATTTCATGAACTTGGATAAAAAGAGGAAGAACGAAAGGTTGGAGAATCAGAAAGGGATAAGAGCCTCCCCCCCTAAAAGTCCGGGGGGTTGGACTAAGATAAGATCACAAGGTAAAAAAGACCCTTCGAAGAGTAAGCTGGAAGGCCATCTAACCGGGGGGTCAAATCAGAAAATTTAGACGGTAAGTCCGGCATGAGGGATTCAAGGAAAGAATAAAAAATCGATCGGGAATCCTAAGGAGAAGAGGGAAGAATCTGCAAAGAAGGAAGAGATTAGGGGAAAATTCTGGGGGGCAGGCACAGGGAGAGGAAGGAATAATCTGAAAAGAGAGGAAGCGGAGGAAATCTTCATAAGTTTCCGAAAAAACCTCTGGTGGATGGGAGGGAAAAAAAAACATGCGGAACTGACAGCGAGGGAAGGGAAAAACCTACATAAGAAAAGAAGGGGAAGAAGAAAGTAAAAAAACATTCCAGTCCATGGGGAGACCTAAAAAGGCTGCAGAGCGAAAAGAAGGGAGAGGGAAAGGGTGGGAAAAAAAAAAATCCTGTGGAAAATGGCGTTAAAGGTTGAGAAGAAGCAAAAAGAAGAGCATCCGGAAAGAGAAGAACAACAAAAGATATCTGGAAGGGAGAAAGCTTCTTTTTGGAAGGGAAAGAGTCCCCGAAATGGGGGGGGAAAGATGTACAAGGGCGGCTACGGCAGAAAAGAAAAAAAAGGTCCATCTAAAAAGGACGCGATGCCTTGGAGGGAAAAAAAATCTCCGTTCGGGAAAAAGGGAATCATCATCAATGATGAGACAGGTACGCATTTAACAGAGGGGTTTTTAGGATCGTGGAGAATCACCGGGGGGAGAAACATCGAAAGGACCGTTCAAGAAGATTCGATCAAGAAAGACCGGGAGGAACTAAACAGGGGTTCTGGGGACTCTAGGAAAAGAAGAAAGAAACGAAAGAAAAGTGCTAAGAAGAACGGTTCAGAAGAAAAGTTTTCAATAAATCAAGGAAAAAAAAACAGACTCCTATAAGTACGGATGAGCGGCCGAGGCAGGAAAAGCTGCAAAAGGGGTGCAAAAAAGCCTGTCAGTAAGGAACCGATAACTTGCAGGGAAATCGGGACCTTGAGGGAGCCCATCTTTCACGGAAGGAGATCGGGAGAAATGTGAGAAAGGGGAGACCTAGAGGGGGGTCAGTCGAAAAAAGACTTCAAGAAACGGAGAACGAGGTCCTATAGAAAACCAAAGAAAAGCGCTAGCAAAAGGTCTCGTCAGAAGAAAAAGAAGACATGAGTCTCTCTTCAGACTAAGAAGTAAGAAAAAAAACCATCCATCCTGGAGGAAGGGGGGAGGGTACAAGCACGGGGGGACCCCGGATTCAAAAGACAGCGGGGGGAGACCTTCAAGGTTTGCGTATGTAAGGGAAAAAAAAGGTCCCCACGAATTAGAGCGGCCGTTCAGGAATACTCCGGGAGAGAAAAGCTTAGGCAGGCTCTGCCAAAGGGGGATCGCTCGGGAACGGAAAAAAAAAGGGTTACTAGCAAATCTCAAAAGAATGACGAAACACACATCAGCAAAAATTCGAGGAGATGATCGGGGGACACACAAAAAAAAGTTCTCGGAAAAAAGGTAATGAGGAAAGGAGATCGGTCAGGGGGAAAACTGGAAAAAAAGAGAAAACGGAGAAGAAAGCGCATCCAAAGTCCAAGAGGGATTTCTAAAAAAGGTAAGAAAAAAGACTCCGGGGAGTAGCCTGGAAATTGAGGAGGTGAGAGGGGATAATTTAAGAAAGTTAAGCCACAGGAAGGAACAAGAGGGGAAGAGAAATGGGGGGGAGGAGCTAAGGAAAGGAGAAACGTCACCGAACACCATCCAGAACCTTAGCCCCTTGAACGCTCTTGGGGGCGTTGTGTTTGTTCATGTCGCCGGCGTCCGGATGAAAAACGCTCAGGGGGGGGGCAGGGAGAAGACGATGCGAAGAAAGGGAGAAGAATGGCTCTACGCAACACGAAAGGTGCTACCAGTCAAAAATGTTGGACGAAAACCAAGGGCGGAAAGGGCAAAGAATACCATTGAGAAAGAAAGGGCAAGGGGAGACAGAAGTCCATATCGGGGAACAAAGTTCTAAAGAGGAAGAATAAACGGGAGGAGTATGAAATGAACAGGGAAGTCAGAGGCAAAGTGGATATAGAAGAAAAAAAGGGAGCTAACGGGGGGGGGGGAGAATCGAAGCTTGATGAGGGGGGGGAAAACGCCAATAGGGAGGGGGAACTTATTTTAGACAATAGTCGAAAAAGGAGTAAAGGACCTCGGAGAAAAAGAATCTTAGAGAAAAGCTTTGGAAAAAAATATGCAAATTGTAAGGGGGAAGGGGGGACAGCTACGGGGAAAAAGACCTTGAGTGAAGGAGGAGGAAATCGAAAAGAGGAAAACAAAGGGCTAAGAACACATCGTGAAGAAAGGCCATTACCGATGGAAGGTGACCGGGCTAGGAGGGAACGAAAACGAGCGGGTGTGCGGCAAATAAGGGAAGGGGAGGGGGGTGATAGTGGAAGGGGAGGTAATGGAGAAAGTGGGGCCAGGGGACTGAAGGAGAGGGCGTGGGAAGGGGAAAGGAGAACAAAAGACAGAGAAGCTAATCGGGGCTCGATCTGCGGAAACAGGGGGAATCCTCTCAGTAGTGCTATGAAAAGAAAAAAGAGCAGGGAATTTCAGACGTCCTTTGGAGTGATTCAATAAAAAAGATCTAAGAAAACAGAGTCAAAAAAAAATTGTCTTGGGGAGAAGGTTCCCGTATGGCAAAAAATCCAGCCTGGAGTCTAAGAAAAAGATGAGCTAAGCGAAACAATCTTCACGATGAAGAGCGGAAAGAGGTATTCTGGAGGAAAAAATATTGTTAAGTCAAACAAGCCTTGAGGAGGGGGACCAAGCTACCGTTTCAAGAGGAGGGCGCTCAGGACTGCTTTAAAGAAAAGAGGGCAACCATGACAAACCAGGGGATATTTTAGGGAAAACCACGAATGGGGGTCCACAAAGAAGGAAAGATAATGGGCAGGGGTACGGGGCAGCAAGGGAAGTCCGGTAAAAGAGCGGCAAGAGGGGAAAGGGAAGAAGACCGGCCTGTCGTGTAAGGGGAGGACTCGTGGGACGTGCCAAGAATTCAGGGAAAAGATGGTCAAGGGAAAAACCCGTGAGGAGGGGGTCCATCCCTACCAGGTCGGATCCGAGGGGGGGAACTTATAGGGGGAGCCCTTGTGAGAGAGCTAAATGGTTCAGAAGGGAGAGACTGAAGGGAATTGGGGGGGAGAAATTCCTGCCGTCCGGAGGTGTTCCAGGGGAAAAAGGCCCGGAAGAGAAGAGGGGATAGCCGTTCGGAGAGGAGTTCAGGAAGGAGGGTTTAAGGGATGGGGTTTAGGAGGATTACAGGAGTTCTCGGGGGGGATTCTCCGGAGGAACATTAAAAGACCGGGATATCAAGCGTGAAATCGGCAGGGAAAAGGAGAAAGAAGATCTTCTGGGTAAGAGGAGCTCGGAGGAGGGTCCTTGGAAGGGGGAACTTGAAGTCCAAAGGAAGATTTCGGCAGAGGGGAAGAGGGGGAGAAAATTAGAAGACCGCTCTAGAGTCTTCAAGGTCTGAGAAACAACAGGAAAGCCTGGGAAAGGCGTCGCTAGAAAAAGGTTTCGGAGGAAATCCCAAAAGATGCTGCGATCGTGGGGAAAAAAAAGTTTGAAAGAAAAAAGTCAAAACAGCCACCTAATCCCGGTCCTAAAAAAGAGAAAAAAAGAGAGATAAAGAATCAAAGACGGCCCAAAAAAAGAAACCAGTGAAATTTTGAAGGGAAAAAGGGGGGGTCCAGGCGGTGTTTCAAGGGAGACCGGGGCAGGGGGGACCGGTTAGAAAAAGGCGCAGAAAAGGCTTTCAGGGAAGATCATTGAAGAGGGAGAAAACGGGATCGAAAAGAAGTATTAATGAGGGTCTAGAAGAAGGTCCACCTGCAAGGGAAAGAGAATCACAGAAAGGCCAAGAGCAAGGCGGAGGGAATGAAGGGGAGAGGGGGGGGAAAAGGAGACGGTGAAAAGGGTATCGTTAGATCCAGGGAAAAGGCTACAAGAAGATCGTCCCGTCAGGAGGAAAAACTCGTCCTAGAGAAACTGGTCTGTAGAGAAAAAAAATCGGGAGCATCAGGAAGGGGGGCAGTGGGAGTGAAAGACGCCGGAAATCCCAGGGAAAACCCGGAGACCATATAGGACCAGAGGGGAGAAAGCATTCGAGGGAGGCGGCTTCAAGGAAAAAGAGACGCGCCGGGGGGGGTCAGGTCAGGGAGATCTAAACTCTCAGGAAGGGACTGTCAAGAAGGTCTCTGTAAAGAAAAGACTGGTAGGGAATTCCTTGACCAGAGAGAAAGCTTGGGGGGATTGGGAAACTGAAAGCTAGAAATCAAGATGAATAGGGTGCAGGAGTTGAAAAAAAAGTGGTAAATGGGGGGGTGGTAGGTGCAAGTTGGAAAAAGGGGACTTGCCGAGTTGAAAACTGTTGGGGCTTGGTTGGTTGTAACGGGCTTAAGGGGGTTTCAGGGGACGCAAAAAATGAGAAGCCACAGAAAGCTGACGAGCGAAAGGAATGACGCACCGACGCATCCTGGAAAAAAAAAAAGCGGACAGGACAAAGAAGAAGGGAAGAACATCAGAAAAAGAGCGATGAAGAGAGACGTCCATCGGGAAGGGGCTGGACTGGTGGGAAAATGTGCCACATCGGGCGGGTTCCATCGTGAAAAAAAAAAAAAGAAGGGAAAAGCCGAGAAGACAAAAACAAACGTAGGGGAAGCCGAGGAGCTGCTGCACAGAAAACGTCGCCGGGCAGACAGGATGACGGCTGACGGGAACAAGAAGAAAGACCGGTCAAGAAAAGGATGGCAAGGGAAAAAACACAAAAGAAGAAGTCCAGGGAAAAAGAATGGCTTCCCTCATAAAAATGGTTGGGCAGGGACTGAGGAGGTTAAGGGCCACTCGGGACTGTCGATCGGAGACCTTGGAGGTACGCCAGGAAAGTGGAGGAATCACTAGTCCGTAGACCCAAGCGGAAAAGGACAGGGGGAAAAGGGCCGCTCCATGAGGGGACGGAAAGTCTACGGTGGAGCACCTGGCTTTCGTGAAAAGGCCGGGGGAGGGAAGAGAGAACAATCAGCGGGAAAAGAAGAACGGAGGGGTTGGGAGGAAGGAAATGATAGATTTCGTGGATTCGGGGACTCGGGAAGAGGGGGGCCGAATAAAAGTTTTGAAAAAAAAAAACGCATGCTGGGGGAACCCTATCGAAGAGTGAAGGGGGGACGGTCAACAGGATGTTTTTAAAATGGACCGCGGAAAATGTAGGAGAAACACCAGACGATAGACGGCCTTGAGGAGTAGAGGAGGAGGAGACGACTGGGAGGATAGATCTGAGGGCGCCTATCTAGGGCATGTAAAGAGCGAAAAAAAAATAAGCCGAGAAAAGGAGTCTTAGAGAGGAGTCTTCCTGGAAGGGGGAAGAGGAGGGGGGGGGTTGTGGAGAGGAGGGGGGACCCGGAAGAAAAAGAGAGGGACAACAGGAGCTACAGGAGGTATAAGAGGTTCTAGGAGGGGCTAAATGGAGGAAACTCTTCAAAAGGAAATCGAGGCTACGGAGAGGAGGAGGGGTTGGAAGTGGGGAGCACGAAACATGGTAGACCACCAGAAAAGTGCTGAGAATGCAATTTCGGGGGCGGAGGGAGAGAAAAAAAACCAGTAAAAAGGGGGCATCTCGAGAGGGAAAAGAGGTAAAAAGGGCTTTTTTGGAAAAAGAATCAATAGAGGGGGGGATCGCAGGGGGCTTGAGGAAAAGGAAGGAACCAGTGGGGAAACGGCAATGCGAAGGGGAAAAAATAAAGATTGCAGAAAAGTCAGGAAAACGAAAAGGGGATCACGCCGTCCGGAAAGGGAGGGAGAAGGGAGGAAAAGAATCTTAAAGAGCACTCGCCAAAGGGAGCCGACAGACCGATCTAGTGAGGGAAGGAGCGCTTAAACGGTGGCGTATCCAGGGTGACCAGGGAAAAACGGAAAAAAAGATTCGAGGGAGGAACTTCTAGAGAAGGAGGTCTGGGCTCGGCAAGAAAAGAGAGAAGGCTATTCGAGGTTGATCAATGACAGGGGGAGAGACCTGGAGAGACAAAGAAAAAATCAGGGAAAAACCTAAATGAAAAAAGGAATCGCCCTAGAGGAAAAAGGAGGGACTGAACTTCGTTGCCAAGGGCAAAGAAAAGAGGGAAATTAGAAGAAAGAATTGCGGGGGAGCGCCAGGAAAAAATCCGGGAGAGGAACTTCAAGAAGAAGAGGGAAAGAAGCGGAAGGATGTTAGACCGGGAACTCCGCCATAAAGAGGGTGGAAACCTGAGAACCGGGAGGAAAGGTACCAGACTGAATCGGGAGGAGTTTCTCAAGGAGAGAATCATCCTTGACGCGTATAGAGTATATGGTAGAACACGGAGCCGTAACAGCAAAAAGAAAGCAAGGGAGGAGCGAAGGGCACGTTTCCGGAGAGGGGAAGTCCCCATAAAAAAGGAAACTGCAGATAAACAATCCATTAGAGATATAATATCTAGGAAAAAAAGAAGCGTCTTGGTGCTTCGTCACTAGAAAGGGGGAACAGAGAATGCCATAGCCCAGTCAAAACATCAGAGAGAAAAAGAAGAACAAGGAGGTCATCCTCTTCAGGGGGGGACTACTTCACACAAGTGGCCGAGATGACCTGTACCCGAAAGAGGGCCGCTCAAAAAGGAGAAGGAAGTCCGAGAATAAAGATGGTTTAAAAGTCCATGGTAATGGGGATGAGTTTATTTTTGTGAGGGGGGGGGGTAGGTCAGATGAGCGGAGAGAAGTGTTTCAAGGAAGGGAGAAAAAACGTCGGGTTGCATGAAAAGAAAATGAAAAGCACATGGGAGGGGGAAAAACTGTGGGGGGGAACAACCGAGAGAAGCGAAGAGAAAATATAAGTCTGGTAAGAGAGCGTTCAACCAAAAGGGATGGAGAAGGATTTGCGGAGACGGGGAGGAAAAGACAAGAAAAAGGGGGGAGAGGTCAGCGAAAAATTGAACCAGAAAAGAGGGACTGCTGATGAAGAGGAAAGCAACTCTTACCAAGGGAGGATTGGAGAATCCTCTCCAGATCAAGGGGGAGGATCTGGAGGGAAGCCTCGAGTGGAAAGAGATGCAGAGGAGGAGAGAGGAAATCGAAAGCATCAGTGTCTGATCCGCCCCCAAGAGGTCCTGAAATCTAGAAGGCGTGGGGGAAAGAAAGCATGGGGGAAAAGTCTATTGAAGAACTATGGTCATACGCAGGAGAAACCGGATCCGGCAGCAAAAACCACGGGGGAAAAAAAATTTTGTGAAGTCAACGATAAGGGGAGAATCTCCCAGACATTTCGGGGGGGACTCAGCGGGCAGACCTCAGGAAGGAAGGGAAAAAAGTATATCTGGGAGTGAGAAAGGGCTCGGAACTTCGGGGAGATTCCCGGAAAAAAGGGGG
>Ga0179593_1515698_pt1 | contig 31334 bp, 52 predicted proteins | sample CZODoug2_1_08_16_FD_185931 | JGI IMG/M metagenome (GOLD analysis project Ga0179593, IMG submission 185931) | Vadose zone soil fungal communities from Angelo Coast Range Reserve, California, USA - CZODoug2_1_08_16fungal (PacBio error correction) | ecosystem: Environmental > Terrestrial > Soil >...
CAAATGAGGCACGAGTCAACTCCAGAACTAGGGAGACCGCGGCAAGAAATCCTAAAAAAACCCCCAAACTGGTTTGTTCCACCAAAAATCTACCGATGGAAAAAGGGAAAAATGTTCAAGGGTTACAAACAATCATCACAAATAAAAGAAAAGAAAGGTGGGGGCCCCCCAAGGGAAACCCAAATCCCACGTGAAAAAACAAACCTTGGAAGAGGTTTGGGACAATAGTTGCAAAGGAAGGGAGTTTTGGACAAAAAATTTTTGCGATAAGGGGGGGAAACACGAAGAACCGGGGGCACGGTCTAGGGGGGTGGGGGAGTACTCAGAAAAAAAAAAAATGAGATTTGTCCACCCCAAAGTGGGGGAACCAAACACCAAAGGATCTGGGGGGAATTGGCTAGGGGGGGGGAAGATTTAATAAAAAAAAAAAAAAAAAAAAAAAACCCCCGTTTTTGGGGCCCGTCAAACAAGAAATGTGTGGGAAACAAGGGGGGGGAACCGGGGGAAAGGGTAGACGCGCCTTGATTCCCATTGTTGGGGGGACGCACACTTAAGGGGAAAAAAATGCAGGAAAAAAAAAGGGCCTTGGTCACTCCAATGGGGGAAACCTATCTAGGGAAGGGGGGGGAGAAAAATAAAGCGCAAGCAACAAAAGGCGCGCTGGGGTAAAAAAAAACGGTGTTTTTGGGGGGTTGGGCACGCAGGAAAAACCACCAATTGCCCCCGGGAGGAAAAACGCCCTCCCCGGGGACATGGGTTCAATACGCCGGGGCAAAAAAATACCCAGGGGGTAAAGGGCCCAGGGAATGTGAACCAAATTTTCCCAAAAAAAGAAATGCCCTTTGAAAAATAAGTGTAAAATCTGAAACCAAAAAAAAAAAAAGGGGGGGGGCGAAGACCAGGAAAGGCAGTAAGTTATGCAGGGTTTTGTGAAAGCGTGAACAAGTGTTTACCAAAAGGCGTTTGAGAAAAATGGTTGGTGAACAAAAGCGAGACAAAAAAACAAGCAACGAGGCAAAGGAAACAAGGGACGCTTGGGTTAGGGACGATTGTGGGACGACCGCCCAAACCTGGAAACCACACCCCAAACAACCCAAAAAGAAATCCAAAAAAAGACACCTAACTGCGGTGGGGGGGGGAGGCCCTGACAAGGGGGTTGGCTTGGGGGGGGGGTACTGGGATCGGGGAAGCAAAGAAAGTCTTTAACCCAAACACCATGGAAATGGTTGGGGGGGGTGTGGGCTCTCCAGTTTGAAAAAAAACAACCAAAAAAAAAACTCCCTGGGCCCATCAGGCCCAGATAACGTGGGACAAACAACAAAAGCCCCCGGTCCTGGGGACTTTTTTGGGGAGGGGGGGGGGGCAGGGCGGAAACAAAGGAACTTGGGTGTGGCAAAACCCAAAAACAGGTCCCAACCCAGGGCAAATGGTGGGGGGGGGACCCAGTGCAGTGGGAACGAGGCAAGTAAAAAAAAGGAGAAAATTATCAGTCGTGGTTTGGTGTTGGAAAAAAAAAAAAAAAAACGGGGGTTGACAAGGGGGCGAAAGGCCAGGGGGGGACTTTGGGGGAAAATCAAAAAATTGTGTGCGGGCCAAACCAATGAAGGACTTGGGGTTTTCTCAAAAAAAGCAGCCAGGGGACGTAAATTGATGGCGGGAACCAAATGAATAGGTCCAAAAAGCCTAAGGGGGGGTCCAGGGAAAAAGCGGGATCTGAGGTGTGGGCTGATTGGGAGATTGGTGACAACACAAAAGGGGGGGAAGGAAGATGGCAAGGGAACGGAAACCACACAACCCACCAGGAAAAACCTGAAGAGGGGGAAAGGGGGGGGTTGAAACCGCGGGGGGTAGGGGGTCTGACACCCGGGGAGCGAAAAAAAAGGTACTTCCACAAACCCACCACAAAGGGGTCAAGAAAACGCAACAAAACTGGGACAAACCAAACAGTAAACAAACCAAGAAAATCCCAAACCCAAGCCGACCGGGGGGCTGGGAAAAAAAAAAAAAACGGAAAAAGCAAAGCCCGAACCCCCTTGTGGGAACTCCCAGGTGTGTGGTGGCCTGTGGGCATGTAAGGTGGGGTGGGGGGAAAAGCACGGACCTTAAAAGGTCCCCGAAACTTTGGCAGGGAGGGGTCCTTGTGAAAAGACAAGCTGGGACGAAAAAAAGGGGTTTGGAGTGGGGTGGGGGTGAGACGCTGCAACTTTTAATCATAACAAAAGAAAAAAGTTCGCACCCGGCGGACCAGGTCAGAAAGGGAAAACTAAGGCGATGCCTGTGCGGGTTTTTTTTTGGGGGGTTTACAGCTCCACCCTGTTGTCCAGGGTCAAAAGGGAACAGAAAGTCCCTCTGGGCAAGAAGGGTAAAACAGCGGGACTGTCGGATCACCCACAAACCCCGATGGCTGTTGAAAATCGAGAATCAAAAAGTGAAGTGGGGGGGGGTTGAACGAAGGTTGGGGGTTGGGTTGCGAAACCCCAGGGGTTCCAACGAAATGGGTCAAGGGCAAAAGGGGGGGGGGGATCCACCATTTGTGGGACAAAGAGAACAGGGAAAAAAAAACAGACTTGAAACGAAAGTAGTGGGGTTTGGGAATGGGGGTTTTCCGGGGGGGGGGGGGGGGGCAGTCACAAACAAGAGTTCGCGGGGGCCCCCAGCAAAAAAGCCAAGAAAAAATGACCGAAAAAAGGATTGGAAAAAGGTCCCAAGGCAAAAGTCCTCCCCCTCGGGGGGAACCAAAGGGGCCCCGAAAATTGTTCCCCTGCCACCGGGCAAAAAAAAGAAAAAAACTTTTTCCAAGGGGGGGAAAAAAAAAAAACCAAAACAAGACAACGATGTTAAAGAAAAAAAGGGGGGCGATGGAAAAAAGGGCTGTACAGACAACGGCAGGGGAAAGATTCCCCAAGAAGGTCCTTTCGAAAAAACGGGTGACAAAAAAAAAATCCTGTCAAAAGGAAAGGTAAAACAAGCCAAACACCCCCTGCTGGGAAAAATGGAAAAAGCGGGTGCTTGTAGGTGAGGGGAAACTCGGGGAAAGGGAGGTTGGTGTGTTGAAGCATTGGGGGGGGGAAAAACCCCCCAAAAACCCTGGACCAAAACAAGAGGGAACATTTTAAAGGTGGGACGGCCATCCCCCCGTGGCCAGTGACAGAACCCAGGGAATGTACACCAAAAACTAGGGGGGGTGGGGTATAAAAAGGAAAAGAATCCACTTAAAAAAAAAAATTCCCCCCCTGGTCACTTTTTTTGGTAAAAGACGGGGTTTACCGTGGGCACTGCCGGAACCCCATGATAAAAAAGGGGGCCCAAAAAGAAAAGTTGCCCCCCCCAGTCGGGGAAACAACCCTTAAAAGGGGGGACGGAAGATGGGGCAGACGGGGGGCAAAAAAGTACAACAGGGGTGGCCCAAAAAAAAAAGGTCCAAAATGGACTTCAGAAGCCCCACAAAAAAAAAAAGACCGTGGGGGAGGAATCCAAGGGGGGCCCCCAGACCAAACGGGCCTAAATGTTCAAAACCCAAGAAAAAAAAATTCCTCGGGGGGGCAAAAATGAAAAGGGGTCAGCCGGGTCCCCCAGTGGGCCACGTCTTGGGGGAGGGAAAAAAAGAAAAAAACCCCAAATGGCAACAGGGAGAACAAGAAAATTACCCCGGAAAAGACAGTTGGGGAAAACGGCTGAGAAAAAGATTGGGCTTGGTTCAGGTCCCCCAAAAAAAGAAAAAAAAAGGCTGTCGAGTTCCAAAAACCAAAGCCCAAAAGGACGGTTTGAACCAAAAACCACCGCGGGCGGGTTTGCCGCCGGCAGGGGGGAAAAAAGAATGTCAAGGAAAAAAAAAAAAAAGGTTTTTGGGGTGTTTGGGGGGTTGGGGGGAAACGGGGGGGCGGGGCCATAAAACTTCCCAGGGACGCCCACTTTGAAAAAAAAAAAAGGGGGTTGACGATCCGCCCCGAAAACCCACCCCCCCAAAAGACAGGGGAGGTCAGGAAAAGGGTAAAAAAAAAAAGAAAAAAAAAATCCATGGGGGGGAACACCTGGGTAGTTTTTTGGGAGACTTGCGTGGGTGAATTGGAAGGACAAAGCGCCATGACAGCAGCAAAAAAACAACAACAAAAAAAAAAAAAAAATAAAACCAACAAAAACAACACAAAAAAAGAGAAGGGAAACAAAACAGGCGAAAAATAAAAAAACCACACACACAACAACAAACAAACGAAAAAAACCGGGTGGATAAAAAAAAAAACACACCCCCCCGGTCACCACCCCCCAACAAACCCGCCTAGGACAACAAAAAAAGAAAAAAAAACCAGCAAAAGAACAACACCAAAACAAAGAAGAGAAAAAAAAACTGTTGGACAAGAACGAAAAAAAAGGTAAAACGGGTTAGATAATAAAACAAAAAAAAAAACCAATAAAAAATCCAAAAAAACACAGGGGGAGGACTAGAAAGCAAAAAAAACCACACAACAGAACCCCCAGAGAAAAAAGCCATTCCCAAAAACAAAAAGCAGATAAAAAAAAAAAAAGACCCCCTCGACAAAACAAACAAAACAAATAAAACAGACAAAAAAAAAAAAAAGCCCAACAACGAAAAAATGGTGTACAGACACTGATTTTTGGGGGTCAAATAAACTTACTGACTGGAGTGTACCAAAAGGAAAAAAAAGGAAATCAATCTCTGCAAAATTCGTGGGAAAAGGGGGGGGCCCATTTTGAGGTGTGGGTTGGGCTAACTCAAACACCAATGCCAACACAAAGGCAAGAAAGGGGGTGTTAGAGAACGGATTGTGGGGAACAGTTCCTTTTTGGGACTCTTTTTGTCTTTGTGACCAACCTTGTGGGGGTGTTACAAATTTTGTCTTTTAAATATCGTTCTTGGGTTCGGGGGTTTGTGGGGGGGGTTTTTTGGACTTGTCTTTTGGTGTTTGGGGGTGTTTGGAAATCTGGGGTGGTGGGGGACGGGGTGCCTTTGAAATGTACGGGGGGGGGGGTGTTTTGTGTGGTGGTTGGTGGGATTCATCTCACCTTTTAGTTGTTTTGTTTTGGGGATTTTTGGTTTGTGGGGGGGACTGGGGGTTTTTGTGCAGTCAGGGGAAACTTGGGGGGGGGGGGGGGGGTGGTGGCTTGGTTTTTCAGCAAAAAAAAAACTGGGGGACAATGGTTGGGGGGGTGTCGGTTTTTTTTTTGTTTGGGGGTTGTGGGTTCGTTGGGGGGTGGAAACACCTTCCTTGGTACCTTTTTGGTTTTTGGGGGGGGGGGGTAAAATTGGGCTCTTTTTGGTTGGGGGGGCCTTGGGGTTCACTGGTGGAGGGAGGGTGTTTTTCCCCAATGCTCTTTGAGGGGGGTACAACTCGGGGGTTTGGGGTTTTTGTATTTTCTTGGGGGGGTTTGGGCACCCTGTGGGGGGTGTCCGGGTTGTGTTTTGTTTGGTGAAAAAATGTCCCTTGGGGTGGTAGTTTTGGTTTCCGTACTTTTTGACAGGGGGGGGGCTTTTTTTTTTTGTTAATTGTTCGGGTTGGTCTTTGGGGTTTGGGTTTTTTTTTTGGTCGGGGGCGTTTTTGGGTCTTTGAGGAAAAGGGTTTGGTTTTTCTTGGCTTCTTTTGGTGTTTTGGTTGTGGGGGGGGGGTTTTGCAAGGGCACATGGGGTTCTGTTTTGAAACGGTGGGGTTTAAAAGGGGGGGTTGGTGGGGGGGGGGGGTTTTGATTTTTTCTGGGGGGTTTCAAAAAAAAAAACTGGGGGCTCCGCCCGATGAACGGAAAATGGGCGTCGGCAAAAACGGGGGGACAAAAGGCCGGGGAAAAAAAAAAAAAGTGCGTAAACCTAAACCCCTTTCAATTCTGAATTGGAGGTTGGAAGGGTCTAACTCGGTCCGTCAGGACCAAAGGCAAAAAATGGGAGATGGAAAATAAGGGGGGGGCCAGTGACCGTGCCCGGGGGGGGGGAAAGACAAGCCTTCAGACGCAAACAAACAAATGTGGGGGGCTTGACGGGTGGGGGGCTTTTTTGTGGTTGGGTGATGGGGTCACGTTTTGTTGACGTTTGGGTTGGTTTTGAAGGGTAGAGTGGTTTACCTAAGAAAAAAACGGCCCAAAAAAAGAATGTTGGTTGAGTTTGCAAATGGGTGAGGGGGGGGGGGTTGAAACCTAAAAACATGGTATGAAGGGGTGAAAAAATCGACGGGAGGAAACTGACGGAAGGGGTTTACAACCGGGGAAACATTTCCTGGGGGGGGGGTTTTGTGGGGGGTGAAAGGTTGAAAACATAAATAAAAACAAAAAAAAGAACACAGGAACCAAAAGGGACCTCTTTCAGGGGGCGGGGGGGGGGGGGGGGGTCTACGTCGCCGTCCCGTCCGCATCTCTGATGGGAGAACTCCGGGGGAGAAGGGGGGGGGAATTATTGTGGGAAAACCTGTGGACCCAATCTCTCTTCCCAAAAAAAAAACAAACACACAAAAAAAAAAACAAAAATCGTACCCAAGTCGCGCCTTTCCTCTACTGTCCGGTCCCCTCCTCGGCCCCATCGTTTCTGGTGTGGGGTTTTTGGCGGAGAGTTGGCGTCGGAAAAAACAGACTTGGGGTCACCTACCAAAAAGAAGAAGCCAGATAAGACCTCAAAGGCCGCTTTCCAGTGCTGGGAAAAACTTTGCTAATTGTTGTTGTGGTGAGGTGGGATGAGAAATCAGGACACAACAACCGGATCGCACCTTGGCCTCAAATTCCAAGATGAGAAAAACCCACTATACAAAGGTTCCGAAAGAGAGAATTGTGACAGCCCGTTGCCAGTTTAGGTGCCGGCAGATGTCTTCCCCCGGAGCAAGGAAGAAAAAGAAACACTTGCCAAGGTCAACACTAAGAACACATTGGGGGGGACCCCTCCAAAAACGCACCAAGACGGAATAAAAAAGGTGGCACGCTACGCAGATCTGGTGTGGATGGGTAACTCCCTGGTGGGGGTTGGGGGGTACCCTCAGGGGGCTCCAAAAACACAACTCCAAACACCCTTACAAAAGGAAGGCACCTTGAAAACGGTATGCTTCCCCAGCACTGCCTTTTCTCCGGTGGGGGGGTGGGGGGGAACGGGGAACGTGACAGGGGGGGTCGGTGGTTAGTGAACTACTGGCAACCCCTTGGGGTCCGGTTTGGGGAAATTGGTGGGTGGGGGGCAGGGGGGGCAGGAAATCCCAACAAAAGGGGTGTGAAAAGAAAAAGAAAAGGCAATTAAAGTAATCGGCGGAAAAAAAAGGAATCACAAAGAAAAAAAGCAGCGAAGAACGCAAAGGGGGGGGGAAAATGTATGGTAAAGTGGACCGGGGACCTGGACCCACCCGCGCGGTCCCAACGGAAGTCCAAGGAGAGAAATGGGGGAAAGCAAAACTAGCCGGCCCCTGGTTCGCGGGGGACAGGGTTCGGTTCAAGTACAAAACGGGGGGCGGTAAAAAAAAAAAAAACCGGGGGGGGGGGGCAGGCACCAGTCCTAAAAAGGCAGGAATCTGGGTGGGGGGGGGGGGGGGGGCCGGGACACACCCCACAAACCAGCGTCCCAATCCCATCCTGATGGAAAAGTTGTGGTGGGTGTCCAGGAAACCAATAGACCAATCTTGAAAAAAAAACAAAACATGAGGAAGAAACGAAATTTGTACACAAGGCATGTCCTCCCGGAAAAGAAAAAAGGTAATATGAAAAAAATTTTCCTTGACAAACCGGGTTAAAAAATTAACTCGCTGGGGCATGGCTATCACTAGAACAGCAGATGATAATCCGGCCTGATCATAGGTGTGTAGGGGAATTTACATGCCTAGGGTAACCGAGGAAAGTGTGTGTCAGGACACAACGCCCCCAGGGATTTAGGGGAAAGATTGATTGTGTCATACAGGGGGAAAACATGGGTGCACTTTCAGGACAAAAAGCAACAACGGACAGAAGGGGGGGAAATCCCAGAAAAACCAACTTAAGGCCAGGTGTTTGATGTTCCAAGGGCAAAACCCCCGCACCCAGCCCAAGGTGGGCAATCATACCGGGGGGATGAAAAAAGGGAAAAAAAAAAGGGGAGACAATGCGTTTCAATGGCACTTGCACTCTAGTATGTCAAGGCGTTGCCCCAACCAAACGTCCGCTTAAGAAAGGGACAAGGTTTTCGGACTTGCAGACCAGACCCGGGGGGGGGGTTTAACAACCAAAAAGGGGGGTTGTGCCAAAGAGGGTCGGCCCCAGTTTAAGGTCCTTGGGGGGGGTTTTGAAAACCCCAGGACGCACGACTCCCAGAAAGGGGTACTTGTTGGATGTAAGGGAAAAGCGCAATGAGCGGGTTGAGGAGAGATCGAGCCACAAAGCAAAACACAAAAAAGACTCAATACAAGAAGCAAGCGGTGGGGGGGACCACAACAAAAAAAAAGGGGCGAGAAACCCAACGCGGGGTCAGGACACAAAACAAATACACGAACCCAAGCGGTACAAATTGCCCGGCCGTTAAAAGAAAAAAAAAGGGGTTCCCCGATCGATTTGGGCGAGGGTGAAACGCAGGGGGGGAAGCCATGGAAAGGCCGTTGTTGTTGGAACTGGGTAAAAAAGACAGGGGGGGGGTTGATTCATCCAGGGTTGGGAAAAAAGTCAAGAGAAAAGTACCCTAAAAAAGGGTCAACAGGAATGGAGGAAGTTCTTGGGGGGGGGGGGTGGGTGTTTTTGGGTGTTTTTGGGGTGGCACTTAGCTGCCGAAAACCTTTTGCCCAACCAGTGGGTTGGGGGCCAGAAAAGCCATCATCTAAGGGGTGTTATCCCACGGGTTTTTGGGGCGAAAAAAGAGCACGCCAGCAAAAAGAATTTGTGAAAACCGCCCCGACACATCAATGAAGTTCGGGAACACAAAAATGTAAAAAACCGCTTGGGGGACAAAGATTGGTCACAGGGCCACACAAGCCAAAGGGAATCCCCCATCCCGCCCAGGCGGTTGAAAATTGACTCCAGTTCCCACAAAGAACAAACAAAAGGGGGAGAAGTCCCCAGAAACAAAAGGAGATGTTCCGTGTGTGCGGCCACCCCCAACAAATAAAAAAAGAAAGGAGAACGGCGAAAAAAAGGAAACTCCGCGCACCAAAAAGAAAGAACCAACAGGGGGAACCTGGGGGATTCGTCGAAGAAACCCAAGGAAAGGGGTTAGCATGAAACAACCCACAAAGAATCACATCCCAAAAAAAAAAACAGGGGGGGGGGGGACCCGCGGGGGAGATGCACGCGAATCAACTAAAGCCAACAGTCCAGAACCGTGGTAAAGGGAAAAAAAGTGGTCTGCCAGTGATTGGATGGGTTACCCGGAGTATCGGGCCATCAGAGAAACACAAAAAAGTCAAGGTCCCCTTTACGGTTAAAACTTGCGCCGCACACCCACAAAAACACCGCAAACAAAGCGGGAAAGCCAGTTGGGGTCAGGAAAACACAAAAAAAAACGGAGGGCAACCCCAAAAAGGAATTGCACATTGCTCCACAAAATGTCAAGGACAAAAAACCAGGGGGGGGGGGGTTGTAAATGACTCCCTACAGCAGTTGGGGTTTCCGGGTGAAAAACATAAAGGGGCAAGCACCGTCGGCCCCGAGGGGAAAACAAACCAAAGAAGTCTGTGGTGCTAAAACAAACAAAGTAATCAGGGGGGGGGGCAGTGCGCACGGGTTTGGGCAAAAAAAAACGTTCACAAGGGTCATGTGAAAATCAGGGAGGCAGAATCCTGCGAAGGAGCGCCACACAGCGATAACAACCACGGGCAAAAGTTAGAAGAACAAGGGTGGGGGGGAAAGGGCATGTGTGGATCCTCAACCACAGAAAAAAAAACCAGGAGGGTAAACAAAAAGCAAAGCCCGGGCCAAGAGGAAAAAGGCCATAAAAACCCCGTCCATTCAGGGGGGGGGTTTCAAACAGCAACAAAAAACTTGGAAAACCAACCAAATGGAGAACCTATGGGAAAAAGGCGGACCTTAAGAATCCCTAGGGCCAATCTTGTCTGAGATTGACAACTCCAAAATATCCCAAAAACTTGGGCAGTAAAACCAACAAGGGGCATTACTGACAAGGTTCGGCCAAAGGTGGGTTCCAGAGAAAAAGTTGCAACAACTAAGTGGACAACAAAACAGGGGTCCGGTGGCTTTGGGCCGACGAAGGGGATTAAGTTTTGGGGAACAAGGCACCCAAACCCAGTTAAAAACACGGGGCAGTAAAAACGAGCCAACCAAAAAAGCTAGAAACCAGGGAGCGAAGGAGGGCATTCCTGGCCAAAAAAGGAAGTTTTGGGGCGGCCGGGACACAAAACACAAAAAAACGGGGAGAATCATGGGCCTTGTTTGAGGCATTTGGTAAAAAATGTGGGAAAACCAAGAAAGTGTGGGGGAGTTTGCCAGCGGTGGTGGTTGGGTGGGGACCCATGGGAAAAAAACCGCCCCGGGGTTACCGAACTTGGGGGCCCATTCTTGGGAGTCTTTGAACCAAGGGGAAAGCCCGGGGGGCAAGGGGGAATTGCGCAGGCGAAGGGTTCTAAAAAGGAAAAAAGGTTGAGGCCCAAACCACGGCTGTGCACTTAAAAAAAAAAAAAAAAAAAAAAGGATTGGGGGTCCAGAAAAAAAAACTGTAAAGAGGGATGGTTGGTGGGAGGGATCACGGGAAAAAACCACCGACAGAGCCAAGGGGCGCCACATGTGCTGAAGACGGTCGATTAAAGCATTAAAAAAAAACCAATCAGTATGTTTAAAAAACGGTCAAAAGGCCCCAAAGGGGATTGAAGGCTGGTTCCTGACCCCAATTTGGCGGGGTTTGAAGTACTTCCACCAACAAATTCTGTTTCAAATATTTAATGTCCAGCAGGGGCATTGTGGGTTTTGGTTGGGGTGGGGGGGTGTTGACAACCGCAACGAAGAAAAGGGGAAGGCGCAAAAAGAAAATGAATGACGTTCTTCCTCAAAAATAACCAGCCAAGTTAACTTGTCAAAAACACTATGTAGGGCATTAATAAAAAAAAAAATGTCGGAATCCATCAAAGTCCATAACGACCTAAGTCTGCAACGAAGAATTACGGGGCAAAAACACGTGGTGGCAACCTTGAATATTATTACATCGGGGGGGGGGGAAAGAGAAAGGAATGTGGGGGGAACGCCACAGCAAGCTAAACAATATCCAGATGCCCAGGGTCAAACCGGCACCCCATGGTGGGGGGGGGGGGGGCATTGACAACCCAAAACACATGCCCCAGGAAAACCAAAAATTCGGCCAAAGGGGGGCGAGTTTCAAGAAGGGGGGGGCAATGGCGATGAAACCAATTAAAAAAAAAGACGGGGGAAAAAAAACGAAAAGAAATTGGGGTCAACTCAGCGCTCCAAAAGTAGACTCAACCAAGGTGGGACTGGCCTTTTAAAAAAATGTTTTGTGGGTGGGGGGGGCCTTTGGGATGTGGACGCCTACAGGGGGGAAAAGAAACAGGAAAACGACAAGGACGCCCGGTGAATAGGGAAATCCTAAGATTCACGAGCGTTTCCTCCCCTCAAAGAGTGTAGTAAGAAACCGTCATCAAGGGATGTCCAGCCCCACAGGGGGACCAATTCGAAGAAAGCGAAAGGAGTTTAAATTAACAGACCGGTTGGTCCCAGGAGGACTTGAAATGCGAAAGAAGAAAGGCAAGGGAACACAAAGCAAAAAACGAAAGGTGGGTGACGTTCTTTGAACTAACGTGTTGGGAAAACTGACATTGGGGTTTCCCACCCAACCGGGGGGGGTTTTCGCGGGGGGGGTCCCTCAATAGGGGGGGGTTTTACAACTTGGCGACGGCTAAAAAGGAAAAAAAAAAAAAAGTCCTTGCACGGGAAAAAGCGGAAAAATTTCCAATTGGGGTACGGCCAAAAATAGGGGATTTGGGTCTGGCCAAAGTGATCAGAGGGGGGTTTGAAAAAGTCAAATTGGCCCAAATGGAAGTCTGGACGGAACACGCCGCAAAAACACTGGGGTGGCTGGCAAAGAAAGCCAAAGGGGGATAATCAATAATGTAGCATTGGTTGGTCCCTGAACCGCCGATGGGTTACGGCGCAAATCCCTTGGTAAAGGGAAAGTACGGCCTGGTCAAAAATGCCCGTGGGAAGGAGTTGTCAAATCGGTCAGGAAAAGCACAGAGTCAAAGGCCAACGAGGGTGCCTTGAAAAAAACGGGAAAATTCGGGGTAAAAAAAGGGTGGTGTTAATCAAAAACCAGGGGAACAGGGGGGAGGCAACGAAACCCATCGCCAATGATGAAAAAACATCGCAAACCCAAAAAACCAACTGGGGAGGAAAGAAGAAAAAAAGAAGTAGTTAAAAAAAAAAAAACTGGGGGCCCCAAAGAGTTTGAAAATGGAAAAAGGGAAAAAAAAATTGGGTTTTTGTTCCCAGGGGGTCCGAATTGCAAAAACACAAAAGACAAGGGAAAGGGGGGAAAAAAAAAAAATGTGGGGAGAAAATTCTAAAAGCAGGAATGTTTTTGGAAGTCAAAAAATTCAGGAGGGGAAAACGGAATGCCGAAAATGGTGGGCCAGGAATGTGATCCAAAAAAAAGGGGGACGACATTGGTAGAGGGTACCAACGAAAAGCAAGCGGGGAAATTTAACCTGTAGGTGGGACAGACAACAGTGGGGCGGGGAAATACGAAAAACAAGGGCACAAAAAGAAGGGGCAAACCAGGGAACCCAGTCATGAAAAATAAAGAATTGGGGTTCACCCCCAGGGAAAGACCGGATGGAAACTAAAAAGGGGGGGCCAAGGGACCTACAAGGGATGGTCTGAACAAACAACTCAAGAAAAAAGACAATGGGGGAAAGTTCCATCAAAAGTCACAAAAACAAAGACTCACAGATTTTCCGGGGGGGTTCTGGACAAAAAAAAAAAAAAAAAAAAAAAAAAAAAAAAAAAACAAAAAAAAGTTAAAAAAAAGGCGGGAAATTCCAATGCCTCTGGGAAACAAAGAGAATTGAGGGCAACATGAAAAAAGCACTGGTTTATCGAGAACATTATGGGGGTTACGCAATCGGCAGAAACGAAAAGACAGCCGTGGGTGTCCCCACTGAGGGCTAATGCCTGAAGGATAATTCCGTTGGGCAAAAGGGAGGGGGGTTGTCAGGAAACATCGTCAAAAAAAAAAGAACTCCACCGGGGACGCTGTAACGGGACTGGGGGGGTTGGGCACCATTTCAACCGGGAGGGGGAGAACCAATGAAAAGGAAAAAACGGCAAAAAAAGTAAATACCCAAGGCCAACAAAGGTCAAAAATGAAAAAATGAAGGGCCGCTTCTAAAAAGGTCAGGGGGTTGAAGAAATCCGTTCCAAAGGGCCCGGGCCAGTGCAACCGACTACCATGGTTGCACCGATCCGGGGGGTTTGTAAACTGGGGGACAACCCCCCGCCGGCACAAGGGGGGGGGGGAAATACATGGAAAAGCGCTTTTGGGAGAGATGGGGGGACCACCAAGGGAACAATTGATCAGGGGGGTGTAAAAAGCGGGCCAAATAAGTGCACCACAAATCAGTTGGGTCAGCAAAAAAGGAAAAAACCCGCCCGCATGAGGGGGGGTTGGGGGGGGGGGGGGGAAAAAATGGTTTGACGTCTCAAGGGGACCTGTGGGAGAATAAAAAAAAAATTAAAAAAAAGACACTCCAAATAAGGGGGGGCAAAAGGACGGGGCCCTTGAAAAGAAAATTGGTCCTGGGACCGGGGGTGTCAAGGGAAGATGCTCATTTCAAAAAAAGAGGGAAAAAAAAAGGAGCTTGGAAAATGGGGGGGGTAAGAAACCTACTCTGGAAAAGGGAATAGAAGGGAGCCTTAAAAAAGTGTTAAGGATAACAGTAAAAAAAACTAGGAGCATGAAAGTAGGGGGGGTGCCAAAATGGAAAAGTGACTAAAAATAGGGGCTCCTTGCGATCCTCCCCAAAGAAGAAATTTGGGGACAAGTTTCTGGAAATCACAGGGTCCCGGCAAAAGCAACGATCAACAGTGAGGGTCATCGTACACCCAAAAAAGAGGTGGGAAAACCTCCGAAAAAGGGAAAAAGAATGACAAGGAGGAGTCCAAGGGGGGGGGAAAAAACAAAAAACGCTTGGGTTGGTACGGGGGGAACAGAATAAAAAAACACCCAATGTTTGGTGAAAAGGAAAAATGGGGTACCAAATCAAAAAGTAAAGTCGCATCAAAGAACTAGGACCCGCTGTGACTAGGAAAAACTCCACAGAGGGGGGTTTTGTTGACGGAGTAAACCGGCTGGGGGGGGTGACAAAATTGTGCTAAGAAACTATCAGGTCATGGCAAAAAAAAAAAGCCAAGGTAAACACTTTAAAAGGTCTAAAAGGCTTGGGGAAGAAAAGAGGAGAAAGGCTTGTGTGGTGAAAACCAACCATTGTAAATCAGTAAAAAAGGAGAAACCCTTACCTTCTCCGGGGGCCAGGGATGGATTCCCTTCGGGACCTTGGGGGAGGCCCAAAAAGCCACCTGGACTAGGGGTGCCAGGAGGCCAGGAACCTGGGGGAAAAGGAGGGGCGTGACTAACGAATGCCGGCAAAAAGGGAATCGCCAAAATGCCGGGGGGTTTGGGATTCAAGGGGTTGTGGAAACTCAACGGGGGGGGGGATTGAAGTTTCAACGCGTGAAGGCTGGAGAAAAAAGACCATAGGGGGGGGGGGGATAAAAAAGGGGCGAAAATCCCTCCGGGAAACAGGAGTTATTCTCCCTGAGGGGGGAACGGGAAAAAAAGAAAGCAAAATCACACTGTAAATAACAGGGTGAAGAGGGAAAAACACAGCTAAAAAAGAAAGTCCTGGGGGGGAGGTGGGGAAAACATCCCAGACGTGGGAAAAGAACAAACTTGCCGGAAATATGAAGGTTAATGTTGCAAAGTGCGGCGAAAGAAGGGGTGCCACAAAGAAAAAAAAAAAGGAAAAAGGAGGTGTGTGGGGGCCCATGGATCAAAGACCAAAGGGGAAGGGAAGGGTGGTGGTTGTGCCCTGGAAAAGGAAACGGGTCCCCGGGGTTTCAAAAGGGAAAACGGGGGGGGGCAGGGGTGGTGGGACCCGCCGGGGGTGTGAAAACAAAAACGAGCCGCGAAATCACAGGGGCCCGTAGAGTGGGGGGGACGAGGTGTTGAACAAAATGGAGATGAAGAGGAACCACAAGGCAAAAAAAAAATCATCATGCGGCCGCCAAGGGGGAGGATGGTGCTGGACGGGGGGGAGGGGAAGGGGAGGAAATGAGAACCCATTTTCGGGGGGGGGGCACCCCCAGGGGTAGTAAGGGTGGGGGGTGGATCGGAGAGGTGAAACTCCACTGGCGGGGGGGGGGTTCGGCGAGGAGTAAGGGGAAAAAGCCCTGGGACGGGGGAAAAAACAACCATTCCAACCCCCCAACTTGGGGGGGGTGGTTCGACAGGGCGGGATGCGTTTCTCGGTCGTGAACAGATATGAGGGGGGGGGGGGGGGGGGGGGGACCAAACGAAAAAAAAAAAGCCTGAGGAAAATTTAAAAATGGGTTTAAACAGGGGTCATTGGGCAAAACAAAAAAGGGGGGAGCCCTGGGGGCATGACAGGGGGGTGACTTGTGGCAGAAAGGAAGAGGGGGTGGTCAAAAAAACACAAGAAAGGGAAACGGGTAGGTCATTTCGGGAGCGGGCACAATGAGAGCATTCGTCGGAAAACGGAAAAAAAGACGATTTGCCGAAGGAGGGGGTCACAAAAAAGGGGGAAAAGGGAAGAAAAGGCAAGGGAAAAATAACCAAAAAAAAACTTGAATTCAAGGGCCTGTCCAAAAAAATTTGTGTCTTGGCTCAAAGAGGTCCCCCAAGTGACAGGGAAAGGGAAAAAAAAAAGAACCTGGTCCAATCTGAACCGGCCGTTTGAACGGAAAAAACAAAGAAAAGGGAAGGGGTTACGCCGGCAAAATGGAGGCCGGGGGTGGCTGAAAAGTGGGTGGGGAATTGGGGCAAAAAAAACAAAGCCGGGAGGCGGGTCCAAAAAGTCGAAGGGGGGGAAAAAGAAGCCTGTCAAAAACGGAGTTGTCCATGTGGACTACTAAGAATAAAAAACACCTCTCTCAAAAAAAAAAAAAACAAAACACGGGAACTAAGTTCTGAGCAAGGGTCCAAAAGGGGGGGGGGGGGGTTGGGGAAAAGACAACTGACCTGGACAGACAAGAAGGGACCCTCTTCTGGGGGGGGGGGGGGTCACCAAATTTAAAAACGAGACCTTTGAATGGCAAAAAAGGCGTCAAAAAACAAGAGGAGGGCCTGCTCAAGGAGGGAAGGGGTTGTTGGCGAAGAAGGTGGTCTGACCATCCGGGAGGTCTTAGGGGGGACCTGAGCACCGTGGAGGGGGGGGACAGTCCACGGAACAAGGTCCGACTAACTAAATTGAAATGGTGGGGGGGGGGGGGCAAAGGTTCAAAAAGGGGGGGCGGCACGAGGGGCGGGGGAGGGGGGGAGAAACAGTTCCCCGTAAGAAAAGACCGAAAAAAATGAGGGGGTCCCAAAACAAACAGAAACCCAATGTGAGAAACCCAATGGTCCGTGGGAAACACTCCAGTATCTTAAACAAACAGGAAAGACTGGGGTCACTAAAAAAGGGGGGAAGGGGGTCCTGGCGAAAGGGACCACCATTAAACCCCTCAAAGGGAAAGAAAAAGGCACGGGAATAGGTCTCCACCGGGGATCACTGCCCGGGTCACGCAGAAACAAAACAAAGGGGGGGAAATGGGAAAGAGGCAGTTGTGAACAAAAAAGGTTAGGGAAAAAAGGGGATCGACCAAAGGGGAAAAACTGGTTTGTGTGGGGGGGCCAGATGGGGCCTTGGTAAAAAAAAAATCGAGACCAGTCAACCAAAAGGGGGTAAAGCGCCCCCAAAAAAAAAAAGAGACCCCGCGTTGAGAAGAAAGGGGGAGACTCAATGGCAAATAACCCTGTGAAAAAAAAGGGGGGGGAAAAGGCCACGGTGGGTAAAGGAGAAAATAATGGGGAAAAGGGGGGGGGAAGCGGGCCCGACTGAAGGCAAGGGACTGGGGTGCAGAACGGCCACCCGTGGGAAAACGCCACAAAGGAAAAATGGGAAAAGAGGCCTGACCGTCAAAACAGGTCAGCTCAGGAAAAAGGGAAAACGCAGCCGTAAGTCAAAAGAAAAAAACAAGAGGGGGGTTTCCCCACTACGGTCCCCCCAGTAAAACCGGAAAAAAGAGGCTAAAAAAAAAAAAAAAATGCAACACCAAAGGGGAAAACTCCGGGGAAAAAATCTGGCTGGGGGGAAAAAGGGGAAAAAGGGGGGGGGGAAGCAGTCAGGGGAATCAAATGGAAGGGGTAAAAACGGCCAAAAGGACCAACAAAGGGGGGGTAGGGTGTCCTCCCTCCGGGCCCGCCGTGGCCAGGCCACCAAGGTTCAGGGGGGGGGGGCCGGGGCAGCAAAAAGAAAAAAGTGCCTGGTGCCCGGTGCAACCAAAGCCGTGGACCGATAAAAAAAAAAGAAAAAGGTGGGGGTTCGGAAGAGGAAGGAAAAAAAATGCCAGGAGAACCACCTGGTTTTTGTCGGGAGAGTGAACGATAGGGGCATCTGCAGGATTCTCCAAAAAAAAATTTCCAAACCAAAAAGTAAGGAGAGAAAAAAAATGCAAGGGGGCAAGAAATCGACGGGCGAGGGAGGGACTCAAAAAAAAGTGGGGTTTTCGACGAGGTTTTTGACGCCCAAAAAAGAACAAAAGTTCCGCGATCGTCCCAAAAAGAAAGGCTAAACAGGGGAACCTGTGTGGGGAGATGTCACCGGTTACAAAAGGGGTGGGGCCTGGAGAAAGGGAAAAGGGGGGAAGACTGGCCCGGTCACAAACGCCAGGAGGAAAAAATAACCAAAAATTTTGGGGAAAGAGGGGGTTTGAAAAGATCCTAAATAGAAAAAAAATCTAACAAAAAGAAAACTACCAAAGAAGCAGCGAGCTGAACCTTTGAAAAAAAACGAGGGCGATGTGCGTTGGGGATATGGGGGGGGATCGGGGAACCACCACAAATTCCGAAAAAAAAAATCATATGGGGCCCTCCACGAGATGGGAACGAAACGGTGCTTGGGCAGGTCAAAAAACAAAACGAAAACCAAAAAAAAAAAAAAGTGGCTGGGAGTGGGGAACCCTAAAGAAAAAAGTTAAAAAGCCTCGAAAAGGCCCCGTGAGGGGTGTGGGTGAAACCCACAGGCCCCTTTGCCCTAAGAAGAAAGGGGACACGTTCCCCTGAAGTCTGAAAAAAGGGTGACCATGAAAAAGGTACTAAAAGGGGGGTTATCCCCAAAAAAACAAAAAAAAAAAATTGGAAAAAGGGGGAAAAAAAGGAAAAAAAGGGGGGCCTGGAGCCAGAGGGGGGGGGGGCTTGGTTTGTTAAAAGGGAAAAGGGGGGGGGGGGTTTCCACAAGGGTGGGGGGACTGAAAAGAGCGCGTTAATTGAAAAAAAAAGCCAGGGCTCAGGGTTTCCACCAAGACATTAAAAAAAACCAAAAAAAACAAACTAGATTCGCCGAGGGGGGGTAAGGTATGCAAGAGGCCAACTGACCCAAACAATCCGATAGAAAGAAAAGGGTCCACGGGGGGGAGGGTCCAACCGAGAAAAGGCGAAAAAAAAAAAGAAAGTAATGCCCGGATCAAGGGGGGGGAAGAAAATAAAACCGTTGGGGGGAAAAAAAGATTGTGGGAAAACAAGGAATTACGAAGTCTATTGGGCCAAAAAGGGATTGGTCTGGCTGGGTACGCGAAGCTCACAACAAAACGATTAGGGGTAAATGACGGGTTGGGGGTCGTCCAGGCAAGGGGGGGAAGTAAAAACTCCAAAGACCGGATAAAAAAAAAAAGAACGCAGAGCCATAAAAAAATCTCAGGGGTTATTAGTGTAGTTCCTTGTCAAAACCCTGCATCAAAGGAGGGCCATGCCCCAACAAAAAGGAAAAACAGAGGCAATTGGGTTCCATTTAGGGAAAAAAAAAAAAAAAAGAAACAACCGAGGTAGGAACGCTAGGTGTGAGGGGGAGGATGCAGACTTACCGATCATTGGGAACATCGTGTGGGGTGGGGACAACCCCGACCATGGGGGAAACGGCCAGAGTCCCGAAAAGGTCCCCGGGGAAAAAAAAAACCACTAGCCCAACTGAATCAGAAAAAAAGGAATGGTAGCCAATGGAGGGGGGGGCACTAGAAAAAAGAACGATCCAGGTGTTGAGACCTATCGGAGGAAAACAAAAAACTTCCAAATAAAACTGTATCCAAGCAGGAGTTGGGGGTTGGGGGGGGGGCAACACCAAAAAGATACATTCAAAGAAGACCCGAACTAACACGACAAACCACACGAGTCAATCAGACTTTGAACTAAAGGTCCCCCAAAGGGGCGGGTGCAAGGGGTGGTAACGCGGTCACACAAAACCAGAAAAGTCGATCAACAATGGGGTCGTGGATGTTGGGCCAACGAGGAAGGGGGCAGCTTGTGGTAAAAAGATCGTGGGTTTGGGAACCAGTGATGACGGGGGAAAAACAGGGGGGGGGGGTTGGGGGTGAATTCGGAAAGTGGGTGGTTGCAGACTAAAAAAAAGGAAACCATCCTACAAAAAAGAAATCAAAAGGGGTCAAAGAAAACCAAATCACTTCCCCAGAAGAAGCAGATAGGGGGGGGGTGGCGCGGGTGGACGGAAAGGTTGGGGTGGGGGGGGGTGGTGGGGGGGGGGTTGTCAACGGGGAGAAGGGGGTTACGGTTTTGAACCAAAACCCCCCGTTGGGGAAACACAAGAAAACCGAAAAAAAAAAAAAAAAATGAGAGTTTGGTGTTTCCGGGGGTTCAGGGGGGACCCGCCAGAAAAAGAAGAAAATCCAAATTAGGGAATGTAAAAAACGAAACTCCCAAAGAAAGGAAACAGGGGACACCATTAATCAAGAAAACAACCCACTGCCAAGGGGGACATTCCTGAAAAAAAAAAAGGGAGTAAAAAAAAAGAACCAACCTTTGACCCCCAAAAGGGACTTGTCCCAAAAAAGAACGCCCCAACCCCAAACTAAAAAAAATCGGGAACCGGTGGGTCCCTGCCCCGAAAAGGGCACTGAGGAAACCTGGAGGAAAAAAAAAAAAAAAGGAATGAACCGGGGGTCGTCCCAAAGGAAACCAAAAAGAAAGTCCCGACCGTCTTTTGGGGGGAGATATCCAAAAAAAATCGACACGGGGAAAAAAACCGGCCCCAGGGGAAAAAGGGGGGGGGGGACGCAGATCACAAAAAGAAATTCACATGGTTGTGGGAAAAAAAAGCGGGGAAATGCAGCCAAAAATTCCCCCCCGGGGTCCCCATGGGAAAGACCCCACCTAGGGAAAACCCCCCCCACAAAACGGGCACACTTTGCCACCCTAGGCAACACGGGGGGGGGGCGCTTGGAGTGCGGGCTTGTTTTGCCAAATGGCCCGGGACCCCACGGGAGGGGAAAAAGTAGCCCACCCACACACACGTGTCCCCAGATTATGGTTAAGCTTTCAACTTGGGAAACAGGGGGGGAACCCGGGATCACAGGGCGGGCATGAAAATCTCGAAAACAAACCCCAAGAAAAGGCCCAAGTTTCGAAAAAAAAAAAACGGGGAAACGGCACAAGACAAAAAAAATTGCCGAGTAACTGGGGGGGCTCCTTAAACAGAAAGGCAAAAAATGCTTTGGGGGGTCAACCACAGGGGAAAAAATACATGCGGGGCAACGTTTGGGTTTGCAAAAAACAAGTGGGCAGCAAAAAAACAGAAGGCCCGCCACAGGGGGAATAAACCTTAAAAAAAAAAAAAAAAATGGTGCACCACCGCACGCGGAGAAGTGATCGGGGGGAAGAAAAGGGTCACAAGAAATCGTTGCGGACCAAAATTAGTTGGGGTTGGGTGGTGTTTGTTTGTGGGTTGCAAAAGGGTGGACCATATAGCGGGAAAATGTGAGGGCGAGGGGGGAGAGAGTGTACGTCAGGGCAAAGAAAAGGGATCCCGCGGGAAAAAAATGATTAAAAGAAGGGGGGTGTCCGAAATGGGGATAAGCAGGCAGCAAAACAAAACAAAAAAAAATTCAGTCAGAGTGGGGAGCCTGTTGTACGGTCAAGGAAAGGGTGCAAAAGAAATAGATTTGAGAAAAACAGCTGCAATCAATGGAAAAAAAAAGGCCCTGGACAAAGAACTGTGCAAAACAAGGGAAGACACCCCTCCAGCCCAAGGGCGGAGCCAAAAGAAATCCGGGAGTGGGGGAGGAATCAGAACTCCTGTTCCGGAAGTATCTAAAATGTTTGGGGGTTCAAAATCCAGGGTGTGAAAAGGGGGTTGAAAGTCCGGGGCACATTTTTTAAAGCAATGGCACGGGACCGACCTTGCATTTTTTTTGGGGGGGGGGGGGGGACGTTCGCAAAGGGGTAAAGGCAGGGGCCTCCCTCCCAAAAAAGGTTGTGGAACAAAAACCAAAGAGGAGGAGAAGCGGTTAAGAAGGGGTTTTTTGCTTGGAGGGTGTAAAAAAGAAAAGTGGGGTGCCTGTGGGTGAGGGGGGGAGTCAATGGGTCCCCTTTGGTGGGGGGGGAACTTTTGGCCCTGGGGAACGCGGGTTTTTTTGGGGTTCCCAGAAAGGGAAAAAGGGGCAATTCCTTGAAATGACAAGGGTCCTGCAAGGGGGAACGAAAGGGAGCTGACTGTGGGAAGTGGGGAAGGGGCACTGAAAAGGAGGGTTTAGACCACGGGGGCCGTCGAAGGAAAAAAGGTGTTGGACAGAAGTGTCCCCCACAAGTAAAGGTTGGGGGGGTGGGTGCGGAAGCGTACAGCGCAGAAGAGGTAGGCCCAGGGTGTCGAGATCCAAAATGGGGCCCCAAGAAAAAAAGGGTGACACATCGCTCCAAAAACCCAGCAGAAAACCGGGGGGTAACCACCAGCGGGGGGACATACATGGGAACAAAAAAGAGGTCTAGAGGGGCGAAAGGGGAAAGAAACAATGGGGTAAACGCAGGGGGTTTTTGGGAAAAAACAAACCCAGCCAGCCAAGACTCCCCGAGCATGAGACAAGGGTTCCAACAAGAAAAACGAAAAGAGACCTTTTAGGAGGGATGGGGGGGAGAACGCCGGGAAAAACCCAAGGAACGGGGTACCCATCATCCAAATCGGTCCAAAAAAAAAAAAAAAAGGAAGAAGGGAGTGAAAAGGTCGGAAAAAAAAGAGGAAAGGGGCAAACAGGAAAAACATTGGAAACACGCGCCCCGGAAACATGAAGCAGGTGTAGAAATCAACATCGAACGGCAACGAGGAGGGCTTAAGAAAGAACGTCTAGAAAATCAAAAAGGGGGGGCGGGGAACTGAAAGCGTATTTGGGGGGGAAGGGTGCCCAGGTTTGGGAAACCCGGGGTACAGCCTGGTTAAAGAAGTCAACCCAACCCAAGAAGGGGGTGTTGCCCAAAAAATAGTCAAAAGCAAGAGTTACCTTAAAAAAATGGGGAACAAAGGAAAAGCGGATAGAGAAAGGCGAGAAAAGAGAAAGGGGGCACAATTGGGGGGGAACCGTGCCCGCCCCTTGACGGGGGTGGGGTTGGGGGAGGGGGTTACCCCGGGAACGGTTTCCGGGGGGGAAGATTTCAACGGAAAGGAAACCGTTCTGTGGGAAAGGGGGTGGGGTTTAAAAAAGTAGTCCCAGAGAAAAACATAAAAAAAAAACGCAAAAAAGAGGCTCCTTCTTAAAAAAAAAAAAGGGCTCCGGATGAATCAAGAGGAAAGCACGCAGGGACAAGTAGGAGGGCCATGCCACCCAATAAAAGGGGGGGGTGCCAGAGAAAAAGAAATGAAGGAAAGAAATAAAAAAAAAAGGGGGTTCCCACAACAAGGACCTACAAGAAAAGTGTTCCCCCGAAGGAAGGGAACAAGGCGGAAAAAAATCCACCTCGAAAATCTATGTAATTCGGGGGGGAACAGTGGGTCCCTTGGAAAGGACCCCCATGGGTTTGTGAAAAAACAATCCTGGGATGTGTTTATGAAAACAACAATTAACCAACCGGGGGGTTGGAAGGCACAACCAAACAAACCACGATGGGGGGTTACGGTACACAAACGCCAAGAAAACCGGGAACAACAGCCTTTCTGGTGGAGTGGGGGCCGGAAGAAAAAACGTTGAAAACAAAGTTAGGGGGAAAACGGGCGGGTGTTACGGCCAGAATGGGGTGTATTTTTGAAAATCAAAAGGCACAGGTTGGTCCCCCATGCATGGGGAACCCCGGGTGGACCCTGGGAAAACGGGTTAATGACCCATATTTGGGCAAACAAGAAAAAAACGGTGGGTGGCCGAAAAAAAAACAAAAAAATAGAGAAAGAAGGGGGGGGAAAAAGCAGGGTGTTTCTAAAACCCAAGAAACAAAAACCTCCACCAACAAACCGGGTGTGAGAAACCACCAAACACCTTCGTGCCCAATTGGCTGGACGAGGTCCGGGTGTGCCCCACAGGAGAAACTGGAAAAAAAAAGAAAGCCGCGGCATGCGCGAAATTTAGAAAAGCCAGGAGGGCAAAGCAGGAGTCTAAGTGGGCCCAAGAGGGGAAACGGACAAGTAAAAAAGAAATGGTGGGAGGCTGTTGGGACATGGGGGGTTCCCGAAAAACGGTGTCTTTAGGAAGGGTCGGACGGCGCAAGAACAACCAAAAGGGCTCTCATCTCCACCGTGTGCCGTCGCTTCGGCGAACGCAACTGCTACAGACAAAAAAAAAAACAACTAAGGGTAAGTAAAAAAAGAAAAAAAAAGAAAACTGGGTCTGAGCGGGGAAGGCGTCAAAAGTTTGTTCGTGTCCCGCAATTGTGGGGGGGGGTGGGAAGGACCATATGAGAAAAACGGTGAAGCCCGGAAGGGGGAAATGAGAAGGAAAATGAACTGAAGGTGACCGAAGGCCGCCTAAAAAAGAAACGAAAAAAAAAAATTTGAAGGAAAGTGAAAGAGTCCAGGGGGGGGGGACCACGGGTCCTGTATAGGTCGAAAGTATATTGAAAGGGGGGGGCAGGAATTTTTGCTCACGTTGGCGCAGAGGGGGAAGCCATGGGGGTCCAAAAAGAAAAAGTTGCAAAGTCACAATATCATGGGAAAGAAAAATAGGTCAAGAAAAGGAAACGGGTAAGGGGGGAAAAAAGAATGCCGGGACGAAAGAGGGAGCTAAAAAAAAAAAAACAACCACACGAAAAAAAACACAATTAGAAACAAATGACAAGCAAAAAAGGGGGGTGAAAAAGGAACTTTCAAAAAAAAAAAAAAGTGTTTGAAGGGGGGGATGGTGGCGGGGCAATTCAACTCTCAAGGCAAATCTCAATCAGGAGGGGGGCGCGGGGGGTCTCAGGGGGAGGGGGGAAGGCAAGTTGGGGGAGCCCGAGGCAGGGGAAAGGGTGCGTTTCTGCTAGAGATCCAGGAAAAAAAAAATCTGTTTGCTAAGGGGGAAGGCAGCGGACCTTCTGGGGGTTCCCACAAAACCGCGCACCGGTAAACCCCCAACGGGCGGTCGAAAAGGGGGTCGAGAAACCCTGGAGGGAAACAACAGGTCCAAGCCAGCAAGGTCCCAGAATCGGAGCGAAAGGGAAGGAATCACGGGGTTTGGTTTTGAAATGAAGGGTTTGCAACTGCCCACCGGAAAACCCAGGGGGGAACACCGCCAAATCTGAAGGGAAACGAAAGAGGGGCCCCAGTTGGGGTCAGGGAAGGTGGGTAACATGTCAAAAGGACTCCGGCACGGCCCGGGACCAAAAGGAAGCAAACATTTGTGGGAGACGGGGGTGTTTCACCGAACAATAAAAAGGTCTAACCTCGTGGGGACTCAAGTGCCTATGGGAAACTGGCAATCCTGGAAACAACAGAAGAGACCCATCGGAAAAGTTTGGAAGGGATTGCGGAAAAGACAGGGGGGACGACACCCAGTAAACCGCCATGGAGGGGAAGGTACCCCCGCTGTTTTGGAGGTGCTAAGGGGGGTCATGGATTAGAGGCCCCCCTGTACCCGGGAGGAAAACACTTCCGGGGGAAAAGGGACCAGAGGTACCTTGAACCGACGGTCCAAAAACTGAAAAAAAAGGGAAACTACAGTAACAAGGAAATGGGAGGAAATCGAAAAGGGGACTACCGGACCAAGGGATATCGACCAAAAAAAGAGTTAGTGGGGACACTAGACTTGGGGGAGGGATGCAAAGCAGGAAACCGCCAAACCCATTCAGGGGGGGGGGGGGTGGAACAAGTGTGTACTGGGGTCACAAAAATTCCTTAAACGTTCGGGGGAAGAAAAAAAGGAAAAGCTCAAACCTTTGGAAAAATTCAAGGAGGGGGAGGAACGCAAGTCGAGGGGTGAAAAACAAAAACCAACCGGGGGGCGGGGAAGAATGGAAAAAAAAAGTCCCGGGCAAATGAACCCCCATGGGTTTTTTACCAGAGGGGGGGGGAAAAAGAATTCCCGGGCCAACAAGACAAAGTTTTGGAAATTCAAAAAAAAAAAAGGTTCCAATCAAATATAGCCACCAAAAAAGGAAGTACAGACGACTGAACACATCACCACCCAGTTTGTTATGGGGGGGAGCCTGAAAAAAAGGAAAAAGAACGGGGAAAAAAACTGTAAAAAAGAGAAAAAGAATCTCATGGAGAAAAAAGACCCAAAAAAACTATACTTCCACCGGGGGAAAAAAGAAAAGAAAACAAGGGGGGAATGTTTTTGAACAGAAAGAAAAAAACGGGGGTGGAATAGGGAATGGGGGTGGAAAGAAATGGTTTCTAAAAACGGGAACCACAAAGCTCTAAAAAACCTCCGAGGGAATAATGGAGAAAAAAGAGACAAAGTTAATGGCGTGTCACAATCAAGTTCCAAAAAAGAAAAGGGGAATGTTCCAGGATGAACCCGGTTGATGTGAAAAGCATGGAAAAAAAAAAAAAAACAGGCAACCGAAATTGACGGGTAAAAGGAACCCAGGGGTCTCCAAGACGCAAAGTCGATCCAAAAGGGGGTTGTACGTTTTACCGTAAGGATCAATCGGAAAAAAACAAAACAATTTTGCGTCCAACAGTCATTAGCAGGAAGAGGGAGTAAAAAAAAAAAGGGAAAAAAGCGGTGAGGGGGGAAGAGCCAAAAAGAAAAAGGGAGGGAGGGGGACCAGGATGGAAAGTTTTGTTGCAAAAAATCGGGGGAAAAAAGAATTAATGGGTGGGGACAAAAAGTGCCCAGCCGAGGACGGGGGGTAAAACATCTTGCCCCGGGGGGGGGAGAGTGCCAAAAAGGGACCACGAAAAAAAAAAGTGCGGGTAGGTGGTGTGCCAAAAAAACTGGAGGATGGGGGAAGAGATACCAAATATGGGGGTCCCCCATGGGAAAAGGGAAAGTTACGGCAAGTGGGGGGGGGTTTGGGGGGTGGGGGGGCTGGACCCGCCGAGGGGGTTCAGGAAAAAAAAAAAAAAGGGGTTTGCTAAAGTTGAAAAAGCGCAAAAAAAAGAAGGGAAAAAAAACCGAACCCGGGAAAGGGTAGTGAAGGAAAATGGGTGAGGGGAAGGTGTCAACCTCCAAAGCAAATGTCTCAAAAGCCAACGAGTGTGGCGGAAAAGGACAACCGGTGGGACTGTCGGGGGAAAAGGGAAACGGCAAGAAAAAAGGACAAAGGGGGGGGCGACCCAAAATGGGGGAAATTGAATTTGTGTTTGGAAAAGGGTTCGGGGGAAAGCCCAAGGGGGAGGGGTCGGCGAAAGATTCTACCAAAGGGTCGGGAAGGGGGGGGGGGGATGTGGTTGTTCGAGGAATAAGGGGTTTTTCGGAAACCAGGGGGGGGGGGGGGGGGGGGGGGGGGGGGGGGGGGGGGGGGGGGGGGGGGGGGGGGGGGGGGGGGGGGGGGGGGGGGGGGGGGGGGGGGGGGGGGGGGGGGGGGGGGGGGGGGGGGGGGGGGGGGGGGGGGGGGGGGGGGGGGGGGGGGGGGGGGGGGGGGGGGGGGGGGGGGGGGGGGGGGGGGGGAGGGGGGGGGGGGGGGGGGGGGGAGGGGGGGGGGGGGGGGGGGGGGGGGGGGGGGGGGGGGGGGGGGGGGGGGGGGGGGGAGAGGGGGGGGGGGGGGGGGGGGGGGGGGGGGGGGGGGGGAGGAGGGGGAAGGGGAAACAGGGAGGTGGTAGGGGGAGAGAGGAAGAGAGCTAGGGGGAGGGGGGGGGGCCCCTTTACAAAAGAAAAAACACTGAAAGTCAAGGGGGGGGGTGAATGGGGTGGACTGGGGAAATAGGGGAAAAGAAATGAACGCCGGGGTGGGGGGAAGAAAAAGTGTGCTTTCGGCAAAAGGAAGGAAAAAGCACGTTTGTCGCGAAAAAGGCCACAAGGGGGAATCGGGTAAAAAAACAAAAAAAGGGGAGCAAGGAAAGGAAGTCAGGCAAACAGCCCACGGTTGGAGGGGGAGAACGAAATCGATTTGGAACAATTCCCTCCGGGAAAAAAAAACGGTCTGAAAAGGGGAAAAAAGAAAAGAACTAACACCCCACGAACCAATAAAAATTGAGGTCAGGGAGCGGTAAAAGGGGGAAGGCGCCAACTATATACAAACACCCTTCAAAAGAGAAACAACGGGGGAAAAAACTGCCCTGCAAGTCGAAACGGCGGGGAAGAAAAAAACGGAGTCCTTAGAAATTTTTGGAAGGGGCCCACACGGGGGGTTGCGTCAAAAAGTGGGGGGGTTGTGTATTCCGAAGGCCCGCGCAAGGTTGAAAAAAAAAGAAACGGGGCCGTGAGGTGGAATTATTGTGTTTCGGATGTGCGAGGAAGAAGCAACAGCGAAAAACTCCAAGCCAATAAATGGACCCAGAAAAAGTTAAGGATGCTGGAAAGGTGTTTACAAGGAAAAAAAAAAAAAAAAAAAAACCAGGTACTTTCCTAAGAAGTCGAAGATAACTGGGCAAACCACAAAGTTGACAAGCCCAAAGTCAACTGCAATCCGAAAAGCATCAAAGAAAAAAAAAAAAAAAAATAAGGGGAAATTGGTTTGTGGAAGAAAAGGTGGTTTTCACACCAAATGGGGGGGGGGCAAAGTCGGAAAGGAGAACAACGTGGAAACAAGGAAGCAACTGAATCCAAAACAAAGACGGGTATTGAGGACGGCCCCCAGAAAGAGTGAAGGGACTAACAATAATTCGGAAAAAAAAAGATTCAAAAGGACCATGGGGGGAAAAATGGGGGCGGGGGCCTAAATTTTGGGGCAAAAAAAAGGACACATGGGTACAACAGCCTCCGGTAAAGTAAAGTACGGAGAGGTAACCAAAGAAGGCTGTGAAAAACGCCTGTATAGTAAAATGCGAAAAAAAAAGGGGGGAAAAGGAAAAATTCCTGGTGTGGGGACAAACATCTAAGAAGCCGCCAAGAACCTGGGAGATCATTTGGGGGGGGAAAAAAAACAATTTTTTTGGAGGGGGGGCCGGAGGTACGAAAAGGAGGGGACAGTAGTGGGGGGTGAAAAAGGTGAAAAAAAACGGGGAACCCAGCTCGGGGGGGACGAAAAAAGGACCACTTCGAAAGAAAGGCAAAAAAACGAACTTGGTTTGACGGAAAGAAGGAGAAGGGGGAAAAGAGCCACTGGGCCACAGTCCCAGTGCTAAAAAAAAAACTGGGGCCGTGTACAGGAAGCAAACCAATGGAAGCTCAAGCAGCACGGCAAAAAACCTATTAATGTAACAACACCGCAAACGGAAAAAAGGTTTAAAAAAAAAAAAGCATGCCAAGGGAAAACCGAGGCCCCGAAAGGAAGGGAGCCCCTAGGGGGACAAAGCGGGCCTTGGGAAAGGGGTCCGCATGAAATACTGATTGAAATAGGGTAATTTCTAAAGAGCACGCCAGTCCAGGGAAAAAAAAGAGTCAACACTCCCACCACAAAAGTCGCCAAAAGGACCCCACGTTTACAAATGCGGAGGGGAACGGAAAAAGGGTACAGTTCAAGAAAAGAAGGGGGGGAAAGGGTTACACCAAAAAAAAAAAGCCAACCCCGGGGGGGGTGAAGCAACCTTGCTTGTTTGCCGAAGGGAGGGGGAAAAATGAACCCATTCAACAAAAGGGGATTTTTTGCAAAAAAAAAGGAAAACAAAAGCGCCGGTGGGAAGAGGACCAAAGTTTCAAAAGAACCCGACCCCATTGGGGAGGGGATCGTGAGAAAGGAAAAAAAGGCGGAACCTTGGGGGGGGGAAGTTCAGAAAATGCGCGGGGGAAAGGGGAACGATTGGGAAGAATCAGTACGGAAAAAAAAAAAAAAACAACAAACAACGGGAGAGGAAAAAAAGGGAAAAAAATGGAAAGGCAGGCTGCATATCAGCAAAAAATTCGAAAAAGAAAAAAAAAAACAAGGTTGTAAAAGGGGGGAAGAAAAAGAGGGGGGGGGGTGAACGCCGAATCCCGAAAAGGGTACCCGGGACAGGAAAAAAAGAGGGCCCCCCAAACCCGTGGCGGAAAGCGACAAGACAAGGCCCGTTGGAAAAAAGTTCAAAAAAAAAAAAAAAAGGTTCCAGTGCACGGCCCCACGAAAAAAAAAATGGTCAGGAAGTGCCCAGGGGGAAGCCTCGCGGGGAAAAACGCCAAGGGTGGGGGGAAAATTTTTCAAAAACGGTTTGGGTGAACACCCTGCGGAGAGGGTGGTCGGAAGACTGCCGAAAACCAATCCGGCAGAGAGGGAAGGGTCCAAAAAAAGGGCCCTCGAAATGGGGGGAATGTCTTTTGAAAAAAGAAAAGCGCACCCCGCATGCAGCGAAACCCCCGGGGCTAAACTGAAGGGGGGTAAAAAAATAGGCCTGATATTGCTAAAAGAGGAACACCTTCCCTCTTGGGGGTGTCCCTAGAAAATTCCATCCTCCGGTTGGGGAGTCAACCAAAAAGAAAATAGAATCGCAGAAAAAAAAAGGGTGGGGGGGGGGAAGGTGGCGTTCCAAAACACCGGGATTTGAGAGGCAGAATCAGGGGGGAAAAAAGAAAAAAACCTTAACAAAAGGTCAAAATAGGAAAGGAAAAAAAACAACGAGAGGGACAAAAAAAAAAGGGTGTCTTTGGGGCATGCCCAAAGGGGGGGACTCCGTGCTTTTGGGGACAAGGAAAACTAAAGGGTTTGTGGGGCCTGAAGGGGCCCGAAAGAATACACTTGCGGAAAAGATAAAAAGGTTTCCCAAATAAACCTCGGCACAAAACAAACGACGAAATATGGGGGTGTCCCGAGGGCAGAAGGACAGAAAAAAAGAAGGAAAAGATAAAGTCCACCAGTGTGTTCCAAAGGAGGGGGGGGGGGACTCTCCAGGGGAAACATTCGAAGATCCCAGGAAAGAAGCGTGGGGGAAGTAAAAAATGGAATCAACAGAAAAGGGCACGTCCTGGGAAGGGAGCCCCAGGAAAAAAAAGGGGGTTGTTCCGAAAGTAAGCCAAGGAGGGGAATAAATAGACTGGGGGGTAAAACAACAAGGAAAAACAAGGCCCTTTTTTGGGGAAGAAGCGCCCCACGAAAAAGAACGGGGAAAAAAAAGATGGCCCGGGGGGGGGGGTAAAATTAAAAGGGGGTCCTTCAGTGGGAGAGAAGGTTGCCCCGGGAAAAGGGGACGACCAGAGACAAAGCAAAAAACCCGTGGGAAACAGCCAAATAACCAAGGGGGTGATGGGATGGAAGGGGGGAAAGCACCAAGAAAAAACCGAAAAAAAAAAGTTGGCCGGGGAAGAAAAAAAAAAAGTGATGAAAAAAAAAGGAAATCCCGTTATGTGGGGGGGGTCCCCAAAAAATAAACCAGACAGGTAAAGTGGACCACAAGAGAAAATAAAGGAAGGGGGCAAAGGGGATTGAGTCTACTTCACCTAAAGATTTGTCCATTGCAGGGGGGGGGGGTTTGAAAGAAGAATGGGGAAAAAGGCCCACGGGTAACCGGCCCCTGAAAAAGAGTGGAACACCAAAAACAGAGCCGGCACTCCGGAAGGGGTGGGGGGGGGAAGGGGGGAGAAAGAAAATCGAAAGGGATTTTGAGATCAAAACCGAAACCCCAAAATAAAAATGAAAAAGCTAAGGGGAATCAGGAAAACAAAGGGGGAAAACTCATCACTTCATGCACCAAAGATCTCCCAAGCCAAGTTGGTCCAGGCCTTCAATGGGGTTCAGACTCTGGGGGGGGAGAGTATTGATAGTACTGGTACCTTTATGCGTGTTGTTGGGGAAATTGTATTAGGAACTCCTTTGCGGGGGGGGAAAATCGACTAAACCCCCAACAGCAAGCCCAGAAAAAAGGAACTTTCACACCATGGGTGGGGTGGAACGGGGGTGGGGGTTTGAGACAAGCAGGAGGGGAAAACAGGTGTGTTCGGGGGAAATCCTAGAAAAAAAA
>Ga0179593_1644053_pt1 | contig 31331 bp, 39 predicted proteins | sample CZODoug2_1_08_16_FD_185931 | JGI IMG/M metagenome (GOLD analysis project Ga0179593, IMG submission 185931) | Vadose zone soil fungal communities from Angelo Coast Range Reserve, California, USA - CZODoug2_1_08_16fungal (PacBio error correction) | ecosystem: Environmental > Terrestrial > Soil >...
CAAACGCGCGGTCCAGCTCAGACGACACCAATCTCCAAGAAGACTGGCGAAGATGGCTCATCAACTTTTTGGGAAAAGGAACTCAGGCGACAGCAAGTTCAGAGAAAACACTTCGGGGGAAGTTCACCGCGTGGTCGCGAGATGGAGGGAAAGAGACGCATGCACCGCTGGGTACTCTTTCCTCGAGAAATTACAGCAGCCCTCAGAGGGGAAGGAAAAAAACTTTTCAGAGGTACCTCACGGGAGGGAGCAGCAGGTTAACAAGAAAGAAAAAGGGCTAGGGAATAGCCATTGAGGTTGCAAAAGAAGGACGGAGGAGCGACGAGCGGGTATACAGAGACGCTGGTAAAGCCCATGGGAACCGAGAGGACCACCTGGGATTCCAACCCCAAGAACCGCAGGCCGTGCGTCCTGAGACGAGAGTCAGAAGGGGACCGGGTCCGATACGGGGTGACATTTGATTAGCAAGGCTTTAAGACAGTCGGGCGGCCATCAATTGTGTTAGGGGGGGGGGGACACGCCTTGCTGCTTGTTGGGAAAGCTGCAAACGCCCTCGCAAAGAATTCCACTTTGGCTTCCTTCACTCGTCGCGTTGATGGACGACTTGAGGACCGAAGGAACGAGAGCAAGGGGGCCGGGAGGCTTAAAAGAGGACCTGATAACCTGGAGGAAGAAACGATGTCCACAGGGGGAAAGACTCTTTCTCCGCCGATGGTCGATAGAAAAGGGGTGACATGGGGGAGAAGTTTAAAGGCAGTAAGGGGCCCAGATTTAGGTGTCCCTGGACCCGAACCACCCCCGCTTCCAGGAGAGCGCGGGCAAAAGGAAGTCTTTCTGGAGCAAGTTCAATATGAGATCATCCGTGCTAAACTCCGGGGTGCTTGGGGTTGTAGAATCTAGAAAACAAAAGGGCTACAATCTACTCAAAGAGTTCCTCAGGGTCTTTATTCTCTATAAACACGGACACTTGGGGACCGAAAAGGGCGGGATACGTGCCAGCTAGAGAAAGGGCGGTTTGGACGGTGAAAGAACAGCTCGAAAGAAAAGTGAGGGTAAAAGGAGGGGGAATCAGCGTGATAACAGACGGATGCCCGTTATGGAGGCCGGCCGTTAAGAGGCGGGAGTAGCGGAAACGCCAGGCAGAGTAAAAGGGGGCGGCGCTTTTGACCCAAAAAGGGGAAGGAGTCCCTCCGCCTCCCGTTGTAACTCCAAGGGGAAAACGCGAGATCTGATCTCGCAGGAGGACGGTGGGAGAGCACGGGGGGTGCAGGGAAAAGGCCGTTCGGAAGAGGGGGCGGTTGAAAGTGAAAAGTGGCAGGTGGCCCAGTAAAAAACGAAGGCAGAAACTGGCTATTTAAGGGGGGGAGGCGGATGAAAAGCTCTTCGATAGCATCAGAGAGGAGTAATTCTTGGGGCCGGTGAAAATCGCGGAATGCGGCTGGCGGATCCGCTCGTGAAAGAAGAGCCGGGTCTCAGCGGAAGTACAAGCCTCGGCCTCGCGCGTCAGGACCGGAGGGGCACTCTCTTCATCTAGGACCGGAGATCCGTAAAACAATTCGGTGCCGGGGAATTGGAAAAGGGCATCGTATTGGAGGGGCTGGGGGAGGAGGAGCTGGGATGTGAATGTAGCTCAGTTGGGGAAGAGGAGGGCAAGTGGGGGTGACTCTGTACCACCATTGGAGAAAAACTCAATAGGAACCAATGCCTGTGGCGGGGCTGCAGTCTTGGAAGTAATGTGGGAGCACTCGTTTGAGGAGGTTCGACACAATTCCCTCGACAAGAATTCGGAGGGCGGGGGGGGGTTAGCTGGACTGGGACGCCCTTGTCCTGGGAGCAGCGAAGGTTCTGAAAAATTAAATCATTAAAAAGAGTTACCGGAGCTTACTATGTGCCCCGGGCGCGGCTATATAGATGGGGCAGAAAAGGGAAAGCACGGAAAAATCGACAGGATAGAAAAGGAGGAAATCAGGATTAATAGATAGAAAAAGGGCAACGTTATCCTTTGAGGAAGGGACTCAAAGACATACGGATGACCACCCTTCGAAAACACATCAAAGGATGGCCGGGAAAAAATCTCTTTGAGCAGAAGGAAACAGAGGGTCGCCCCTTAGAATGCAATTTTTTCTTACTGGGGTTCGGGAAGAAAATCTCGGGCCAAAAAACGAAACTCCTAATCGATATCTCCTCGCGAAAAAAAAAAAACCAACTTATGGTCTGAGGAGAGAGATAAGGATTATCGGTGGGGTCCTCTGTGAAATCTTGAACGCTCTAAAAGTAAGAACCAACCTTTAGACGACGGTTGCCGGGAAGTGCGGAAAAGAAGGGTACAGGCCCGTAATATGGGGGGGGGCGGCCAGGGTGGCAAATAACACCAGCACCTCTTCCTGAGATAAAAGGACATAGAATAAATCACGTTGTTCAAAAGGACGGAACGCTAAGGAAGCGCCGAAGGGAAGGAAAACTTTAGGGAAAGGGTGCCACGCGAAGGAGACCGGTGGAAAAAAAAGGGATACAGATACAGAAAAGAAGGGAAACTAAGCGTCAGTTTGGGAGGAAGCCCTATGAGACGGTTGGCATCCCAAAATAGAATCCACAGGGAGGAAAAACCGTAAAAAGAAAAGTTAAGAAGGTCTGGAAAAGGGAACGTGTTTTCTGACAAAGAAACCGGAGAGTAGCGATCCCTATCCTAACCGCAAAAAAGAAATCGGAGGGATCAGCAGAAAGGGATAAGGGAAACGCTCGAAAAACCCTAAAAAAACGAATCACGACGCTTAAAGAGCCCTGAAGCCTTATGAAAGAGTTCTGGAGAAACGCCTTCTACAAGAAAAAAGGCTTTAAAAAACCGAGAGAGAAAAGAAAAACTGGAGGGGATAGGCCGCCGAAGAGGGAAGAGTTCTGGCTCTCAAAAGCAGATCCCCAAAAGAGCGGGGGCGAGGCCCGGACAAAAAGGGGTCCCGAAAAAAAGTCACTCCCCGGAAATGTGCGACGGATTCCATTGACAGCAGCGGGGGAAACGAGGAAACATAGGGGTCTAGAAAAAGGACTTAAGAAACCGACCTTCTCACTGGGGGGACCCGCTTCAAAACGATAGGGAATGTACTTCCTAAAGGGACTCAAAAAGACTTACAAGGAAAAAGAATCAGGGGAAGAGCCCCAAGTGGCTCAAAAAAATTCCGCAGGTAGGAGGGGGGGAGGCTAAGCCTTTGCTAGAAAGAGCGCGAAACAAAAGGGGTGAAAAGAGGACTTGGGAACGACTCAAAGGAAATCGACGTCAGAAGGAAGCGGTCATGAGGATGAGAGACCGGTCGATCTGTAGAAGGAGGAACCCGAACTAAGGAAAAAAAGTGAAATCTTGGGATGAAACCTTTCACACCAAAGTGAGGAGCTTTAAGAAATCCAGAACCAAGAATTGGGAAATGCTTAACGGAGGACGAACTCGAGAACAATACTGCTCTCAGCGGAGGATCCTCGTGCGAAATAAGGGGATTCAAAAAGAAAACTAAAAAAGGTTAGATTTCCCTTCGAGAAGAAATGGAGTGAACAATAACTCCTTACTGAAGATGTTAAGAGAAGATTCTTGATCGGTTGGGGAATAAATAAAAAGAAGATACTGAAAAAAAAGGGCCAAGTGTGAATAGAACGTTCAGAAAAGGGCCGCCGAGGCCAGGAGGGGCGGACGCGAGCAAGAGGAGGGGAACTGGAAGAGGACTATTAAGGGGAGGTCCATGCAAAGAACCGGGAGGGGAAAGGGAGAGGACGACTATTCGAGAAGACAAGTAAAGTCAGACGCTGGGGGGGGGGGGGGGAGGCGGAATTCCAAGGAGAAAATCTGAGCGTGAAAAAGCTTAAGAACAAGCAGCACGCGCCCGGCCAAAAGAAACTTACGAAAGTGAAGCTAAAAGAAGGGCGACACCCCGGACCCAGGAAAGGGGGGTTCAGATCAAACGGGCTGAGCACCTTGACAAAAGAGAGGGAGAAAAGGCGTGGTGGGAAGGCGCAGTTGAGAGCGGCAGGCTTCCAAGGAGGGGACAGCGAAGAGGGGATCCAAAGCAATGAAGAAAAGAATAATTCAAAGAATGTCTTTCCACCGGAAGGCGATGAATCGGAAAAGGATTCCTTAAAAGGGAGAGGAAGAAGGAACTTAAATCAGATACTTGATAAGACGTTCCTGACAGGTCGGAAGAGCCTTTTGAGACTGTGGAAGACCTAAAGAAAAGTGGGCGACGGCCTTGAGGACGTTCGGGTTGAGGGAGGAACATCCAAAAAGAAAAAAGGTTAAAACATCTTGGGGATACAAAAGTGGGTTTACTCGGGAAGGGGGGGAGTTTGTGCGACCCCCGGGAGGAAAAACCTCTGGAGGTGGGGAGGATCCCCTGGGAGTGGAGCTTTTGAAGGAGAAAGAGCCTGGAAGCCCGGGGATTTGTAAGAAAAAAAAAAAGGAAACCTCTATGAAAATCCTTCTAGGACGAGTTCCGAGGCACCCTTCCAAGCTCCACCTCCACGTGAAAACACCTGCGCATAAGAAAAAGGGAATCGCGAAGCTGCCCGCAAGTCCTGAGGGGGGGGTCAACTCCCCAACAATAGTGCAAATGGGGGCGACGCTGGTAATGGATTTCAGAGAAAACTGCACCGACCTAGTAACGCAGTCCCTGAGGGAAAAAGTCAGGACACTTCCCGGGCCCTCGTGCTAAGAACACGTGTCCGCCATTCCGAGACGGGAGGGAAAAAAAAAGGAAGGGGGAAGTTCAGGGCCGATTAGAGATCTTAAATAGACGGGGGGAAAATCAAGGGGGGCCGATCATACGAAAAAGGAGCCTTGCAAAAAAAAAATGAACCCCCGGAAGAAAGGAATCAAGAGAACCAAAAAAAGAGAAACTCTTAGGCCCCAGGGGAAGACTAAGAGGGAGCCTTTCAGGGATCCGCCAGAAAGGCGAAGTCATGAAAAGTGAAAACGCGGGAAGTCAGCCGGGGGGGAGGTGAGGTTCGGGAGTCATTGGTCTGGAAAGAATCAGGGTGACTAAGAGGGGATCCGGAGGAGTGCCCAAAAAAGGAAACTCAAACGATCGAGTTCCAGAGCGGCAAATAATTAATCTTAAGGTGGACAGGGAAAATTATGGACGCAAGAGGACGGATCGAAAAAGTGCCTTAGAAGGTATTCGAAACGAAGGCAAGACAGGGGAGAAGACGAAGAGTAAGAAGGGGGGAAGAGGGATAAAAATACGTTGAGCCACGCCGGAAGGCTAGTGAGGTACCGGGGTGATCAGGAATGTGTCTAGTCATAAAAAGGGGGAAACTCTTGGAGATCCGAAAAATTCAATCCCGAGTATTCAAGAGGACTGGTAGGGAGGGACGTGTTAAGGTCAGGAATAATTAACTGGTGAGAGGGATAAACGGGGGCTGGGGGAAAAAAGACAAACCTGATACCACGCGAAAAAAAAATGCGGGAGGGGGCCCGCAGAGGGAGGGTCGAAAAGGAATGACATCTGAGAAGGGCTCTATTGAAGTTGGATAATGTAACCTCTGAGGGGGGTTTACGGGAAAAAACGTAAAACCGCAGTTGTGGGACGGAATCTAAAGAAAGGGGAGAACATGCCTCGGAGAACAGTCCTTCCTAGGGAGGATTCAGTAGTTGGTGATGTTCAGAAAAGATCACAATTCCGGCGCGGAAAGGACGGAACAAAACGAGGGCTAATTACCAAACCAGGGCCTGAAAAAAAAAGGGGGAACTTGTCGAAGGGACTTCATGAATGTGAGTCCGGGAGGGGGAGATCAGGCGGAGTATAGAAAAAATCAGGAGCTGGAAAAAGAGGTGGGGAAAAGGTGAGTGTCTGACTGAAAAAAAGGGTCCGACAAGGATTTATAAGTACTGTCATGAGGAGTCAGTCAAGATCAGCATAGCGATGGAGAAGGGAATTTCAAATCCTTAGCTTAAGGAAGTCCAGGGGAGACCGGGTGGGATTCGATTAAGGGACGTGAATCGGTGAAGTACAAAAAGACTAGACATCGGCTCAGAGAAACAAAGAAGGTCAGAGGGAGTGGGGGGGGGGGGAGAGAGAGAGAGAGCCGAAAAACGGCCGTCTTGAGTAGAAGGCTTGAAACAGACCTAGCTTTTCGACGGTAAGAAGCCAAAACACAATTCTAGAGGGAGCGTCTCGCGGAAGGGTTCAGCTTTTTGTCAGAGAAGGGGAGGAGCCGGCTGAGGGGAGCATAGTCGGATGGGCTGTGGAGGGATTTAGGGGACATGGGGCTCCCTGCTCTGAGGGGGAAGAACAAAGCCCGCCTTCGAAGGTGATTTTTAGCGAAAGGGGTGGGGTTCCTCAACCTTTGAAGAAAGATAGGGGGGGATTACCCCCATGAAAAAGAGATTCTAGGACAAGCTATAGCGGGGAAAGGATGACAGAAAAGCTGAGAGGGGTGCAGACCGTGTAGCCAGGAGAGTAACATGAAGACGACAGTCTGGAGAAGGGACCGAGTCGACGGAGCTTTGAGAGAGGGAAAAATGAATACGGGGATCAGGTGAGACACCGTGGCGACAAAAGAGGACTGCCTTGCTAGGGAGAGAGGGTGCCAAAAAACAGAGGAGACATGAAAGTCATCGATCTGCCGGGGGTGAAGGTTCGGCCTCTCGAGACGATAGGATCCGATCGGGGAAAACAAAAAAAGAGGGGGGTATTCGGAAAGGGCTTAAATAAATAGGGGAGGCGGGGAAGACGGCGGAAAGAAGACACACTTGTAATAGGAAACGGGGGTAGGCTTTTCTCTTGGGAACGGGAAAAGTAAAAGATCTTTAAACCGGGATCGATGGGGTTTTGAGAAAGGGGGGGAAGGATTCTTCTTTCAAGAGGAGCGAGAATTCAAGAAAGTTTACAATAGCTCTATGAGAAAGTAAAGGAAAAGAAAAGGGCCTCAAGAGGAGGAGAAGGGGTGCAAAAAAAAAAAAAGAAGGGGACTCGGGACACCGTCCAGGGTCATCAAGGGGAAAAATAAGAGAGAGAGTGGGGGAAAAAGGAAAGAAATTATGAAGGTGGGAAATCATATAAAAAACCTTGCATGAGGCAAAAAGGCCATCTAAGGAAGGAAGACCGGGGAGAGGGGGGGACGGGGTAGACCCGTCCCGAAGAGAGGAGACATACCACAGAAGTCCCCCCTCAAGCCGCCTGCTCTGCTAAACTGGGCTAAGACTTCGACAACACCAGAAAGAAGCTCGAAACTCAAGTACAGGACATCTAGAAAAGAAGAAACGCTCAGGAAGAATGCTCAGAGATAAAAAATAGTTTTAAAAGGCTCGCCAGAAGAGAGCTAAGTGAAATGTGTGAGGATCACTAAACGAATATGGGGAACGTTAACACTGCGACAAGGGGAAGAAGTATCAAAAAAAAGAGGAGACGAATATTAAGAGATCCCTGGGGGAAAGACAGTAGACAAATCTGGAGGGAAAAGAGGCCGAAGAAGGGAGACGAAAAAACTCTAAATGTCACCAAGCGTCAGACCTTTGGGGAAAGAAGGCTCGGCACCCATTGGGATCCTGAGTCATCAAAAAAAGGAAGGCCGAGGGAGTCTCAATCGGACCACCGTCGGGGACCCTGGGGGAGACTAGGCCGGGGGCGGAGGCCTCCTGGAAGTGATCTCAAAGGGGAAAACTGGAAAAGCTAAAAAACGCAGACCCTTGGAGGGAGACAGGGGGGTCGCGATCTAGAAGAGTAGTAGGGGGTGGGACAACCGAGGGAGAAGAGATAAAAGGAAGAACTTCAAAACGCCCAGCGCGCGCTTGACCTGTAGAAGCAGAGGAGAAGCCCTGGTGTGCAAGGGAGGGGGCTTAATCTAAAAGACGCCTGCGGAAGAAAAGGAGAAGGAATCAGAGAGAAGGGCTGCGAGGAGGAAAAAAAAAACAAAAAGTTATCGACACTTCAGAAGGTCAGGACACTCGAAATGCCCACGAACGCCCATGTCGATGCAGGGGGGGGGCACTAAAGGGAAGGAAAAGAAAGGACTGGTCTCCTCTGTGAAAATGTGCTGGCCATCTCAAACCTTAGAAGAACCACCAGTTAAAAATCAGGAACTCGAAGAAAACGTCAGAGGACTGGTGTTAAGAAGAGGAAGATGCCGCGGAAAGGAGGTTCAAGACCTAATCAAGGGGGGGGGCTCTGTAGAAGGTGCCCGAAAAAGAAAAAAGTCGTCAACGAACGAAAAAAGGTCTTAGGGGAACTCGACTCTAAGGTAGAGTTGCTGAGGCGGGAAAGCCGAATAAACCGTGAAAAGAGGATTTAATACTGAAAAAGAACAGAGCCGAAACTGGCTCACCGAGGAACGCGAGGGGGAATCTGGGAAAAAATTCGGGGAAAAAAGGCGCTAGGGAGACCAGTTGGGAAAAGAGAGAGCTCAGGTTCAGGAGAGTCTTTAAAAGAGGGTGTCCCATCGGAGGGAAATCGCGTACTGAAGAAAGAAGAAAGAACCAGAAGGCCATGTCTAGGATAACCGCGCCTGAGGAAAAAAGGAAGGACTTTCGTAGAAAGGATTGCTGACTGGGAAATGGGCAGGCGGTAGCCTAGGAAGGGGAAGAAAAACTAAGTACGGCCTTGTTCTTACGGGGAGGGGTCAAAGCCGCAGCCCTTAAAAGAAGTAGAACAACCAGAGGTGGCAGGGTTTGACTAGATCCTGGGATGCTTGGAAGAACAGTGGCTGTATAAATGCGAAGTTTGTCTTGAGTGGGGCTGCTGAATTGAACTAGATGCGAATTCCGCGAATGGTTCTGTGGATCGGTCAAGAAAAAAAACCTGAGGGAGGCCGGGTTGGCGGGTGAGAACGGGGGTGTGGGCTTCTGGAGAGGTGCCACTGGGGGGAGGCTACTGAGGAAGCCATTCCTGCGGTAAAAGCGGGTCGCTGTGGTATAAGCGCTCCTGGGTGTTGAAGGAGAGATAGTGGGAGGGAAGGGGAGGAAGAGGAACGGCCCCTCCACGGCCTAAGGAAAATTTCTCCTGACAGACTCAGATTGTCTTACAAAGGGGGGGGGGAAAGGCTCCCCCGAAGATGTGAAAGCACACCAGGCGGTCACCGCTGGGTTGAAGACTTTGTCCTGAGGAATACCCTGACCAGACCGGTAAAAACGCAAGGCACTTCCTCGCCTTCGAGAAAGCAAGAACGAAGTTCTCTCCAAGCTCCAACAAACCGTAGTTACCGGGAGGAAACAAGGGGAAGGAGGGTCTCAAAAGGGGGGTTTCGGTTTGCCTCCAGGCATTCCCAAGAGCAGGAAGGTTGAGAAGAAAAAAAGTTGCTAACCGAAGGGGAAAAACCTTTAAAAGAGTGACCACGCCGCGCAGTGAGAAGGAGCAAAAAAAAGGACCGGGGAAGCGTCCCGGCGTCAAAGCCTCGCCACTACACAGGCAACATTACCAACCGGGACGGACAGGTGGAGGATCTGAAGTCAGTCGTGGATAACGGGGTGGTTCAGAAGGGAAGAAGTTGCTTCTTAAAAAACCTATGAGAACCCCATGCCGAGGGCCAGCGGTGCCTCACGGGAGGGAAGGAAAAAATGCGTAGGGAACTTGCTGCCCATGTCGCCCGGGTCGAAAAAAGCAGGCCCTGCTCAACAAGGAGGATTCAAAAGGAAACACCATGAAGCCGCGCGTCAGAACGAAGGGAAGGGGGAGAGGAGAGGGCAGGCAGAATTGGAGGGAAGGAACTGGCCCAGGGGGCTTCGGAGGGGAAAGGTGCGAGTTCCAAGTGGAGGGTTCAGCTGTTCGGGGAACAGGCCTTCAGGGGAGAAGACTCTAGAACGGGGGGAGGTTGTGTGAACCGGATCACTAAGGGAAAGCAGAGAGGAAGGTACCCAGAGAAGAATAGTGTGCATTCAGCAGCGGCACAACAAATGTGAGGGCAGGGTCTGTTAGAATAAACTAAAGATCATAGGGGGGGGGGTTTTAAAGCACTAAAACTAAGCTAAGGCGAACCAAAAAAATAGCTTCTAGAAAAGGCAAACGCTTCGCCCGAAGTGAAGAATTACACTGGAGAAGGGTCTGAGACTCCAGGCAGATACGAAAGGCGAGGGAAGACCCGGAAAGAGGAGACTCAAATGCGCTTCCGGAAAAGGTCCCAAGATAGCATTCCAAAGGGGACTGTTGATGCGGCAGTCCTTAGAATGAATCAGGAGCGTTGACCTGAAAGTGGTCAGTGGGACAACCCATTCAAGATCCTTGTCAGACAGGGGGGGGGGTGAGTTTCGGCTTGAAAAAAGTAAGACCGTAGTGCGGTCATGTAGGACCGGGGGGTACCCGAAAGGGGATAAAGAGGAGAAAGAGGGGGATGAAAACAGGCGCCGCAGCTGGAAAAGGAAAACAGAAGACGCCTAAAGGCTCACAAGCCGTTCCTCTAGAGGATCGATCAAGGAAAAGCACTGTGGCTCCAAAAAAGTCGAAGGACGATTTGAAGGGGGACGGTATCAACCAGGGAGACGAGGGGAAGGTACGCGGACAGGGAACTGGTGCCAAGGGTTGTTAGGGGGAGTGAAATCTCACCGAGGAAGAGGGTCTTTAAGGGGGGGGTCTGGAGAGTTGATTATCCTGGTGTTACTGGGGGAGGGGGAACACCCGTCCCTCTAAGAGCAGGGAAAGGGGGGGAGGGGGATCTGGGAGTCCCTTTTGGGTAGAGAGGCTGCCCCCGGAAGAAGGGAAGTTACCCAGAGAAGAAAAAGAATTAAAATAAAATAGATAAAGACTTTTAAGAACAAAAAGGGGAAATCTGGGAAAAGAAGAAACTAAGGAAGAGGAAATTAAGTTTCTAAAGCGCTGAACGGGGGGAAGGGAATTCGAACGGAGACCCTCCAATTTGGAGAAACCGGACAAAAAAGCTATCTGGGGGAAAGACACGCTCGGGGAGGACTTGCCGCGAAATCGCATGGTGGACGGGAGTGGAAGAAGGGATCGAAGACGATTCGAATCCTAAAGACTCAACAAAGAGGGGGAGGGAGGGAAGATATAGGGGAGGGAAGAGGGCGAGCGTCCGAGGAGACATAAAAGGAGAGATAACGGTTATTTGCGAGAAAGGGGACCCAGTGAAGGGGGGACCATATCGGGGGTGGGGAAGGAATCCAAGGAAGACCTCCGATCATACTCACGTTGGTTAAGGGTAGGAAGCGACGACTGAAAAAAGGGTGCACAGGGAGAGCCTGTTTCAAGAAGTGAAGATCTTTCAAAAAAAAAAAAGAGGACTCTAGAGGGGGGGAAGACTGGGAAGCTTAATTGGGAAGGAAAACCTAGGGGGGGGGAGGAAACTCCAGCGAAAAAAGCCAGGGCTCCCCAAGAAGGAAAAAAACCTTGAAGAACTGCGTTGGAAAAGCCAACAACCTGGGAAGAAAAAAAGGAACTTCATCCCAAATCCCGTCCCAAACTCGGATGAGACAGCGAAGAAAAAAAAAGAAACCAAAAGGTGGCACCCTCAAAAAAAAGGGTACAGGAAGAACCGGGGGCTCCCTCAAAAGAAAAAGATTCCTTACTGGACTGGAAGCAACCCGGGGAGGGTTGCCAAGGCTCTACCTGAAACGAAAGCCTCTAGGGGAGAGGGGGATCGTAAAGGGGCAGGGAGGGGCTATGACTTCTACGCCAGCTAAAGGGCCTCTTGATCCCAACAAATCAGTACGCCCGGTAACCGGACGACCTTCAAAAGAGGGATTTCGAAAAAAGGAGACCGCTGGGGCCATCAAGAAGAGACCCTGGGCGCCCGGCCTCCAAAAGAACTGCAGAAAGAAAGGAGGCAAAACACCGGGCTCCAAAAAATCCCTCCCAGGGGAGGCATGGAGATCCCCACATTCAATTCAAAAAAAGGAATCCCTCAGAAGCGACCGTGCGGTAACGAACGGGAGGCGTCGGCGAAAGGAAGAAGTTGTACTCCCCCCGGCAAAGTGTTATCGAGGGAGGCGAAGCAACGACGTAAACAATCTCCAGGAGGGGAAGGATTGCAAGGAGAAAGGATCAGAAAAACTGTAGAAAGGGGGGAGGAAGCTGTAGCACCGGGAATGGCCCGAGGGTGACCGGATACCGCCCTGCAAAGAATCTGGCCTTGTGCCTCAAAGGAACGTCAACTAAAGGCTGGACTGCGAGGGAGGGGACGCTGTGGCCTTTGGGATTGGGAAAAGGGTCACCAAAGGACCACTAGATAGATTGACTTTGGTAAAAATGGAAAGAACAATAGGACAAGGAAAATGGGGGTGGAAGCGTGGGTTAAGAAAAAGCTGTAGGGCTGAGAGAACCCTTCGAAAAGTACCGCCGGAACGGATGAGAGGAAAGGGAGCGGGCAGTCGGGGGAACTCGTCGGGGGGAAGACTCTGCCTGAAGGGAAGAAGAAAAGGAGGAGAGGGGAGCGAAACACTTGAGGAGTCGGAAAGGAGTCCATTCAACGAAGGGGGAAGTCCGAAAGAAAGCCCGAAAAAATCTGAAGGCAAATCAGAAGCCACAGTGCCAGTAAAAAACTGGAATAGAAAGTACGACCGCGGAAGAAAGGGGGGGGGGGGGCTACCAGACGTCGGCCCGGGAAGGAATCTCGAAAAAAAAGAAAGACGCAAAAAACGGCTACCCTCTTTGAACTGCGAGGCCTGGGAGCGCTTCATGAGGGAGGGGGGTGACCATCGGAAGAGGAGTCAGTCACCTGACTGCGAGGATGGCAGGGGAAATGGCGATGACTAAAAAAGGGAGGAGCCTTTTCGTGCTAGGAAGGGGAATTACTCTAACACTCTAAAAAGGTGAGTTAGCAGGGAGGGAGGAGGGAATTGCGATTAGGGAAAGTTGCTCTCAGGGAGTCTTAAAGAGGCAGGAGAAGGGGGCATCCGGAAAAAGAAGTTCGACCACGGAAAGGAGGGGGTTGACAAGGGGAGGTACTATGCTTTTGTGAAAAAGGAGGTATCAAAGAGGAAATGTAAGGGGGAAGGAGCTTTGACCTTGGAGAAAGGCCTCTCCGGGTTGGTGGGAACGGGGTGAAAGAAGGGGGGGGTTGTTTTGGGAAAGACCCTCCAATGAAAAATCCCAAAACGTTGGTTGGGGAAGAAAGCCTTGGGAAAAAAAAAAAAAAAGGCCTGGTCGAAAAACACAAAAGGATCCAGACTAAAGGCGAGGAAGGTCGTCTAAGACAACCTACAACTAAAACCTGAAGGAGAAGCCACTGGGTTCATTGCACCGGATCTGAAAAGGGAAGGAAAACACTTCGTAAAGGTTTGACGTACTTGTCCTTGGGAGGAAAGGGGGATGCCTACAGGGAAGAAAACGAAACGATCGAGCCAAGACCTCAGCTGCTTACAGAGCAAAAGAGGATACCTAAAAAAGTACAAGGGGAAAAGAAAAGAGGACAGAAAAAAATCAGGCATGCTCCCAGGCGCCGGTCTAGAGCCAGATCGGGGAGGGGGAACCTCAGAGGGTAACAGAAGCTTTTACCAAAAAAAAAAAACTCCCGGTTCCCAGGGGGCGGGGGAAGGGAAACACGAAAAAATGGAACTTGAGTCAGTCTGAAGCCACAAGTAGCGGCAAAAGGCCGGCTGGGGAGCAGCCGGGGACGCGTCAGAGAAAAAGACAGTGTACTTAAAAGAGTGGCCAGCAAGGGGGGAAGGGGGGAACGCCCGCTGCACGCACAAAAAAAAAAAAGAAGGAGTTGGAGGGGACGGAAGAAGATCTGGGTTTACTATTCAAAGAAAACGCGTCGTACAGAGGAGCTTGCTTGCGCGAACCCAAAAAACTGATCACCGAAAAGGAAGAGGAACCACCCATGGAGAAGAAACGACGCCGGGGAAGTCTGTGAGGGGGGGGGAAGGGGCATTGGAAAGGAAAGCCAACGAAAGGGCGGCAGTCTAGGGAAGGGACAAAGGCCGCGTCATGAACTCAGCTGGGTCGAGGCTTGAAGGGCACTGCCAAGCAATCTGATTGAGGACTCGAGGGTGCGGTGCGTTTTAGAACAACGGATCACGCCAAGAGGGGCTTCTCAGACAAGCTGGCTGAGGAGTCGGGATGCTCGATGACAAGGAAAACCAGGGAAGGGACCTAGGGTGCCAAAAGAGGGGAATAAAGGGCTGGGTGAAGGTGATAAAAAGAAACGTATAAACTTTTCTTGTGAAAAAATCAACTCGCTCTCAATCCCAAGGGGACAAAGGCTCCCAGGGGATAAGGGGACTTGGAAAAGGCGTGCTTCGGAAGAACCGGTTAAAGGGGTATAGACGGAGGAAAGGAAAACTCAGAAAAAAAGAAGAAAGGTCCAGGGAGAAAAAGGGGGGGAAGGCCTTTGAGTCAACCGGTTTGAGAAAATGGAAGGGGGAAAGGGACTAGAGGTGGAAAACGTTGGGAGAAGGGAAGGCCCCACGAAAGGAAGAGGGAGATAAGGGACCGACTCGGTCCCGTCTCCAGAGAGGAGCTGGGAAGGGGGAACTTGGGGGAAAGGCTGGAGTGCGTTCTCCCTAGGTGAGGAAATGCCGGGAAGCTTCGTCCAGTGTCGCCTCTGCAAGCCGAAAAAAGCCGAGTCACGCTTGAGAGAAGCAGGAGATAAAAGGGGAAAAGAGGGGAGAATTCCTGGACAGGAGGAAGTTTGCAGAGCGGAAAAAAGGAACCACATTGAGACGATGTTCCTTTAGGAGCAGGGAGCGAGCGGTTGCAGGGGGAATCGGGGAAGAGGGAACCATCGTAAACGCATCGGAGTTGGGAGAGGGGCTTGGGAAAAGGGTTTAGGCCATCTTTGTAAAAGACGAAAACCGTCCAGCTCCAGGGGAAGACGGGAGGGTACGGGCGGGCCCCTGTTTTTAGGAGGGGAGGCAGGGGCGGAAAAAGAAAGAGGGGGCAGGCCTTGCCCCAACGGGAGAAGGTTCCCCTTGACTGACCAGACTATGGAGCGTTGGAAAAGGGAAAAGGGGGCCCCTCAAAGGGGCCAAAGGGAGGAAAAACGTATCCTTCAAGGGTCAACGGTTCCTAAAAGTGGGGACCCCCTGAAATGAATGTCTCGGAGAGAAGAATAAGCCTGTGAAAAGGCGCAAAACCCAAGGGAGGGCTAAAAGATTAGGCATCGACGCCAAAAAAATAATCGGGGGATTGGGGGTCAAGGGACGGTCAGAAGCTCGAAAGGGGGAAAATATCGAATCCTAGGCGAGAACCACAAGGAGAGGGGGGGGGGAGTTGCATTCGAAAGGGCATGGTCGGAGAGGGGTAATCGGGAAAGGTCATACCACAGTCAGTAGAGAGCGGAGGGTTCACGCGAGGGGGAGACCTTACGAGCGTGATCGTCGAGGGTTACCGGGGGCAAATAGTGGAAGAAAAAAGTATAGAATTTCAGTAGGAGCCTATTTCGGGAAGAAGGACCTCAGGAAAAGTTTGCAAGGAAAAGAAACCCTGCGATAAAAGGATGTCGGGGGAAAAAAAAGGCTACATAAAAGCGGAGGACGATCTAGTGGTCAAAGTATATTTGACTGGGGGTCAGCAAGGCATCCAAAAGAATCTTAAAAGCTACACGGTCCAGAGGAGTATTCGGAGGGTGTCGCTAACAACCTGCAAAACTCGTAAGCCAAAAAAAGAACTAGAATGCGAAGAAGAGTGGGAGCCTGAGAGAACCCACGTTAACTCCAAAGGGAGACGCGTCCAAGGACGAAGGGTGGGGGGGAAAGAAACTCAAAAAGAAGAGAGGCCTGGAACACCCCAAGGATACGGCACCTGAAGGGAGGAACTTGTCTATGGACGCTCGTAAAAAGGCCTCAACTGGTCGAGGGGAAAAATAGCAGGCGTGTACGGAAAAAAAGAAGGCATAAAAAAAGAGGGACCGACGAAGGAACGACTTTGAACGGCCATACAACAACGACCTCTGACGACAGGGAAAATGGGAGGGAAGACCCCAAGAAACCACCTGAAGGGACCGGAAAAGGGGAATGAGAAAAACTGGGGCTCACTTTGTGAAGGGAACCGCGAAGAATCACCTCAAAAAAAAAGGAGCACTGTGAGGAAGCCTCAAAGGCCTAGAAAAAGTGGGAAGGGGGGAGTTCTGCGAAGGATACCGGCGTAATCAAAAAAAACATCCAAAAGGAAAGGTAGTGGCGGAGAAGCACAAAAAAAGCGAAAATAGGGGGAGAAAGGGCGCTCTAGTTCAGTGCAATGAAGCAGAGCGTCGAGTTGACGAAGATTTCTTGAAGGATGTTCAAAGGGAAAAAAAACCTGGGTGCGAGTCGAAGAAGGACCCCGGAAAAAAGCCTCCGTTTGCCGAGCTGACCGGGGCAAAATCCCGACGCGCGGTCTGGAAAAGCGCGCCAGCTTGGAGAAAGGAAGCTCCGGAAACACCGGGAGAGTAAGAAAACCCGAAAGAAGACGGGGCCTGTAGAATCGAACCACTTGGCAGGAACTTCAGGGGGGGGCACAAGGGGGACAGAAAAGCCTAAAGGGCACATTGGAGGAGCTCACCTTAGGATCCCACAAAAGGAAAACCTGAAAAAAAGGGGGGGGCTGTTCTATGGCCTAGTCGACTGAACGGTTCACGGACGGTGAAAGAAAGGAGAAGCATGGCGCTGGTTACGTCAAGCTCGGCAAAGTGAGCCATGAAAAACGGGAGGAATAAAACATCACTCGCAAAACAAAGGGGAGTGGAAAGTCAAATTCTGTCCGGGCCACTTGAGCTGGGTGAAATACCTGAAAAAAGAGAAAATAAAAGAACACGAAAAAAAAAATTCCCAGGGGAGAGGTCTTGGAGAGATGGCCTCGAAGAAAAGGAGGGTTTTCCAGACAGCGATAAAGGGGGGGGGAAAGAATTTTAGTAAAAATCCAGGGCTTTTGTCGGTGAAAAGCTCGTACAAGGGAAAAAAATGAGAAGAAATCCAAGGAGAAGAGACGTGAGACCTTCAGTAAAAAAAACGCTCATTGAGGGGATAAAACACCTGGTTTATCGTTTCTGGGGTGGGTTTTAGTGAATATAAAGGAGAGGCGTAAAAAAAACTTAAAACTTCCGTTTCTTAACCTTAGGTGTCCGGCAAAGGAGGTTAAACTTCCATAAACTAACACCAAAGTGACTGCCCACCTTGTCGCGAGGCCCTTGCTTTCTAAAAGGGAAATGAACTCCTTGGGAAAGGAGAAGGGGCTTAGAAAAAGTCCTGCGGGAATAGAAGGAAGGATGAGATGAGAGAACAAAACACGGGAAGAGGGGGGGGCCCATCAGAAAAAAAACGGCGGGGAGACAAAGAAGTCTCCCGAAAGGACAACTATCTGAAAAAAAAAACATTGCTCAAAGGTCCCATTACGAAACCGAAAAGGGGCAAGGGGGACCCACAACTAGCGAAAAGGTCTTGTTGTCGGCGGACTGGATGGCAGGACTTGCCGTAAGGAAACGAAAAGTTCTAAGAAAAAAAAAATTCAAATGGAAAGGACCGCAAAAAATTGACCGAAACCAATGGCCGCAAGTATGTAAAAAACGGAAGAAATTTCGCCGACCGGGGCGGCGAGAGACCCTTTAGGCCAGCATCAAACCCTGTAGGAGGAACGCGCTTGAAAAAAGGAAAACTCCCTGGGAGAAGGGAAGAATCTTAACTCCGAAGAGGGTTCCCCGGAGCAGCGCGCGCCTAAAGGGAGAGTCCCTCCGCCCGAAGGAAGTCAGCGGCAACTCATAGAGAAGTGCCGGTTCTATTCGAAGGGGGCGTCTGAAAGAACTGGCCACGTACTCCGAGAAAAAAGACGCCAGATTCAAACCGAGATAGAGGAGATTTAAGGGGACGAAAGGAATCCGAGGGAGGTGTCCTGAAGGCCTCTGAAAAGAAAGCCAGGGCCGAATTTCTGTAACTCACCTCAGGACAACTCAGGTCCTCGAGGGAAACCTTTAAAAGCCTGCGCGGCTCAGGAAGAATGGAGAGGTTCGGTACGTATTGGGCCCAGGGGAGCTCATAGGGAATGACAAAAACTCTAAACAACCCTCTTCAAAAAGAGGGAGGGGGAACGCGGGGGGGAGTTTCAGTATCCAGGGTAAAAAGGTACCTTCGAAGGAGCCTGGCGGTGGATTTAAAAACCAGAAATAAAAAAAAAAAATCGAGAGGGAGGTCACCAGGAGTTCAAAAAGGGGAAACCATTGAACGAAGGAACCATTTCTTTGCCTGTCCAAAACACGTAAAGGGCTGGGAGGGGGAAAAGTCAACAACCGCTCCCAAACAGAGCTCGAACAGCGAGGAGAAGAGAAGAATGGCTCAAGGCTGAGAGGGGGAGAAGCACCAGCCCCATTCATTATATAAGTATTATAGAATGGGGGCTGGAAAAGGAGGCAATAAAAGAGTACGCGGGCCCATGGGAGCGGCATGAAGAGAAGGGGTATGAGGGGGGAGATCCCTCTTTCGGGGGAAAAACTGAAAGGTCTTTAAGGAAGGGAACTAGGGGGGGGAATCAGGTAAGTTTATAAGGGTAGACACGGAGAGGGGGGGGGCGCGATCGCGCCTTCAAAGGAAAGGTCTTTGGAAAATGAAAGGAAGGAAATGGCGGATCCAGCGAGGGGGGGGACTTCGGGAAGGGAGGGGAAGTAACGACGCCTGGCGGCCGAGCACCCGGAAGAAGGAACTCGAATTAGAGCCTTTTTAACGTCTGGTGCGGGGCTTGGCACAGGTCCCGCAAAAAAGGATGTCTGAAAAAAAGAGGAGGGAACTTTACGCGAGACGAGATTGGGTAGGGTTGAGAGGAGGGGAGGCCCAGATAAAAAGGGAGGGCAAAAAGGGGGAGGGTTGCAAGTGGAGGAAATGGTGGGGGAAGGACTATATTGGGCTTCTTTGGGGGAAAGGACTAAGGTCACGGACGCGGGGGGGGGGGGGGATTTTCCGAAAGGGGGGGTCCTCATATTGTCTGACCCCCAGGAGAAACGAAGCGGGACCCAATCTCTAAGGGAGCGATGCCCGGGAAGAACGCGTTCTCTGGAGGGGGCTCTAAAGGACGGAAGGGGCACCGAAAGAAAAATTGGAGAGAAGAAGATCATGGCCGAGCGCCGAGCCGTGAAAAAAGGATGAAAAAAAGAAAAATTCCTTCGGGGAGAAAGAACCGCCAGGGAGCAACCCAATCACAAAGAGGGAGACTTGCAAGGGAAAAAGAAGGTCATTACAGCGCCCAAATGCCATTTGGAAAGTTCTTGAAAAAAACTGACCTCTCTAAAAGGGGGGATTAGGAAAAAGAGGTTCGATAGGACTGAGAGGTCCTCTTCCGAAAAACATTTCAAGAAAAGGGGGGATTAAAAAAAAATCAAAGCAGCCCGAGCGTTAGACAAAAAGGGAGGTTTGAGTCTTCCCTGAAACTGCTGGATGAAAATCGAATTCACTTCCTAATTGAAAAGAAAGGCCTCTTGAAGAAAGGGGTAGTAGAAACTCAAAAGGTCCGGGTCACAAAGGGGCATGGCCCATAAGCGATCTCTTGGGGGGAGAACCCGAGGTCTTGAATAAGAAAGAAAATTCATCAAAAAAAGGGGATTCACAAAAAAAGAAAGAAAGGAAAGACCCGAAGGGGACGGGTAAAAAGACCCACAGGAGATCCAGCCCATTTCCGAAAAAAGCCCCGCACAGTCCTCCGAAAAAACAGGAAGAAAAAAGTACCAAAAAAACCCTCAAACATGCGAATAAAAGAGATCCTGTGAAAAAGGAAAAATCAAAAACGAAGGTGCCACGAAGGAATACATTGAACAAATGAGCCACGGCTCGGGCAAAAAGAAGCTCCGAGAGAGGTGAAATCTCAGAAAGAATCGTGGTAAGAGAAAAACTTCTACAAAAGAATCTCGAACACACTCCTCAGGGACCAGTTCACACCCTGACAGACAAAAAAAACTCGGAGAAGGAAGGCTCCAAAAGAGAAAGAAAAGCTAAGGGAAGGAAAAAGCCTTCAAAAAAGGGGGTGTGGGGGGGGAAAAACTCGACTTTTCCCACCCCGCTTTAAAACTGAATAAATAAAGCCCGAAAGGAAAAAGGGAAAACATTCAGGGGGAAAAAAATCACTGAGGGAACGGAGATCGACTTCACAGGGCTCTAGGCCTTACCACTATGGACGGTTCTAAAAAAAAATAAAGAAATACGTCATGGCGTTTGAAAGGGAAAGGTATCACCAAGGGGGGGTAGGAAGGTCGGTCCTCGATCTGTTCCTACAGGAAACCAAGAGGGTCACGGGAAAAAGAAAAGGATACCTCCAAAAAAAATCACTGGAGTAAAGAAAAAGAGGAGGCTGGGCAGAGGGGGACTTCGCCGGGCGTGATCCGGGAAGACCATGAGCAAAACCTGCGTTATCTGAGACCCTTAGAGAAAGTGAACTTGCCGGGGAACCCAAGAACGCCAGGAGAGAAAAGGGTGGCAAAACAGACACTTCTAGAGTTTAAACTTCCGACCTCATTGGAATCAAGGAGAAATTCCAGAAAAGGTAAAAAAAAGATAAGGCTTGCAAGGAAGGAGGAAAAACGGTGTTCCCGAGAGGGAAAGGCCTCGGAAAAATAAAAAAAAGTCTGGTAAAAAGGGGGGAAAAGGCGAGCAGGAACTCAAGAGGCAAAGTACAGCTGCCGCCATCGTCTGACAATAGTTCGAGAAAAGAGTCCAAACGGCGTACCTTTAAAAAAAAAAAAAATTTCCAGAAACCGGGAAGAAACCGAGAAAAAGGGCAAGTAACTTTTGAACTGGTGACCCGGGACAAGGCGCGCGCAAGGGAAAAAAAAAGTGGGGGGGAAAAAAATGGAGGCCTGGAAAAAAAGGATTCGAGGGAAGGGCCTAGAGGGAAAAAGCGAGTCCCTGATAAAGGAGGTCTATGTATGTCCGAAATGGGAGAGGGACTCTAAACCTGGCAAGGAGGATAACCTGTGCGATCGAGCGTTCTTTAAAGGGCGACACCGTTTTAGGAGGAGAAAGCCTTCGGGAAGAAAGTCTAAGTGAGGGTTAAGGAAAGGAGGGAACCTAAGACCGGACCAGTCTAAAAAAGTTTAAGGGGGAACTCCGATGCCAGGCGATGAGGTGGTCAGGGTAAGGAATGGAAAAAGAAAATTTGGAAAGGGTAGGAGGGGGAGCTTTTGCCGGCAAGAGTACAACAGAGAATTTAGCGGGGACGAAGAAACACAACAAAAGGAGAGGGGCCATAACTCCGGCGCGGTTCCGCGGAAGAACAAAACTCCCAAAAGAAACCTTCAGGAAAGAAAAAATTCAAAAAAAAGCATAGGAAGCAAGAGTGTGAAAAAGGGGGAGGGAAGTCACGGGGACGAAAATGTCGGGAAGGTCCAAGACAAAAGAAGGAACGCAAGAAAAATAAAAAAAAAAAATTCTGGGAAAGAATCCCGAAAAAAGAAGACTAGGGAAAGTACCTAAATTAAGGAGAAAAAAAAACTGACCGGTCGATTTCTTAAAAAGAAGGAAGCATCAAGGGAAAGCCTAAAGAAAGGGAAAAAAGAACATCTTTTACAGGGAGAGTCCAAGGAAGCCGCAGCCTCGAAAAAGAAGCGCAGCTGTCTGAAGACGCAAAAGAAATGAAATGTCTCCGAAAAAAGAAAAAAGGCCGGGTTTATGAACCGGGGGACCATTAAAAGAAAGGTCAGCCAAGCCGTTTGGGGGGGGAAACGGGAGAGGGACCGAGGAAATACTAAAAAAATTCAGACAGGAAGGACTCACGAGGAGAGGCTTTCTGGGGAAAAAGCTTGAATGACATAAAGGGCCTTCGCGGAAAGGTAGGAGCACCTCAGGATAACAGGCTGCCGAAGATCAAGGAAAAAGTCCTACGCCGATCCGGGAAGAAAAAAAATCCTATGAAGGCTTGTGGAAGGGGACTGTTAGGAAGGAAAGTTCTGGCAGAAAACGGAAAATCTAGCAAACGAACGGAGCTCGCGGGAAGGGAGGGAGGAAATTGCAAAAAAAAGCAGGTTCTGGCCGGAGATCTAAAAAGGGGGCTGAAAAAGTCACTAAAAACTCTCGCCGTATCGAAACTCTATGCAATTCAGAGGGAACAAGGGTCGGGGGGAGGGGCTGGTAAGGAAGAGCCGCAAATGGGTGTTTGTGATCAGGCACATAAAAGAAGGGACTGTGAGAAACTAGGGGAAAGTAACTGGAAGGAGAAACGTTTATGAAGCGCAGGCGTCAGTTTGAGTCAGGTAAAGATCCAAGAGGACATTGGGGGAAGGCCCGGGGAGAAAAATCCCGGCCACTAAGCTTAAATGATACAAAAGGGGTTATTGAAGGTGAAAGAAAAAGCTGGAGGGGAAAAGTGAGGGGGGAAGGAGGGGGACGTGTAATCTACACTTGGGGAGGGGGTGGGCTTAAATCTCTGAAAAAAGTCTGGAATGAAGGGATTTTGGGCTTTGAAAAAAAGGGAATTCTGGAAATTACGCAGGAAGGGGGCTCTAAAGATACCGTCTTTCTTAGTCCTTACAGAAGACGGGGGAAGCAAGTTCGAGAACACGAAAGCAGGGGAGTATCAGAATGAGAAAATTCTGGTTGCGTGGTCACAGGGACGTTGCAGGGAGAAGAGGGTCCTGAAAGGGACTCGGGAAAAATTGTGTCGGAAAATGTATCCTAATCGCTTCGCCGAAAAATGGCGGTGCGAAGAAGACAAAGGAGAGAATCGGGGGGGCAGGGAGCCGCAGAAAAAAAAGTCTTAAAAAAAAATTCACCTGAGGGTAAAGGGGTTTGGCAAAGGGCAATTGGAGAGGGGGGGGCTTACAAAAGGGGGTCTGGAAGGAAAAAGAAGTAGCTACAGGGATGGACCTAAAGGAAGAAGAGTACTTCCCGAAATTTCTGGGACAAAAACTCGCAGGCAAAGAATTTCCAGAAAGCAAGAAAACGAAAAAGGAAGGCTCGAATTAAAAATTCCAGGTGACAACGCATGTCCGGAAACAGAAGTCTCCAAAAGGGGTGGGAAGTCAGATAACAATCTCCGAGATGCCAATGGGGGGAAGACGAGACTACCAGGAAATATCGAACGAAGTCTCAACAACAATGAGGAGAAAAGAAGAAATTCGATATGTCACGGTCGCAAGACCCGGGAGGAAATGGGAGAAGGAAGTTTGGGGAGGGACTCGAAAAAAAAAGTGTCCTCAGCGATGGGGGGGGAGTTCCAGAGAGCAACCTGGGGGAATATCCCAACTCTAAGTAAGAAACGTTAAGTCACGAAAGAAGACTGTGATGATGGGACTCACTTTAAAAAACAGGTAAAAAGAGCCTTGAGAAGGGAACCAAAAGGGGTCATAGAAAGAGGAAGATATGGGGGTCAATCATGGGGAAAGTTGTGGGGTCAGCCCTAGATATCACACAGAAAACTCCACAAAGGAAGCGTAAGGGGTCGACAAAGAAAAATCGCAGTTAAAGCCTCAAACAACAGGCCGCCAAAAGGAGATGGGAAAAAGATGAGAACACCCCTGAAAAGAGAGAAAAACTTCTCAGAAAAAGGGCTCCAATGTGAGACCGAGAAAAAAGACTCTCGGGGCAGAAAATTATCTCACCACTTGTACTTAGAAGGACCTGGGAAGAAGAACGATTCTCTGAGGAAAAAAAAGGGAATGAAACTCCAATGAAGGGAAGGACTCTTATCGAAACGACCAAGACTAAGTTTTAAAGCCAGCCGCAAAAAAAAAAATAAACACTTTCGAGGGGTGAAAAGGCAACGAAGCAGAAAGGAAGTGTCGCAACATGAATTTGAAAAAAAGGAGCATATTTTTTCACACCAAAAAGGGGGACACATCATGATCAACCGCCCGGAAGTACTGTAAAATAAAAAAACAAAGGTCAAAAAGGAAAATCCGAAGAGGAGGTCCCGGAAGGGGGAAGCCGTTGCAGACAGAAAAACGGGTATCTTCCTGAAGCCAGACAGGAGCGACTGCAATCCGGGGCGCATCAGTTGACAGGTCGGCTATGGAGGATAGGAAAAAAAGAAAAAACGGAGCCGGAAGGGGAAAAGGGCACCGAGCTTCCGAAGGAAAAGGGCCGCAAAAAAGATTCTTCCCGGTGTGGGGGAATCTCTAAACAGCAGGAAATCCGAGAAGAGGGCAAGCTACTAGAATCAGGGAAAGAAGTCTGCAAAAAGGCACCAAGGGGAAAGGAGCCACTGCAGCCCGGAATCCTTGCCTTTGCACGAACCCTCGAAAGAAGAAGAAATACGAGGGAAGAGGGCAAAGGGAATGAACCCTAGAAGGGGGTTCAAACGGTCAAAAGAGAACAGGTCTCCCCGGGTTCATAAAGAGGAACGATCGGCTAGGGGAAAAAGGGGGGGGTTCCGAGGCCGCAGTGTTAAAATGTCTCAGGAAAAAAAATCTAAAAAGGGGTCCAAGGGGAAGTAGTCAAAAAGAATGAGTATTGACCTAAAAAGGGAAACCTCGTTCTCCCAATCAGGAGAAATTCAAACCAGAGGTTTGGAAAAAAGACGGGGAGATACACTTCCTGGGACGCTTAACGGGCACCGGTCCGTTTGCGAAACTGAGAGGATTTCGGGAAAGGCTCGAGAGGAAACGTGGGTCCCACACAAGAAAAAAAAGGACATCGGAGGGGCGGAGACTCGTCTATCAAAAGGGGAATTTCACTTCAGGGAGGAGGGGGACAAAGAAAATTGAGGGCTACCAAAGGGAAAATTCTTTACAAAGGGTTATTAAATGAGGCGGAAAGAAAGAATTCGAGAGAAGCCCTTTGAAAAGTCAGTAATGACGGCCAAAAACGGGCACGGGAACACCCCAGACAAAATGTTAGGGCTTCGAGGGGGAGAGGCCCCGGAGAAAAAAAAAAGCGACGTCAATTCGGGACAGGGAGACGACTGCAAAGGGAAAAAGGGAAAAAGAACATCCCAAAGAAGGGGACTTCGGAAAAAGGCCACGAAGCACTCTCATAGGGGCATTATAAAAGAAAAGGGGTGCATCAGGAAAGGATGTGCACGTCAACCGCTGTTTTTAGAAAAGGGGGCATTCTGGGAATAAACTGCATCCGAAAGGGAAAAGAAGGCATCAAGGAAGGAGGAAATTCCCAAAAATCAGAAAAGAAAATACCACCAAGGTAAAAAAGTACAGGGTCGTAGCAGCGGAGAAGAAAACTCCGTAAGAGAAAACGTTGAGACCCGTGGAAGAAGGGATCCGAGGTAAACCAAATGAAAAAAGGAAAGGAACCCCGAAAAAAAAACCTAAAACATGCGCGGACTTGCAAAGACGCCAGAAAACGGAAAACTGGGGGAAAGGGACGGGATCAAGGTGAAGGGGGGGGGAAGATCTTTCAGGGGAGCCCGACCGTGGAGAGGGGACTCAAAAAATGGAGAAAAAGCGGAACCAAGAAATCTGGGAAACTACGCAGAATCTCATTGGGGGGATTCGCTCCCTAAAGAGGGTAACAAGAGAATCCGGTTAAAAAGTTTAGGGGAAAAAAAACCTGCTAACAAGAGTCAGAAGACCCCAGTAAGCGGTTGGGCCGCGAGAGCCCTATTGAAGGGAAGGGTCTAGGAAACTGGAACCGGGGAAAAAAACCCGAAGAGAAAATCGCGGTCGAGGCGTTGCTTGGAAAATCTGGAGGGACGGTCTGAGGACTATAGGAGGGATACTGCAAAGGAGAGACACAAAGGCAACTCTGGAGACTATGCAACATCGGGAAAATTCGGGACCTTGAAAGGGCCAAAAAAAATAAAGGTCGTGGTGGGAAGTGATCAGGAGAAACCCTAGAGGGGAGCCTAGGACCGAACAGGGAAAGAGTGCTATCACCAAAGAAGGGTGAGTTTGGGCTCAAAAATCAAGTCGATGAGCAAGGATGGGGCGCATAAAAAGTCATCTCCTAAAAAAACGATTATATGGGAAAAAAATTTTGAAAGCATGCTTAAAATACTTGGGGGAGTTCTTTAAGAGGGGAATGTAACAATGCTTCCCAAAAAAGACTGAAAAGAGAAAAGGGAAAAAATGCTGTCGCGTCTGAGAGAAACGTCAGTTATGTAAGATGGCCAGGGGGGTAACCGGGAATATGGGGGAAAAAGTTGGGAAGTCTCAGATGGCGGACTCATGAAAGGAAATCTTTAGCAATTCCAGCGGCGCTGGAAAGAGAAAAAAGGAAGTGCTAACGAAATTCGGAAGAGAGGGGCAAGGGAAAAAAGAGCTCGATCGGGTCAGGTGGGGGGGCCAACCCGGGTGAAGGTACTGGCGCCCAGCTCTCTGAAGAGGAGCCATGTTCTTTAAAAGTGAAAGGCTCATATCTTTGAGGGGAGCACCGGAGTAAAACCCGAAGAGCAGGACGATACTTTTTCCACCTGGCCGGATAAGAAATAGAAGGAGTGTCAGAAGGAGGGGAGATGAAAAAGGAATCTAAAAATAAGGAGAGTATCGGTAGAATATTCCATCGTAGAAAAAAACGCGCTAAGACAATCATAAAAAAGTCGGGAAAGAGAGGACCCACAGTGGCAGAAGAGAAAAGAGAAGGATTTGCTGAAACCTGGCATCCAACACAAAAAACTCAACCTCTGGAAGGGGACTCGGGCAAAGAGGCCCCGAAAAAGCCATGGTTCGGAGGGAAAGGACGTTAGGGGAAAAAAGAGAGGTCCATATAGTCCGAATGAACTAACAACAAGTAGGAGGAAGGGAGGATCTATGGACCTTAAAAAAATCGTAAAAGGAGAAAAAAAAAAGAGAATCTCTAGGAGGGTGGAGATGGAAAAGAATCTCGTAGGCCAGATCGGGTTTAGGGGGAATGAAACCCTGCAACTGGAGCTCTCAGAAAGGCCACCACTGGAAAGAAGAGGAACTGACGGAAAAAAAAAGTTTGGAAAGGGGAGAGAGGGGTTAAAGAGGAGAAGCGTCAGAAAAAGCTACAGGGGGAGAAGGCAGGCGGGACTATCGCGGTCAAGCTTAGGACTTGGAAAAAAGAAAGACTCTCTGGGAAAAGAGGCAAACGAAGGTCCTTAAGAGGTACGGTTTCAACCCAAAAAAAAGAACCTTCCAAAGAAAGGACCCTGATGAAAAGAAGGATTTTCCCGAAATGGAGAAAAAAGGTTGACCATCTCACATTGGGTGGAGAGCCTTAACAAAAAAAAAAATGCCTCTGAGAGGAAAAGGATTAATTCAGGCAAAAGGAGCTCCAATAGATATCAGAGAATGGGTTAGTCTTCTCCTAAAGTGTAGGGAATAAGACAGCTGAAGGCCATCAAAAACTCTCTAAAAAGATAAGGAACTCTGGAGACCTGAAAAAAAATCAGGAGGATTTCGCAAAGTAATACGCAAACACAAAACAGGTCCGGGCCCGTCAGGGAAAATGGGAAAAGGGGAAAATAATTTTGGAGATTTCACCATAGGATAACTCCCGTAAGGACTTAAAAGTGAGATCGACTGAAGACCGAAAAGAGTTCGTCGGCGGGGAAAAGGAGGGGGGGGCATCCTCCGAAGGATACCAAATTTAAATTCAAAGAAAAAAAAAAAAACTTGAAGCAGGAGGAAAGACAGGTAGAAGGAGTCGGATGGCATTCTCTTGGAAAAGACCGGAAGGAGTGGGACTACAAACAAAGGTGAAGGGAGAGCGATACAAAGTCAATCCTGTCCCGAAAAAAGCTTCGAAAAAGGAAAAAATGCACGAAAACCAAGGATCTTGGGTCAGGAAAACCTCAAAAAAAGGGAGGGGAGCAAAAGGAAAGAAGAAATTTCCCGGGAAGGTGAAACGAACAAAAGAAAGGTGCCTCTGTAGGTCATGACGTGGGCACCGTGGCCAAAAGGACTAAGAAAAAGTTGGCAAGAGAAAAACCGGGCGGAGAAAACCATTTACCAGTCTGTCTGCGGACCTAGCACTGGTCCCTAGGGTAAAGGAGGGGGACAAGGGAGGGGAGACTACCGAGAAGGAAAGTTCGAGGAAGGAGGAAAAGATGCTTCACAAAGAATCGACTCAGTCCGGCCTGGGCAAGAAGAGGTCTGGGGCAGCGGGCTTCCAAGAAAAAAATAGGAAAATTCCGTAAAAAAGGGAAAACGGATCTCCTAGAAACTTAACTAAAAAAACCTTACTTAGAAAAGGAAAGGGTTCCGCACGTCGCTTCGAGAGAGGAAAAGGAACTCTCTGAAGGGGGGTAATCATCTCGAAGGGTAGAGCGGTCTAAATCCAGTCTGTAAAAAGAAAAGGAAATTGGATCCGAGGACACCTTAAGGAAAGGATCGGAAGAAGACCTGGGAAAAGAGTGAGGACTACGCAAAAGTGAGTTACCATAAGGGAGTACAAGGGGAAAAATGACGAAGAGGGATGAGGCAGTTCGTTTAGGCATTAGTAAAAGGCCAGAACCGACACTGAAGTTCGCACCCAGCTTGACGAAAAAGTAGATGCCCTTGGAGGAGGTGGCGAATTAAGGAGAAAATTCTCAGGAGAAGGGTCCTGAGGGGAGAGAAGACGGAGAGAGGATTATCATAGGAAAATAAAAGAAGACCATCCGCTCCTTCGAAACAAGGAGCAAAAAACCAAGCGAAAAAAACCGAAAGCATCAAAAGCAATTGAAAGGAGGAAAGCCCTAAAGAACGGAGAGGGGACTAAGGAAAGGTGTCCCCTTGCTCAGGAAGGACACCGAAAAAATCAAAAGTAAGAATTCTTCAGAAGGAGTAAAGAAGACGGAAATGGGGGGAAAAAGAAGAGTGCCGGAAATCACGCGGCTCCTCGCAAAGAGAATAAAGAGGAAGGGAATCTCCAGGAAATTCCTTTAAGAAGTCCCAGAAAAAGCAAGACCAGAATGACCAAAGGATTACAAAGCGTTACGCAGCGCGCTCAAAAAGGAGAAGAAGACTCTAGTGAAGATGGGTTGCAGAAATCATTTGGAAAAAAAAGAGGGAGTCAGGCGGGGAAGAAAGAAGGGTTTTGAAATGCACCTTGATAACAAAAAAGCCCAGGGAGAAGGTGCCAGAAAGAAGCCCGAAAGGAAGTGCTGGGAGGGAAAAGAGTTCCGAAAAAGGGGACGGGGATCAAAAAAAAGAACGTAGGCAACTCACCGCGTCATTGAAAACCACAAGAAAGAGCAAAACAGAAAGGAGGGTACCGGAAGCGTTCGAAAACGACATCGCGCTCCTCGTCAAAAGAGAAGGGTGCAACAAAGAAAGCATAAAGGAAGAGGCTTCGAAAAAAAATTCATGGAAAGGCCGTGCTCTAAAAACTGGGTGCGGAAAAAAAACTGAAGGCAACGGGGGGCGTAAGAAGAGTCAAACGGTATCGGCTTCCTAGAGGAAATCTCTAGGCCGAAGGAACAACAAAGAAAATTTCTGGAAAACAAAAATTCGGAGTTAGGGTACATTCAAAAGAAAAAAGATCGTTCTCCGGAGAGAGAAAATCCGAAAAAAGAGAACTTTGAAGGTATTGAGGGGATAAAAAAAGGAAAAATCTTTAGCAAAAAAAAATGGCCTCCTAAACCGACCTGTCCTAAAAGGAAAAGGGAGATGAGAAAAGTCAGGAACCTGGGGAGGAGGACTAAAGGGGAAGGGTGGTTGGGGAACAAACAGTGAGTTAAACCGGTCACACGATGTCGAGTTCGGGGAGGAGAGAGGGGGCGAGGAAAAGGGATGAGAAGAATTCGAAGGGGGAATCCGGGCGGGGGGGAGGGCCTTCAGAAGGCATTACAGAAGGCCGACCGATCACCGAAAGGAAAGAAGGAGATCTGAGAAAACCCGTAGAAAAAGTAGAAGTGAGGGGGAAAAGTTTTCAGAGGGGGTGGCACAAAGCTTTTTACCCTGAAAGACTGGGAGGAAAGTGGTTGCGGGATCGGGGGGAACCAAGGAGCATCAAGGAAGGGGATTTGGGGGGGAGGTACATGAAAGCCTCAAGTTTGAGCGACAGTACCACCTGGGAAAACTGAAAGGAAGGGGGGGAGACTTGAATGACCAAAAGGTGTGAAGGGAATTCAATCCGGGCTAGGAATCTAGGGGGCTGGAAAAGCTATGGAAAAAAAAAAAAGGAGCCCCGAAGGGTGCAAACGAAAAAGAACATCATGAGTTTCCGAATGAGGTAACAACGTGAAATAGAAGGGAGAAGAGAAATTCAAAAACCAGGCCAAAAAAGAGAAGATGCCTGAAAGGAAAATAAGTTCCGAATCAGGCAACCCGTCATCGAGGGGGAGGGAGGGGTCGGGGGGCCGAGGCAGAAAGATTGAAAATACATCCAGAAGAAGCTTGGACAATATCAGAGGAGGAGATCTTTTGAGAGGGCAATAAAAACGTCAAAAGACGAGAAAGAATTTAAGGGAGGCCCGAGAAAAAGTTATCCCTTCCATGGTTTCTTATGGTTGGGAAAAAAAAGACTTGCTGGAGGAAGTTCCGAGGGTGGGGGGGGGGGGGTTCTGGGGGGAAAAAAAAAACTCAGAAGGTCCATAAAGAAATTTCGGAAAAAGAAAAAGGCGAAAAAACTCCCTTAACCCGGTCTGGAAAAAAGAACATCTAAGAAAGTAAATAGTGAATCTCTCAAAGAAGCTTATGGGGAAGGGAAATGGGAGACCCTAAAAAAAGGAAACAATTCAAGGGCGTCAAACTTCCCTAGAGGGGACAGAGAGGGAGTCTTTGACAAAAAATAAAGGAAGAAACACATTCGGAAAACGAAACGAAGTGGGCAAAGATCTTAAAAAAAGAACCGTCCATCTCAAACCCCGTTGCAAAAAAAAAAAAGAGCTCAACGCTCGGCAAAACCTGGGACAGAAAAGGAAAAAACGGGAGGGAATACACGAAGAACTGTTCACGACTGCCGGCTCAGAAAAAGATCGGGTAACGCCGTAGGCACAGAACTTCGACGAAAAAGATTTCCAAACAAAAAAAATCCCGACAAAGAGGGGAAACTAGAAGAACGAAAGATTTCGGAAAGGAGGAAGGGGCTGTAAACAAGAATCCAGTTGAACTTCCCTCCGCAGACCTGGTGCACCGAAAATGAAAACGCTGAAATGGAAAAAAGCCGGGGAGAAAAACACAGAAGGAAAGAGCCTCCCCCTGGGAAAGAAGTTCCGGGAGGCGAAGAAGGGCACCGTTCTCAACCGCGCCGGACACCGTTTTAAAAGGAGGAGAATCAAAAGGGGCTCAGGAAGATCAAGCAGGGAAAGTGGGGACCCTAAAAAGGAGTAGGAGAAAAGAAGTCTTTCGAGGGGAGTATCAAGGAAGAAAACGTAAAAAGGGAAAACCGAGAGGAGAAGCCTTGGGGAATCTTCTGTAAGCTCAGAAGGAGATGCTGAAACGAACAAAATCATAAAGCTTGGAGAGGGGCTACAAAAAAAAGTCTTTAAAGAAGTTCAGAAAGAAAGGTGGGACCTCCAGCTGGCCGCTAAAAAAGTTTTGAAGAGGGTAGTGAAAGAAAAAGAAAATGGAATAGACAAAGGCGTCCACCGAAAAAAGCATAGACATCTGCAGGGGGGTTCTGAGGACTTTAACTCCGTCCCGTAGTACGGGAGCGCAGAAAAAAGGACCCTTTCGAGGGG
>Ga0179593_1380128_pt1 | contig 31327 bp, 38 predicted proteins | sample CZODoug2_1_08_16_FD_185931 | JGI IMG/M metagenome (GOLD analysis project Ga0179593, IMG submission 185931) | Vadose zone soil fungal communities from Angelo Coast Range Reserve, California, USA - CZODoug2_1_08_16fungal (PacBio error correction) | ecosystem: Environmental > Terrestrial > Soil >...
TCGTCGATTCGGGAAGTGAAACCGCGAGGGGAAAAACAATGCATTAGGGTACCGGAGTCTTTCCTAGAGAGAAGGCTGGTCTCCAAGGATGTGGGAGAAAAGTAGGGTCCTGGGTCTGCACAAAATCACACCTCGAAAGAACTCAGTGGAGGTCGAGAATAAAAAGGTTCCTTTCCCAGCTGACAGAAAAAGAAAAGAGCGGCGACCTTGGTCTAGGTAGCTCCAATGAGCGGTGGAGAACCGGTGATCCGGGTAACCCCGACTCGGGAAAATTCATTTTAGCGGTAGGTGGTTTTCATAGTCGTACAACCCTTTATTGGAAGAGAAGACCGGGGAAAGGGGATTCCATTTGAACCTCGGGAGTACTGAAAAGTACTTATAGGGGGAAATTGTCCGGCGACGGGAGGTTGGGGTGCGAGAGGGAAGCGGGTCACCTAAGAAGAATAGAAAACTCCCTCTTTAACAGTAAATTGGAAAACAGAGGTCAGCCCCGGGGTCACACATGGAGACCTAGGAAATGCGATAGGAGTTCCGAACAATTTATCAGGGGGCAAAAAGAGTTCCAGGTTGCGCCTTCTAGAGACACCTATAGCGATAATGCGCGTCTAGGGACCCGACAGGGCAATCAAAAAGGAAGACGATCTGGCTTGAGGGTAAACGACGGACCTCGAAAGGCATATTCGGTAGACGAAGAGACACGGGCCTCGGCCGAGGGTTCGGAGGCCAGCAAGGGTCAGAAAGGGTCATCTAAAACCGTTCCCGGACAGGATGGCACAGAAAGTTCGACACAACAGGGGACGTTCATGTGTCACGCGCCCCGGTGGGTTATTTCTTATTTTAAACTAGAAAGGCTTGTAACTATGGGGTGATAAGAAAAAACTTTTCGGCCGGGTTTTTCTAAAAACAAGGGTACTACAAGCCCGTCGTCTGCAGTAGAGGAACCTGCGTGTTCCAAGCAAGGAAATTCAAAGGAAAAACTAAAAAAAAGAAAAAAAGTGGCTCTGAAAGCTAAACTCCGTCTCTACCATCGCTTGCATCCAAGACGCTATAAAACAGAAGGGGGTTAGGAAATCGGGTAGAGTTGCAATTTAGTGCAAATAGGGACTAAACAATATAGTCATAATAAAACGAAGATGATCTATTTGAGAAAACAACCCTTGGGGGGAATGCGGGCATCATTTGGGTTCGGTACCGTAAACTGGAATTCCAAAGGCCAGGAATGCTAGGGCCCTAGCTGCCCAACATTATCCGTAGTTCTAGATGTCAGCAGCAGGTGAATGATAGAGGTTGGTTTAAGAGGGCTAGTAAGGTGAGAAAAGTCAGGGCCGGAAAGTATTGGAGGGCTTCACTTCCTGAACCAGGGTGCGGCCGGAGGGAAACAACTCCCTCAAGGATTCCACAAAGGGCCGAACCAGGCTCCTGGCCCAGCGTCTGATAGCGGCTACCTTTTAGCTCAAACGCAGCGGGGTCCTAACATCCCTACTCATTGGCGGGAAGGACCGGTTGGGGGGGGGGTCAACGGCCCGAAATGGGCCGTACGGTCAACACAGCCTCTCACCCGCTTGTTGCAGGCACAGCCGCAAAAAGGATGAGAACGGGGTGGAGGAAGTGATAACTGCTTAAGGGGGCCTGGGACGTTTGCTCTTACTAAAAAAACTATAATTCGGCTAGAGCAAGGGGGGGGGGGATGACGAGAAAAAACTCTGCAATTCAAGGGACTAGAGCAGGGCTATCGTCGAAAGGGGAAACAAAAAAAAGCAAAAAACAGTAAATCAAAAAAGAGGGTGGATATCAATGCGTTGGAGATCGCTTGAAGTCTGCCCTCACAACGGCAACTTTCAGGGGTACGCAAAGAAGACTTGCAGTTTGTTAGCCCAAAAAAGGGACATGGTCCAAGACGCAAAGATATATGCGGGACAATAGGGAAGTTTCCACCTTCTACTGGGAGCCAGAATAGAAGGGGGTTTCAGACCGAATCTGAAAGACATCAAGTAAGATTGGAAAATTAGAACTATGCCCAAGAAGGTGGAAACGGACGGGGGGGGGTGGAGTGGCCAGCAACGCTTAGTTGCCAGACCGAGCGTAGAAAAAAAAAGCGATGACGTAGGAGCCTAAAGAGGTCCCACCAAGCCTGGAAGGTGGCCTAATCACCATCATCAAGTCTGGGGAAAAAGCGCTGAGATATATCAAAAGGGGGGAGGGAATAGCCAAGAATCCAAAAGACGTGATGAGAAGGGGGGATGAAACCAATCTGGCAAAATGGGTAAATAGATTCAAATGTGAATGGTTCCACCCCTTATGCGTGTGAGTGAGTGGACCCAAGAAACAAGGCTTTGTATATCATAATATGGGTGTAAGCGCATGGTTTTGAAAAAAAAACACTCTTAGACTGTTAGTGGCCCGCCCCGAGTCATGACCGATTATGGTCAGATCATCACGAATGGTTGGAAGATAGAAGAGCAGGGCATTGCGTTATCTGTGTGGAATGTTGAATGTGTTAACGGTCCAGGGGTGACTTGCCAGGGATTGTAGGGAGCGGTGAAGAGGGGGCAGAAAGGTGAAATCAGTGTTTGGGGGAAGGGGGGCGACGGGGGGGGCTGGGGGGGTGGGGTAAAGGGTCGGTGCGACAAACATGGATTATGCCCAGCCGGAGTTTAAACTCTTTGATTGGGGGGGAGAAGAACTATTCGACCGGCTCAGGGGAAGGGACATAGGGGGCGATACTGGTAAAAAAAAAAAAAAAAAAAAGAAAAAAAAATAGGAAACGTCGTGAAAAAGCACAAGGATATCTGATACGTACTGACAGGGAACATTACAAATAAAAAGTAAAAGACAAGAGCACGGATACAGTACAACTTGGCGAAAGCGGGGGGGGTGGGGGTGCGGGAGTGACTTCGAAAGAGGCGCACCGAAATGCTTCGAGCCTTCGGAAGGAATTGAGGGGGTAGCTACATCGGGGTATGGGGGGGGGTGTTGTAGGTCTTGAAGAGGTTACGCGAATCACGTCTACTTCTATACAAACAAAAAATTGTCACCTTACCCCAAGTCTGAAAAAAACATGCAAAAAAGATGTTCATAGTGTAAACAGAACAGGTAGCTATGGGGGGGTGGAAGGGGTGGGCTGTGGGTGGGGGGTAAAGAGTAGTGCTGAACTACTTTAGCGTCTGGGTAGGAGAAACACCGAGATTGGGTGTCCAGGGATAATCCTTTTGAAGGCGGCCTTCTTTATCAAGTGCAGGTGGGCTTTGGGGTTACGGTCTTTTGACTAAATCCAGGAAGTGGAAGAGACGGCCCCGCTATTACTGACGATCTGAAAAAATAAATAAAAAACGCGCCCTCATTACCCCTAGATAATAGGGACCACTTGTGACTGGTCCAATCACTCAGGAGTGGATTTCCTTATCGGCGGTCCTATCAAGCAATGGGGATAAACCTCTTTGGGGAGCAATGCGTCAGCGGCGCGTCGGGGGTTTTTGCAGACGAATAAAGGCAGTAGCGTTGATTGGGATTGATTCCATAAAATTGACGCCCTTCATCCTTGGTCCCTAGGGGTCGTAACAACAGGTGGATCTCTGGATCGTGGATGACCGGGTCGATTTACGACGAGTTTTAAGTCACGGAGGGGCCGTTTCCTATTAGGATTGAATTGCATGGTCATAGGGAGGGAGACGAGGACGACCATGAGATCGGTGGCGGGACGGGATCGGGGTCTGACGACAACCCAGGCCTGTTCCCGGAGCCTAGGGAAAATGGAAAGCCCTACCACAAGGAATAACGGGGACCTCTGCCTAAAACTTGGGTTCAACACTTGTTTTATGAACGCGGGGGTCGCTTCCGGCCCTGTAAGAGGAATCAGGTCAGGACTTACAACCGACTCAGAACATCTAAGACTACCTTTGAACGAGGTGGTATTCGGCCAGTCATATTTTCCTCTGTCTGACAAAGATCTCGGGGCCACCGGAGGTCAATTTTCATTTCTTCAACGGGACCTCGCTAGGGAGCTTATTTCCTTCAGAGGCCTTTTACCAGGGTACCAGGGGAAAAGTACTGGCCTCTTGATCAGGAAAGGCCGGCCTGGATCCTCGGGAGGTCATCGGTTTCCAGAGTTACTTCTAGTTAGAAAAGGGTTTCTCTCACGAACTGGGACAGCTGGACAGCGAAAACTCCTCAGTACCACGCAAAACGGGGGCCTTAGTACTAAAATGTGATCCTAAGGGCTTAGCTACTCTGGGCCCTTTCCGAGTACAGTCTAGGCAGGCAAGTGAGTTTCTTAGTATAAACTCACCTCGGTGGGGTAGATGTCTCATTGCTTTGACTCTTGTGTGTGTGCGTTGGGTGGTGGGGTGGGACAGTGTCATGTCCTGGGGTACCGTTGTTTGTGGGTCTCTTGTTTGTTTGGTGCGGGTGCTTGGATGTGGGGTTGGTGTTCAAGGGTTGGACCAGGGGAGAGATGAACGTGATCCTAAACAGAGCCTCTTTTTGGGTTTGGCTGAGTTTGTCTTGATGTTGTTTGGTTGGGTGTTTTGCGAACAGGGATCGTTCTGTGGGTGGATCTGAATGTAGGCATTACCAGTGAATTCGACGAAAAGCGTTAATTGTAGATGGGGGAACTGTTTTTGTAATGGGGTGGGTGGGTGTGGGTGCACTCTGTTTATGGGTTGGGCAGCTGCGCGGTGGGCTTGTTGTTGGGGTTTGAAAGGTAGTTTTGGTTCTCTTTTTTTTGTGTGTTTGTGTTTTTTCTGTTTAGTGTGGGTTTTCTGTGTTATTGTTTGTTTAGGTTGTTAGCCATAGCGAAATGGACCGAGTCTGGGTGGGGGGGGGGAGGGTGGTTAGTCTTGCTCGTGGGTTGTTTGTCGTGGGGCGGGCGACCAGAAGCGTTTCCAAGTTTTGTCCTGTGTGTTGCTGGGGTGCTTGTTGGTACGGGGTTTGTACTGAGGGGTGCATAGTAAGCACGATAGAAGGGTCGACTTAGATTCGAAAAAGAGGGGTGTTGGATCTCAAAAGCGAAATGAGCAGATCGAGGTAATGCCGGGATCAAGGGCGAAGGGGGAAATAAGGAGCGGCGTAGAGGTGCACAGGAGGACGAGAGGGGGTGAGCATGTGGATGGGTCGTAAGCGTGTGGATTCGGACTAAGGTCGACACAGACCAGGCCCGCGAGGAAGGACGGGGGCGGTAGAGAATACCGGGTCAAGGGCCAAACTCTCAGAGACAGAGAAACGTGAGGGAGGTCAGTGTAGTCCTGTTGGTTCATCGTTGAAGCTGGTGGTTTGTTTTTCGTTTGGGGTGGTGCCGGCGCTCTGTTTGGGGGGGTTGTATGTGTTTTTTGTGGGAGCTGGTGGGGGAAAGGCGCCTTAGCGGGGGTTATATTTGTCTGCTGGTTTGAGCTGAAAAGGAGGACGACGGGGGGTGCTTTGGGGAAGTTCGGGTTCAATAGTTTCGGAGGGTGCAGAGGGGTGGAAGATCCTTTCGCTTGTTAGTTGAATAGGTGTGGGGGTGTTGGGTTTCAGGGGTCCAGAGTTGGAGTTCTGGTAAAGGATACGAGAATGCTGCGTTTGTTCTGGTTTTGTGGGTGGGGTGTGGATTGGTGGTTGTTGTTTTGTTGGTGACAGGAAGAGAATCTGGGGGTTAAAGAAAAAAGAGTCCGGCTGCACTTACGACCTAGTTGTGTTTGTGTTTTTTCTGTGTTGCGTGGCCTGGTAGTCGACCTGTTGGGTTTGGAATGCTGTAGGTTGTCGTTTGGTTGGGTGCCGTGGGTTTGTTGTTTTTTGTTCGTGTTTTCTTGTAGTGGCCGCTTTGTGTCCGTGTTGATTGGTTTCTTTCTTTCTGTTATGCTGCTTTGGGTGGCAGTTTGCGCTTTTGGGGTGTTGTGCTCTCTTTTTATGTTGTGTCGTTGATGTGTTTGTCTGTTTAGGGGGGTTGCAAAGTGGGTAAGCTGGGTTATGTCCTTATGACCTGTAAAACTGGTATTAATGTCGGTTGTTTTTTTTGTGTTTTTGGGTCTCATGTTTGTGTTTTGTGTTTGTGTTGTGTTGGGGGGTTGTGTTTGGGTGTTTTGTTGTTGGTTGGTAGTGGGGAGTTAAAACGAGCGGTTGCAGATCGTTTATGGGTGTGGTGCGGGGCTGACCAGGTGCTGGCCGGGGGGTGGAATTACTAGATGGTTGATATATTGTGTGTGGTTTGGTTGGTAGGGTGCGGTGGTTTTTTTCTTTGTGGGGCGCCACTTGTTTAAAGGTTGTTGGTTTCTTGTATGGTTTTCTTTGCTGCACCCTTGTTGTTGTTTGGTTGTGGCTGTCGGTTTCTCTTTGGTGTGGGTGTGGTGGGGGATAGCAGAGGGCACCAAGAATCAAAGCTCGGGGGATAGTGGCGAGAAAGGGGAGTCACGGCCAAGGAATCCCACATCTTGTTGTGGAAACGGTTCCTTTTAGGGGTTTGTTTTCGGGAGGGACGCGGGGTTGGGGGGGGGGTTGGATATTGTATGGGTTTACAATCGTGTTGAGGTGAGGGGGATGATTAGGGGTGAAAATGGGGGAAGACTCCACGGTGTGTTGAGGGGGGCGGTGGTCGGTTTTCGTGGGTGGAGGGGGTGGGGGGTGTGTGGTTCAGTTCAGTACCGTGTAAGAAGGAGTCTGGTATTGCGTGTAGGATGTGTGGTTTAGTGATATAGAGTTGTGGTCGTCCCTGTTCTTGGGTGTGGTGGGTTTGGGCAAAATGTGGGGTTGTTCTTAGTCGGTCGTTGTTATGATGTTCTAGGGGGGGTGGGCGCCCAGAACGATTGGGTGTGTGTTTGTTTGGTTGGACGTTGGGTATTGTTGTTGGGTCTTGGGTTGCGGTGTGGCGGGCTGCAGAGTGTTAAAGTGGTTGGGTGGGGTGTTGGTCTTCGGGTGTGTGTGTTGTGGTTTTTAGAATGGGAAGTGGAGCCGGGGGGTTTAAGCCAGGACGGCAAGCATCGGGGAAAGCGATCAACGCCGGGTTCGAAAGAACTAAAATCTTGGCAGCGGACAGGGGGGGGACAAAAATTCTCAGGTTGTGTCAAGGTCCGTGGTAGCGGGAAAGGGGGAATTCAGCCAAAAAGACAAATCCTCTCGAACAGGCGGACCGTGCGGGAGGGGGGGAAAAACCCCTTGAAAGGGAGAACTGGCTGCGGAGTATCAGGGACTCCGGGGGGGGGTGGGGGGGGGTTGTGTGGGAAGAGTGGGATGAGCAAAAAAACCATGCGAGCGAGCAAAGGAAACGGGGGGGGGAGGGGGGGAACCCAAAAAAACTGTGTTCGATCGTCAACAGCAGCGAAAGATCAGGGTCGAGGTTCGTTGGGGAGTCGGAAGGGTGGGCTGGTGGGGAGGGGGGAAAAGGATGGAAGGGAAAGCAGAGAGTAGGGGGGGGGCCGGGAGAGATCCACGGACCGCTTTTAAAGATTATCACCGCAGGGAGAAACGACGAAGCCGAACCAACCAAGAAAAAGGGGTCCCTACCGGATAGAGCTGAGGGGGCGGCGTGGGACAAAACCAAGAAGGGAATGGACGAAGTGAGATCGACAAGTGTGGTTCGGAGAAGTGCTTGGGCTCTTTGTGGCACTGATGGTTTCAAGGCAGCCAGCATCTAAACCGAGGGGATGCGGAATCCGCCTAGCTGACGAGGTGGGGGGGGGGTGGAAGGGCATATGAGAGGTGTAAGGAGTCAAGGGTAGAGGAGGATCCGATGGCTCAGTAATGAAAAAGAACCAAAGATACAGGGGGAGAAGTCTTTTATGAATACCGTAAAAAAACGGAGGGGGCCAATTCTAAATGGACCAGAATGCGGGAATAATAAGGGAAGGTTAAAAAAATATAAACCCCGGTCTAAAAGTGGGGCTCTAAGAAGAGGGGCCGGATTTAACGGCGAGATGAAAGGCCCGTCAAAAAACCGGGACGCAGAAGTCCTTTGAAAAAGGTATGGGCGGGAACAGTGCCAAGCCAGGCAGAGCATTCAACGAAGGTCGTGGGGGGCACCACAGGCAGGGGCTATAGAAAATCGGGGGGTGTCAGGACCTCTGAAAGGGCGGAAATCACAGGGAGAGATTGGGAAAATTACCCTCTGAAAGAACCAAAGGATCACATCCTTGGGTTGGGTACGGGAAAACCGAACGGGAGGTCAAGTGGAGCATCAGGCTGAAAATATAGCGATAATGGGGAGGAAAATCGGGTGAGTAGACCTGCAGAGTTTGGTTGTGAGCACGCAAAGGCAACGGGGTGGTTCGGGTTGGTGAGCGGTCAGGGGGGTAGTTCTTGGGAAAAAGTGCTTAAGGAACGGTCTTGGCTGTGTCGTAGCTAGAGATCCAGAGAGAGCTGGTAGGGATAAGTGTGGAAATGCGAAGGTTGAGGGTGGGGGTTAGTCGGAATGGAACACTGCTGTGCAAGAGAAGCGAGTAGAAATCGGTTGTGGCGTTGGCGTTTCGCAGAGTGGACTAATCAAGCGATGGCCAACCGCTGAGAAGGTCAAAATGAAGCGGGAAGAAGAAATCGGCGGGGGGCAAAAGGCGGGAGAAGCAGCGGCTGATGTCAGCGAGGTTAACTAGGAGTGGTGGTTATAAGGTGATGTAAAAACACCTGAACACCCACCCCGTTGATCGTTTGGGTATGGAAAGAGGGTGTGTCGAGGTGAGGACGATGGCCCGTGGGAAGGAGGCGGGGAGAGAAGCATATCGGGGGGGCTGGTTGTTTGCTGTGTGGGGAAAGGGGATGTGAAAAGAAATGAGGGGACCGGGGGGCGAGGGGTGTGTGGTGTTGGGGGATTGTAGGGGTTAAGGAAGTTGAAAAGGGGTGGTGGTGTTGTGTGTGGTGTGGTACGTGGAGGCTGGGGGGAGTGTGGGGATGGCTCCAACAAGTGAACGGGCTGGGAGCCGGTGGTAATCCTTTTGGGGGGGGAAATCATCTATGTAACGCTTTGATGTGTGGGGTTGTGTGTCAGGTCTGTATGGGTAGGTTGGGGTTCCTGGGGGTCGGGGGCTGTTGGGCGTGTAATCTTTTGTGCCAGGGCGACGTGTTCGCCGGGCGTTTGTGGTGTGTAAAGATAGGGGGATTAGAAAAAAAATGAAAGGAGACGTGTGTTTGGGGGGATTGGAGGGATGCCGGCAAAAGCACCCGAAGCGTGCAAACAGGGGGGTGCCCGAAATCCAAATCGAGAGGAGGGTCGGGCGGGACCCTGCGGGGTCGAAACGGGGACTGGTGTCGAGAGCAGGTTTGGTGACTCAGAGGGGGTGAGTTTGGCTGCTTGGTGAAGGGAAACAAAGACTATCGTCAAAAGGGGCAAGTGTTTCTAGGGGGGGGGGGGGGGGGTAAGGGGGAAAGAGTGGAGTTCTAAAAAGCCATTGGTCAGCATAAATGAAGAAACTCTGAAATTAAAAAAGGAGCCTGGGGGGATCGGTGCTTCGCAGGGTTTTGGGGGGTGTGGGGTAGGTGGGGGGGGGTTTTTGTCTACGGAATGCCTACCAAGGTGTGTGTGGGGGTCCTTGGGTTGGAAGCCGGAAAACCGTCGGTGGTCGATCGGGGCGCCTCGGCCCCTCTGCGTGGTCTGGCGGTTGAAAATTTGTTGGGCGGTGATCTATGGCAAGGGACAGTCTCACTTGGAAACGTGTTCCTTGCTTGGTTCGTAGGGGTACAGAGGGTGTTGCCGGATGGGAATGGATGGGTAGGGGGTGAGTATGGGGTTCCGGTTGGAGGGGTGTGGAGGGTGTTGGGGCGTGGGCGGGCTGGTTCCAGAAGTCGGACAAAAAACATACAGTGTGTCTTGCAATAGCCCACCGCGGGTGTGATAAAAAAGGTTGGTGGGCAGGTTGGGTGGGGGTTTTCAACTAAGGGAGGGAAGGAGGGAAAGGTGTGCCTTGGCCAGATGACAGAGAGGCAAACGACAGGGGGGGGTGATAGAGGCTCATGAGGACAACAAAAGGGGACTCTGCGGGGAAAGACCGAGTTCCGCGGGAGGGGGGGGGGTGCGGTGGGTGTGGCGACCGGTATGGTGGGGGGGGGAAGGGGCAGGTGCATATAGGGGGGGTGGAGGTAAAATATGGTTGGGGGGGAGGGTCTCAGGTAGTTGTGTTTAGAGTGGCGGGTTTGCAGTTGTTGCGCGGGGTAGGAGGACCGAGGGGTGGGAATTTTTTTTAGCAAGGGGAATTCCTGCCGTGAGACGAATCTGTTAACTAAAGGGGTGTTGTACTTCCTCATGGTGGTCAAAGAGAGAACGAGCTTTCCGCTTCCAGAAACCTCAACCGGTGGGTCGATGTCTGGGGGGAACTACCGGGGCTGGGTGCCTTGACACGGTATTAATTATGAAAGTGAGGAATGTGTGGAACCCTGGGGTGCGTGTCATGGAACGGTCTTGGGTTGTAGGGGACGAGGGTTCTGGTGTGAAATGCGAAATGTGGGTGGTTGGGAATGTTTGGGGGTTGTCTGTGTGGGGGTAACAGTGTCACACAGACTAGTTTGGTGTGAGTTCCGCGTGCCATAGGAAAAGTCAAGACGCCATGTGGATGTGAGGGGTGTTGCCGCTGAGGTCTGCAAATCGGGTGGCCCCCGCGACTCACTCTGCAAAGAAGGACATTGGGGAACCAGTCAATGGCTTGATTCGGGTGCAATGTGATTCCTTCCGCTTGAATCTCTCGGGCCTGGAAGGGAATTCCCTATGCATCGATGGGTTTCTTGTAAGAGGGCTAATTCTTGGAGGGGAAGGAAATCTTAAAGGGGAAAAGCTTCAACAGCCTCTGCCAAAAACACGAAAGGGAGCGTAGTCAAGGAGATAAGACCGTCTTGCCTTAGGAAGGGGGAAAATGGCCACCGCGAGGGAGATCTCGGCGGCAACATACGGCACTTTGCCTCTGAACAAAACCTAAAAGGTCGAGGCACTACGTTGGGGCCCGAGACCTGGAAGCAGGATCGAACGGGCAGAGAATCTATTCTTCAGGAAAAACAAGTATCATAGGGAGGTAGGATCGAGGGAACAAGGACCAGTAATCTCACAAGTAAAAAAGAAATAGTCCGGTTCAAGGACCTTGCTGTTGTGCGGAAACGTTCCGTCAGGGGTCATGCATGGGAAGCCTCCATATCAAGATGCCGGACCGCCTTAGATCCTCTCTTGGACCGAGGAGAAAAAATAGCCGAAGGAGGAGCTCAGAAAAAACACAACTTATTACTGGATTGAAAAGAGAAATAGAATAGAGCTCCGGGTTTCAAGTCCGGATCTTGACAGAGTGTACTTGGAAAAGGGGAAGGTTCATACCATTCGGTCGGTACTTAGATTACAAGGGTCGAACAGAGGAACCCGCTAAAACTTTCGAGAGTACCAGTCCTTTAATAAAAATCTAAACAGATACGGGTTAGGAGGACAGGCCCGGAGAGTAATGTTCATCGTGGCTTACTCTTGCGAAAAAAGAAAAGGAACTGAAACGGTGCGTCTTTGTGGCCGAGGGCATTACCCAGGAAGAATGCGGGTCACCTTGAAAGGGAACGAGAGACGCAAAGGAAAAAGAACAGACGGGTGTCGAGAGGAAAGCGAGGGCGACCTGTTTTGTTTTACGCGAGTAGAGTTTTACGACGAGAGAAAGGAGGAGGAAGCAGAAATAGGCCATAAAGGCTCCAGGGAAAAGTCCGGGTTGAAAGTAAGGTAAGGGGGAACGGGGGGTCGTATCAGTCCATTCAATTAAGAATGAGGAACGTACTGGTGAGAGATCAGAGGATGGCTCTGTTCAAGGAAAAAACTAGCAAAAGCAACGGGGGAGGGGACTTTGCGACGAAGCTTGGGGAACAATGCAAGAAAAATACTCATCCTGGTGAAAGGGGGGAATGGCTCTAAAGAGGGGTAACCCTTATCATCGATTAGGGTCGTGGTTCTAAAAGTGAGGACCGTTCCAAAAAAAAAAAAAAAAAAAAAAAAACAAATATACCTGTCCCGAATCGGAGTTTCCGGACCTGAGGGAAAAGAAAAGTGATGGGGTGTTCTAGAGTGGACCTTTTGGTTTATTGTTCCTGATTGTCTGTCAGGGTCAGGCTCAATGGGAATAAAAAAGGGTTGGGGGTACGGAACCCTGGAAGTGCCCGGCAATTGAGGCCATCAAAGGGATTTTTCACCCTGACACTTCCACCAAGCCCCTGAAATGAAGAATGAACATAGATCTCTCGCGAGGAAACTAGGGGGGAGGCCGGCTCCGCGACTGGTTATACCGACCAAAGAGAGAACAGCAGGGGTTGCGAAAGGTAAAATTAAGAGGTCCTTCCGCAACCTGATAACTCAAAAACTCCGAGAAGGGGGTTGGGATAGGGTAAATCCAGGAATTTGCAAAAGCGCATCTTTCCTTAGCACTGACGGAATGATAACTAACTTAGAGGGTAAGCGTAAGGAAAACTTCCTGAATGTGTCGGCTTGGGGGGACGAGAAAAGTTTGAGGGGGAGGAGATGGGGATAGGGGAAAAAAAGGGGGGAATAGCTCCAGGAGTAGGGTTGGTGGAGGCAGAGGAAAGGTCAGCGAAGGGTAGGGGGGAGGGGGGTGGGGGGTAGAGAAGGGCGGAAGGGGAAGGGTTGATAGGAGGGAGGGCGGGAAGGGGGGAGGAAGGAGAAAAAGCGGGGTAGAGTGAGGTCGAGGGGGGAGAGGAGTGGGGGAAGTCGGGTAAGGATACGAGGGGCTTGGGAGAGAGTGAGGGGGTCTATAGGAGTAAATAACGAGTATCAGGGGGGAGATGAGGAAGAGGGAGGGAAGGGAGGGGGAGGGGGGGAAGGGGCAGATGAGGGGCCATAAGGAGAGAGAGAGCGGTGAGGGGCTGTGGGGGGAACGGGGAAACATGTGAGGGGGTGAATGGCAAGGTGATTAAAGGGGAGGGTAGGATGGTAGGTACAGGAAGATAGAGGGTGGAGGGAAGACACAGGGGTAATGGAAAGAGGAGGAGTGTGGGAAGGGTGGGGAGGAGAGAGGGATAGGAAGGTAAGAGAAGTGGGAGGTTGGTGAGAGATGAAAACTGTTTGATGGGGGTGGGGGAAGGGATGCTATGGTAGAGTTGGTACGGAGAGGGGAGGGGGAGTGAGGGGGAGGGGGATGGGTGGGGGATGAGGAGTGGGGAGGCGAAAGGGAAAAGCGAGAGAGGAGAGAGAGGGGGAGGGGGTTTGTGTGGAAAGGGGGGGAGCGGGTAAAGTGCACGAAGAGGACGAGGTGGGGGAGAGGGGGGGGAAGAGAGGAGGGGGAGAGGGGAGGAAAAAGAGAGATAAAAGTAGGGGGTGTGCAGACTTGGGGAGGGAAGGAGGGGGGGGGCCGGATAAGAAAAATAGAAGTAGGGAGCGGGGGGGGGAAGAGGGTCGGGCCGGAGGAAAACAGGGAGGGAGGAGGGGGGAGGAGGGGAAGGGGAGAATAGGGGGTATGGTGAGGGGATGGAGGTGGGGGGAGAGGGGGGGCATAAATGGTTGGAGAGTGGAGGGCATAGAGGGGTGGTGGGCGAAGGGTGAGAGGACAGGAAGTAGGGGAAGAGGAGGGAGGGGGAGGAGGCGGGGGTGGGGAAGATGAAAGGGGTGGGAGATGGTTGGAAAAGAACAGCGGGGAAAAGAGGAGGATAGGGGGAGGGGGAGGGAAGGGTAGGAGCGAAGGGCGGTGGAGTCGAGGGGGGTGGTAAGAGGGGGAGGAGATGACGGGGGGGATGAAACAAATTGAAGAGTATGGTGACGAGGAGGGGAGGGGGAGAGTGACGAAAGGTAGCGGGTGAATGGGTAAGAAAAAAGAGCAAGGGGGTGGTCTGGAGGAGCGAATAGGGGAAGTGGGGGGCGGGTAGGGGGGAGGGAGGAGATGGGGGGAGAAGGGGTAGTAAGTGGTGGGGAGTAGGTGGGAAAGGCTGGAAGGAGGGGACGGAAAGGTGAGGAAGAGAGATGGGAAGGGGGGAGATTCGGGAGGGGAGAGAGAGGAGAAAGGAGGGGTAGAGAATGTTCAGAATTGAGAGCGAGGGGGAAAAAGGGAAGGAGTGGAGATAAGGGCAGAGTGATAAAGGAGGGCGGAAGAAAAGGGGGAGAGGGTAGGAGGATGGGAGGGGAGTGAGTGGAAGAGGGGGGAGGGAAGAGGGAAAAGAGGGAGGGGATGAGGTGTGGATGGGGGGAAGCAAATGGAAGGTGAGAGGACGGAAAGAAGGAAAAAAGGGAGGTTGATGGAAGGAGGAGGAGGGGGGGGAGAAGAGGGGAGTAGAGTGGCAGGAAGGGGGAGGGGAGGGGGCGAAGAGGAGTAGGGCGGGACGAGAGGCGGGAGAGGGAAGGAAGGGCTGAGGGAGGGGGGAGAGGAAAGGAGAGAGAATTAGAGGGATGATGATTGGGGGGACAGTGAGTGACGTGGGGGTAGGGGAAAGTGGAGTGGTTGTGGGAGGGAAGGAGGGAGTGTGGTGGAAGAGGAGTAAAAGGGGGGGAGGTTGTAGAAGGAGAAAGGATAGGAAAAGCGGGAGTGAGAAAGGGGAGGATGGAAGTGGGAAAGGGTGGTGGGAAGGTGGGGGAGGGGAGGTGGGAGGGCGGTCGGGGGGTGGGTGTACGGGATGGAGGGGGGCGGGGGGAAGGAGAGAGATGGGGGAGAAGGAGGGACGGGGAGAGAGAAACATGAGGAAGGCGAGGAGGTGAAAGGTGGGAGGGAAGGGGAGGGCAGGGGGAGGTGGGGGAGTGGGGGGCGGAGGGGGGGGAGGGGGGTTAGGAAAGACAGGAGGCGGAGGGGGGGTAGAGAGGAATGGGGGAAAATGGGGGAGGGTGGGGGGCAGCAGGAGGAGAGGAAAGGGTCGGAAAGGAGGATAGGGGACGGAGAGGGGGGAGAAGGGGGAGTCAGGGGGAGAAAATGGGACGGGGAAGAGGAGGGCGGGGGTGAGGGGGGGGAGAAAGGAGAAGGCAGAGGGGGGAACGGGGGGGAGGGCAGGGGTAAGAGAGGGGAGGATGGAGGAGAGGTTGGAATGGAGAGGAGAGAAAAGAGGGTAGGGGGGAGAGGGGCATGGGGAGTAGGACTGTCTATTTGGCTGAGGTTTGCGAGATTTCCCGAATTTCAAAAAAAACTCCTCATCAATCAGAACTTCGGGGGGTCTGGGAAACCTTCCTAACCTCTTTTCAAAACCGAGTAGCAAAACAATCAAGCTCAACCTGGGTCCTCAGCCCCCTGAAGGGACTCTAGTACTTCGAACTGGTGGATCACGGGGAACTAAACAAAACCTCCGTTCAAGAAAGTCCGGTCAAACCGGAAGAATTTGACATCATTAAGGGGGGTCTAACTGCAGCCTTTCTGCAGGGCCTACACCACCGATAAAAGTTGCTCGGAACCCTCAGAGGGGGTGGGGTGGACTTTCATCTTCGGTTGGGAAACGACTTGGGTGCGAGACCTATTATTTCTCGTACGAAAATCGTACGGAAGAAAGGATAGTAAAGGAAACTAAAGCCCATATGAAATCGACTTCCTGAAACCCATATGGATGCCTGTCTAATCGCGGATGGGGAAAAAAAGGACCACCTGGCGAAAAGACGGTTGGAGAGTAAATCTGTTTGGAGAAGAGGATGGACGGAAAAATTGAAAAGGGTCAAAGAAAAGGGAGGAAGTAATCCTGGATATTTTCTAAATGAAAAAAGGCCACAGACATCGACCGATAATCGATATTCCTCGATCAGGGGTCAAACCTTCGACTGATAAGATATGCTTGTTGGAAGAAAAGAAGGGCTTACTCACAGGTGGGGGGGGAAAAGTATGCTCTCATGACATCATCCCAGATGATAATCACCTCGAATGGGGGTAGTCCAAGGACGGGGGAGGAATGTTTCCTCATGCGGTGCTAGGGATCTGAGGAAAAAGGATCCAGAATCTTTTCCACAGGGAAAGGGATTTACCACCTCATAGGGGGTTTTGGAGCCCTAATCAAAAATTAGATGAGGGGCAAGGGGGGGTTAGCTAGGGAGAGCTCTCAAAAAACAACAACGATAGAGAAGAAGAGAGCCCTAAATCAAAAAGAAAAAGGGAATTATAATGTTTATAAGGTGGGCCGCAAACCCGAAAATGTGGCCAAAATTTGTAAACAGAAAGAAAACGGAATGGGTCTAAGAGGAGATGGTCGTCGAAGGGGTCCTAGGTCAACTGTAAGGAGGTTATAACAACGACACCGGCGGGGATAGAATTGGTGGGGGGAGGGAGTCATCTGAGGGTTCCAAACTCTGATCATGCTGGCACAGCAACTAAGTGAAAGACAAAAAGATCTTAAAGTCGTGGGAAGAAAAATTAAATGCCGGCAAGATAAGGAAATATTAGGGGGGGAAAGTTGGGCAATGTTTATAAGCAATACGTGCAAGAAATATTTCCGGGGAAAAAAAAAGGTTCAGGGGGCAGGGGGGGGGGGGTGCCAAGGTTAATCCGTTAAAGCAACAAGGTATGGCCCACCGCGTTTGGGTAAAAAGGGTGTGTGATCTTTTGTGCAATTCGCGATTAACCGGAAGACATAGGGTTCCACCAGGTCAAGCGGTTTGTCGGATGGCGGAGCATCACCAGATCCGCAATCAGGTCAGGAAGGGGAAGAGGATGAGCCGGACCGCCGCCCGGAGCGAAGGTAGCACAAGAAAAGGGGGGGGGGGAAAGAGGGGACCGGGGGGTGCCCCATGGTGCGGATGTACGTTGTAAAATATGGGGGGGGGGAAGGCTTGAGAGGTAACCGGGAAAAAAGAAAATTCTCAGGGGGTGTCACCATTCAGGCTCAGATGTAGGTTTAACGGGCCATTAAACACGTCGGTGGTCTCTTCTACATAGGGAAAAGTTCGAAGATAGCAAGAGGAGGTCAGGTTTCCATTATAAGGGTAATTACGTCCTTGAAGGCAGGGAGGTCTTGGGGGGTGGGATTCTACATAGTTCCCTACGCAGTATTCATTTGGAAGAAGAGATTGCCACTCCTTTTCTAGGGCGGGCTAGATCTGAGGAGGAATCACAGCAGTAACAGTCTATCAGTGGGAAATGGAAGTAAATACTAGAGGGAAAGATTAATCACTTTGTTGGCCGGTGTCGAGGAAGCAAGGGTGAGCATATGCGTTGGAAAACGATCAATTTCAATTAGGAAAAAAAAAAATTGTTGGAAAAAAGGTCGAGCATCACCCCAGCGAGGGGGGTGGGGGATGATGGTCCTGGGGGGCGAACGGACATCCTTGAGAAGATAGGTCAAAAAAGTTATCGAAAGGGACCGGGTTCAAAGATGGCCTAGGAGCTGGCTCTAAGGAGTTTATCAGACTCTAAAAGGAATAGGAAAAACTATTAATGCAAGGGGGAAGTCGTTTTACCCCAATTATTAAGCTCCACGACATAGCACGGGCCTACTTTCCTGGTGGGGCAAGAGGTTTTCGCCGGGACCCTGACATGAGCTCATACCATAGGGTACCCGGGAAACATTAAATAAAGAAACCTTTCCTCTTCCATCAAAATTCAACCGGTGGTCTAACGAAGTTACTAACGCACGTCCGGGGAAGGGGGAAAGCCTCTACCCTCAACCACAATCGACTAGAAAACTCATCAGGGTGACGGCTGTAGAAACAAACGGGATAAAACGGCCTATTTCAAATGGATTGAAAAATTACAAGACTCACTAAGATAGCTTCAAAGTTCGTCCCTTGGCCAGAATGCTGCCCTATCATATCCGATACTTTTTAGGAAGAATGCAGTTCCGGCGGATGGAGGGGGGGGCGCCTTGCCCGAGGTGTTATTCGCTTCCTCTAAAAAATGACGCTCGCGTCGGGGAAAAAAAAGGTTAAAGACGAGGTGTTTACATCTTTCATCTAAAGTATTGTTCCATAAGGTGCGTCAGAAGTCAGGAATGGAGGAAAGAGAGTCTACAAAGTACTGGAGGTCCGTCACTAGAGTACACTAAAGCATAAAAACCGGGCACAATGAGAGACCGTAAGGCCTTGACAACAGCATAGGTGACCTTCAAGAAGGAAGGAATACTCCAGAAAGACGAAGTTAGTATAAATAAAAAAAAAGATCAGGAAAAAAAGTTCTTGTAGCCTAGGGGGGAGGCAGAAGGCGTCCCCCCAAGATCGGGGGGTAATTTAGAGGGCAAAAACGATTCTTTACTTAGACTCTAAACCGGATCTGAGTTAAAACTGATCTGATGGGAAATGACAAAGTAATTCTCTGCGAAAAAAACTCTTGTAAAGAAATTCCAGGGGTCTAATAGGAAGAGACCTGGACGTGAAACAAGTCCATAATCTGAAGGACTGTGCAAACTAGGAAAAGACGAGTTGACATGGGAAGAGTGGACCGAAGGAAACCGGCCATAAGAATATCGCGTACGAAAAACCACAAGGGGATTTATTAAAAGGATAAAGGTGGAGGAGAGGGGGACTCCGGTAAATGCGTATGATGACAGCGGAGGACATATTAAAATTCTTAAAAAAAAAGAGTTGGGTCTGCAAAGATCGTTCTCAGTGCCTAAAAAAAAGAAAGGGTCCGACTAAGGAACGCTGTACTTAAATTGAAAGGGTCCTGTCTCGCTATTACTAAACACGAAAAAAGTACCGTGGGAAAAAAAATTTACTTCCCTGACTACTTGAGAGAAGGGAACATAGCTTTGGGGGGCCCTGCCTAGTCCGAACCCGGGTCTTAAAGCAAGGGCTCTGGGGTTCCGGTCGTCTAAAAGGAACGGAGGTGGGAAGGATCAGTGAACCAGGTCCAAATTCCATCCGAAGTTCAGGCCGGGGACGGCATAGAGTAAAAAATTAACTCAACTCTACCTGGAAACTGGGGGGGTGTCAGGATTCAAGAGTGTAGACGAGCTGCAGGAACTCAGGGACTCGTCAAAAAAACCTCGGGAAAAAAGGGCTATCCTAGATTCAGGACGGAACTGTCCTCGGACCACTAACGTAGAAGGAATAACCAGGGGAGGGGTGGGGGTGGGCAGGGTCAACATGCATGTAAGTTACTTGACGTGATGAAAACGAGACTCAGGGTCTAAAGAGCTCCCGGACCCAGGGGAAGCACTAACAGAGATGTCTTTGAGTTAGAAAGCCATTAAATAAAAGGAAATTGCCGTGAGTCAGTTGTCTCTAAGGAGTAACCACGAGATCATGGGGAGTGAGGAGGCAAGGTTGAAGGTAACCCTTGTCCTCAATGCAGAACTTAAAAAGAAAGTTAATTCTTGACCGGTAAGGCTACAACTCGTTGACAGGTGGATGTTCTAGTCGGGGGGGGGGGGTGTGCGGGGGTTCTCTGAAGGAAGGAAAAAGAATTTTTGAGTAGAACGGCGGTGTTGTAGTAAACGAAGGACGCCTTGAAAGGATAGGAATGAGCAGAAGACACTAAAGGGGGGGGGGGAAAAAACAGGCCCCTCCAAGAAAAAAGCCTGGTCCCTCTGGCCATACTATCTCTCCTGCGGTTAAAAAACTTCGTGGACAGAGAATAGGACAAGTGAATCCAGTCAGAAGGGGCACCGCCGTTTTCTATCGGAGAGGGTGAGGAGGCGTGGCCTGCCCACAAAGGATATCTCCATATCACTCTAAAGGTTAGTCGAGGGGGGAAAAGAAAAAACCACGTGCGCATGTCTGGCACCGTCCAGTAAAACTCCTCTGACAAAAATCGATCACAAGAAAAAGGAACTCATTAACAACCACTATTATCTTTTGGAGGTTCAGAAAGACGGGCTTGCAGGTCCTGAAAGAGTGTACTATTCTATTTGCAGAGGAGAAGAGAGAAGTGAGCAGTGCCAAATAAGGCCACTGAAAGAACCATTGTTCGGACAGTATTCTCCACCTCCCTCCGATAAACTACTGAGAATACCGGATAATGGAACTGTCAATCGGATGAGAGAGAAAAGGTAACTTTTGGGAGGAAGGGGGGTCTGAACTCACCCTCCGTGAAGGAAGGTCAAGCCCAGGACTTAAGGTGGTCTAAGAGGGATTCCGTTTTGAAAGAAAACCAAAAAAAATACAACGCTGGGGCTCAAGAAGGGCCTCGCGCGGGTTTGAAGGGGAAGGCCTAGAAGGATTTTAAGGGGGAGGATCATAGTATGAGATAAAAACCGCTTACGGGAAAGGGTTATAAGGTGATGAAGAACTGCCTAAAAAAAAAGTATAATGGACCATGGAGACCTATGAGCGGTCTAGGGAAGGCTATGAACAAAAAAGAGCCAAAAGGGAGAAAATCCTGGCTATAAATTAGTCAGGATTTGAAATGCGAGACAAAAAAGTAAAACTTGCCAAAGAAAAGGGGAAAGGGGGACCATCAGCTTGACAGGGGGTGCTTTCCCACTAAACAATTTCAAAAGCCCCTCACCTAGAAATGGGCTATAATGTAGGAGATAAAAGAATTACAACTCACTTCGACGGGGTAGGAAATAAGAGGGGTTGTTAAAAGACTCAGACGGACGGGAAAGAAAAGATAAGTAGGGGAAAGGGCCATGCAAACAAGACATAACAAGAGGGATATGCAAGAAGGGGGTGGGTCGGTGCAACTCACCTCTTGAGGTGAAAAAATAAGAGGGAGTAACCATAGGAGAGGAATTATGGCCAGAGGTACAGAAGGAAAACAAATCCAGGAAAAAACAGAGTGGTTGCTACTTAGAAAAAAAGTCATTCACGGCTGGGTAGCTATCTCGAAGAAAAAAAACAACCATGAGGGGGAGAAAGATATATATCCAAAGGAAGACAAAAGGGGATTAGAAATTGTTGATTAATGGGTAATTGTAACCACTCCTGGGCCAGGGGGGGTGGAAACTTGAAACAAAGGGATGTTAGATATGGGTAAGAACCGCTTAGTACTGGGAAAGTAATCAAAAATGTGGAAACCGGGAACACAACCGAAATTGGGATAGAAGAATATTATTTCCAGAGGATTTGTAAAACGGATCACTCAGGTGATGTCACGAAGGGGAAAGGCCCGAGGGGAAAACGGAAAAAAACCCGATTAATCTTGGCAAGGGTCGAAGGTGAGAAAATAAGCATTACGAGAGTGATTTATGATAGCATGCTAGGTACTTGATGTATTGACCGGGGGATTGGTGGCCTAAAAGAGTAATATTCGGCTGACTGTGGCAGGGGCAGTTGTTGTTACGCGACGGGAAACGCCAAGAGCCAACAGGAGGGAAAACCAGGAGGGGGGTAAAACCGAAGGGGGGATCTGTTTGTCAAAATTGGAAAAGGGCCCGCTATGTAAAACTGGAGACGTACAGGGAGTCTTAGATAGTTTGGGGGCCGGTCGTCATCCAATAGACCTACGAGGGCAGGGAATCTGAACGAGCCATATAAAGGAACTCCCCGCCCAAGGAGACCTGGAAAAGCTCAAGGTACACTAAACCGAACAACCCACCCGTTAGAAGAAGGGATGCAACCCTTCTAGAACCAGTGCAGGTGTTTGGGGGGGAATGGGGTACAGGGGGAGAAAAATAAAAACACGCTCCTCGAAAAAAAGGAAGATCTTAACTAGGGTGGGGACATTAGAAGACTTAGGTGCGTCTAAGATGAAACCAAGTGACTAGAAAGAGCTCGGGACCCTTTAAAGGAGCCGGGGGAGTTTCAGTTAGTGGAAAGACTTGGCGGGCGGGTCGAATAGGTCACTGACCAAGGAGGGCAGGAAGTTAAAACCGCCTGGAAAAAACTAGAAGCGAATCTCCAGACCTCTCCATCAGGCTAAATATACCTCCCATCAGGAAAGAAAGTATCAAGGCCAGGCTGTTCGAACGAGAAAACCTTCGAAGCAGTCAGGGGGGGTGTACGGTAGAGACAGTACTATCATCAGGGTAGAATTGGGCCGGAGGGTTCAGGAAAAACAAAGGGTAAAAATGGAAAAATGGTGAGGCCATTGGGGGGGTATTTTCCCTATCGAAGGGCGCTGTGGAGGGGGTAGCCTAATGCGGAACAGGCCTTGAAACGAGATATCGCCAAACAGGAGTGGTAGAGATGCTCTTGTGAAAAAAAAGGGGGATAGGGAGCGGAACAAAGAGTTATTCGGGCTCTAGAATCTTGGGGCACAGGCGGGAAGGGGCACTAAGGTAGGAAAACGTTTCGGATAGAACATAATCAAGAAGACGGGTACGAAGCCTCGTTTGTCTAAAAACTTGAAGGCCCTCACGACTCTAATCGTTGAAATCCTCGAGTAAAATAAAACGACAAAAACGGGTGGTTCATGTTCGGACCTCCCTGGTCAACTTTTCGACCACTGTGGTGGACGACGAAAAAAAACGTGATTCCTTAAACATTTGTAAAGGGACAACCCAGAAAAATATAACAAGAATGTAGGGGATCGGGGGGCTTTTCGAAAGCGGCGGGTCGGAAAGTTGGGGCATTGACTACAAAAACATAGAGCAAAAGAGGATCGGAAAAAAAAACGTCTCGCCCGGTCGGGCCGGCCGAAAGCGATAGGCGCGTTGGGAGCGTCAAAGTCAGGGGAAGGTAAAAGTCGGGACCTTGGGGAGTTTAGGCCTGAAGACGGCTATCGAGGCTATGAACGCGGAATTGGGGCAAATCAATTGCCTCCTTGGGGAGGTCGTTTCTTCGAAAAATTCGGGGGACTCGGATAAGAAACCAATATTCCGGACATCTCTACAACCAAGAGAAAGGTAGAAGGAGTCGGGAGGGATCCGGAAGGAATGGAAAGCATAAGGGGAAATCAAAAGGGGGACAAGGCCTAGATCGTCAAAAAAGGACAGAGCGGGAACCAAAGAGAGTAGAGTGGCACGAAGGTTCTCACTCTTCAAGGGGTGAAAGATCGAGCTATCCGGAATTAGAACTGAAACCAGATCATGGAATGAGTAAATAACATGTCTAGAGATTCTTGTATCATGATGGGAAAATGAGGGTAGGAGCAGACTTCAAAAACCGCCCAGCTGTAATGTGTAGAGGAGTTGGGAGACGGAAGGCAAAGGCCGGAATGCTACGAATATCCCTATGAAGCGCGGTCAGACCACTTCGTGAAACCATCGAGAAGTCAATTCCTCTCAGAAAGGGAGAAGAGCAACACAACAAAGGAGGAGGAAATAGAGGGAATCATCGTATGACCGGAAGGATGAAGATTCAGACAGGAGCGACATCAGGTGGGAAATTAATGCGAAAACGGACCGGAGTTATCCAGGAATAGATAAATAACAAGAACGGACCCTACCTGAACCAGGTTAAGGGAGAAGAATGAGAACTTTTAATGTCAAGATCCACAAGAGAGAGGGAAATGGAAGAGGAGCAGGCAATGATATGGGAAGGGAGAAACGTTCTACCTGGGTCAAAGGCTCCAGTCGGGACTAGCAAGGCTCGGGTGTGGCAAGGTCTTTGAAGCAGGCAGTTAGGTGGAATCTCGTAACTGATGTGCCTGCGTGAAAAGTCAGCAAGGGATCAAGCGACTGGTGGGGACGCGGTGAGGGGACGAAACGTCGAATAGGAGAAAGCTTACGGAGGACACATCTAGAAAGGCCTTCCAGCCGAGCAGACCGTCCAGAGTCTTCATTCAACCGTTTTTTAAGGTCCTTAATGCAAGCTGTGGCGCAGACTACCACATAGAAAAGAAAAAACTGGTCAGGACTATAACGTAAACAGGACTCGGGGACGGAACGACGATATGTAGTTCTCCAACACGAAGCGGGACAAAAAGGTCAGAGTCTTTCTAGAGCTTCCCCCTAGACTAGTTACTTTTAGAGGGCGGGCAAATGTAAGTTTCTCGCTGTTAATACATAAGCCTGTGGAAACGGCAGTAGGTTGGCCAACGAGTTCGTGAAAACAGGGGGGTTTAAGGGGGGGGAGAGACGGCGCCGTAGAGGGGAACGGCAGAGGGAAAGGAAGAGAGAAGGAGGGGATAGGGGAGAGCGGAAGAAGAGGCGGGGGAGAGGGGGGGATGGGGGAAAGGTAAAAAGAATTGGGTGAAGGAGGGAAGGAGGGGGGAGATAGGGATGGGGGAGGCGGAAAGATGGGAGCGAAGCGAGTGTCCGAAAGAAAGTGAAGAGGGGGAAAGAGGGGTGGTGGGGAAGAAGGGGGGGGGGGGGGAAGAGGCGGGCAGCAGGTAAGAGTAAGAAGGACAGGGGAGATGGAGGTGAAGAAAAATGGGCTGAGGGAAAGGAGGGGGAGGGGGGGGAAAGGGGCGGTCGGCGAATGGTAGAAGGGGTCTCAATAGATGGCGTGTGTAGTAGGACGGAAGTAAGGGACTGAAGGACGTGGGAGAAGAGGGGTTGAGGAGGGAGAGGCGAGAGGAGTAGGGCGGGGGAACGTAGTTGGATGGGGAATGGGGAGAAAGGGGAGGGGGAAGAACAAGTGGATGGCGGGGAGGAGGGAGGAGAAGGAGGGCAGCAGAGGAGTTATGAGAGAGGGGGAAAGAGAAGTTGGGGGGGAGCTGGAGGGGAGATAGAAAGAAGGAAGGAGATCGGAAGAAGATGGAGGGGTGAGAGGGGGTAAGGGTAGGGAGAGCGGGGGGGGGTGGGGGAGAGAGGGTGGAAGAAGATAAGCGGTGAAAGGGGAGGGGGTGGTGTGTGAGAGAAGGAGGGAAGAAGGGGAAGGAGGGGGGGACGGCAGTAGAGTGGAGAAGGGAAAGGGTAAGGTGTAATGAAGGGGGGGGGGCATTAGGGAAATTTATGATAGAAAAAAGGAGGAATGCGGGGGTATGGGATAAGGTGTGAGAGAGGGGAGGGGAGCGGGACGAAACAGGAAAGGTTGAAGGATTGTGGGTTAGAGGGGGGAAGGCAGGATGAGAACTTAGGGGGGAAAAAGGAAGGGTAAGTAGAGGGGCAGGGTAAAATGGGGGGGAGGGTAAGGGAGCAGAAGATCAGAGGGTGAGGGCGAGGAAGAAGGGATAAGGGGGGATGTGATCCGGTGATCGGGGTAGGGTGGCGGGATAAGAAGGTGAAGGACCGAGGGTGGGGGGGCGCAGGAAGGATCGAGGATGAGATAGAAAGAGGGGAGAGGGGCTAGGGATTGGAGGAGAATGGGGTGAGGAGAGGTGATGAAGGGAGAGGGGGCGTTTGCTGGTCGGAGAGTCAGCAAGGGTAAGGGAAGGTGTGTAGTAGGGAGGGGGGGAGAGATGTCGATCAGGGGGAGGAGGGTGCGGTGGGTATAGGGAGGGAAGGAGTGGTTGAGGAAAGAATGGAGAAAGTGTGGAGCCATGAAAGAGGTAAGCAGGGGAGGGGGAGGGTAGGGGGGGGATTGGAAAGGGAGTGGTGAGGGGAGGGGGGATGGTAGAGAAGTGGGGAGGAAGGGGAAATGTGGGGGGGAACGCGGATGCAGGGAGGTTGGGGATGGAAGGGGAAGAAAGAGGAGGATGCCTAGTACAGGGGGCGGTAAGGCAGGAGGAGGTGGGGGGGGAGGAACAGAAAGGCGATGGGGGCGGGGAGGGGTGGGTAAGTATGATGGTGGGAAGGGGGAGTGGGCAGGAAGGATTGGGAGGTTGAGTACGGAAGGCATGCGGGGCAGGTGATGGTAGGGGAGGTGGGAGGGAGGTCAGGCGCGGGAGAGAGACGCTGTACGGGTCTGTTTGCCTGAATGTGGCGCCGAGATCGGCTTTTTTCCCTATGGTCGAGCTCATGGGGAAGAAGGGGGGGTCGACAACCTAGAAAGAACGGCAACTATGAGGAGCTTCCTCGGAGGTGGGTCCCACCAACTGCCCAGAAAAGGGGGAAAGCCTAGCTGGCGCCCTGAGGAAAATTGAAGGTCGGGCCGGGCTACTAGGGTACCTTGGCAGGAAGCGTCAAATAATGGGGGGGGGGGTGGGGGGGGGGGGGGGGGGGGGGGGGTTGGGTGTGGGTGGGGGGGGTGGGGGGTTGTGGGTTGTGGGTGGTGTTTTTGTGGGGGGGGGGGTTGTGTGGTTGTGATCGGAAATTTTTTGGTGGGACTGGGGGTGGATCTAAGTGGGCGCTTTCCCTTCGTTTCCAGTACTGAAAAAAATGTTATCCTAAGCTCACCATCGCAGGACTTATCGAGGGTAAGACCCCCCTGGCAGCGCCGCTCCGAGCGGGGAAATAATGGACGCCTGGCTAACATTAGGGATCAAGAGCGAAGCGGAACCACGCTGAAGCATTCTTGTGCTTTTGGACAGCAGTTTCTCGTAGGAAGGATTTCAGGAAGGGGACAGGGGGTCAGAGGAGAGAGCGCCGTCATCGCGGTTCGGGATTAATCACTGAAACACGGTCTGGGAACTGGGGTAGGCAGAACAAAGACGAGGATCCACAGAGGCCAAGCCCCATATCCGGGGAACGGGCACTCGATTCGCTAGAACTTGTGAAAAGAGGGATGCCCACGCGGGTCAACACGTGCCCGAACTCCGAAGGCCTTTGTCTACGGTCTACAGGGTGATGGGGGAAGTACTGGGCCGAACCAACCGACCAGATTGTCGAGAATTCAGTCCTACGGCTAGAAACTTTTTGAGGGGGAGATCTTTTTCAGAAACGGCGTAAGGGTGGAGCGGGGGCTTCTCACGTTATTGTCGGAATAAGGTATACAGAGGATATGATACGAAAGGACCCCATAGTGACCAAACTAAAGTGAAGGGGTGCCTCCATGACCTGTGTAATCGAGGTGGAACTAAAAAAAAGGTTGCCCACAGCCGGCTACAAAGAGGTTATCATGACTGTTGAGGTAGACGCGAGGTGAAACAACTCTCAAGAACTTGACTCGAACAGGGAGACCGCATTGCAGTAATGGAGTTCAAATGAAAAATGGGGGGCCCACACAAGGATAAAATCTAAATATGGAAGGATCATGTAATAGGTCCTCTTAGTGATCAGATATCGTGGGTTCAGGCCTCTCGTGAGTACATCAAAGGATAGTGGTAAAATTAAAACGAGGAAAAAGAAAGAGAATTATATCAGAAGTTTGGTTGGGTCGGGGGCCCGAGCTCATTGAAAGACGTAAGTCTGGTTGAGGACTATCGAGTATGAAAATATTGGTGCCAGCTATTTCCAAACAGAGAAGGCCCAGAGGGGGGGGTTTGTATCAAAGGAGAAACACCATTCGGGCTTAGGTTGAAGGAAGTATTGGGAATGTCTCCACAAAACAAAAGGGAGGAAGGGATTTATATATCCCTACGAGCAAGAAAAGAAGGATTATAATGGGGTTTGGGTGGCGCAAAAAACAAAACTCTGGGGGGCAATTAACTCGAGGACCAGAAGTGGTAACTATAAGGGAAGCCCAAAAGTCCTTGTTTCAACGGAAGCCGGTTAAGAAAGAAAAAAAACCTTCGTTCTCCTCTGAGGGGTGCAGGAGTAGGCGCAGTGTATTTTCCCAAGATTCGACGGGCACGAATCACGAGAGGGTAAAAAATAAAACGAGTGGCGGAAGGCTAGGTTAGGCCGTAAATGAGAGACGGAAGAAGAAGAGAAAAAATTATGTGGCAACATGTTCAGAAGGGGGGGAAGGTAATAGGCAATAGGGCGTGAAGGGGGGTGGCAAAATTGACCGGTGGGGGACGCCGACGTAAAAAATGCCGCTTGCTCAAAAAAACAAAAAAAAAAAAAAAAAAAACCCTTTGATAGAGGCAAGAAAACCCGGGGCGAGTTTTGGTGTCAAGTCAGAGGACGAAAAGGGACTGACAATGACATGGAAGTCAATTGAGGGGGAGAGGGTGTCCTGGCGTCATACCCCGAGCCGATCCGGTAAAAATTTAGGTCAAAGAGTGGAGAAGACCAGGACGGCCCGTTGATAATAAAAAAGTCCTATACTCTGGAAAAAAACAGTATAGAAGGGGAGGCTGGAACTGCAGACGGTAAAAGCGGCCTGGTTAAAGGGACGAAAAGAAGGGTACGACCGGGAACTACACCACCCACGGTAATGATACCGTAAGGACCCGGAGGTTCGTAACAACCGGGTCAGAAAAAGAGACAATCTACGCGGGGCCTGCAGAAAATCGGGGTAGGAAGGGATAGTTTAAGAAGCGGGCGGGTGGGACGTACGAGGGGAAGCCCCTACTGGAAGGACGACCTTCCAGCCGATGAAGTCGATACTCCTCCTCTCAGGAGCCCATGCAGACCTCTATAGGAACGGCACTGTATTCATCTAGAAAATCCTCAAGACGTGGTGGGGTGTCATGGGCGGGTAGATCAAATTTTATCATAGGCCGGCAGTGGGACTGAAGCGGACAAGCTAGCGTTCGGAAAGGGGGTACTTTACCTCTGCTACACTCATAGATTGTAGGAGGCAGACCATCTCTTTTTCAGGCAATCAACCGACACGGGGGCCCGAAAAATCAGGGCCCCACCGGAGGGGGATCTCAGTGAAAAGGTCTAGGTCAAGGGGAACTAGTAGTTTTGCATCAATACCTGGTAGTCTAATAGGGGGGGGTGGGGGAACCGAGGAGAAGGGGGAGGGGAGGAAAACAAGGGCAGAGACTCGCAGGGCCTCTCCGGGCCGTTTATAGATTTTTTAAGTCCGAACTTTCCGAAAAGTAGATGCTGCCAATAGTGCAACAAGATCTGAAAATGTAAACTCAACGTTTGCGGGTGCGGAAATAAACCGGTCAAAACCGTTGGTGAGCTGGAAACCGAAACCGCTTCCATGGGAACGGTTCGACCGTGGGGAGACTTCCAAGTGGAATCTGAATTAGAAAAATAGAGTGCACGGGTTACTTCATTCCAAGCATCATGAGAGGCCGCAGGAAGCCTTTCTGTATGAAAATACCAGAGAGTATGACAGAGGACCGGGTGGACCTGGACTGGCAATGTAGATCCTCGAGCACGCTCGTTTGATCATGCGGCAAGGAGACTGTAATGGTAACTTTGAAGCAACCAGGGGACCTGTAGTAGAACGTAACGTCTGTCGGCCTAAACGCCTGTCCTGGAGAGGATTGTCATACACGTGTTATTAAGAGTTTGGTCGAGCACTTAACTGGATTCTCGTTCGACCACAGCTGGCCTCCGCTCGATTAAACACGAATGGCTCTAGGTCCAACGATCAAGGAGTTCAGGAGATAGCGGGCCTTTCCAATCTTTAAAAGAAAGGTGAGTACCTTGTGAACCTCCTGCCGTGGAGGAAAGAAGACTAGGGACAAAGAAAGCGAGACGTGACGGGGTCCACTGCCCGATAAGGGGGGGGGGCAAAATGGCTCTACTATATTCAAGCCGGGTCAAGGACAGGTAAGACTAAGTTCTGGAAGATGAGGTTACATTAAACTGGAAAAAAGGGAATAAAGACCTTCAAACGGCAGTGCAAGGTGAGCGGCCTGACTGGGTGTCTTGGGGGAAGATACTGTCGAAATCCGGGAGGAAAAATCTGATTCCTCTGCGACCGCAGGTACGATATCTACGCGGAGACTAAAAGGAATACTTATATCATGGAGGAAGGAGGGGAAAAAAGGGGGGGTCGAAATGGAAAAGGAAAAGGATACTGCTCAAGAAGGAGGAACCAGAGAAAAGGCGAAGAGGCTGTTCACAGATGTAACTAGTCGGAAAACATTCCAGACCGGAAAGGGAGACCAGAAAGGGGGAGGGTTTGTGAGATGACGGTCCGGTAAAGCAGATAATAAGAAAGAAGTAAATGGTCATTAGAGGGTCAACCTGGGAAGAGCAATCCCTGGCGAGAAGGGGTGTGGTTGCCCTCCGAGACACGGAAGGGGGGTGACTATATGCGAGGGGGGGGCCGAGTATGACGGGTTTGGTGAATGAGAAGAAGATCAGGATAACAAATTCTTGCCATTTCAAGCTAACGAAGGAAATGCAAAGTAAAAGCAGGTAAACTGTCTTGGGTGGGAAAGATAGTACTGGTCACGAAGATAATAGTAGATACAGAGGAAGATGAGGAAATCTATACCATTGGACGGTTCCGCGGCCTCCACGTGGGGAATAATCATTGAAAGGAATCCCCTGGAAAGATGCAGGAGGACCACTTCTCAGCGAACTAAATCAGGTCGCTAGGGAGCCCAGGGAAGGAAGGTTTCTAAGCAGGGGAGAATTGTGTGCGAGCCGCAGGACCTCGGCCGTTGATAGTCGGTTCTTACATTATTGACACCTGATCATCAATCTGGGGAGAAAAAAAGTTCTAGGACTTGAAGTCGACGGTTTACCTAAAGAGAACAAGCGGCAGTCGGGGGTCAAGGTTCCGACTACGGTTAAAAAAGGTTGAAAAACTGTGAGGTAGCCACCGTTTTTATGGTGCTGATGGTGCCTCGGGGAGGGGTTAAACGGATGGTCGAGAGACTGTTCAGGAGTTGGCAGATGGAAAATTCTACGGAACTGAGACGGATGGGATAGTCGTGGGCCCTTCGCCAGTCCCGAGATTCCGAAAAGCCGGGGGCTGGTCCCCGAGAGGAACCGGCGTGAATGTAGAAAGTCAAGGGGGTTTGAGTACGATAGCCTCTCCAGCCTAACGGGGTCTATCATGCTCTTGCAAGTTATGTAATGTAACCCCGAGGAGCATAGTCATCACAATGAGCCTGAGGATGCTGTACAACGCATTTCCAGATCCTGAATATCTTTGGAGAAGGGGGGACTTCCGATCACCCTTAGAGAATAAGACATCAAAAAAATGAAAGGTCCATTTTAGAGCTTCTTAGCAGAAGAATGAGGTAGGGGACTTGGGTGAAGTAATGAAGGGGGTGCGAGGGGGACTTCATAGCCAGGGAAGGAGGTCTCAACTAGGGGAAAGACTTTTCAGAAAGAGACATACAAAGGCAAGAAGGGATAGGAAGGACGGAAGAAAAACAGGCCTCTGTACTGGAACGAGAGAGATTGGTGTGATAAGTCGAACCGAGCCTGGGGTCCATGGACCGAAGCATTGTAGGAGTCCGGGGGGGTTTTGGTGTCTACTGGCGACGGTTTGCAAGTCCGGCAGCCCCGCTACCATAGTGCAATTGGAAGAGAAGGAAATCTCGACAGTTTGGTAAGGGATATGTGAGGAGGTGGTATAAAACGGCCAGCTAGAGGTCGTCCTAGTGTTTGCCACGGATGAGAAAGTATCTATGAGCTTTTATGAATACCTTCCAACGAAGATACATACTTAAGGAAAAGGGCCCTATGAGAAGTAAACGGTAAGTGAAAAAAAAATCAACGGCTCAAAGACCTTTATATAGCAATGATTGGGAGGGGACTGATTTGACGGGGTCAGAAAGTGAAACGGGGAAACCAAGATAGAGAGAATCCTTTCAGTATTGGAGTGCATTCACATGGCCAACACCAAATTCAGAGAGTAAGGGAGGAAAAGGATTAGTCAAGACAAGGAGACGTATAAATGACGGGGTGGGTAGGACCTCGGGCCTTATAGACGGTTAATTGCCCTGCCGTGACATCATGATGATATCACAATCGGGGCGTGGTGACACCTCCCCGCGAATTGAAAACAGACCTAAATTTTGCAGGGACTGCCGATGGGAATTGTAAGGCTATTTACACACAGTAATGGACCCTTTTTTGGAACCTAAATGAAACCATCTGGGCTGGGGTATCTGAATTT
>Ga0179593_1282285_pt1 | contig 31326 bp, 44 predicted proteins | sample CZODoug2_1_08_16_FD_185931 | JGI IMG/M metagenome (GOLD analysis project Ga0179593, IMG submission 185931) | Vadose zone soil fungal communities from Angelo Coast Range Reserve, California, USA - CZODoug2_1_08_16fungal (PacBio error correction) | ecosystem: Environmental > Terrestrial > Soil >...
TTTACGTCCACGCAAAGCAATCGCCAGGCAACAGGGTTCAGCTTTTAAATTACTCAGCACCGGGGAAGCTCACAGGTGTTGTGTTCCTTCGACGCGTACAGGGGGAGGCACCCGAAAGAATAATTACCGACCGTCCGACTCACCGGATCAATGCGCTACGACTTGGCAAAAAAAAAAAAGCTTTTAGCACGACCAAGCCTGAAAAACAGAAGACACCCTGGAAAAAAAAGAGGTGAACTGCCTCGGCCTCAGGGGGGGTGGGGGGTGAAAACCGAAGCAGGGGGGATCACAATAAAAAAGAAGAGGTCCATGCTCGGCCAAAAAGAAAAAAGACTATGACCAATGGAAAGTTTGGAAATAACGGAAAAAAGATCACGTTTGGTTCAAAACGCTGCGAGCCAAACCGCACGCCAACCCGCAGAGGGACGAAAAGGTTTGAATAAAACCTGTCGTCCTAAAGGACAAGGGGTGTCAGAAAGAAACTAATTTGGGAAATCAATCAGAGACTCTGGGGCGTCCTCGTCAGAAAAAACAAAATGAGAATTTTAAACCAGGCAGGTTGGGTGAAAAATGGGGAAAAAGAAAATGGGTCCATCTTGAAAGTGGTGCGGGGGATAAACAAAAATCGGGGCGGCCAACGCAGAAAATGGCAATTGGGGCGGCGAGCCATAGGAAAACGCCTGAAACTCAAAGGCTGGCGGAACCAATGAAGACAATCAAAGCTTTCCCCTGGACAGATTTTGGAATCAAATTTTCAGAAACTACTCTAGAGGGAAGACCTTTCACGCCTCATCTCCTAAGGGAACCGAATTGGAAAAAGAACTTGGGGCAACAAAGGTTGAGTCATTTTGGTAAAACGCGTAAAACCCGGGCCCCGGGCGGGTGGTGAAGAAGAGACCCAAGGGGGTTTGTTTCAACGCAAGGAAAAAAGGAAAAAAGAAGAAAAAAACTCTGTGGACAACCTCTCACGGGGGGTACAACCATCGCAGGACATTAACACCCAGCAAAAAAAGGGCCATGCCACCGGCACTTTCAAGTGGACCCAGCAATTCAAGTGCTCCGAAGGAAAGGGATCCAGACAGCAAAAGGACCTCACGAAGCAGGGAAAAGGGGACAGGGGATAAGGGGTATGGTTTCCCCTGAATTTAAGGGTTCTGGTACCCCATCCGGGGCCGAGAGAAGGCTCATGGGGGGGGAGAACAAGAAAAAAGGGCCCATTTTCTCGCAGCAGGGGGAAGGGGGTAAAAAGGGAAAAACAAAATCCGAACGCACAAACGAAAGTGGGGAGAAAAAGGTAAATTCGTGCAGGAAGATTTCTAACCGACGCGTGCAACCACGTGAAAAAAAAAAGGGCGAAACCATCAACTACGGAGAACGGATAACAATAGTGGAAAAGTCGACCTGGTAAAAAAGAAAGGCTGGAAAAAAAAAAACAAAGCTCCAGCCAGACAGAGGGGGGAACAATTCTCAAAAAAAAATCCACCTCAATGTACAGGGGAAGGCCCAAAAACAGGCGAAGGAGCTCAGAACGGAAAAAGGTCTGGGGGGGGGGGTGTGCGACCCTTTAACAGAGGGGAAGAAATGGGCAAAAAAAAAGGCGCCGAACCTCCGGAAAACGTTAGAAGAAAAAAAAGGAAAAAATTTCGCGGCACAAGAACCTCGTCAAACTGCAAACCAAAAACAGCTTCCGTACCGAGGGCGTCCACAACAAGGATCATGGGATTCGCGGGGGGGGGAACTTGGTTTTCCCCTGGAAAAAAGGGAGCACCCAGGAAAAAACTCAGAGCTTTACAGAAGAAGCCTTACCAAAAAAGGGAAAAGGAAAGCCGATAAAAAAGACTTGGGGGACAAAAAAGCTGACCCCAAGGTACCAAAAAAAACTCGCCGAGAACCGAATGGTGTCCGCTAAACTGGGGAAAAAGCCGGAACGGTACCATGGGAGGAGGGGGGGAAACGCGAAAAAATTCACAGCGCCCGTGGTCTTCCAAAAGGGGAGGGGGTCAAAAACTTGGGGACTTAATGGACCCCTGAGAACGTTCATCCATATGGAGAACGCCTGCTTCTTGGTCAAAGAGAGAAAGAGACCTAAAAAATAATGGGCCTGGGGCACTCTCAGAAGAGGACGGGGAAAATGAGAAAACACAGTCTTCCTAGAAAATCGACCAACGGAAAAGTCCCTTCTCAAGGAGGGAAAAGCCAAGAAAAAAGGGGCGCAAAAACCGCATGGAGAAACATCCAGGGCGAGACTTTGGGGGGGGACCGTCGGCGGGCGGGAAAAAAAAAAAAAAAAGATCATAAAAAAAGGGGACACCAAAGGGAAAGAGGCAAAGGCCAGGGAGCACAAAGGGTCCATGATGGAAACCAAACTAGAAAGGATGAAAGAATGTTTGAAAAAAAATATTCAGTGGTACCTCTGATCGAAAAAAAAATTCTGCGATGGAAGAAAAAGGACCAAAAAAAAAAAGAAAAGCAAAGAAATAATGGCGGTCCTGTTGAAAATCCTGGGGGAAAAAAAAACAAAAAAAACAAGGAAGCACACTGGGATTGGGACAAAAAAAGCGAAAATAACATCGAGTGGGGGCGGAAACCAGAACAACAGGTCAAAAAGCTTTGGTGACAAAAAATTTGGTGACAAACTCCAGACAAACAAACTAAAAAGCAAAAAACTCCACTCAATAGGAAATAATGACAGGTTCAAAAGGCTCACCAAAAATAATCTCTAGAAAACAACCACAACAACAAAAACACTCTATCTTGGGGGGGGGGGACGAGCAGTCCGGGTCGCGGACCGCAGGGTTAAATCGGGGAGTGGTTAATCAACGGGAGAGTAAAAACACCAGGGGTTTAGTGGGGGACGCACACTAAATTATTTCGGGCAGCTGTGCGGGGGGGGAACCAAAAAAAAGCACGGGGAAAAAAAAAACACGAAGGTTGTGCAAAAGTTCCCGGGGACAAAGACAAAATTAGAGCATGAAAAAAAAGGGGGGGCGGGTTGCGGATTTTTCTCGAAAATGCAGGGGGTTGGAAAGGGGGGAAAAAGAGAATATTCAAAATTCTCGTCTGACGGGGGGGGGGGGGGGCAGAGAAGGGGGAATGGGATAAAAAAACGGCACGAGCGCAAAAACGGGGGCCGGACGAATTACAGGCGAGGTGAGTGGGGTTGGGGGAACGTCCTCACTTCATGCCAGGTATGACAAAAAATAAGGGGTAGAATGCAAGGGGGTGCACGCACGCCCGGGAGTGGGGTTCGGACGGCTGCACGCACACACGCTTCTAGAAAAATTGAGGAGGGGAGATTTTGAGTGGGGATAGGAAGTGGGAAAGTTCCGCTCAGGAGGGACCCATACAAGAGACCAGAAAGGGTTTAGGGGAGACTCCAGGGCAGGCGTCCACTGTGAGGAAGGGGGGAGGGAAAAACTGAAAAAAGGAAAGACGGTGAAACAATTGTAACGATGCAAAAAAAAGAAAAGCAAGGGAAAAACAATGGGGGGGAAGCAAACTGGAAAAAAAGTAGCAATCTGGAAAAGAGCGTCGGGACGTTGGGGCAGAAAAGGCAAAAAGACTTGGGCAAATCGTCGTTCAACAGAAACATTAAAGGAGATTTGGGTGGGGGGAAAACAGGGAGGAGGAAAAAAAAGATTGTGGGAAAAAAAAAAAAAAGTCAGGAGGCTGTAAAGGGGGGTTTGTGAGGAAAGGGTTTAAAGACTGGGTAGAAAGAAAAGATTGTGGGGGGGAAAAACGCAGCCCCAGGAGGGTAAAAAAGGGAAAAAAAAAAGGTTTTGGGTCTGCAGTGACGACACAACGAGGACGCTTTGGCCGTCCCAAGGAAGTGGGGAATGTTGTCCGAAAGGTAAAGGAATGGACGGCCAAAACAAATGGCCCGATGGGAGACCGAGTATAGACAAAGCCACGCCCCAGTTTCAGAGGACGCCAACCAAACGCCCAGGGAAATAAGGTATGGGAGGGGAAAGGACACCGGTTGAACTTCAAACGAAAAATGAGAACGGACACGATGGGCAAACAATAAAGGGGGGAGAGAAAACGAGCTGAAGGGGGAAGAAAAGCCGCTTGGCCAGGAAACCCAGGAAAACGAAAATTTTTCAGTGTTGATCAGGACGTCATTGTGGTATGGGCAGGGGGTTTCAGGTCGGAGGGGGGAAACAGGGAAGCCCGGCAGGGAGTCGTTTGGACGTAGACGGGAATGGGGGAACCCCTGGAAGTGGGGGAATGACAAGAGGGGTGAACACAGAAAGAAAGCAGATAAAATACGTAAAAAGGAAGGCCAGAAAAAACCCCAAGGGCGGCAGGGAAAAAAAACGACCCTCAGAAGAAACCATAAACGTAGGAAAGGGAGAAAACATTAGGAAAAGGACTTAAAAAGGGGACCGCCAAAAAAGGGGAGGGTAGCACCCAAAAAAACCATGTAACAGGAAAAGAAAGAAAAAAAAGAGCGAAGCCCACGAGTGAACGGGGAGCGATAAAAGAGGGGAAAGGAGGTGTGACAGGAAAAGGAAAAAAGGGTTGAAACAGAGAGTGGGACGCCAATAAGAAGGGGGGACACCGTCCAGGGTACGAGGTCGGGGGGGAAAGTCAAAAACTTGCGCACGGGAACCCAACCAAGCCGAAGGGTGCACACAACGCGACCCGGGCCAAGCTTCACCAAAAAAGGGTTACCCCCATAATATAAGATGGGACTATTATATTGAAAGATGGGGGACATAAAGTCGCTGGTTTGAAGAAACGGGACGAAAAAAGGAGTAATTACTTAAATAAAAAAATGGGGGGGGTCTGAATTGGTTGAAAGGGAACCAGACTTTGGGCAATGTGTTTTCACATGGGTCAAAAAAAACTGAACCAAGGAGGGGGCTCATCCCCCTGGGTAGATAAGGGATGCCTCCTAGGGGGGGGGGAGCACATCCTCCCACGGCACCGGGAAAGAACGATTACACCAGGATCCACAAGTAAAATGAATGGGAGGGAAGGGGGGAATCTTGCATCCCAATAGGCACTTAATTATGAAAAAGGGGGGAACTAAAACCAAAAAAGGTGAACGAATTAGTTAGGGGCACGAAGAAAATCAAAATGAAAGAAAATCACAGGGGAGGGCTTTTTGAGATAGGAATTAGGTGACAAAAGATGGGGAAGGGGAAAAAGGGCCGAAAAAAAAAAACTTTGTAACAAGGACCTCAAGGGGAGGGGGGAAAAAAGGACGGAGAGATAGACCACCATGCCGAAGGCAGGCAAGGAAAAACCGAGGGGAAGGAGAAGGTCAAGTAAAGTAAGGAACCAGTGAAGAAAAATTTGGAGGAAGAGGAGGGCCCACACACGAAAGGGGGCGTGGGCAAAACTAGGTATCACCCGGAAGAGGGGAGTAAAACGTCGGGTACATGAAAGTTCCACGGACTCAGGCCCCATTAAAAAAAAGGAGAAAAAAAGGTGAGCAGGTCAGGGGAGAAAGGAGTCCAAAGAGGACAAGGGTGTGAGACAAAGGTACCTGGGGGATGGGCGGACAAGACAGACAGACCTCAAACAACAAAAAAGGAGGAGGGGGGGAAAAAAAAAAAAAGAGGAAAGCAAAGGGGCGCCACGGGCAAAGGAAAAAAAAAATGACAGGGGGGGGAAACTGGGCCTAAACGGGGAATTCAAAAGGAAAGAAAAACCGCCACAGGCAACCCGTTCACAAAGGTGGGGGGGGGGGGGTGTGGGGAAAGGAAAGTTGAATGGATGGAAAGGAAAGCGGAAAATCAGGACAGGGGGGGAAGGTCAGAAAGCACACACACAGAAGCAGAAAAAAAAGGGGGGAAAAAGAAAGAAGAGGTTTTCCTAAAAAGGGAATTGACAATAGGTTCAAGTTCAGTAACGCGGCCCTAAAGAAAAGACACTCAAAGTAAAAAAAAAGGACATGGGGCAGGAGGAAAGACCTCATTCCTCTTGTTCAAACACTCTAAACAGCAGAGACCATGTGGATATAAGAACGGTGGAAACACCTCGGCCCCAAAACCGAAATAGGGGGGGAAATTAAAAGTGGAACAATCTGCCCCGAGGGAAAAGACACGTTTCTGCAAAAACGAAAAAACATTCGGAAAAAAAACTCAAAAGAAAGCGACAAGGGGGGGGCACAGGGTTGCTCTTCCTTCCTAAGAAAGTTCAGGGAAAAAAAGGGGGAATTGACCAAAACACGGGAGGGGGAAGAGGGGGGGCGTGACCTAAAAGGAACAGTATCTGTTGGACAATTCAAAGTGTTGGGAAAAGATGGTCATCAGTTAAAACAAACAAAAGGGGTGCGGGGAAAAAAAAAACCTCGGTCGAAAAAAGGGCGCAAACTCAACGGGGGCGGGGATAAAAAGATCACGAAACAGAAAAGCCATGAAAAGAACAAAGCCCAGGAAAAGGCAATCCCATCGAAACCTCGGAAAGGAAAGGAAAAAAACTTTGTGACGCACGGTTTGGGTACAAAGAAAAAGGGGTCTCTCTGGGGGGAACAGTAAGAGTCAATAAAACAAAATCCAAAAGAGTGCCTGGTGCAATCCATGGGTGGAGGCTTTTTGGTGAAAGAAGGTGCAGCGGCCCGACTGACGGGTGGGGGTGAAAAGGGGGAGCGGCAAAAAATTTTTTTAAAGGAGGAGGGAAAAGGAAAAAAAAAAATAGAAAAAAAAAAGGGGCGCCACTCTCAACTCAAAAAAGTCAACAGTCAAGGGCTGAAAGTACGCGGGTGAGCGCAACTGCCACCCCCCCGTGGGGATGCAAAGGAAACCCGAAAAAGCAGTGGGGGGCCAGGAAAGGCAGCTCATATTGACTACAACAAACGGGGGGCAACGAACCAGGCGAGAACTTCAAAAAAGCGAGGAACAGGAAAGAAAAAGGGCTCTTTAAGGTGGCAAAACGTTAGATATGGGGTGGTTGTTCTTCAGGCCCCAATCCCGGTGCACGTTCAAAGGGGAGGAAAAAGCAGTCAAATCGAGGAAGGTGAGGTTGACAAAACACAAAAAGGACAAGACAACAGGCAAAGAGGGAAGAGGAGGGGGCAAACGAGTTTGGGAAAAAAAAAAAAAAAACGCATTTGAAGTTGAAAACAAAGTTCGCAAAAGAAAAGAAAGACGTGAAGGGGAAAGGATCCAAAACTTTGGGAAAAAAAAGGCACAAAAACAGTCCGGGTAAAAAAAGGGTCAATACCAGAGGCCTGGTGGAAAGAACAGCTCGGTGGGGGAGAAAGAACACGTAAAAAACTGGGAGGGGGAAAGAAAGGGCTTAAAAAAAAAAAACGGGGGAGGACTGGGGAAGCCACAGAAACGGCCAGCAGTCCGATGGTGGTTTGTTGAGAAAAGGAGAAAAAAATCGTGGAGCAAAAGAAAGGGGACCAAAAAGAAGAAAACTACCTGTCCCACTAACAGAAAGCCCAAGAACCGACGATAAAGAATTGATTCAAAAGGGTGGACCACAAAACAGCCCGTCCGTGGCCAAGCAGGGGAGAAAAAACCAAGGGGAATCAGGAAAACATGAAACCGACATGTCAAAAACATTCTCCACATTTAGTGGGAAGGGTGGGAGAGGGTCCAATCCACAAAATTAGGTAACGAAGGAAAAGAGTCAGGAACTGTTCTAAACCGCTTGACCAACCCAGCAGGGGAAAAGGGTTTGGCACAACCAAAAAAGAAAGATGTAAAAAAGAACTTCCTTGTTGGGGCAAAAAAGAAAAAAATCCCCCATGTAAAAAACTGGAGGAACTACGGGGAGGGGGACACAACCAAATGACGCTAAATTGGGGGGGGGCAAGAAAAAAAAGAAAAAAAAAAAAAAATGTAGTGGGGAGCGGATCCTCGGGCAGAAGAGGGGGGACCCACAATTGTCAGTTCAAAAAGATTCAACAAACCTGTTTCGGAGAACTTCAAAATGCTCGTCGTACAGACACAAGTGCAACCCAAAGCCGGAAGGGTTCGTACATCGGTCAAAAATCTCTCGGAAACGTAGGAAAGAAAGAGGGGAAACAAAACCGGGAACGGGCGCGGAAGGGACAAAACTTACGAATCCTAGAAATCTAAGACCGGAGAAATCCCTCCTGACAGCTGTGGCGGACAGAGAAAAAAAAAAACGCGCTGCGGAACAGAAAAAGAGGAGGGGGGAACTCTGGCGAATTGCAACGGAGGGACATCTCCAAAAACCACACAAAACAGAAAAGAAAATCCGGAGAGCAAAGGGGAAAGAGGGGGGTTTCTAAAAAAAAGGGGTTTTTTGGGAAAGAGGTCGAACCCCACAAGGAGAAAAGGAGAATTCGGGGGGGGTATTTCGGTCTAAAAAGTGAACTTCAGGACGCAAAGAAGGGAGGGCGCGAAATCGAAAAAAAAATCCCAATAATGCCGTAAAAGGAATGTGTAGGGCCCCGAATGGGAAAAACGGATTAAGGAAAGAAACGTGGGTGGGACCCAAAGCCGAGGAAAATCCGAGAAAAAACCCCAATCCCGTAACGGGGGGTCACAAAAAATAAAGGGGGAAGGAGACTCACAAGTAACAACGCACAGCACGACAGAAAAAGTTCATCCCCCAAGGTGCAGAACTTTTAATACCAACCCTCAACTCTCTGACACCAAAAAAACAAGTAGGCCTTAAACCTGAAAGAGAAAAGGGGTATATGAAGTGGGGGGAAAACAGTGGCCGAGTTGACAAGGGGAGTGGTTTGAAAAAAAAGTCAAGAAAAAGGGGCTTTTAACGGAAAAGGGGGACTCCACAACTCGGATTCGCGAGGAGGGAAAACATCCCACGGGGAGGAAGGAAGGTTCAAGAATTGCACAGGAAAAAAACTCATGAATGTAACCGCAATATGGTGGCTTTCGAAAAACGCGCAACTAAAGGTGGAAGAAAGGGGCAGAAGAACGAAATTAAAATTCTCATCCGGAGGACAAAGTCATGGAAAAAGGGGGAAGTAAGAAAAACGACCCTGCTAGTCCCGAATAAGCTGACGGACTTTTTTTGTTTGACGGAGCAAACCGACTAAGGGGGGGGCGCAGAAAGGGCCAGAAATTGCCAAAAACCAAAGCAAGCCGTTTCGGGAACTTGGACCGCCCTATGCGAGGGGAAGGGCTAACGGAGAATTTGGACTGGAAAATGTTCATTTAAGGAGCAAAGGAGGAGAGTGAAAAAAAAGCAAAAATGGGGAAAAAAACGTATCGTCTAGGTTTTGAAGGCTTACAGGGAAAGGAGGGGGTACGGAAACGGGGAACCGGGGGGCACTTAACGGTCGAGGAAGAAGTACAAAGACAGAACCTGGGGGGGAAAAAAAAAGGAAAACAATTTGGGGGCGATGTAAGAGCGCTCAATACAGAACCCATGTGACGACCGGACGGAAAAAAAAAAGTTAGCCACACGAAAGGGAGGTGGGGGACTACTTCAATCAAGGACTTGGATAGCGGCAAGTCGTGGAAGAAAAAAGAAGAGGAGGAAAAAGTAAACTAGGGTTAAAAACGCTTGCACTGAAGAGAGGTTTGGGTAAACGAAAAGGCCTTAAACAAAAAAAAGGTTTGTGTGTGGGAAAGGACGAAAGACAAAAAGAATTTGACAAACGTCAGGGGGTTAGCGTTTTGTGTGAAAGGACAAAAACTGTTGGGAAACTGGAAAAGGTTCAAACATGAAGGAAAAGGGGAAGGAAGTTGGGAGGGCAAGGGGGGCGACACACACTGTAAGGAGCCAAACGTTGAAAAAGTGCACCAAAAAAGAAAAATCGAAGGAGGAAAAAAGGGACAAACTCCTGGACCAAAAAAAGCTGCCATGGGGACCTAAAAGAGGGAAAGCACATTGAAGGCCCAGGGGAAGAGGGGAAACGGAACGAACTGGGCTGGATACCACAGAAGAGAAAAGGAAAAAAAAAACGACGAAAGGTGGACCATCAATACAGGGTGGGGACAGTGATGGTGTCGGGGTACGATTGGGGGTGAACAAGGAACGGATGGAAATCAGGTTTTGACAGAGGAAGATTTACAAACAAAAGGGATTGAGGGAAAAATGGTTTGCCAGGGGAAACTCAAGCAAGAAAATGGAAAACGACCCTGAGGCAACGCAAGGCGGCGTCAGGAAAAAGAAAAAGAAGCAACCATGGTTATAAACCTGCCTCAAGAGTAGAAAGGTCTCCGTAAGGACCGAACGAAAACTGGGTAAGTGGAGAGCATGAAATCACCCTGGAGGAGAAAGAGAGAGGAAGGGTCAAAAGAAAGGGGCGGTGAAAAATCAGCAGCCAGGGGCGGAAGAGGGAGAGGTTTCGCTAATATGTTGACAAAAAAATCAAGAGAGCCAAGGAAATTTTGGCGAGTGCTTCCAAAAACCCGGAAAGGAAGGGGGTCGGGGAAAGGGGCCAGGGGGGCGTAACAACCGAAAAAGGGGGTAAGCCGCCCGGATAAAAAACGGAACGAACCACCCGGGGAAACCAAACAGGGAGAGACAAATTATTATAGGATGGTGGTAAATCCCAAGAAAGAAGCTTAGACGGGGTGGAAAAGGGCCAGGAAAAAGTCTGGGGAAGGAAAAAGGAAAAAAGAGATTGGGGCAGGGGTTCCCAAAACCCGCCCTTGGATGCAAAGTTTTCCAAAAAAGGCGTGTCAAACATGCAGGGAAAGCCTCAGGGGCTTTCAAGGCCGACGGAAAGCACCGAGGGGGTATAAAAACGAGAAGACCACGCGGATGAAATGACCCAATTCAAAAAAGCCAGTAAGGGGGGGTTACAGAATAGGAGGGGGAAAGGATCCGAAAAAGAGGAAGCCAAAACCAAGGCCGCCGAATGAGTTGGGAAAGGAAATGGAAAAAAAGGAAGGGAAAAAAACTCCCCAAATGAGCAGCACGGGGCAGGGGGAGGTCTAACGAGAAAAGGGGAGTTGTGAGGGGAAAAAAAAAAACAAATTGCCTTAAACGAGGGAAAACAAATCGCAAAAAAACTTTTTCCAATGGGAAATTGAAAGCGGGGGGGGCCGATGTGACGCGGAATATGTGAACCAAAGGGGACGGCGCGGAACCAAACCGAAGTATGAGCCAGAGCCCTGTCACTTCAGGAAAACTAGGCCTTGGGGGTAGTGGGGCGGCAAAAAAGCGGAGAAAAAAAAAGAAGACTGGCCCCAATTTGCCAGAGTAAACATAGACGGGGGGGGTCAAAAAAACGTCTGGTAAGTGTTGGAATTTCCGGCGGCTGAGCAGTAACGACAGAAAAAACTGGGGGGAAAAGAAGGCCTGGGAGGCATTGAATTCAAAAACAGAAGAGGGGAAATTGGTGGGGGGGAAAACGTGCGATGCAAGTTGCGGGCGAATCCTCAAAAATCAAACCCAACAAAAACAAGACGGGGGGGAAAGGGAGAGGTGCGCAAACGAAAGGGGGCATAGGCCCACTGGCAAACAAGGGGGTTAATCAAATGAAGTCCCGGCATGCTTCACACGTTTTGGGGGGTGGGAAAAACCAACAAACACCCCAACCAAAACCCCCCCCAAAAACCAAAAACCAAAAACACCAAAAAAAAAACAAAACCCACAAAACAAAAAACAAAAGAAACAACCAAAAACCAAAACAAAAAAAAAGAAAAAAAAAAAAGAAAAAAAAACAAACCCACAAAACCCCCCAAAAAACCAAGACACCACCCACCCACACAAAAAAAACGAGACCAAGAGAAAAAACCCAAACCGAAGAAAAGAACAACACCACAAAAACACCAAACCCACCCAAAAAAAAGAAAAGGCACACAAAAAAAAAACCAACAAAACCCCCCCAGAAAACAAAAAAGAAAACACACACAAAAAACCCCAAACAAAAAAAACAAAAAAAAAAACCCAAAAAAACACCACACCAAAAAACACAACAAACAACCCACAACCACCCAAACCCAAACCACCCCCCCACCCAACAAAAAAAAACACCCCAAAACCCAAAACCCCCCCCACCCAGAACAAACCCACCCCCAAACCAACCCCCCACACACCAAAAACCACCAACACACCACACAAAACCCAGCACCAAAAAGAAACCCCCCAACCAACACCCCCCACCAAAAACCAACCAGACCCCCAAACAAAAACACACAAAGAACCAAAAGACCAACGAGACCCCAAAACACTTGGGTCTCTTGGGTCAGTTCGCCGGGTGAGAGGGCCAGATCTCCATTAAAAGACTTCTCAAAATCAAACCGGAGCTGCCAGAGAGAGGGGGGAGGGAGACGCCCGCGTGGTCTCCGCGGCAAGAAGGCCAATCTAACTCCGGGCAAAGACTGCCGAACGGCAACACGACGAACTCGTTGGGTCCACTCCAAAGCGTTGATATCAGACGACAGGAAGACGAGCCCAGCCAGAAAAAGGGATTTTTTGTGGGAAACTCGCCAGACTGACAGAAGAAGTCACGGGTTTGGACACATACCATCTAGGAGGAAACGGGTAAAGAAAAAAGGGAAAAAGGATCCATTTAAACATAAATGCCTCAACTAAAATTCCAGGTTCACACAAAATAAAATCATCGGGCGAACAACTGGGGGGGGGACGTCCTCCGAAAACGATCTTTTTCAAAGGGAAAAATTTTTAAAAAGAAAGGGGGAACCAGGTGGTAAGCTTGTGGTTGCGGGGTCCAAATCGGCCCATCGAAAACAATAAAATTTTGCAACAGAGCCGGAAAAGGAAAAAAGAAAAAAAAAAAGTCGGGGCGGGAACCATCACACAAATCAAACTTCACAGTCAATCCAGATGTCAAGGGAATGGGGGGTTGTCACAAAACAAAGGAAACGCCGCGACTCAACAAAACAAAAAAGAGAAGGGGCTTAACGAGGAGGGGGGTGCGGCCAAAAAAAAAAAAAAACAGGTGGAGGGGGTTTTGGTTCATGCGCGGGAACCCCGGGGGATGGTCTTTGGGGTTACGTAGAAGAAGAGGGTCAGAAAGGAGAAAAAAACACGATTGGCAAAGCAACATCTAACTTGTTCAACATCGCCAGAGAAGAACAAACGCAAAAAAAATGGCATGGATCGCAAAAAGCACTGCGGAAAAAAATCCCGCTCTCCTACCCTCCGCCAAAGGTGGGGCAAACAGACTCGAAAGGGAGAAGGAAACTTCGAGTCCAATGAGCAGCTCTAAGGGGGAATGGTTCGGGGGACCCGTGATTTTTTACAAACGGCCCGCCCTGGGAAAAAAGCGGAAAAACTCCATTGTCGCCGCAATTGGTAGCAAGCGGCTTGTCAAGTCCAACAAGAAGGGTCAAAAAAGAAAACGGCAACAATCAATTGGGGGGGGGAAAATAACTTATCTAAGACAAGGGGACTACCATTCCTTGGTCAAGAAAAAGGCAGAAACGAACGAAAGACGTCAAAAAATGGAAGAAACTTTGGGTCAAAACAACAGGGCATCCACTTGACCTCGCACAAAGGACGGGGGGGGGGGGGGGGGCCAACTCCAAAAAAAGCTTAGTGTTAAATAGGAAAACAAAAAAATTGAAAAAACATAACAAGGGGGGGAAGGGGGGGTCATGCAAAAAAAAACTTAAATTCATCCGTAGAGGGAAAAAGATTTTGGGAGGAATTGAACGCGTGAGTGTCGGCCACCAAAGGGAGCCGTAGGAAAACTTAAAAGTCGGACAACCAACGTCAGCCAACCGGGAAGTTTGTAACCAACAGCCGCCGGAGGTAAAAAGGGGGGGGGAAAAAAAAAACGACCAAAAAAAAAATTACCGCGGGGGGGGAAGAAAAAAGTCTCCTGGAACTCGAATTTCATCACCACCCAAGGGGGACAAAAAACATCGAAAAAAAGGTTTCACTAAGAAACGCCCGCAGGGTCCACCCCACAGAGGTTTTACGTTTGGGCAAAAAAAGAGGCAACTTGCCCCGAGGATGTCAAAAAGGTCCAAAAAAAAAAAACAGCATGCAGCCCAAGACCATGGAGAGATAACTGGGGGACGAAAAGTGAGGGTCACAGTCCCAAACCATAAGGTGTCAGAGTGGCGAGCATCGGCCAGCAAATCGGGCACAAATGGGGAAACTTGGGGAAAAAACAATTGGGGAAGGAATTATGGGAACTTCAACGGGAGAACAAGCCGGCCCCCACCAGCACGGGTCGTGGGGAACGGAGACTTCAAAATGGGAACACCTACTTCAGATGTGTCCCACTCACTCAGAAAACGGGGAATGTAAAAAGGAAAGAAAAAAAAACCTCGGAGCGGGGAAGAAGAAAGAGACCTAACGCGACAACCGGGGGAAAACAACGGACGCCGCAAACAAGCCATAAGGACTCTGAACAATAAGTTCCGTCGGCGGGAAAAAAAAAAAATGAAAGAAAGGCCGCCGGGCCGCAACAGGGGAACCGGATCACTGCAAAGAAGGTTTTTTTCCGAATGGAGGGCACCCCGCGATGATTTGAATATTCATTAGGTCGGGAAAGAGCGAAAAAAAGAAAAAAAGGCGAACTGGAAAAAAAAAGAACAAGGGAAAGCAAGAAAACAATGACGGGGGAAAGAAAAAAAAAATGGGCCTCATTCAAACAAAGAAAAACCTGGAGGTGGGGTCCAAAAAAAACGCAACGCGACTGAAAAGATTGTGGGCAAAAAAAAAAAACCCATTAAACGGTTTTGCCTCCAACCGCGGACAGGGGGGGGGAAAAGACATACACAATTGAAACAGAAGGGGAAACAGCGAAGACGTCAATCTTGAGCCAAAGGCGAAAAGGATGCCCCCACCGAGAAAAAAAAAACAACAGGCCTAGGAAAGAGAGAGATGGGGGAGATTGACGTCTTAACGAGTGAAGCTTGGAAAGGGGGCACGTGGATTTTCGGCCAAAGGACGGTGTCAAAAAGGGGAAAAGGGGGGACGGGTAGGTTTTTGTGGGGACGAAAAAAAAAGCGTTCTTGTTCGCGCTTGCAAACGGAAAATCCAGGTGGCTAAATCAAGGTTTCAAAAAACGAAAGAAAGGTCCCACCAACGCAAGGAAAATTTGGAGTTTAAATGACGGGGGACGGACGCAAGGGGGGAGAACGAAAGTGGGGCAGAAACGGGAAAAAAATTCTCAGCGCGGGTCATCATGGAAAGGGATAGGAACCATGGGAACAGGGAAATTCCCACGCAATTAGACGAGGAAAGGTGGGGGGGGGGGACGCCCGACCGAAACAAGGTATAAGACGCAGTTTAAGAAAGTTGGTGGGGGAGAACGCCGCGTGAAAGAAGAAAAACTGCCGAAAAGGGAGAGGATGCAGAAAGTGTCAAAAAGAGAGGACATTTTAAAAACCTGCTAGAAGGGGTGGCCAAAAGGGGAAAAGAACGAAGCGTTATTTTGAAGAAGGGGAGAAAGAGACGTGAAGGAAACTGAATGACGAGAGAAAGAAGTCAAACATAAAAGAAAGGAAAAATGTGGGGCCGATGCTGAAGAGCGCGGGCGAAGGTCCACAGGGAGAAACGGAAACACGGGGGAAGAGGGGGAAAAAAATGTCGTGGGGGGCGAAAGTGCGCGACTAGCTCAGGGTGGGGCAAATTCAGTGCAAAAGGGAAGAAGTGCCAAAATAAAAATGGGGGGGGGGGGGGACGCAGGGGAAAATAGAAATAGATGAGTTTGGTGCAACTGCGCCCCGTTGTAAAAAAAGGAAAAGCGAGGACAAGAAAGGGGGGGGGGTGTTTGTACGAGCCAACGCGTAATCGGGGGGGGTGTTGCACAGTGACAAAGGCAAAAAATGGGGGGGGGTCACACAGGAACATCGAATGGGGGGGAGAGGGACGAAGGTAAGAACGGGCGCCCCTGTGGGGGGGTCTGACAAAGGGAGGGAAAACCAACTCGGGAAAGATTTAATGCAAACGAACCCACCAATTTTACCAGCATAAAAGGAAATGATCACGGGGGGGGACCAACGCCCTGTGGGCAATTCCCCGATCAAGTAGCCAGAGAAGCACGTAATGGTCCACACACCCGACCAACCGGGGAAGATGGAAACGAGCTGAAAGTGAAAAAAAAAAGCAAGGGAGCTGAAGGGGCAAACGAAAAAACTGGGGGGGAAAAAAGGGGTCGTCCAGGGTGGACGTGAGTGAGGGTCACTCGAAATTTTGACAAGGCAGCGTCGGTAAGAAACAACGTGTGTAAAAGAAAGAAAGAAGGAAGTGCAAAAAACAAGGTGACGTGTCAAAGGAACATGAAACAGCGAGAAATTGTCGGCGCCAAGAGAGCCCGCATCCATCTGGTCAGAAAGAAAAGGAACTCAAACCCAAAAAAAGGGACACCCTGCTCCATGATTCACTCTTCAGGAGGGAAAACGCAATGTACACCCACCGTGCAAAAAAAAAAAAGAAGTTAGCGCGGTCAACTAGGTCACGATCCAAGGGAACAGGGGCCAGGGGAGGATATTTCGCGAAGTGTTGGTTGAAAGAACAAAAAATAGTTGCTCCAAAGGGGGGTAAAACAGCGAAACGAAACCTTATATTTGGGGGCAGCCGAAGGGGAACAACGCCTCAAAAGGGAAAGCGGTCAAAGGAACCAACTGCCACAAAAGGGGGGGAAACAGGCCAGGGACGAAGGAAAGATGAGAAATGGGGAATGGAACCAATCAATCGAACCCTGTGAAAAAAAGGGGTCAGAAGGAAAATGGAAGGAAGAGGATTGGGCAGGATGGGGGGGGGCCGCCATAACTTGTGCAGTTTTCACAAAGCAAACTGAAGAAAATTGGCTAAGACCCGAAATGGAAGTCAACGGAAGTATGGCAAGCGCCATAGTTTGGATCCAAGTAAACGCGGAAAAGCAAAACGATGACCGTCAGTCCCCATACCCCTGCACTGGGCCCGAAATGGACCGAAAGGAAGGACCCCAAAGGGGCCTCCGTGCCTTGGGTAAAGGACGGTGAACGGAATTAGGAAAAACGAATATTCCAGGTTTCATCAAAGGTGCGGGGGGAAGGTTTCGCAAAGAGAGTGAGGGAAAAAAAAGTGAGTTGGGACCCGAGGCTGCTACCACAAAAAACTTTCCCTGCAATAGCGGGGGGGAAGGATATGACTGCAGAAGGGATAGTCCCCAGGGAGAAGGAATGTGGAAAAACGAAGGAGAAAAAAAAATTGTAAAAAACTCCATCCGGGTAGTCGGGGAGTGGGAGGGAAAATGCGAAACGCGACGGAAGTGGGGAAGAAAAGGGGGGGGGAGACAGCTCGTGGAGTTTCGAGTAACAACGGAAAGGATACAATCGAGGAAAAAGGGGAAAGAAAGGATCGAAGAAAAAAAAAAAAAAGAAAAATGGATGCAATGCCACTGTGAAAGGGCATGGGGATTACCAAAAAACCAGGGGGGACTGGGGGGAAGGTGATGGACTTTGCGTGCCCGATACACAAAAAAACTAACAGGAGGAGGAAATATAAGGAGGGGAGGAAAAGGCAAATACCGCCGAAAAGGCAACTGGCCATCAAAATGAATCAATTTCCCCCTCAAAAACCCCATGCAGAAAGGGGGTGTTGTCGACGGCGGGACTTTAACCGGAGCGGGAAAATCATGAAACGACGGACGAAAAAAAAAAAAAAAGGGGAGACGGAGCAGGAGGGATCCAGGGGAGAAAAGAACAAAGCCAAGCCTTCAGGAACGGGAAGAAAAAAAAGTAACACATGGGGGGAGCTCGTCCTGCAAATGATGACTGTAATCTAAAAACATCCCTGGTGTGGGAACGCTCTCCCAAGTTGGGGGAGAGAAAAGAGGCGCCGGGTCCCCCTAAAGAATAAAGGGTGCCCAGGGAAAAGTTTGGGAAGGGAAAGCGCCAATAGACGCAATAACGGGTTGTACAAACTAAAACCGAGCTCCCCAGACACCGCCGCGCGCTCATTGGCAAAAGAGGCAAGGAATAAGTCAGGTAAAAACCGGAATTTTACACAGTCATCGGCGGGGTCCAACTCACTGGGGCAACACGTCACTAAGTTGCAAAAGGAAAGGGTGAAAAGAAAGGGAAGAGGGGGTCCATCTTCTTGGGTGGGGGGAAAGGGAGGGGGGAGCCAAATTCGCGGGCAATGAAGCTCCAAGACACGTGCGACTCCAAGAAGAGTACAAGGAGAAAAAAAAAAACGGCAAAGGGGAGGGGGGCAAATGAGGGAAGAAACTTTTTCATTAAAAGGAAAACAGACTGTGTTAGCAAGGTTTTCACAAACAAACAGAGATAATGGACAATCTCTCATCGAAGGACCTCAAAAAAAATTGGGGGTCTGGGCGTCCCAAATGGGGGCACCCGTGGTACAGCCCAGGGGGGGCCCGGCTGGGCGTGTGGGGGGGAACCAAAAAGGGAAAGAAGAAAGGGTCAAAGACTAAAAAAGTAAAAAAGAAAAAATGGCGCAACAGAGGTAACCTGAGATTATCCGCCCCTAAACAAGACCCTGGAAAAGGGGGAAGGGAACCCCAAATCGTGGAAACACAGCGACGCCCCGGGCTGGAGGAATGACAAAAGGGGGCTAACTCCCAGCACGGAAGGAGGGAGAGAAAGGACACTGGAAAGGCAGGAGGAATTAGTGGGTGTACCGTGAATTTCTTAAGCCCCCGACCCAGGGGGAATCAGGTAACAAAAAAAACATTTTCGCTGAGTAAAACGGAAAAAAAAGAAAAAGTGAGGGGGGGCACATCCGTATCGTCAAAAACGATGGAAAAAGACGCTGGAACCTTGGGGAAAAATGTCAAAGAACATCACTACGTACAAAACAAAGGATAAACTTTGGGCACCGTCCGTACTCACTGCAGAACAGTAAAACAGGGGCGGAATGGGGGGGGTGCCTGAAGGAGGGGTGGTTGTGGAGAGGGGAGAAGTGGATGCGAGGATCATCCAGTCGGAAATGGGTCTCCTACCAAGCAACTCAAGGGGCAATACAATCAAAAATGGGGGCAACATCGGGCTCAGATCATGAACAAGGAAAATGGCAGAGCATGTGCCTGAATAAGTCGATGGGAATGGTGGCGCCCCAAGTAAAACTACTGGTGAGACTAAAATTTTCAGAAAAACAAAGACCTAGGAGGCAACTCCTCCTTTGGAGCACAAGGAGGTCCCAGGTAAAGGACCAACCAGGGAGTGTTCAAAAGACCAACAAAAGGGGACGTCTTCAACGGAAAAAAAAAAACACGAGGCAAGTGAGCGGGGCGGGGTAAGAAAAAAATTCTCGGGGGGCTCAGGGGAACTTTTCCTGACACAGAAAAACAAGGAAAGGGGCCGCATGGAAAAGAAAACAGCATCGATTTGTTGGAAGAACGAAAAAGGTGACAAAACCCAGCTTTAAGGGTTGGGGTCAGCCATGGGAAACAAAACTTTTAAAAAAAAAAAACAACCAAAGGAAACCAGGCACACAAGAGTACCAAGGACGGGAGAAAAAGGTTTTGTGTGTGGGTTGTGGAGTTGATAGGGGGCCACCGCACAACGAATTTCGCTAAAAGTGGGGGGGAAAAACTCAAAAAAGGGGGCTTCCACAACCCACACCAGGGGCAAGGAGATCAGGGTCCAAAAAAAAAAAAATCGGCCACATGGGAGGGGAAAAACGGTTCGGGGTCATCCGTATTGAGGAAAGTCAAAATTCAGGAAGCCGCGAACTCCTCTGGCAATCGACGCTCAGTCATGGGATAAAAATCACTCCGGCAGCGGGAAGGAGAATCTACTAGGGCATTCAAATAAACTCGCAACAATTACGGAATACGACCCCGCCGAACGCCTTGGAAAAATAAAGAAAGAAAGGAAAAGAAAACGACAATCAAACTCAAGATAATTGGACACTTACGGAAAGTCGACACATCCAACCAAACATTAAAGCGACTAGGAAGAAAGTCCCTACTACTGATACAAAGTAAGGACGTTCGCACGAAAACATGGTTTTTAACCACAGATTTTAACCACCCCAAAAAAAAATATGGGGAAGTTGAAAGAAGATTGCAAATAACTCGCGTCAAAAAAGGGAAGGGAATCGAAAAATCGGCGACAAAAGGAAGGGGGCAGCATGATTCGGCCTGGGGAAAGCTTGGAAAACGGAATACGCACAAAAGTGGAGGGGGACCGCAACGGGATCGTAGACTCATAGCGGGTGGGGCAGAAAACCCCCCTAAAAAAGTAAAAGGGGGTGTGGGGGTCAAAAAGGGGGAACTTTGAAGAAAAGAACCGCCCGACCTGCACGCGGGAAAAACACTCTAGAAGTCCAGCGACAAAAGCTCCGAGAAACACACAAAACAAACAAAACAACAGGAAAGATTAAAGCGAGGAAAAAGAGAGAAGAGGGTGGGATGAACGCGTCGAGTGCCCTCGGGAGTAGTTCTGTCTTCAACGGAAAAGCATGGGGGTGTACGGGGCAGGTTTTGGGGGGAGAAAACTAACGAGGGAAAAGGCGGTTCAAAAATCCCCGTTGAATCCGGGGGGTCAGTATTTTCCCACTCCTCAGTTAACAGGCAGAAGTCGGGGGAATTGGGGATTTAAAGCACGCCGGCATTGGGTGGGAGAGAAGGGCAGAAAGACCGAAAATTTCAAGTCTCAAAGAAGCACGTAAATGGAAATGGTACGAAACGCCCTTGGGGTCTAGACGAGCATTAGCGAAGTCGTGGGGGGGGGGGAAAACACCCAAGCCGGAGTACGACACATGAGATCCGGTTTTGCAAAAAAATCCGCAAGAACTGGGCGGGAAAGGCTTCAAAACAGCTGCGAGGGATTCGAAAGAGATGTTCTAGGAGGGGAGAAGGATTCGCGCAGAAAAGAGGGGGGACACCACCAGCACAACGAGCGAAATTTGGTTGACAAAAAACAGAAAGCGGCAGGAGTAAAGCTGGATGGACGCCGATAAGAAAAGACAAAACAGGGGAAAAAAAAAAGTTGGTAAAAAGAGCTCGCGCAAAAAGAAAGAATTGGTAAAGCCGGCCGGCATCAAGGAAAAGAGAAATTCGGGAAAGAGAATAAAACAATTGGGGGAAAAGAAAATTCGCAAAAAAAACTGTCAAAACGGAAACGCCATGGTGGGGTGACAGGCGGAAAAGCAAAGAGAAGGGAAAGGGGGGTTGTTCCTGCGGGACGCCTGGGGGGTGGAAGGAAAAGGGGTACGAGCGACCAAGAAAGGGGGGGGGGGTAACGCCAGCCGGGAGTGGTTTTGGTGCCAGTAGGGAACGGAAAAAGCAAATGGGGAGCGCCGGGGGGTAAATGAAAAGGGGGGGTCAGGAATGGAGAGGCCAAAGTCGGGCGAAAGGGTGGGGACGGATGTACGTCAAAAACAGAGGTTTGGGAATCGCAAAAAACCAAGATTAAAAACTCGGGGGAAATGAACAAGGGGGGCAGGACTTTTCACCTGCACACAGATAAGAGTGGAGGCGAGAAAAGATGCCCACTAAAAGTGGGGGGTTGTTTTTTGGGGGAAAGGAGAAGATCGGCACTGGAGGAAAAAAAAAAGCCGGCGGGAACCAATGAAGCGCTTGGGTAAGGGAAAGGGGGTGATAAAAAAAAATGTGGAAATAGTTGATGGTGCGGGTGAGCCCTTGGGTGGGGGGTTAAAAAAACACGGAGTACAAGGGGAAAGCGGTAGAAGAAAATCCGGGACGATACGATGTGCCCCAAGGAGGGGTTGCCGGCCTCGTTTAACCAAAAAGACCCTAGGAAGAAACAGTAATCGAAACTGAAGGCACCGCGCAAGAGGGGCCGGAAAATAAATACTTGCATAAAAGAGAAACCATAAAAAACGGTAAGAAAAACCTGTCTAATTAGACTGCTAAGCCAGAACACTTGGGGGAGAAAGGTAAGATCCCCCCCTGACAGGGACCTCTAGATAGGTCAGAAGAAAAAGGGGAGGTGTCAGATCAGGACAGGGGGATGGGAAAAAGGGGCAGAGGAAGCAAAGGGGTGGTAACCAAAAGAGGGTGGACTCAAAGAGAAAGGGGTTTGTTAAAAAAACCACTTGAAGAGTAGGGTCTGCGCGAATAACCAACCGGGAGACATGGTTCCAGACTCAACGGGATACCAAAAACGGCCAACCCCATTGACGAAAAAAAAAAAAAATAGGGGACTAGGATTGTATTAGGGTGCCAAGAAGAGCTTCTACACAGGTGGAAAAAGAATGCGAAAAGTCGTGAAGGAAAAAGGAAAGAGGTGTTGGGTGAGTGGCCCACCAAAAAAAAAAAGTTGGCCAAAGGGACATCGAGAAGAGAACGAAGAATGAGCAGAACACTCCCCGTTCTTGGGGGCCGAGAGGACAGCCCCCACCCCACCAAATTTTGGAAAAAAAACCCAAAAAATCCCGGCGACGAGCACAGGGAAAATTGAAAAAGGCCCAGTTTAGAAAAATGAATTGTGAAAACACTTGTGAAAAACCGAGACAAAACGGAATCCTGGTAATAATGGGGGGTTATTGAAAAAAGGAAAGTGGGGAAAAAAAAAAGAAGAAAATGAGCATCGGAGGGGGGGAGTGACAGGGTCAAAAAACCAGAGAGTTTATGTACAAAAAAGGGAGAGGGTAGGAGCGAGACGAAAACAAACAGCATTGGGTACACGGTGCCAAGGTCTGGGGAAAAAAAAGGGGGAACAGGCGAGTGATAAAAAAAAGAACCAGGGCGCGGCGGTTGGAAAAACCACAAAAGAAGGGGAGTCATTGTCAAGCAAGACAGGGCCGAGGTAGATGGGGGCAAGGTAGGAAAAGGAGGTCTCAAAAAAGAAGCCGTTGGGGGAAAAAAGGTAAAAAAAAAAGCAATCTTCGGGTGGGACTCAGTCAAGGATTTTTCACACTCAGGAAAAAACCATTAACGGAAGAAAAGAAAAAAAACAGGAGAATGCAGGGGGGCTTGGTGATTCCCACCGAGCCTGTTGAAGGGAAGGAAGGGAAATGGGAAAAATACGAGATCTTCAACAACCAAAAAAAGAGTGAGAGTGTACAAGATAGAGGAGAAGGTCCAAAAAACACGCAAGGCTAAAGACCGGCAACTTACTTCATTGGTGGGGAAGCCCTCACCGGAATGACTCACCGGGGGGGGGGGGTTGTTCTTGTCAGGCGGCGGTTTGGAAGGGCACGAAGAAGCGCGGAAAAAAAAGGAATGGGACCGAACGTAAACCAACGAAGATACCAGGCTATGCCGAATAAGTCCAAAAAGGGGACAACCGCCGACGTTTTCTCACCGTTGTGCCTAAAGGACCCTGCGAAAAGACTGGGCCACCTCTTATGCACGCAAAAACGCAGAAAACACGGGTGGCACAAAAAAAAAAAAACGAAAAAAAAGGGGGGGGGGGGGGGGGGGGGGGGGGGGGGGGGGGGGGGGGGGGGGGGGGGGGGGGGGGGGGGGGGGGGGGGGGGGGGGGGGGGGGGGGGGGGGGGGGGGGGGGGGGGGGGGGGTTGGCTCGAAGAGACCGTAAATCTCAAAACCTCTCTGGAAAAGATTCACGTTGGGGAGCACGCCAATAAAGGAGTAAAAAACGGTGGGTTGGGGGTGTGGGGGGGGAAACTAACTAAATCTGGGAAACCCACCGCCACACCAGCAAAAGAGACAATTGGTGGGTGGGCATCGTCAAAAAAAAAAACTAAATTAACGTTCAAAGGTAAGTTTACACCCCATTGGGTTTCATCAGGCCTCGGGGGGAGGAAGATGGGTCAAAAGGGAAAGGGTGGTCCAAATGAAAAGGTGGAAATGGGAAAAGGGGGGGCAGAAAGGTCTGGCTCAAAAGCGGTGGAGGGGGGTGGGCATCTACAAACTAAAAAATCTGTCGTTCCAATCGGCCCCGAAACTCCCAAAGTGCGACTCAGAAGAGTCCGCGAACAGTCATGAAGAAAAGCTTTCGGCAACCATCCAACAGGAACTCGGGCAGCCTTCCAGACTGGTGTGAAAAAACAGCAAAATTTGTGTGCCAACAAGGGGGAGGAGAACAATTGGACAAGGGTTACCGCATCAGCAGAATCGGCCCCTTGGAAAGGGGGGCAGTCCAACAAATGGGGAACAAAATTTGGTATCAAGGGAAACGGCGTACAAAACCCGGGGGAGGAGGGGTAGTTAGTAGTGGGCAATAAAATGGGCCCGAACGCAGAAGGACAACATTCTCTGGGGCGCAAAAGCTCCTGGTGGGGGCAACCTCAAGAAGTAAGACACCTACTCCAACCGGGGGGCCAAAGTGTGGTCAACGTACCACCGCACTAAAAAGTGGACAAAAATAAAGAAGAAAAATGCAAAGGAGGGTCTGCCAACACGGGTTGGAGAAGAAAACGAGCCTTACCTCAAAGGACAGGGAAAGGGCTACACAACGTTGGGTTGTAGGGATGGATTTTAAAGGCGACCAGCTGGTGCGCAAAGAAGACAAACATGGAACCGGCAAGGCCATTGTCAACAAATCACACGGATGACGTTAAAAGTACAAACCACCAGAGAAAAAGCCAAGATGGGGAAAAGTCAGGGGGAATAGGTAAAACAGATCTCCTAAAACGTGTCCTGTGAAAAGAAAAATGGCAGACAATAAGAGAAGTACACATGAGCAACTTGGTAAACAAAAATTCACAATGGCACCTCAGCCGCTGGAGGGGGAGACGCCATACCAAGTCGGGGTGGGGAAAGCGACAACTTTATTGACACGCGGGCCAAAAAAACCAAAATCGGTATCGTGAAGGACAGTGCCCGCAAGGGAGAATCAACAAGTCGAGGGTGTAATTGTTTGAGGAAATTAAACGAAGGGAGAAGGAGAACACCATCCTAAAAGCCCGACAAGGGAAAGGTACAGGGCACAGTCACACACGAATAAAAAACATGAAAGGAGGAGAAAAACAAGCGCAAAAAACCGGGTCAACAACGGAAAAAAGACCAAAACTCATGAACCGGCGTGAAGGGTCACACAAAAAGGAGGATGGAGTCATAAACTGGATTGGGGTAAAGAAAAATACACAAAACCGGAGGGGAAGCAGGAAAAAAAAAAAAGCGCTTGGGTTGCTTTTCGAGCAGGTCATCTAACTAGAACAGAAGCTGGGACATAAAAAGCGTTGTTTTGACGGGGGTTGGGGCAGGAAGGAAGGGGCACAAAAGAAAAGGGGGGCCACCAAGCTAAAAAAGGGAAGAGAACCTGGAAAAAACGCCGACGAAGGACAGCAGAAAGGGGCCACACAGGCGTCAAAAAAAAAAAAACACCAATTAAACTGGGCACCCGAATACAATGAACAATCGGAAAAAAAAAATGGTCTGGGGTTCAAAACGTTTCAGGGCTTGGACTTATGGCCCCCCTCACAGAACGGGGGAAAATCCAAGTGCACGCGAACCACCCCCGCCGAAGTTTAAAAAGGACAAAAAAAAAAAGACTCCGCTACAGGGGGTCAAGGATACTCTCTCCGGCCCGCTGGAAGAGACCAAGGAAGACTAGAAATAGAAAAAAAAAACGTCGAACTCACTCTGAAGGAGGTTGCGCGAAAAAAAAAAAAAGGCAAAAACGCGGCAGGCGCAACAAGGCAACATGAAATATGCATAACGACTTGCCCGAGTGCTGCGGCTTCCAACAACAAAAAAAAGAACGGCTAATGTCGCACAGACGAACAAGTCCGGGGAGCAAAACAAAAAAAGAACAGTGGGGTTTGGTGGGACAAAAAAAAGTTCGCAAAAAAAAAAAAAGAGCGAAATGGGGGTGGAAGATTACCGGGGCGCTGAACTGGACGCGAAAAAAGGGAAAAAGGGGGAGCGATCGAACCAGAAACAAAGAATGTCGGCAAGGGAGGGAGTCACAAGAAAAGCTTTTGGAACCGGGACACATGGTGTGGAAAACACGCAAGCCGCAGAACTCCAAAAACAAATAGTTGCACAGAAAAACCCGAATGCCCGTGAAAGGTTGGAAAACCAAAACGCGCCTTGGGAAACGAAAATAGGCCGAACATGACAAATGCGAGGCTTCCGAAAGAAGGGGGGGAAACATCAAAACCGACAAACCCAACCACCAAAAAAATCTAAAAGAACAACAGAAACACAGAAGGGGAGGAGAAAAGACTGTAGGTGACGTACAATACGAAAGTTCCGAAAATGCTCGAGAACAAAGGCACAGAAGGGTAGGACGGGGGAGGGGTTGTGACACCCTCGAGGAAGGAGACGCTTGGACGTCAAAGAAACCAGGGGGAAAAATAAAGGGGTCCAAGAAAAAAAACAGGAAAGAAAAGTCCATGCAGGGACGCAGAAAGCCAGAACTTACGGTTTTCGATGGAGAGGGGACCATTGGAGCCGAATTCAGAGAAAGGGGGGACTCCAAAAACTCATCGGAGGGAAAAAGAAAAAAAAAAAAAGAAGTGGGGGGGGCCCGAACTGCCAGGGGGCGACTTGGTCGGCTCAGGGGCATCAGGAGTTTGGTGGGGGTGTGAACGGACCAAGGAAGCAACAAAAAAATGGTGGCAGATTCAAATATGCGGGGGTTGCCAAAACGCCGCAGGCGTCTAGGGCAACCGATAACCGCATCGGGAAAAAAAGAGGGCCGTAGAGAGAAAAAGTGCATAGGAAGAAGTGGGGAATAATTTCCGAGCAAGGAAAATGAGTTGGAACAGGCCATGAAAAAAGTATCCGAGTTGGGGAAGATTAAGAGCGCAGCGACAACTGACGCAAAAAAAAAAAAGAGACACTGACCGAAATGAAATGATACCATTTGAAAGATGACTAGAGCTCTCCAGGGCCTTGAACGGAGAAAAAGGGAAAGGAAAAGGTGGATCAAAAAATTCCACTTGGCCGAAAAAGAATCGCGGACCGGTGGGGAAAAAAGCCGGCCCAAAGGTAGTGGGGGGAATCTTGTCAACAGAGAAAAGACTGGGGGTGGAAGCTCGTGGAATAGAAAGGAGTGGGGTTTCAACTGAAAAAGGAAGGCGACTGCGGTCTAAACGGGGTTTGGGAAGGAATTAAGCGCCGACCAGAAGAGGTGGTGACCCAGGCGGTAAGGGAGATTGTGGGGGGGGGGGGGGTTTTTTGGGAGGGCAGTAAAGGCAAAAAAAATGGGGTGGGTAAGGAAACTTGAACTTCCAGGGGGGGAGACGGACGAATTTAAATGCGTGGCGCAGTCGTGGGGCGAAACAATGGGGGGGGATGGCCAAATCCCCGGGGGGGTAAAATAATAATGGTAGCAACAAAATACAGCTAAGGATTGGCAAGGCGCCTGGCCTGCCACGAGAACCGGGGAAAAGCGTGGGGAACGCACCGTGATCCCCAAAGATGGGGAAAGAAAAGACGCCCGTGGGAGAAAGAAAGGAAAAACTCGGTGAAACAGTTTTTGACTCATGTTAACATAGGGGGAGGGAACTGTCAAAAAAGGGGGGTGGAAAATTGACGTCGTTTGAAAAAGACCAGCGTTTGACGAAAGAGTACTAGGTGAAAAAAAAGGGGGTTGGGGAAGTGACCGAATTGGGGGGGACTGAAACAAAGCGAAATGGCAAGTCACACGATGACATGCAAGGCAGGGATTGAAGGAAAAGAACCCCCAAAAGCATAACGGGAGAAAAGATCTATACGCCCGGGGTCAAAAAAAAAAAATGCCGCTCTGGGGGGAGTTAGCACACAACACGTTGGTCGGAAAGAATAGAGCGCCGAAGGCCACGAACTGTCAGGGGGGGAAAAAGCCATTGGGACCAAAGGGAGAGGGCGGAATGAAAAAAAGACGAAATGGTGGAAAAAAAAAATAAACAGATTATTGGAACGAACAAAAAAAGAATGTTGGTAGGAAGACGAGCCTTGAAATGACTGGGGGGGGGGGGGGGGGGGGGGGGGGGGGGGGCTTGCGCAAGTAAACCAAATAAAAAACCGCCAGAAGAGTTTCAAAACGCCCACTCAACGATAAGGAGACTGCTCAGGAACCAAAACAGGGGAAAGCCAACAGAAAAGAACGAAGAAGGAGGATGGACAAAAAGAGGAGGCAAGGTGGAAACCGTAAAAAAAAAGTAGGGGGAAGGAAAAAAGGGGGAAAAGAATGGGGGGCTGATGGTGCCTAAAAGCAAATTGGTGGCAGTTTCATTTTCAAACAGCGCGGAAAAAAGGAGGAATTGTATCAGGTGGGGCCCAACGGATACGCCGGCCGATTGTTGTAGTAACGACAGGGGGCGAGCCACGTCTATCAAGCAGGAGGGGAAAAAAAACAGGGGGACCCATTTTTCAAATGAAATTGGGATCACGGAAAAGAGGACGCCAACACAAAGAAGAAGAAAGGACTCAGTGAATGTGTAAATTCGAAACGGAGAAGAAGTATGCAATAAGCCCAATTGCGTTTACCAGGGGGGGACGACGCAAAAGTGTAGTTGAAAAAAGGAAAACTGAAAGGGAAAGGAACCATCGAAGAACCACAGAAAAAAAAGTTTTTCGCTGGGCATAGCGGGAAAAGGGGACTGCTGTAGAAACACCAGGGCGCGCAGTGGAACTCACGGGCAGGATTAATTAAGAAGTGGGGAAACAGAGAGGAGGCGGGGGAAAGGAGATAGAAATAAACGAGGCGGCCAACCTGGGCAATGGGCGATCACACTCGTTTAAGTAAGAATGAGGGGGGATGAGTCCGCTCGAAAAGTTATCCGAAAAAAAAAACTGTGATCATAGATATTATTGGAGAAGGGGGGGGGGGAGGTCGTTTGGATTCCAAAAACCGACAACCAGTTGCCGGCCGATTGGCCTTGCGGGGGGAAACGCATCCGTCGGAAAAACAAAAGAAACAAAGCCCACTGTTATGAGGGAAAAAATATAGCATCTTTGCCACGGGAACCAGAAGCCCTGTGGAGAACTTGGCTCTGTGGAATCTGCACTCCATGAGACGAAAAAACGTTTTTTTTTAAGGTCTCAGGGAGGCGTTACAGAGGGAAGGGAAGAATTAAAAAACGGAACGCGAAACTCACACAGAGAGAAACTCTACGTCGCGAAGCAACGCCCGCGGGGGTCTACCCGCGGCCTAAAAGAAGACTAAAATCAGCCTCCTGAAAATGGAAAGACACGCAATAACGGTGGGGGAACGCGCACGCCATGGGTGAAGAAAAGGGAAGAAAAAACACAAAAAAACAAAAAAACACCAATTTTGGGAAAAAAAAGGGGTGTGTGGGGAGCTAGACCTACAGACAATCGGGGTGGGTCACTACACGTCTCGGCGAAGAAAGAGACTGGCTAAAAGGTGGCCATATTCCTAGGAATTGTAAAAAGGGAATTTACACTCTCGGCAGGAAACAACACAGGCAGCTCGTCACGGAGAGGGGGTGGTCAACTAAATGGGGGAAAATGGGGAATGGGGGTCCATCTGCTCCGATGAGGGGACTAAAAATTGCACAAAAGAAAAAGCCCACTTGGCAACTCGAAAAAGAACATCGCCTGAAACTGCAGTGCGGGCACCAAGCAATCCCAAATAACCTTCCGTGAAAACTTGGGGGGAAGCAAGGTTTCAACGAACTCCGAGGGGAATGAAAGCTAATCGTCCCAGGGGAGAAAGAAACGGTCACTGGCCCCAAGTGGAGAAAGGGGGGTATCAGGAAAGAACCCGCCGAACGGTTGGTTAAGGACCAGCCAGCAAAGGGGAAAGTTTAAAAAAACCAAGCGAAGGACGAAAAATTCCTCTGGGGCAAAAAAAAAAAAAGTGAGACATCGGGCGACTAAAAAACCGGCACCTGCCCGAAGAGAAAAACAACAAACGGGCCACTCGCCGACGCGAGGGACCGCAACGGGTGGAAAGCGCGCGGCCGGGAAAAAGGCGAATCATGAGGAAGAATAGGGGTGAGACTTGGTAAAGTTCAGTCCAGCACCCGCCTTACTCAGCGAAGCGGCGCAATGAAATCCTGCGGGTCAGGGAAAAATACACACATCGGTCAAACCAATTGGGGGCAACACAGACGGTACAAACAACAGAGAAGAAGTGCCGTGGTAAAAAAAAAGAGAAAAAAGAAACAGAAAACGGATTTCAAAAAAAAAACATAACGCAGAAAAAGGTTCACCTCGTCCTGGTCCCTCGCCAACGCTGGAAAACCCAAACAAAAGCGATGTGGAAGCGAAAAACAATGAACCGGGCCTAGGAAGAGGGGGGGAGGCCATAACAAAAACAAAGTGCTCAATCCTCGATGTTGGGTGGAGCATTGAGAAAAATGGAGCGAGTTTCGAAAAAAAACAAATTCTGGGAAACCGCCGGTCCTACAGTAGAGATGGCCAAACGAAGGTTCCAGCGAAAAAACGGCCAGGTCTGTCAACTGCAAACACCCGAGAGAGGAACATGGAGGGGAAAAAAAAGTAGGGGGGGGGGGGGGGGGGGGGGGGGGGGGGGGGGGGGGGGGGGGGGGGTGGGAGCTAGGGGGGAAACTTTCCAAATGACAAAAACCGAGAAGAATGAAAATCAGAAGAAAATCGTCGAAATACCGGAGTGTCCACAAAAATCAGCACGTTTAAATGGGGGGGGGCAACAAAGAGGCAAGACTTTGAAAACGAGAACTTCAAACCCCAGTCCCCACGCCGAAATCGAAAAAGTGGATAACTGGGCGCAAAAAGGGATAAAAAAAAAAAAAAGGTCCAAGAGGTAGCGCGCTCGAAGAAAAATACAAAAAATGGGGGGGGACACGGTCTAAGGAGGAAACGAGTCTCCCGGCAGACAGTTGCAAGCTCCCGCGGGTTTCCACTGGAACACAAGATGAGAAAGATCATCGGGCAGGGACTGGGCACTAGAAAAACGCGGACGCGAATGAGTAAAACCCTGACAGAAAGAAGAACATCAAGCACGGCGACTCAAACTAGGGGAAAGGGGACTGGCACGGCACAGCCCGAAACGCAGGGGGGAGGATCAAAAACCCTCGCAAAAAGATTTAAGAATACTTGGGGGGCAATGACGCGGGCGTAAAATGACACCCGACTCTGATAAGGAGATGAAACCGGAAACGCAACAAAGGAAGGTCATCAAGTGACTCTCAAACCGAAGGTTTTCGTTGGGAATTTGGGGGTTGGTGGGTGCCATGTCTCACGCAGATGGAAAAAAATGGGGGGGAATATTTCGTTGGATCCGGAGAGACAGGGCGCAAAAGGACGGCAGCGGAAAAATATCAGGGGGGAAACTCGCCAAAAGAATGCTGCAGATGGGGGGGGGAAGGACTGGGTAACTTGAAAAAAACGGGATAGACCAACCGGGTGTGGACCGCACCAGGACCGAGGAGGTGTGGCAAACAGTCACACAAACGTTAACTTTGGTTAACCGAAGAGGACAATGACTGGAAAAAGGAGAGAAGACCTTAAAGCTCGGAGCGCGGAAGAAACGGGGGTCATCGAAAACCCATCTGAGGACTCACAACAACAACAAAAGGAGAGAGAAGAAGTGGGTTGGTAGGGAGTTGGGGGGGGAGGGGGGGGGGGAAACGGAAAATTGAGGGAAAAAAGGCCCGGGAGGGGAGGCAGCGCGGTGGAAAGTTAAGGGCAGGGGTGTTTTCGCAAAAAGAAAAGGGGGGAATGAGGAAAAGACGGCA